>Ga0164242_10002665_pt1 | contig 20641 bp, 18 predicted proteins | sample OricomgcompostMG_FD_108783 | JGI IMG/M metagenome (GOLD analysis project Ga0164242, IMG submission 108783) | Miracle-Growth compost microbial communities from Emeryville, California, USA - Original compost - Miracle growth compost (MG) ... | reverse complement strand
GCGGTCGCTGTCGAGCCAGTCAGCCGGGATCTTGACCGATGGGCCGCTCACCGGCCGTCCTCGCTTCGGGCACGGCGTACTGCGGCGTCGCGTTGTTCGCGGAGCCTTGCGCGGCGGCGCATCTGCTCGGCGGTGTAGTCGCCGTAGGGCTCGGCCAGCGCCTCGTCGGCCGTGGGGTCTGACGGGTCGTTGTCCGGGTCGGTGAAGGCTGGCCGGGTCATGCGGCGCCGCCGGAGTCCGACGGAGTGGCTGCGCGGCGAGCTCGCCGGGTCTGCGCGGACTTCAGCGCGAGGCGCTGGAAGTGAGCGCGGCGGAGGTTCTCAGCGCGGACGGGGTCGCCGCCGGCCTGGTCGAGGAACTTCTGGTTGAGCGCGCGGCGCGCGGGCGCGGTGGCGGCGGTTCGGTCGGTGGTGCGGCCCCAGCGCTCGTTGGCGGCGATCTGCGCGACGAGGGCGCGGTCCTTTGGGTCTTGTGCGGGCACAGCCGTCTCCCCTGACGGGTAGATCTGGCTTCCGCGCTCATCTGGAAGGGCTGGGCGAAACACGCCTCGAGACGATGTGCTATCAGGCTAGCAGGAGGTCAGACCAAGCGCCCCGGACGCGCGAAGTCATAGGCTGCGGCGCCGATCACCGGGACGTGCTTTCCAGCGTTGCCTGCTGTCGTGAGGCCTACGAGGTTCAGCTCGTAGCTGTTGCGGCACTTCGGGCACGTCACGAGGCGCACCTGGTCGGGATCGAGCTCCTCAGTCTCCGACTCGCCATCGATCGCGTGCAGCTTCCCCTCGCGCGTCGACCAGGCACGGGCGAGGGATGCGAGGAGCTGCTCGTCGTCCTCGATGACCCAGTCCGGCAACTGGTCACCGATGGCCTGGCGGAAGGCCTCGAGCCGCTGATCGGCGGGGACAGCGAGCAGGACCCGACGCGCGATCGCAAGCGCCGCGGGTCCACCTGCTTCGGCTGCGCCCGGAGACGTCCGGTAGCCGACCCGCCATAGCATGCGGCGCTCTGTCTGCTGCTCCCAGAAGACGCGCGCGAGCTCGCGGCCGTCCTTCGGACACCGCGTGATCGCCAGCGCGCGGGGCTTCTCATTGGCCATCAGACTCGGTCTCCTCGCTTCATGCGCTGGGCGGCTGCCTTGGCACGGGCGTCGGCCGCCGAGGCGCCGTACCGCTCGAGCATCACGTCGGACGACCAGCCGGCCAGCCGCTTCAGGTCGCGCTCCTGGCCGCCGCTCATCAGGAAGTCGTGGGCCCAGGTGTGCCGGAACCGGTGCGGGTGCAGGTCAACGATGCCGGCCTGGTGGCCGCGCAGCCCGAGTCGGTCTCGAACGCCGTCCGGTGTCATCGCACCGCGCTGGGTGATGAACAGTGCGTCCAGGTGCTCCCATCGCTCCTTGCCCCGCAGCCGCAGGTACCGGTCCAGCGCGCGGGCGGTGCGGGCGCCGAAGTAGATCGGCCGGATCTTGCTGCCCTTTCCCTTCACCAGCGCCATGCCCTGGTCGAGGTCGAGCCCACCGGCGGCGGGGGTCTGCAGACCGCAGAGCTCGGAGACGCGTACGCCGCAGTCGAGCAGGATCCGGATGATCGCCTCGTCGCGGCGGTCGCGGAAGTCCTTGCCCGCGCATGCCTTGAGCAGTGCCTCCAGCTCGCGGTCGGAGAGCACCGGCACGGGCTTGGCCTTCGGCTCGGGCGGGGAGAGGGTCTTCATCGGGTTCTCATCGAGCTCGCCCTCGTCGACCAGCCACCCGGCGAAGCGGAACAGCCCGCGGTAGCGGGTCTTGACGGTGCCGGGCTCCAGCCGGTCGGCGAGCTCGGCGAGCCACTCGCGGATCGCGGGCCGGGTGAACTCCTCGAGCGTGGCTGTGCGGCCTTGGGCGAGCAGCCACGCGGAGAAGAACCGGATCGACTGGCCGTAGATCTCCACAGTGCGATCGGACTTGCCTTCCGCGCGCAGATGACGCGCGAAGGACTTGTGGAGGTCTTCCAGACGAGCCAGCATGCGTGTAGGTTATCGGGTGAGTTAGCGATGTGCTACTCCCCTCAACAACTTCATCGACCGACGAGCATCAGTGTTACCGCAGGTCAGGGCCAGTTTCTCGGGTTGATCTTGCTCGGCTGCACCCGCGGCGGCTCACCGGGCATCTTGGGATAGTCCGGCGGGAAGTTGAGCTCGCCTCCCGGCAGCTCCTCCCAGAGCCGCAGCAGCGGCGCCAGGTCGTGGTGTACGTCGTCCATGGCCGCCCACGCGTCCTCCCGCGCGGCGAGCAGCTCCGGCACCGTCACGATGTTCAGCTCGCGTGGGTCCTCGAGCTCGGCGAGCTCCGGCCAGGTCAGCGGGGTGGAGACCGGCGCACCCGGCTTGGGCCGCAGGCTGTAGGCGCTGGCGATGGTCCGGTCACGGTTGTTCTGGTTGTAGTCCACGAAGATGCGCTCGCCGCGCTGCTCCTTCCACCAGGCGGTGGTGACGCCGTCGTCGCGCCGCTCGAGCTCGCGGCCGAAGCCGATCGCCGCATGCCGCACCTGCTCGAAGGACCACTCCGGCCGGATCCGGACGTAGATGTGGATGCCGCGGTTGCCGCTCGTCTTCGGGTAGCCGGCGATGCCCAGCTCCGCCAGCAGCTCCCGGGCGACGTCGGCGACCCGCTTCGCGTCCGCGAACGTGGTGCCGGGTTGCGGGTCGAGGTCGATGCGGAGCTCGTCCGGGCGGTCCACCTCGCCCCGGCGTACCGGCCAGGGGTGGAAGGTGAGCGTGCCCATCTGCGCGCACCACACCGGCACGGCCGGCTCGGTGGGGCAGACCTCGTCGGCGGTACGGCCGCTCGGGAAGGTGACGGTCACCGTCTCGAGATAGTCGGGAGCGCCCTTGGGCACCCGCTTCTGGTAGAACGCATCGGCGTCCTTCTGCGTCGTGCTCGTCGCCAGCCTGAAGCCCTCGCGCACCCCTGACGGCCAGCGCTCCAGCGCGGTCGGCCGCTCCCCCAGCGCTCGGATCAGCGGTACGCCGACGGCGGCGAAGTACTCGCACACCGCGAGCTTGGTGATCTCCGGGGTCCGCTCCGTGGCCTCGTAGATGACCCGGTCCGGGCTGGAGATGCGGACCTCCCGGTCGCCAACCGTGACGTACGCGTCCTTCGCCATGGGGGCAGCCTACGCACGCCCAGCTTGCCGGGGCGCCTAGGATTTGCCCGTGGCATACAACGTGGAGAAGTCCGACGCCGAGTGGCGTGAGCAGCTGAGCCCCGAGGAGTACCACGTGCTTCGTGAGGCCGGCACCGAGCGGGCGTTCACCGGGGAGTACACCGACACCGAGTCCAAGGGCGTCTACCGCTGCAAGGCGTGCCAGGCGAAGCTCTTCGAGTCCGACACCAAGTTCCACTCCGGCTGCGGCTGGCCGTCGTTCTACCAGCCGGTGACCGACACCATCGAGTACATCGAGGACAACTCCTACGGCATGAAGCGCGTCGAGGTGCGCTGCGCCAACTGCGGCTCCCACCTGGGTCACGTCTTCCCCGACGGCTACGGCACCCCGACCGGCGACCGGTACTGCATCAACAGCATCTCGATCACGCTGGAGCCGGTCGGCGGCGAGTGAGTCGCCGAGGCGATCGGCGCGATGCCGACCGACGTACGGCAAGAACATCGGCGTGATGACGGGTATCTGCGGCTGCGGTCGCGCTGATCGTTCCTCGGTTGCCGGCTGCTGCCTCACTCAGTAGCGGAAGGCGCCGACCAGCTTGTCCAGCGTGGTCGCCATGCCGGCCAGCTCGACGGCCGCCGAGGAGGTGCCTTGCGCGCCGGCCTGGGCCTGCGTGGTCGCATCGGCCACCTTGGTGATGTCCTCGGCGATGCCGTTCGTGCCGGCGGCGGCCTCGGTCACCGAGCGGGCGATCTCGTTGGTGGTGGCCGTCTGCTCCTCCACCGCCGAGGCGATCGTCCCGGTGATGTCGTTGATCTGCCCGATCACCGAGGCGATCTGCGTGATCGCCTCCACGGCGTTGGTCGTGTCGCCCTGGATCGCCTCGATCCGGCGACCGATCTCGTCGGTCGCCTTCGCGGTCTCCCCGGCCAGCTCCTTGACCTCGTTGGCCACCACCGCGAAGCCCTTGCCCGCCTCACCGGCCCGGGCCGCCTCGATCGTCGCGTTGAGCGCGAGCAGGTTGGTCTGCTGCGCGATCGAGGTGATCACCTTGATCACCTGGCCGATCTCCGCGCTCGAGGCGCCGAGGGAGTCCACCGTGGCACGGGCGTCGTTGGCCACCGTCACCGCCTCCGCGGCGACCGTCGAGGCGTCGGTGGCGTTGCGGGCGATCTCGCGGATCGAGGCCGACATCTCCTCGGCCGCCGTCGCCACGGTCGCCACGTTCGCCGAGACCTGCTCGGCCGCGGCCGAGACGTTGCCCGCCAGGTCCGAGGCGTGGCCGGTGCCACGGCTCATCTCACCGCTGACGGCGGTCAGCTCCTCGGCGGCCGCGGCCATCGAGGTCGAGGTCTGGCCGATCTCCGACATGCTGTCGCGCAGCGCACCGGCGAGGCGGCGCAGCGCCTCCGAGACCTGGCCCAGCGGGTCGTCCCCGTCTACGTGGAGGTCGCGGGTGAGGTCGCCTGCGGCCAGCGCCTCGGCGTACTGGAGCATGATCGCGACCCGACGGGCGTCCTCCTGTGCCCTCGCGGCGATCTCGGCCGCGCGGGTGCGCTCCTCCTCGGCGGTGGCCTGCTCCCGGGCCAGGTCGGCCTGACGCTGCCGGTCATCGGCCTCCCGCTGCTCGCGCTCCACCTCGGCCTCCCGGGCGACCCGATCCGCCTCGGCCTGGGCCTTCTCGGCGGCGGCACGGGCCTCGAGCTCGGCCTTCTCCTGCGCCTGGCGCTTCTCCAGCTCCGCCTTCTCGATCGCGGCGCGGCGCTCGGCCTCGGTCCGCTCCTCGCGCTCCAGCTGGGCCGCGGCGGCTGCCACGTCGGCGGCGTCGAGCGAGGCGACGACCTCCTCGAGCGAGACGGCGATCGAGCCGATCTCGTCCCGGTGGGCGTGGCGGACCTTCTGCGAACGGTCGCCCGCGGCGATGGCGCGCAGCACCTCGACCGCCCGGTTGAGCGGCCGGCTGATGCCGCGCACGATCACGAAGGCCACCGCGCCGAACAGGAGCGCAGCGATGATCGCGATCACGATCGTGGTGGTGCGCAGGCTGCCCGAGGCGCTCTTGATGTCGTTGTTGCGGGCGACGACCAGGTTGTCGGTCAGGTCGTTGATGTGACTGAACTGGTCCTTGAGCGTGTCGCCGATCGTGCTCAGTGGACCGCCGGTGGCCACGCTCTTGGCGACGGCGCGGGACACGTTGCCCGTGTTCACCGACTGCTCGATCCCCTCGACCTCGTCGCGGTAGGTGACGACGTCCTTGCGCACGCTCGTCAGCGTCGACTTCACCGAGCTCTCGGTCGCCTCGCCGATCGCCTTGTCCAGATAGTCGAGGGCTGCCTTGTAGTCGGTGGCGAACTTCGTCAGCTGGGCGGGCGTGAGGTCCCTGCCCGCGGCGCCCATCAGCACGGTGGTGGTGTAGGTGCGGGCGTCACCACGCATCAGCAGCCAGGAGTCGAAGGCGCTCGCGGTGTCGTTGCTGACCGCGATGGTGCTGGTGTTGGCGTTGACGTTCGACTGCACGGGGCCGACCCGCAGGACGCTGACGCCTGACATCAGCGCGAAGACCACGATGCCGAGCGCCGCCATCGCCCACAGCCGCTGCCTGATGCTGACCTTGCGCCAGAACGGCAGCGCCACCGAGGTCGGCCGCTGCCGCTGCGGCGCGGGCCCAGCCCCGGTCGGGTGCTCCGTCGACCGATCGGTCGGGGGTGCGACGGCGATGTCGCGCTCGGGGGCCAGGGCGGCCATGGTTCCTCCAACGAACTAGATGCTTACCGCAGAAGATCGTCCGAGGACAGGCATTTCCGAGCCGATCAGGCCGGGTTTGTCAACCACCCGCCCAGAAAGCGACGAGGCCCGGCTGCTGAGCAGCCGGGCCTCGTCGCGACGCACAACGCTCAGGGCAGCTGCTGCAGCAGCTCAGCCACTTCCACCCGGCGCCCGGTGTAGAACGGCACCTCCTCGCGCACGTGGCGGCGGGTCTCCGAGCCGCGCAGGTGGCGCATCAGGTCGACGATCCGGGAGAGGTCGTCGGCCTCGAAGGCGAGCATCCACTCGTAGTCGCCCAGCGCGAAGGCCGGGACCGTGTTGGCCCGCACGTCCGGGTAGTCGCGCGCCATCTGACCGTGCTCGGCCAGCAGCCGGCGGCGCTCGCCCTCCTCCAGGAGGTACCACTCGTAGGAGCGGATGAACGGGTAGACCGCGACGTAGTCGTGGCTGCGCTCGTCGGCGAGGAACGCCGGCAGGTGGGAGCGGTTGAACTCCGCCGGACGGTGCAGCGCCATCTGCGACCACACCGGCGTGAGCCGCTGCCCGAAGGCGGTGCGACGGATGCGGTGGTAGGCGCGCTGCAGCTTGTCCGAGGTGTTCGCGTGCAGCCAGAACATCAGGTCGGCGTCGGCGCGCAGCCCGGCCACGTCGTACAGGCCGCGCAGGACGACATCGTCGGCGGCCAGCTCGGCGAGGACCCGCTCGAGCTCGGCGATCTCCTCGACGCGCTCGTCGGCGTCGGCGTCCTCGAAGAGATCGTCGAGCGCGAAGACCGACCACATGGTGTAGCGGAGGGTCTCGTTGAGCTCGTTGATCTTCGCGGCGTTGGTCTTGAGGTGGGCCTGCGGGTCGTTCGGCTCGGTCATGGCTCCATTATCCGGCGGCGACCTGAGCGGCCGCACGGTGGGCCGACGAGATCACCGCAGGGATGCCCACGCCGTCGTACGCCGCACCGCACACCGCGATCCGCCGCGGCCCGGTCGTCGAGGCCGCGGCGAGCTCGGCGCGCACCTGCTCGACCAGCTCGAGGTGGCCGACGGCGTACTGCGGGAGGCCGTCGACCCAGCGTTGGACGTGGACGTCGACCGGTGCAGCGGCGACACCGGCGATCGCCTCCAGGTCGCGCCGCGAGGCAGCGACCAGCTCCGCGTCGGAGTCACTGATCCGCTCCCCCGCGCGGCCCAGGGACGTGCGCAGCAGCAGGAGCCCGGCGCCGCGACCGGCCTCCCGGACCCAGCTCCACTTGGCGAAGGAGAAGGTCGAGGCCTTGATCGAGGTCGGCTCCACCGGCGGGATCAGGAAGCCCGAGCGCTCGTCGCCCAGCGCGACGTCGGCGGCCGCGAACGCGAACGTCACGACCGCACTGGTCGCCGATTCGACGCCGGCCAGCAGCGCAGCCGCCCGGGGCGCGAGACCGGTCAGCAGCCGCGACGCCGGCACCGCCGGGGTGGCCAGCACGATGGCGTCGGCATCGAGGTCGTCCAGGCTCGCCACCGGCGACGACAGGTGTACGTCGAGGCCTTCGGCGAGCCGCGCCGGCAGCTGGCCCATGCCACCGGCGAGACCGGCGAAGACCGGTGCGCCCGGTGTCGCCCCGGCCGGGCTCGCGAGTGCGGCGGCCTGCGGGGTGAGCGGGCCCTTGGCCAGCATCGCGAGCAGCTGTGGGACGGCAGCGCGGGTGGAGATGCGGCGAGCGCGTCCGGCGTACACGCCGCCCAGCAGGGGCTCGACGAGACGGTCGGTGACCTCCTCGCCGAACCGCTCCGCGACCAGGTCACCCACCGATACGTCGCGCTCGGGCAGCGCCACCGGCAGACCGGCCTCCTCGCGCACGCGGGCGAGGCCCGCCTCGCTGAGCACGCCGGAGGCGGCCAGGTTGTCGAGGTCCATCGGGACCCCCATCAGCGAGCGCGGCATCGGCCGCAGGACGCCGCGCGACAGGATCCGGGAGGTGGCGGCGGTCGGGTGCGCGATCGGCAGCCCGAGGGTCTTCGCCAGCGCGACGCCCTCGGGGCGCCTGGCCAGCATCGCCTCCGCGCCGACGTCGACGCGGACCCCGCCGACCGCCTCGGTGCGGAGCTTGCCTCCGACCCGGTCGGAGGCCTCGAGCACGGTGACCTCGTGGCCGGCGTCGACCAGGTCCCGAGCCGCTGTCAGACCACCGACGCCTGCTCCCACCACGATGACGCGCATCCTCAGAGTCTCTCAGGCGGGAGCGGCTCCTCCCCACGGAGCCTCTCGCGATGGGAAGGACCCGATGGGGCCGTGGCCGGCGTGACGCAGGTCCGGCCGGGTCTTGGAGGTCCGCGCGATCGAGGACGAGACCAGCGGCGGGTCCAGGCTCACCGGGATCAGCCCAGTGGGTAGCTCTGCACGAAGTCGGTGAGCCGCTTGAGCTGGTCGGGGTCGGTGGAGGGGATCACGCCGTGGCCGAGGTTGAAGATGTGGCTCTTCGCCTTGCGACCGGCCTCGATCACCTCGGCGGCACGCGCGGTCATCACCTCGGTCGGGGCGAAGACCAGGGTCGGGTCGAGGTTGCCCTGGACGCCGCGCTCGGGGCCGATCTTCTCGATCCCCCAGTCCAGCGGGGTGCGCCAGTCCACACCGACGATGTCGGCGCCGGCCTCCCCCATCTGGTCGAGCAGCAGGGCGGAGTTGACGCCGAAGTGGATCCGCGGGACGCCCAGCGCACCGGCCCGCTCCAGCACGTGGGCGGAGTAGGGCCGGACGTAGGTGCGGTAGTCGGCCGGGTTGACCGCGCCCGCCCAGGAGTCGAAGAGCTGGACGGCGGAGGCTCCGGCGGCGACCTGCACCTCGAGGAAGGCGGCCGAGATGCCGGCGACCTTGGTCATCAGCGCCTCCCACACCTCGGGGGCACCGAACATCAGCGCCTTGGTCTTGGCGTAGTCCTTCGACGGCCCGCCCTCGACCAGGTACGACGACACCGTGAAGGGAGCTCCGGCGAAGCCGATCAGCGGCGTGCCACCGAGCTCGCCCACCAGGTTGCGCACCGCCTCGGCGATGAACGGCACGTGCTCCGGCGTCAGGTCCGAGATCGCCTCGATGTCGGCGAGGGTCCGGATCGGGTTCGCGATCACGGGGCCGACGCCCGGCTTGATCTCCAGATCGACCCCGACCGCCTTGAGCGGCAGCACGATGTCGGAGTAGAAGACCGCGGCGTCGACGCCGTAGCGGCGCACCGGCTGCAGCGTGATCTCGGTGATCAGCTCGGCGTTCATGCAGGAGTCGAGCATGGCGATGCCCTCGCGCGCCTTGTGATACTCCGGCAGCGACCGCCCGGCTTGGCGCATGAACCACACCGGCGTGTGCTGCGGCCTCTCCCCGCGAGCCGCCTTGAGGAAGGCGGAGTCGGCCAGACGAGGGTCGGCGGGGCCGGTCACGGAGGCGCTCACGGGGACGATCGTCGCACCTGGCCCGGCGTGTTCGCACATCCGTGCGAGTCCCGGGCACCTACCCTGAGGTCATGGTCGTTCGGGAGGAAGCACGCCCGGGCACGGGTCCAGTGCTGCCTGATGTGTTCCGTGCCGCGGTGGCGTCGATGCATGCCGCGGTCCTGCGACCGGAGATCTTCTGCGAGGAGATGCCGGCGCCGCAACGGATCGCGCCGTATGCGAGCGCCCTCTCCGCCGATGTCACGGTCGACGACGTTGACCTCGGCACGGGGCGCCTGATCCTGCTGCACGATCCCGAAGGCAACGACGCGTGGGCGGGCGGTACGTTCCGCTGTGTGCTCTACACCCGCGCCGAGGTCGAGATCGACCTCATCAACGACCCGCTGCTCGGCGAGGTCGGGTGGTCGTGGCTCACCGAGGCACTCGAGTCACACAGCGCCGCCTTCGCCGCCGCGTCCGGCTCGGTGACCCGGGTCGCGACCGAGAGCTTCGGCGGCATGGCCGACGAGGACGCCACCGCCCAGGTCGAGATCCGCGCGTCCTGGACACCCGTCGCCGACGAGGACGGGTACGTCGACGTCCGCCCCCACGTCGAGGCGTGGGCAGAGCTGATGTGCACGGCCGTGGGCCTGCCGCCTGTCCCCGAAGGGGTCGCCGTGATCCCCAGCCGGCGTGGGCAGCGAGGACCTGCGTGAGCAAGACGCGCTCGCACGAAGCGGTCACGCCGAGCGGCAGCACCGACGCCGAGCCCGACGCCGCGGACAGCCCGGCGCCGCAGTACCCGCTGCTCACCCTGCGTGACGGCCTGCCCGGCGTCACCGACACCGACGCCGGACTGGTCGAGGCGGCCGCGGCGATCGCGGCCGGCACCGGCCCGGTCAGCGTCGACGCCGAGCGCGCCTCGGGCTACCGCTACTCCAGCCGCGCCTATCTCATCCAGCTCCGCCGCGAGGGCGCCGGGACCTGGCTGATCGACCCGATCGGGCTGAGCACGCTCCAGCCGCTCGCGGACGCACTGGACGGCACCGAGTGGATCCTGCACGCCGCCACCCAGGACCTGCCCTGCCTGGCCGAGGTGGGGCTGCGGCCGACGGCGCTCTTCGACACCGAGCTCGCCGGACGACTGCTCGGCTATCCCCGCGTCGGCCTGGCCACGCTGGTGGAGACGGTGCTCGGCTTCCACCTGAAGAAGGAGCACTCGGCCGCGGACTGGTCGACCCGTCCGCTCCCCGAGTCCTGGCTGGAGTACGCCGCCCTCGACGTCGAGGTCCTGGTCGAGCTGCGCGATGCGCTCCTGGAGGAGCTGCGGGCGAGCGACAAGGCGGAGTGGGCGCGCCAGGAGTTCGAGGCATTGCGCTCCTTCGAGTTCACACCGCGCGCCGAGGGCTGGCGGCGTACCTCCGGGATGCACCGCATCCGTGGCCGGCGTGGGCTGGCGGTGGTCCGGGCGCTGTGGGAGGCGCGCGACCAGATCGCCCAGCAGCGCGACGTGACCCCGGGGCGGATCATCCCCGACTCGGCGATCGTGGCCGCCGCCGCGGCGGTGCCGACCGATCGCACGGCCCTGCTCGGCGTGAGTGGCTTCCACGGCCGCGGCGCGGAGCGCTACGCGTCACGCTGGATCGCCGCCATCAAGGAGGCCCTCGCGCTGAGCGATGCCGACCTGCCCGGCCGCAACCCCAAGGGCGAGTCCGGCCCCCCGCCGCCGCGGGCGTGGGTCGAGAAGGACCCGGTCGCGGCCCAGCGGCTGACCCTGGCCCGCGAGGCGGTCGCCAAGCTGGCCGAGGAGAAGAGCGTCCCGCAGGAGAACCTGCTCACCCCCGACTACCTGCGTCGGGCGATGTGGACGCCACCGGCCACGCGCGATCCGGGCGTGCTGCTGGACGAGGTGGCCGCCCAGCTCGCCGGGTACGGCGCGCGCGGGTGGCAGATCGCCCTGACCGCGCCGCTGCTGGTCGACGCCATCCTGGGCGCCGACGCCGCCTAGGAGACCTATTGACGCCCGATGCGCTACTGACTCGGCGTGGCTGAAGGGCTCGGGCTCAACGAGGCGTTGAGTGCGCTGAACGTCGGCTGGCTCGTCGAGTCGATCTGCCCGGTGATGCCCGGTACGTCCGGATCGGGCTGGAACAGCTTGCCGATCAGTCCGCCCACCTGCCCGTCGAGGGTGGCAAGCGTCTCCGAGGGGATCGGCAGGATGTGCATCGACCGCCCGTTGTTGACGAAGACCTTCGCGTGCGCAGGCTGCTGGGTCGACTGGAGGAAGTCCTCCGAGGACGCGACCGCGTTGTTGACCGGCACGATGTAGCCGGCCTGGCTCACCAGCGCGACCGCTGGGTTCGAGACGAGGTAGGCGAGCAGGTCCGCGGCATCCTGGGTCTGCTTGGTCTGCGCGCTCAGGCACAGACCGGTGTAGTCGCCGATGGTCGCGGTGCCGGCGACCGAGGGCAGCGAGATGACGTCCCAGTGCAGGCCGGGATGCCCGCGGAGCTCGGGCACCAGCGAGCGATCGCCGACGAGCATGCCGAGCTTGCCGCGCTCGAACCACTGCACGGCACTGTGCTTCTTGAGTTGCTGCGGGGTCAGCGCCGCACCCGGGGTGCCCAGCACCGGGAGGATCTTGGCCCAGGTGTCGTCGTTGCTCGGGTCGGAGAGGGCCAGGCTGGCCGGCGCATCCTCGTTGTCGACGACCTTGCCCTGGCCGGAGTAGAGATACGGGGCCACGTCCTCGATCGTGTTCGGGGTTGCGAGGGCCCGCACACCCGGATGCTGCGACGCCCAGGTCAGTGCCGCGGCGAACGTCTGCACCGTCCACTTGCCGCTGTCGAGGTCGTTGGGGGTGGCGACACCGGAGGCCTGCATCGCCGGGAAGTCCACGATGTCGGTGTTGTAGTAGAGCACCCGCGGCGAGACGGCGTAGGGCATGCAGGTCAGGTGCCGGTTGGCGGAGAACGCCTCCAGCGACTCACGGGTGTAGCCGTCGCCGAGGTCGACGTCGCGGGCCGCGAGCAGCTCGTCGACCGGCTGGATCGTCTTCTGCTCCGACAGCACGCCGAGGTCGCCGCGCTCGGCGAGGAACACGTCGGGCGCGGGCTGGCCGGCGGCCAGGTCCTTCATCATCGCGGCGGCGGTGGGCCACGTCTTGACCGTGACGGTGATCGACTGCTGGGCGGCGTCGTAGTTGGCGACAGCCTGCCGGTAGGCGGCGATCTCGGGGCCGCTGCCGAACAGGCCCACGGTCAACGCGGTGGGCGGCGCGCTCGCGGTCGCCGTCGGACGCGAGGTGTGGGTGTGCTGTGCACCGGGATCGCTGGTCCCGCCACATCCCGTCAGGGCCAGTGCCCCGACGACACCGAGTGCGAGAGCTGCGCTGACCGTCCGAACCGACCTCAACCCGACGCCTTCCGATCGTTGCCTACTGATCCTGCGCCGGATCACTCTAGCGAGCACGCCGGACCGGGAGCGCCTCACGGCGCGTGGCCGCTCGTAGCGGCTTATTTTGGGACCCGGGGCTGCCGCGGTCCGACGTACTCAATCGAGAACTCTACCGGCCCGGCTCAAGGTCGTTCAGCGAAGTCTGTCATTCAGCTCGAGGTGTCCCGACGTCTCCAGCTGCTCGGCCAGCACCAGCGTGCGGCGTACCTCGCTCGGGTCGTGCTCCAGCGCCGCCCGGCCGGTTGCCACGACCCGCGCGAAGGCGGCCGCACGCAGCAGTACGTCGGCGAAGTCGCTGGTGGCGATGCCGCGCAGCACCTGGTCCACCATCGCCTTGAGCTCCTCGGGCCCGGGCGGCTCGGCCACGCCCGCGACCACGCGCGCCACCGGCGCCCGACGGCGGCCCTCGTCGAACTGCCGGGCCACCTCGACCGCGTCGGCGTACACCCAGCTGCGCAGCAGGTAGAGACGCCAGAGGCTGCCGGCGAGCGACTCGGCGGGCGCCCCCGACCACACCTCGGCGATCGTCTCGATGCCCTCGGTGTCGGCCAGGTGCAGCAGTCGCTCGGCGACGGCGGGGTCGTCACTCTCGCGGGCGCCGCGCACCAGCACGGTCGCGGCCCGGTCGGCGGCCTCGCGCACCTGCATCGGGTCCACCCCGCCGGCGACGGCCTCGAGGAACCGGTCTCCCGGCTTCATCGGACGGTGGTGCGGCCTGCCCGAGCTGTTCATCCCAACACCTTACGGATCCGCTGGTCGCTGACCGTCTGCGCCGTGCCGAGGTGCTGCGCCCACAGCTGGACGCGATACTCCTCCAGCATCCACCGCGCCTGCCGCAGCCGCTCCCCCGGCGGCCGCCCGGCCGGCAGCGCCGCGATCTGGTGCAGGTAGTGCTCCTGCAGGTCGGCGATCCGGTCGTGCAGCTGGCGGTCGGCGTTGGCCCCCTTGGTGGGCCCGGCGGCGTCCAGCTTGCGTCGGCGCTCCACGATCGCGGCGAGGTACGTCGGATAGCGCCGCAGCTGGGTCGCCCCCGCCTCGGCGATGAAGCCGCGCCGCTTGCCGGTGTGCATGAGCCGGGCGAGCTGGTCCTTCATGTCGGTCAGCGCCGGCAGCTGGTACATGTCCACCCGGCCGCTGAGCGCCTTGTCCGCCTCCCTCCAGGCAGCCAGCGCGCGAAGCGCATCGCCGAGCACCGCCGCGACGGCGGCCTGGTGATCGGCGGCTCCACCGAGTGCGGCGCGCAGCTCGTCGAAGGCCACGGCGGTCATCGCGCGCGGCCGGGCGTCGACGACCTGCTGCACCACCGCGGCGCGGCAGTCCTCGACCAGCGCCTGGGTGTTCGGGTAGGGGGTCGAGGCGAGGGCGAGCTTGTCCGGCATCGAGAGCCCGTCGATGAGCTTCTTCGCCGGGTCCGGCGTGGTCAGCAGCAGGAGGCGGGTCACGCCCAGCCGGTGGCGCGCCTCGGCCTCCTCGGCGGAGCCACAGACGACCACGCCCGCCGCTGTGCCCGACGCGGTGGGGCCCTCGTCATCGAGCGCCGGGTAGACGGTCACCTCGTGCCCGGCCCGCTTCTCGGTGACAGTGACCGGCAGGTCGCCGATCTCCCACGCCGTCAGGCCGGTCCGGGCCAGCCCGGCGTCGGAGGCGACCTCGGCGATCGCCTGCCGGAACTCGCCCGCCAACGGAGCCTTGAGTGCGGCCAGGTCCTTGCCCCGGGCTCGCTCCGTGCCGGCCTCGTCGACCACGCGGTACGTCGGGCGCAGGTGCTCGGGGACCTTGCTCCAGTCCCAGGACTCCCGCGGGATGTGCACGCCGGCGCTCGACCGGCCCCAGCGCTCGAGGGCGTCGAGCAGCGGCTCCTCCCCCGCGGGCGTGTCGGCCAGGAACTGCCGTGCCTTGTCGGGGGCGGGCACGAAGCTGGTGCGCAGTTGCTTGGGCAGGCTGCGGATCAGCGCCGTGACGAGTTCCTCGCGCAGGCCGGGCACGTTCCAGGAGAAGTCCTCGTCGCCGACCCGGTTGAGCGTCGCGACCGGTACGTCGATGGTCAGGCCGTCCTCGGCCGTACCGGGCTCGAAGTGGTAGCCGATCTCGAAGGTGAGCGGGCCCTGCCCCTGAGGCTGCAGAGCCCACTGGGTGGGGTACTCCTCCTCGGAGACCTCCACCTCGCGGGTGAGCATGTCGAGGTCGAAGGTGAGCTGCGACTTGTCGCGCTGCTGCTTCCACCAGCGGTCGAAGTGGGCGCCGCTGACGATGCTCTGCGGGAGCCGAGCGTCGTAGAACTCGAAGAGGGTGTGCTCGTCGACCACGATGTCGCGCCGACGGGCCCGGTGCTCGAGCTCGCGGGCCTCCTCCAGCAGGGCGGCGTTGTCGCGCAGGAAGCGGTGTCCAGCGGGTCCGGCACCGTGCCACTCGCCGTACACGAGGGCGTGCCGGATGAACAGCTCGCGGGCGACCTCCGGGTCGATCCGGCCGTAGTTGACGGCGCGGTCGGCCACGAGCGGTACGCCGTACAGGGTGACGCGCTCGCGCGCCATCACCGCGGCGCGCTTGCGCGACCAGTGCGGCTCGGAGTAGGTGCGCTTGACCAGGTCGCCGGCCAGGCGCTCGGCCCACTCGGGCTTGACCGCGGCGTTCTGCCGGGCCCACAGCCGGGAGGTCTCGACGAGCTCGCCGGCCATCACGAACGGTGGGTTCTTCTTGTGCAGCACGCTGCCGGGGAAGAGCGCGAAGCGGGTGTTGCGGGCGCCGAGGTACTCCCGCGGGCCGCGCCGGCGCTCGCTGGTTGAGGTGCGAGCGGAGCGAGCCTCGAGACCACCCTTGTCCCGCTCCTCGAGCAGCCCGATGTGGGAGAGCAGGCCCGACAGCAGCGCTTGGTGGATGCCATCCGCATCCGGAACATCCGCCGGTTGGCCGAGCTGGAACTTCAGCTCCTTGCAGACCTGGCGTAGCTGCGACTCGAACTCCTGCCACTCCCGCACCCGCAGGTAGTTGAGGAACTCGCGCTTGCACATCCTGCGGAAGGCGCTGGAGGAGAGCTCGCGCTGCTGCTCCTTGACGTAGCGCCACAGATTGAGCCACGTCAGGAAGTCGCTGGCCTCGTGCTTGTAGCGGGCGTGGAACTGGTCGGCCTGGGCCTGCTCCTTCGGGTGGTCCGGGCCCGGCCGCTCGCGGGGGTCCTGCAGGGAGAGGGCCGCGGCGATGACGATGACCTCGCGCATGCAGCCCAGTCGCTCGGCCTCGAGGATCATCCGCGCGAGGCGTGGGTCGATCGGCAGCCGCGCCAGGCGCTTGCCGACCTCGGTGAGCCGCGGACCCCGCCCGGCGGTTGAGGTGCCCCCGGCGGTTGAGGTGCCCCCGGCGGTTGAGGTGCGAGGAGCGCCAGCGACGAGCCTCGAAACCTCGGGGGGCGCCACGGCGCCGAGCTCCTCCAGCAGCTGCACCCCGGCGGTGACGTTGCGACTGTCCGGGGCCTCCACGAACGGGAAGCGGGCGACGTCGCCCAGCCCGAGCGAGGCCATCTGCAGGATGACCGAGGCGAGGTTGGTGCGCAGGATCTCCGGGTCGGTGAACTCGGGGCGGCCCCCGAAGTCCTCCTCGGAGTAGAGCCGGATCGCGATGCCGGCCTCGACCCGGCCGCAGCGGCCGGACCGCTGGTTGGCGCTGGCCTGGCTGATCGGCTCGATCGGGAGGCGCTGCACCTTGCTGCGCGCCGAGTAGCGGCTGATCCTGGCCACGCCGGTGTCCACGACGTACTTGATCCCGGGGACTGTCAGCGACGTCTCGGCGACGTTCGTGGCGAGTACGACGCGGCGGCCGGTGTGCGGCGAGAAGACGCGATGCTGCTCCGCGGCGGAGAGCCGGGAGTAGAGCGGCACGATCTCGGTGCGCGGCAGATCCGTGAGCGCGTCGGCGGTGTCGCGGATCTCCCGCTCGCCCGGCAGAAAGACCAGGATGTCGCCGGGTCCCTCGGCGGAGAGCTCCTTGACCGCGTCGACGATCGCCTCGGTCTGGTCGCGCACCAGGACGTCGCCAGGCTCTCCGTCGCCGTCGGCCTCCGGGAGCTCGAGCAGCGGCCGGTAGCGGATCTCGACCGGGAACGTGCGGCCGGTGACCTCGATGATCGGCGCCGCGTTGCCGGTGCGGGGATCAGCGAAGTGCTCGGCGAAGCGCTGCGTGTCGATCGTGGCGGAGGTGACGACCACCTTGAGGTCGGGACGGCGCGGCAGCAGCCGCTTGAGGTAGCCGAGCAGGAAGTCGATGTTGAGCGAGCGCTCGTGGGCCTCGTCGATGATGATCGTGTCGTAGCGCTTGAGATCCCGGTCGCGCTGCAGCTCGGCGAGCAGGATGCCGTCGGTCATCAGCTTGATCCGGCTGGCCGGGCTGGTGCGGTCGGTGAAGCGGACCTGGTAGCCGACCAGATCGCCGAGCTCGGTGCCGAGCTCCTCGGCGATCCGCTCCGCGACCGACCGAGCGGCGATCCGGCGGGGCTGGGTGTGGCCGATCAGTCCGCCACCGTTCTTGCGCCCCGCGCCGCGGCCCAGCTCGAGGCAGATCTTGGGCAGCTGGGTGGTCTTGCCGGAGCCGGTCTCGCCGGCCACGATCACGACCTGGTGGTCGCGGATGGCGGCGGCGATGTCCTCACGGCGCTCGCTGACCGGCAGGTGCGGCGGATAGGTGATCTCCATGTCGCGGTCCATTCTCCCCGATCGCCTGGGAAAGACTCACCCGAGATGGCGTCTCCGGGCGCCGGATCGCGGTCGTCTCAGCTGAGTTCTTCACCGACCAGGGCCGGCAGCGACCCCGCGAGGATGTCGATGACCTGGTCGCGCGTCACCTCGCCCGGTGCGGCCACCCAGGACAGCACCAGCTCCTCGGCGAAGGCAGCCCACGCCCTCACCACGAGCCGCACCGCAGCCGTGTCAGGGATCAGCCCCGAGTCGTCGGAGGCGAAGATCCGGTCGGTGAGCGCGGCCCGCGCCTCGTCGTACACCCGGCGCAGGGTCGCGTCGGAGGCGGCGCCGCGCACCAGCGAGAGATAGCCCTCGTGGTTGGCCTCCACCCAGTCGAGGTAGGCGGTCATCGAGTGCAGCATCCGCTCCAGCGGCTCCCCCGCCGGTGGGGGCGCGGTCTGCGCGATCAGGTCCGCGGCGGCACGGCGCACCACGGCCTCGCGGAACCCGAGCTTGTCCCCGAAGTAGTGGTAGAGCAGCCCGCGCGAGATGCCCGCCTCCTGCGCCAGTACGTCGACGGAGAGCTCGTCCAGGGAACGCCGGGCGAACAGCCGTACGCCCAGGTCGAGCAGCTGCTCGCGACGCTCGGCGGGCGAGAGCCGGATCCGGGAGGCCATGTCCAGCAGTCTATTGACATCTGTTCAATAAGCAACCTACCGTCGGGTACATGAACGTCTCGACAAGCGCGACGACCCGCCCAGCATCGACGATCGCCGTCGACCACCTCATCGTCGGCGCCGGCTTCGGCGGCCTGTGCGCAGCGATCAAGCTCGACCAGGCCGGCGAGCGCGACTTCGTCGTGGTCGAGAAGGACAGCGACGTCGGCGGCACCTGGCACATCAACACCTACCCCGGCGCCGAGTGCGACGTGCCAAGCCAGCTCTACAGCTACTCCTTCGCGCTCAACCCCGACTGGTCGAAGGTCTACTCCCCCCAACAGGAGATCTGGGAGTACACCAAGCGGGTGGCCGAGAAGGCCGGCGTACTGGACCGCTTCGTCTTCGAGACCGCCGTCGAGGAGGCGCGCTGGGAGGCCGGCCAGCAGCGCTGGATCGTCGAGACCACGAACGGGACCTATGCCGCCCGCACGCTGATCGCCGCCTCCGGCGGCCTGTCCGAGCCGAGCCTGCCCGACATCGACGGCATCGAGTCGTTCACCGGCGACACCTTCCACACCGCCCGTTGGAATCACGACGTGGACCTGACCGGCAAGCGGATCGCGGTGATCGGGACCGGCGCCTCAGCCATCCAGCTGGTGCCCGAGATCGCCCAGGTGGCCGGCCGGCTCGACGTCTACCAGCGCACGCCCAACTGGATCATCCCGCGCAACGAGCGCCGCTTCTCCCGCCTGGAGAAGGCGATCTTCCGGCACGTCCCCGGCGCCCAGCGGGCCGTCCGCGCCAGCGTGTACGCCGCGCTCGAGGCCCGGGTCCCGGCGTTCACCCGCTTCCCGGCCGCGATGGCGATGGTCGAGCGCGAGGTCAAGCACAACATCGCCAAGGGCATCTCCGACCCGGAGCTCCAGGCCAAGGTCACGCCGGCCTACCGCGCCGGCTGCAAGCGGATCCTGGTCTCCAACAAGTGGTATCCGGCGCTGGCCCGCGACAACGTCGACCTGATCACCGACGGCATCGAGCGGATCACGCCGACCGGGATCGTGTCGCGCGACGGCACGGAGCGCGAGATCGACGTACTCATCATCGCCACCGGCTTCCACGTCACCGACCCGCCGATCGCCCAGCACATCACCGGCCGCGACGGCCGCACCCTCGCCGACGTCTGGGGCGAGGCCGGCATGCGCGCCTACAAGGGCACCACCATCCACGGCTTCCCCAACCTGTTCCAGATCGTCGGCCCCAACACCGCGCTCGGGCACAGCTCGATGATCTTCGTCATCGAGTCGCAGGTCCGGTACGTCGTCGACGCGATCGGCTCGATGCGCCGCGACGCGCTGGCGTCAGTCGAGCCGACGGTGCAGGCTCAGCAGCAGTGGACCTCCGCCGTACTGCGCCGGATGGCGAGAACGGTGTGGACCACCGGCGGCTGTGCATCGTGGTATCTCGACCGGTTCGGCAACAACACCACCCTGTGGCCCGGCCAGACCTTCACCTTGCGGCGCCACCTCGCCCGCTTCGATCCCGACCAGTACGACGTCGTCGCCCTCGACACCGTGCCCGATGAAAAGGGCAACCCGACCAAGGAGGCAGTCTCGGCATGAAGGACTTCAAGGACAAGATCGTCGTCATCACCGGCGCCGGCTCCGGCATCGGCCGCGCGCTCGCGCTCGACTTCGCCGGCCGCGGCGCCAAGCTGGCGCTCTCGGACATCAACGAGGCCGGGCTCGCCGAGACCGTCACCGCGGTGGAGGGCAAGGGCGCCGTGGTGAAGGGCGACAAGCTCGACGTGGCCGACCGAGCCGCCTTCGAGGCGTACGCCGCCGCCGTCCTCGACCACTTCGGCAGCGTCAACGTGGTGATCAATAACGCCGGCGTGGCGCTGGCCGGCGACCTGGTCGACCTCGAGTGGGACGACATCGACTGGATCATCGGGATCAACTTCTGGGGCGTGGTGCACGGCACCAAGTTCTTCCTGCCGGCGCTGATCGAGTCGGGGGACGCTCACATCGTCAACATCTCCTCGCTGTTCGGGCTGGTCTCGATGCCCGGTCAGTCGATGTACAACGCCGCCAAGTACGCCGTGCGTGGCATGACCGAGGCGCTGCGCGAGGAGATGCTGATCGGTCGCACCGGGGTCGGCGTCACCGCCGTCCACCCGGGCGGGATCAAGACCGCGATCGCCCGCTCGGCACGCACCTCGGCCAAGGAGGACCAGGCCGCGACCGCGAAGTTCTTCGACGAGAAGCTCGCCAAGACCACCCCGGAGAAGGCCGCCGAGGTGATCATCCGCGGCATCGAGAGGAAGCAGGCCCGCGTGCTGGTCGGCCTCGACGCCCACGCGGTGCACAACTTCGGCAAGTTCACCGGCTCGCGCTATCAGGACCTGATCGCGCTGGGGGCTCGGTACGTGCTGCCGCCGAAGAAGGACTGAGTGGTTTCGAGGCTCGTCGCTAGCGCTCCTCACACCTCAACCACCGGCGCGGTCGGCCAGCGCTCCTCCCACCTCAACCACCGGCGCGGTCGGCCAGCGCTCCTCACACCTACAG
>Ga0164242_10002664_pt1 | contig 20641 bp, 18 predicted proteins | sample OricomgcompostMG_FD_108783 | JGI IMG/M metagenome (GOLD analysis project Ga0164242, IMG submission 108783) | Miracle-Growth compost microbial communities from Emeryville, California, USA - Original compost - Miracle growth compost (MG) ... | reverse complement strand
GTTCCTCCGCCTCGCGACGGTCCTTCCTATCAAGGATATCGTCCTCTTCTGCGTGACCCTCATCCTGGAAGTCCAGAGCATCAAGAAGCACTTGCCTTTCCTTGATCTTCTTTCTTAGTTGCTCGGGTGTTAAATCATCGTTTGATGTGACGGAAGATGGCGACTCCGGGCGGGGGGAGCCGTTACCAAGTCGGCGGCGTGCGCTCGAACGATAGCCGACTTCATCGTCATTGTTCTTAAAGACCGTGGCGTCTTTGCGCGAGCCGCCAAACGCACCAGCCCTACCCTTGAAGGAGTGGTTCTTCAGGTAGCTAACTCCAGTTTTCTGGGGCAGCAAGGCAGCGCCTGAGTTCTTCCGGAAATCCGACTCTTGATGAAGCATGCTCTTCAGAGTTCCGATTGAGTCATTGAAGCCTCGGGTAGAGGGTGGTACCAGTTCGGCAGGGAGCTGGTTCGGAAGTGGGTAGCCGTTGAGTTTCCGATAGATCAAATGCATAGCCACGGCGAACTCGTCAAGATTCAGTCGCCCCTTGTTACCGTGATCGGCCAGCGTCCAGACGCGTTCAAGGTCAGCCTTGTTGAGGCCACTTTGACCCATGATCTCAATTGCTTGGTCGCCTCCGATATAACCCTTGTTCAGGCCATCCCATGCCTTGAACAAGGCATCATACCTAGTCTTCTCATCCTTCGTGATAGCCCAGGGAATGACCGCGTTGCCCTGTAGCCCAGCAGTCGTATAATCTTGGGCCTCCCGGCCTGCCTGTGGCATCATTTGAGCCTGCAACGCGTCGATATTCGGCAGTCCTGTAGACGGAGTGTTGACAAGCCCCCATTGCCCAGGTCGCCCAGTAGGCTGCGCGTTGAGCGGGACCATCATATTTCCACCACCGCTATTAGGTGCCAGATTTGAGCCGAAGCCGGTGGGCATCGGCGGCATTGGGGGACGAGGGCCCATGTAACCGGTCGGTTGCGGGTTCACGCCGGTGAAGCCGGTCTGCTGTGGTTGGAAGCCCTGGTTCTGTCCCATCATTCCTGGTTGTTGGCCGGGGAAGCCGGTCATCTGGGCCTGCAGTAGCTGCGAGCTGGACTGCTGGGGCTGTGGATGCTGTATCGTCGGTGGCGTCGCGGTATTCTGCCTCATACCGAAATCCGGCGCATTGCTAGCTGGTGCCGAGCCGCCACCGCCGCCACCCTCTTCAGCGATGCTGAAGTTGATAATGTCGACCATGCTCGACACTTCATTCTTGATATTTTGTGGGAGCGTCGTCGGTAGGGACTTCCCGGTGAGCTTCAGATTGCAGAGGTACATGGCAAGCGCAAATTCGGGGAAATGAAGCTGGCCGGATCGGGTGGTGTCGGCGAGAGTCCTGCGATTGTTTGATTAGCAGATTACGGCGGTACGATCTATCACGGCGCAAGAATCATACCAAACATGGGAGAGCGAATCCCCATCCAGTCTCGACCGCATCAGCAGATCCCTTGCCTTCTCTCCAGACATGGTCGTTTGGCCCTCCCCAACAGCCGATTTGAATAGTGTTTCGAATTTGGCCTGGTCCTGTGCCGTGATGAATCCAAGTCGGATGTTCGGGATCTTGGCCGAAGACTTCTCAGGCCTCCGTCCCGCTGGCTTCGGTGTTCCGCCCGTCTGGAAGGATGCGGCCATCTCGTGGAACCCCGTAGCCTGCGGTTTCTGTACTGGGGCAGGAGGCGGCGCTACCGCCGCATGGGATTGGGGCTGAGGAGCGGCGGAGCCGAACGGACCCGGTCTTTGCTGCTGCTGCTGCTGCTGGAGCTGCTGCTGGTATTGCTGGGGGATCGCGGGCATCGGCGGCGCGCCGGTCTGGAAACTCTGCTGCTGCGGGGGCTGTCCGAACTGTTGCTGAGGCATCCCCGTCGACTGTGGCTGGAGGCCGGGGTAGCCGGTGTACTGCTGCTGCAATGGAGCTTGGCCAAAGCCGGTGGGTTGCGGAGCGAACGGACCCGGCTGTTGCGGCTGCTGAGGTTGTTGCTGCTGCTGTTGGCCAGCTCCCATGCCGAACGAGTTCCCATACTGCTGGGGCCCCGGGCGCACGCTATTGCCGCCGAGATACGAGTTCGGGTTGGAGTACATGATTACTGAGAGCGATGACGACGGAGAGAGGACAGGTTGGCCGATGGGAAAGGGGGTGGAGCAATGGAGCTCCTCAAACCGTTCAAATTGAAATAGGTAGTGTAGTTTCTAACTCGAGCGAGTGCTCAATGTGAAAGAAAAAGGATAACCAGAAATAATACTAGCTCGGCGCAGAGCGTGTAAGGAAAACGACGGAATGCGGATCCCAGCCTTTCGGGAAGACTGATGACGAAGCCCGCTTGCAGACGCTCTCGCCAGAAATTCGGTGGATGTGGTGGTTCTGCCAGTTGGAGACTTGGGGAGGCCGGGGCGGATCGACAAGGCAGAAGGAACCGAGGGTGGCTGATACCTTCGCGCCACAAACATTGCACGGGCCATGCTCGGTTCATACTGCCAACTCACCAGCCACACTTTCGCCCCTATCACATCGACATCGCATCAACAGACAGGTTGCAATCTCGAGTTGAATCAAAACCAACCCCATTTCACTTTCATTCGGAATGGCCTTCAGTCTATGCCGGAGCCCCAAAAAAATCTACATCGAGGGACTGATGTACCGTATCTTTACCGTGTCACGAAGGGAACAAGTGTTACCCAATGGCATGGTGAACTTCTGAGTCCGTCATCTCCTCCGCCTACAATTAGTACTACCTTGGTCTAGTAATTCTAGGCAGCGAAAATGGGCCGCGTCATTACAAACAACTAGAGTGGTTCATACTCTCGGGGCGCCCAGTCACCCAGTGATCCGAAGGATACCACCCGCCAAGACATGTCGTACAGAGCAAACCATGCTCGCAGCCTAGAACCACAAGGATTGCTGCCTCATCGCCCGCCACTCCCTCGAACCATTTCCAATTCTGCATCTTTGATCCAATGCGCTCTTATCAGGAGATCATCTCTTTTCATTTCCTAAACTAGCGGGTAGAGTCTCTGACCCAGCGACACGGAGATCCAACGGTGGTTGTCATCTTGATTTCCCCTAGTCGAGATATGGCAACCCACTACTGAGCGGCTGTGCTGGGGAACTCGATGGCATTCTGCTTGGCCCAAGTCTTGACGTCGGCGGTGGTAGACTTGAGCGCCGCGTCGAGAGCGAATTGGGTAGGGATGCCCTCGACTCTGTGGGTCGAGTTGATGTTCTTCACTAGGACGATCTGATAGCATGTAGCACTGCCCTGGCGTGAAGCAATGGTCGAGAAGGCCAAGAAGAATTCCCAGATCTGCGTATTCAGCCGTTAGTACCACCAAATCTTGGAGGACGAAAAGGCCAGCACGGGGGCCCATGGATAACTTACTCGGAACCACCTCGCTCCGTACTTGGCCTCCACCTTCTCCTTGTTGGCCATCCAGTTTCGGTACCATCTCCAGAGAGTAGCAGAGTAGTGGACACCGATGGTGTCAATGCCCTTGATCTCGAATCCGGCGCCCTCGAGCTTGTCGACGAACCATCCAAGCGGGCAGGAAGCGTCGGCGCCAGGGAAGACGTACTTGTTCATAAACAAGCCCCAGATGAGATCCTCATACTGCCAGGTCTTACGCAGGCCGGCAATTTGGAGGAAGAAGACACCATCGTCGTTGAGCATCCCATTCACCTGCGTAAGGAAAGAATGGAAGTGACGAACGCCAACATGCTCGGCCATCTCGAGGCAGGTGATCTTGTCATAGCCACCTTCCGAGGCGGGGATATCACGGTAGTCCATGCACAAGATGTTGCTCTGTTCCTCGGGGATGCCCGCCTTGCGTAGAGCTCCGTTGCCCCAGGCGGTCTGGTTGCGGCCAAGAGTAATGCCGGTAGCCTTGGCGCCAAAGTTAACACTGGCAAATCTTGCCAGAGTGCCCCAACCGCAGCCGATGTCAAGCAGCTTCTCGCCAGCCTTGAGGGCGATCTTCTCGCATACGATGGCAAGCTTGTTGTCCTGAAGCTGCTCTAGGGACTCCTCGATGTTGATATCAGAGATGATGCCCGAAGTGTAGATCATGCGAGGACCAAGGAACCAGGCGTAGAAATCATCACCACGGTCATAGTGATCGCGGACCTGCTCCTCGTCTAAATCGAAAGGATATGTGTTAGACGGAAGAACCATACAGGGGGCGTTTTGTGTTGTGGGGGGGGGAGGAGAGAATGGGCAGCAGCGGTAAAATATATCAACTATATTGGAAAACGTACCCTGAGAACGAGTGTGCATGATGACCTCCGGGATCATGCCTAGCAGGAAGTACTTGATCAGGCCGATGGTGAAGCGGAAGCTTGCCCAGTCATGCCTGTACTCCATGACCTCCAAGCAGTCGCCGTTGAATTCAACATCGCCATCAAAGTACATTTCGTAGAAGGTCTCCATGGGGATCTTGTTCCGGCCCTGGTACTTGGCCTTATCCTCAGGCTTCTTGAAGGTGAGGTAGTGCTCGACGGGGCGGCCGGGGAACCTGGCCTTCTCGTTCCGCCGAGGGGAGATGGACGAGACGACGAGCCAGAAGCCGGCCAGGATTGGGAGACTGGTGCAGAGGCTGAGGAAGATGGTGGTCTTCAGACCACCGCCCAGCTTCCAAGCCAGCCATACGGGTACACCAACCAGGATGGAGCCGAAAATCGTGAGGGAGAAGCTGTCGTTGCCCGGGCCATCAGCGGGCAATGGAGCATTTTTGATGGACGGGTACTATGTATTGAGGTTAGATACGGTCAATTGGCCCATCCCGGGGATTGTAGGACGTCGTCCTCAGCTGCGGAAACAGGGCATTGGAAGATTCCCATCCTGCTGAGGAGGGGGGGAGCTCACGGAAGTAGTGCGGACACCGCATTCTTCGAACTTCTCAAAGGTGGGAGTCGGAGCTTTCGGAGTCTCGATAAACTCGAACTCGGACTCGCTCCCGTTGGTACTGAGAGGTTTGGACATGTTGACCGGCTGTCTTGTTCCTGCAATGACCTGGGCAGGCAAGTTTGGGAGGAGAAGAGAAAAAAAAAATCCAGTGAAGCGGAAAGACAAGGTGTCGGAGCGGCAGGACCGGGAGTGTGGCAGGTGCGGGACAAGGGGAGCTCCAGCGGCGGTGAGATTGCCCACCCCTGCTTGGCACTGAAGGCTGGGAGAGGGGAGGCCGGTCGAGCCCTGGTCCACAACACTTTTTTCCTTCTTCCCCTTGATCCCCCCACCTCAACAGACAGATAACCTTGACATGGAAAGACAAGAGTACCGAGGTACAGATGATGACCTACGTACCTGGTATGTCCTTTGTTTCCGAAGACGCTTGTTACATTGTGTCATATCAATAGGTATATATATATATAAGGTATATATAGGTGAGGTACTCTTGAGATCTCCAACATCTCGAACAGTGAAACAATGGAGGTAACGTCAGGACGAGCCTGAGCATTGCTCAAAATACAGATCTATATGAAGAAGACAGACAAATTCAGGTGGCGTGAAGCTGTCCTCAGCACTTTATTTAAGGTGGTGCATGCCATGTATCCATAAGCCTGCATCGCTTCGGCACATGTGTCTCTCAGAAATAAGCTTGCCCTGATCATCCCATGCTAGTGCAGGGGGACCTTTACTGCGCGTGAACCGTGCACTGCAGGGACTACCAAGCCATCAATGAAACGAAATCTCGTTGTTTGCGGATCTTCCCGCTGTGTTTAGCTTACCCCCTTTTACCTACCCATTTTGACCTCTCCAGATGGTTGGTATTGTAGATGGGCTATATTGCGATATTGTATCCGATCCTCGCCCGGCGGAAGACCGCATGCAAACATGCAAAGGAATGAAAATTCCACAATGTCGACCATGAGAAGAAGGGGGAAAAAAGGGGAAGGGGGCTTTTCTAAAGGTCAACAAATGGATCTAAGCGAAGGAAGTCGACTGTGGAACTCATAATTCAACTACCTTCGTCCCTTAGCCTCCTCCAAGAATGGCAGGTTAGGGCAAGGGAAGACTTTGTCTAACCTTTTAATCTCGCCTCATCAAATACGTAGACTACCTTGGGCAGACAATGTCACTTCTATCAATATCGTGTCCCACGCCACAGCGAGGCAGCCCGGCTGCCTACCTAACTCAAAGGGAAACAACGAGTGTACTTTGCCGGGCTTGATTTTTCTTCCCACGACCGTCTCTGGGAACAACATTGAAGTTACAATGCAGCTGTAACTGCTCTACTTGCCTGTTCCTACCTTTTCCTACCAGGTGCCTTGGGAAGGGATATTCCAATCCTGCCGGCACTGCACCTGCAGTTCAAACTGTGCAGGCGACCGAGTTGGGCTCATGCAACTGCGTATTACACGTCCCTCCAAGTAAACTTCCTTGAATTCCACTTATTTGGATCCAAACTGAGGAAGCAAAAAAAGTTTCGGGCCTGGTGTCGCTGGGGTAGGTAGGTACGGGTGGTGTAGAGGCCGATACATTGGAGGCGAAATGTTAACTGGGGCGCTTGCTTCCCTCCCGACATCGCCGTCAGTTCTCCCAAGTTCCTTCCTGCTTGCATACCAGCCCGGCTACCTATATCACCTACTACTCATCACCTAATACCTACCTACGCCCTGTCTGGAAAGTAGCCCAACCTTACCAAGTCGTGATAGTCTACTATGACTATTGGGAACTTCCATCCCCTTAACCCCTGTGATCATCTCTCTTATGTTTGCTGGCTATTATCGTTAAACCATATTCCCCGTCCGTATACGTACAGTACAAGCCCTAACAATTCACCATACCGTGGCTAAGAGGATGCCTCCCAGCTTGTCCACGTCTACAGACGCTCTCAACCAACCCCAGGACCCGGAGTCGTACGTGGGCAATGGCTCGGCCGCGTACGATCCAGCCCTTGCCGAGGCGGCGGAGAGGCGGGAGAGGGAGATGACCTTCAAGGAGTCCCAAAAGGCTGACAGACGTTTGATCTTGTATTCTCTCGGCTTCTCGGGTACCATCATCATGGAGGGGTACGGGTTGGCCCTCATCACCTACCTCTTCAGCTTTGTCGTATTCAACGAACAATATGGCGCCTTTGACGAAGTCTTAGGTGCGCATGAGGTATACCGGTCCAAGTAACCAAAACCCGGCTATAAGACGCGAGAGACTGACGTGCGGCAGCTCCCATACCAGTGGAGAGTCTTCTTGCCCCTAGTGGCCCAGTTCGGTTCCCTGGTAGGTATTCTCATCGCTAGTCCGCTGGCCGCTCGCTTCGGATACAAGAAGACGACCTTGCTTATGCTCGTCGCCTCAACCGGCCTCATCTCCATCCCGTTCTTCGCCAAGACAGTCGAAATTTTGACGGCCGGATTCCTTCTGCAGGGTATTCCGTAGGGCGTATACCAGGTTGTGAGCCCGGCCTACGCCTCGGAAGTAGCGTCGCTGCAGCTGAGGCCCATCCTGACCACGTGGAACAACCTATGCTGGGTACTTGGCCAGCTTCTCGCGTCCGGCATCACAAAGGCCTTCGAGAGCTACAACACCGATATGTCCTACAGGATCCCTTTCGCCTTTCAATGGTTCTTTTCCGTGGCTCTCCTAGTGGCTGTCTCCTTCGCCCCGGAGTCCCCATATTGGTACCTACAGAGGGGAAGGTTGGATATGGCCAGACGAGCGACAGGGAAACTTGTCAGGAAAGGTTCACCGGAACGGGTGGAAGAGAAGCTCGCCTTGATGCAGCACACGATTCATCAGGAGGCAAGCCGGGATCCCTGTAGTGAAACTAGTGGCTCGGAAAAGCCGAAGGGAGTGCGAGGGTGGCTTGGGCATCTTAGACTGGACTGCATCAAGGGAACGAACCGGAGGAGGACCGAGATTGCAAGTATGGCATGGCTTATCCAGGCGAGCTGTGGAGCAAGCCTTATACCCTGGGCACCAAAACTCTTCGAGGCAGCCGGACTCCCAACAAGCGAAGCGCTGTCGGTCAATATCGCCCTGCCAACAGCTGGCGTCTTCGGGACGCTGGCGTCATGGTGGCTGATGCGTCGAGCTGGCCGTCGGGCCATTTACCTTTGGGGACTCATGGCGATGACTGTTCTGCTCGCGGGGTGCGGGGGGTTCCACTACCTGCCAACCGGCGCTGGATGGGCTACTGGGGGTATGCTGATCGTGTATACTGCTGTCTACGACCTGACCATCGGCCCGGTGTGCTACACTATCGTCTCCGAAATTCCTTCGATCCGGTATCGAACAGTGACATTGGCAATAGCGCGCGGCATATATCTCCTTGCCGGTGTGGCCAACCACGTCTTGACCCCAAAGATGCTGGGGATGGAGGAGGGAGCTTGGAAATGGGGGGCAAGGGCCGCGTTCCTCTACGCCGGCTGCTGCCTACTCGGCGCGGTATACACGTACTGGCGCCTTCCGGAGACGACCGGCATGTCAGCCCGCGAGCTGGACGTCCTCTTCCAGAACAAGGTCCCGGCGCGGGGCTTCAGCGGCGCCAAGGCTTCGCGCCTCGCGGCTGCAGAGGCCGAGAAGGTAATTCAGGGGATCTCGACTGGAACGAGCAAAGGTTCCAGGCTCTCGGTGCGGGAAATAATCGATGACCAGACCAGATAGGGATGGCCTTTGTCGGATTTCGCGGCGGAGCCCTGGGATGCCGAGAGAGATGAGACGCGGGGGCACCGTTTTCACAAGGTTGGTGGGAAGAGGGACTCGTACCCCTCTGCTCCTTGCCGTTAGTTTGAATACGTACAGTGTATTGGTATCAGAAGGATCAGGGTTTACCCTTTTTGGGTGTTATTGGTAGATAGACAGACCCATGCTTCAAGCTTGGGATGGATCAGGAACAGCCCCCAACTCGGCGAAAGCTCGGGGTGGTGAGGGCTAGCTTGACGGCTTCCGGAATCGCGTCCCACTGGCGGGAATAGATAATCAGTCTTAATCGTACCAAGCAAGCCGCCGGCGCTAATTCGAGTGTTAGGGGTAGTGATTGTGATAGGCCTTCATTGCACACAGCTCAGCGCCGGTCCCGGTCCCGGTCCCTTTCCCGATCACGGTCATGGCCCTTCTCCCGCTCCTTTTCATGTCTATAACTGTCGCCGTGTCTGTCCTGCCGACGCTGGCGCTTCTTCTCCTCCTCCCGCCTGTAGTCATCAAGCCGCGAGGGTCGCGGCCTGCCGCTGCTGCCGCTCTCCTTGTTGCTCTTCTGGGACCAAGCGCCTAGGTCCTCGGCCCCTTTCAGGTCCTTCGCGCCAAGCCCCGTGAGGTTGGCGTGCTTGGTGACTTCCTTGACTTTCCCCCTCATCTTCCCATCCCATCCGAATCCCCGGAGGAGCGTAGCTCCGAAATCCTCGACGGGGACGGACCTGTAGTCCTCCGGCACCGGATCTCGATCCGGGTCGCCAGAAGTGTCGTTCCGCCGCTTCTTTCGGTCGCCGGGCTTCGCCATAAGCGCCTCCATAGCCTCTTCTTCCGCCGTCTTTGGTTGGGCTTCCGGGTCTTTGTCATCCTGATTCCGAGCGGAGCGATCCTCCTCCTTCCTTTGACGGGGTTTGCTGTTGATGGTCAAGCCCCACTTGACTGGTTTGTCCTTGTCGGCGGGATCTACCTCTTTCAGAGATCCATTCTGGTGCGCCGAGCGACCCTCGCCTCGGTGGCCTTTCCTGTCTGATCTGGAATCCCGTCCTGAATGCCGTCCGCCACCAGGGGAATGTGAACGACGGCGGTGGCGAGAGGAACGGCCATCGTCAGAACTTGCGCCGTCAGGGCCGTAGGTGGTAATAGCCTCGTGCCGGCCGCCGGCAGAACGCGCGTCGTCGTCGTCTTCGGATTCGGACTCGTCGTTGAGTGCGTGGGCTCTATGCCGCTTTCCGAGCGAGGAGGTGGGCTTTGGTCGTGCGTGCTTCTTGCTGTCTCGTCCGTTGGATGATGCCGGCGTCCCAAACTTGATCGCCAAGCGGGGAGGTGTCCCGCTGCCGTCTGCCATTTTGCACTCTTCTGGGGGAAGCTGCAAACTCTCAAGATTCGCAAATGTGGCGACGAGAGGATGCACGGTAAGCTGAGCGTGTTGGAAATCTTGCACTTCGTATATCCAGGCCAATATTTTTGATAGGCGCCTGTGGTTAGAGGTGTGGCTGAAATGCCTGTGCTGTGGCGTAAAGGGTAGTGGAGAATGGGCGTCATGCAGGTACATTATTTACTAAGAACTGTAGAGCAACTACTAACAAAATACACCGTTTAACACTAGTAAAAGTGCGTAAAGGGTGATATAAAGCTGTTAGTAGACAAGGTGCTTTTGCTGAACCCTTTCTTTCCACTCACCCCATTGATGAATGCCTACCTGTTTCCCGCGGATGACGCGCACTTTGGTGTATTCTAACCAGAAAAGGGCTCTTGGAATTTCTATACTGCAATATTAAATACTGTTATCGTCTTCTAGTACTCAAGTACGGAATACTTTAATGCGATTACCGACTAACAAACACCTTTCAACTGTTCTGGACGATTGATGGACAATGATGAATGATCACTCTGGCCACTAGAGGTAGCGTCGCTGGCCTGCAAACGGAATGCTGCGTCCGCCAAGAAGTTCCTTGGCGTGCAGGTGGTGATGGTGAGTCTAGACCAATTCTGTAAAAGTCAAATCAAGCAAATGGGGACCAGCCTTGAGTGCTTGAGTGCTTACTATGTAAATGCTTGACCATCCAAGTTGGGAGACTCGTGCATACCGGTGCATACGTACTGTAGTAGATAACGGTAGATAAACCGGGCAGTTTTAATCAGAAGAATCATGGTCGAAGCCTGGAGCTTTGCGCTTTGCTTTCCGTCTTTGCTTTTCCAGGTTGCTTCTTGTTTTTCCAGGTTGCTTCTTGCTTTTCCATGGTTCGTTCTTGTGCAATAAGGCGAGGGTACCCGAGGTACAGAGGTACCTCATTCCCTATTGGATGTTCGAGTTTTTTTCTGGGCCCTTTGAGTCGCGGGCTTTCCAGCCAACTGCCTTGCTGCCCTCTTTGCCTGGGAGGGTTGCTTTTAGGCTTGGAAGGCAACTGTAATTCCCGCCCTGCCCGCTGAACTGATGCTCGTCAGGCCTAACCAGAAGCGAGTCAACCCCCCAACAGCCCAGCTTAGCGGTGGCGCGCTATCCTCTCCCATCAACTCTCCAGCAATTGCCCCTCCTTTGTCACTAACAATTTTCCCTTTTTTTTTTTCTTGCCCTCCTGCCTAACTGGTAATCAACGGGGGGAAAGAGGGCCTAACACTTGGTAATTTCCACTGGCCATCTCACGGTAAACGCCTATCACCGCGACAGAGGAGGGTTGATGAAAATCCTGCAATCAATCCATCACCGCATCAACACCATCACCACGCCGCGTATTGGCTCGTTTCCGGCTTCAGGGCCATCATCAGATCGAATTTTGCCCATCCGTTCTGATTGAAACGGATGTCGCGACCGCGATATGACGACCACTGAGGTCGGGACTGCCGACCATCCCATGCTCCTGCGATCAAAACGCGCAGAATGCAGGTGCGTTTTATTTCAATCGATAGAGCTGATTTTTCCGATCATTTTGATATATAATGGTCGGTGTTGACAATTTTCAGTGCAATCGTGTCGTCGCGGAAGCGGAAGCTTCGCGAGCTGTTCGCTATCGCGACAGAGGCCGACGGCATTCCCAACCCCAATTACGACTTGACCGATCCCGACGCGCCACCGACCACGGCCGCCGAAGCCCAGTTCTTGCTCGAATGCGACATATTACGGTACGCCTGCTCCACTCCACGTAGTGTCTTTGTGTGATTGCCTGGTCGCGTTTGCACCGCGTCCGACGCCATCTCTGCGACTAACTTTGCCTGTGCAGGGGGCGCAAACTTAGCGAATTGAACATTCCGCCGCGACCGAAGCTTAGATCCGATACTCTCCGCCGTTTCCTAGATAGCGCAAACTTGGCGTTGAGTGAGAACGTACCTCATGCCGCGTCCAAGGCCAACTCAGAGAATGGCGTCCAACCTGCCGCTACGACGACCGGACTACAGGAACCTGTTGCTGGGTTGTTGGGATCAAGGAAAGGGAAGGGGACCCAACCGCCGCCCTCGCCGGTTCCTACTAGCATGAAATCCGATGCTCCTAGCTCTACGCGAAGCCCGCAGCTCGCCGCGAGGGCAGTAATCCCGGGAATAGAGGGAAGAACCGATGGCCAAACCCCCGAATCCACACCCGACACCTTGGTCGCCGATGAGTCGGGGCGACAGGCAGAAACACCCGCTGCGGCAAATGTCCAGAAACTTAACCAGCAAGCCCTTGGACACCGTGCTGTGTCAAGCTTAACGCCCATCTCTAACGGGCAGCCACAACACGATGCGACCGAAGAAAGTACGAAAGCGACGGGAGAAGGCGCGGATGAGCTCCCCGAGCCGATGGATATCGACGATAGGCATGTTCGGGGCGCTAGAGGAGATGGCGGTATTCTTTCCATAAGACCCCCCACCGGCGACTCGACAAAGGCGCCTGATGCGCTCTCATCCCCTGGCTCCACTCCTGCTCAATCGGCGACGACTCCTGCGATTCACGAAGCCTCGGCCGACACGAGCCCGGAGAATGAAGTATCGCAATACGTGGAACCCGAGGATGAAAAGGCGGAACTACCGAAAACTCCCGCGATCGCAGAACCGGCCGCCGCCACCGCCCCAGGTGATTCTGGTGACCATTTGATGCCAGATGAGGACCAGGTGGCCTCGGATTCCATCGGGGGGGTTGTGAATGGAGTCGAGGCACAGTTGTTACAGGAATCAGCTGCGGCAAGGCTGGCCAAGATGGACGAGAGGCCCGAAGGACCCTCTACGCTCGAGATCCCTGCCGTATCCCAGGGTCGTTCTTTAAGAGCTTCCTCGGGAGGCCCAGTGTCGCCTCAAGAAACCAAGCTCCTCTCCGATGAACCACAGGTCAAAGCATCGGCAGTTTCCGAGGCGCAGGTGCCTGTCGATATGCTCCCCGCTAACCAGGAACCTACACCCGCTGAGTCTATGGATCTTGATGGACCTACTGCCCAACAACCTCTCCCAACAGCCACTGCTGAAGTACAAAAGGCCGACACTTTAGATATGCTAGGGCTCTCATCCCAAGCCCCGGCATCTCCCGGCCAGGCAACCTCGGCGGCCAGCACACCCGTCGCGGAGAGGGCTGTTACTCGGATATCATCTGGCGCATTGCGGCAGAAATCTGTTTCTGAGCTGCTTGGAGAGGTTCCCAGGGCCACCTCGACTGGAGCTGATGCACAGCTAGCGACAGGGGACAAACCGGAGGATTCGTCGCAAACAGTACCTACTCCACACCTTAAATCGCTTGTCACCAAGAACAGAGATGCGCGGAGGAGGAGTATCCCGACTGTTGTTTTTGGCAAACCACCGAAACAAGGAAAGAGGTCGGAGGACGCGTCGGTTGTGGCACGCCGTCAGAAACCTGGCCAGCTGCCTGCCGACGACTATTTTACTCCTTTATTTATTGACGGCTTCACTCGGCAGTCCAAGTGGATGAAGCCTATCGAGCAACTCTTGCACCAGGCTCACAAGACGATTTCTACCTCGGACCAGTACCTCTCGATCTTGGACCACCAAGCATGTCGGATCCTAAGGAGGGTCTATCACCTACAGCAACATGATAAATGGTCCCTGAGGCAGCCTATACGCTGCCCCGAACCCACAAGGCCGCCATCCCATCGAGACGCCCTTCTCCAGGAGATGAAGTGGATGAGGACCGATTTTAGAGAGGAGCGGAAGTGGAAGCGCGCCGTCGCGGGAAACCTTGCTTTTGCCTGTGCCGAATGGGTCCAGTCGAGCCCCGAGGAGCGCAAGTTACTCCAAGTAAACGCCGTCATCCCTCCGCGTGTATCGACACTCGATGCCGCTATGGCTAACCGCGACATTGACGGCGGGGAGGATGCAATACCCGGGTTGACCCATTCTGACTCGCTCATGGAGGACATCGACGGAATCATGGAGGTACCCCAGCTAGAGACGGTGGCGCCGTCAGCAATTTTTGCGATGCAGGACGACGAGGTAGTCTTCGGACTCCAGCGGTCGCAAGCCTCCGACAAGCTACTAGATGAGCTTCCCTTATATGGCTCACCACTTAAAGTCCCCAAGTTCGACCTAACTGGACCGGAGTATGATCCCGATGCTTCCTGGAAACGCCCTGCCCTGCCACTGAGCAAGTACGTCGAGGGCCAAATGGTCCTAAAAACGAATGAACCTCCGAGGAAGCGTCCCCGCTACCAATACACGACAGAGGACGAGGACGACGAAGGGCAGGTTGTGTTTGGCAGCCAGCCTAACAAGATCGACAGCGTACCGCCCGAGAAACTTGATGTTGCTCTCTTCACGCCCGAGATGAAACCTATCCGCGACCGTCTCTATGCCGGACATCAATTCCGACCGCCGACGGAATACCCCATGCCCCTCCAGAGTTTCTACGAGAGCCGGTCGGCGTCTCAGTGGACATGGGGGGAGGACGACGAGCTGAAGACGCTTGTGCGCGACTTTTCGTACAACTGGTCCCTTATCTCCAGCGTGATTTCGACGAGATCCACCTTTGCCTCCGGGGCGGAGCGGCGAACCCCGTGGGAGTGCTTCGAGAGATGGGTTAACTTGGAGGGTCTGCCCAACGATATGTCGAAGACGCAGTACTTCAAGTCATACCACAACAGGATCGAGGCGGCCCAGCGCGTGATCAAGCAGCAGAACGAGGCCGCACAGCAGCAGGTCGGCCCTAACGGGGCCGTCGTCCCGCATGTGCGGCGTAGGCCGACCACGACGATGCGCGTCGACCGACGGCGGAACGTCAAGCACCTGACTCTGCTAGACTCGATGCGGAAGCTCGCGAAGAAACGGGAAACCGCGACGACGAAGGCCCAGCACGCCGCTAGCCTCGCCGCGATGCGCAAGGCCAACGAAGCGCAGAGGCAGCCGGGACCGAATAAGACCCCACGGGACTACAGTATAATGCGGTGGGAGCGAGACCAGCAGCTTGCCGAGAAGATGGCCCTGTATGCCCAGCGGCAGCAAGAGGCTTTGCTGCAGAGACGGGTATGTGTATCTTTCTGCAAGTTTTGGGAGGTGGTTAGACTAACCGCATACGCACAACGCAGGCTCAACAGGCTCGAGCTCAAAGCCAAGCTGGACAGCCACCGGTGGCCACTAACGGTACAGCTCAACTGTCCCAAAACTCTGGCCAGCTTGCTGCGGCGAATCCTATCGCCGGCGCCGCCCGTCTCAACGCACAGGCCGCGCAGTTAGCCACTCCGGGACAACCGCGACCGAGAATGCCAATGCAGGCGCCACCCAATGCCATGGCGGCAGTTCAAGCTCAAATCGGGGGCGGCCTCGTTCCTCCCCTCCCCATGAACGGGATTCCGCAGGCACAACTTCAGGCGATGCAAGCTCAGCATAGAGGAGTGCCCATGAACAACCCACAGCCAGACCTCAACCTAGTTTTGCAGGCTAAAAGAATCCAAGACCAACAGAGGGCGGCCGTACAACTGCAGCAGCAGCAACAGCAGGCTCAACACCAACATCATCAACAACAACAACAACAGCAAACTCCACAACCACAACAAGCTCAACAGCCGCAACAAGTCCAGCAACACCCGCAGCTAAGCCAGCCGATGCAGCAACAGGGTAGTAACGGTAGCCAGGGATCGCCAACGGGCATGCGGAACATGGTCCACGGGATCAACCAGCAAAACTTTATGGCTAACGCCCAAGCTATGATGGCATCCTTCAACCCCACCAACAGCGCCGGCATGGCAACGTCACCCGGCACGGCCCTCAACATGCATCCCATGCCGACCGGATCGCCTAGGAGCTCGATCCCCCCCGCGCAGCTGTCGGCACTCCACTTGCAGCTTAGGGAGCTCGAGAGTAGCTACCGGGCCAAGTACCCGAACCATACCCAGGACCAGATCCGCCAGCAAGCCACGGAGCAGCTCGGACGCCTCTATGTGCAGCAACGACAGCAGCAGCTCAGCCAGTCGGCAATGAACGCCGCCGCCGGCCAGGCGCTCGCTAACGGCATGACGGCCACGACGAGCCCGCACCAGTACGCCCAGCTTCTCCGCGCTCAGCAACAGGCGCAGGCGGCTCAGCAAGCTGCTGCTCAGCAGCAGGCCGGACAGCAGCAGCAGCAGCAGCAGCAGCAGCAGCAGCAACAACAACAACAGCAACAACAGCAGCAGCAGCAGCAGCAGCAGAGACAGGCAAGCGGGAGCGCGACCCCTGTTCCCCGGAAGATGGAATAAAAGGGGTGAGGGGATGGTTTCGGGGTTTTACAGGTGTTCTCTCTTTTTTTTGGCAATCCTCGCGGATTCTGGGGGTTCCCTACTTACTGCTTAACTGATAGCCTACTGTCTTGACCTCCCTACGGGGTTGTGCCTTCGTTTTTAAAGGCTCGGGCGTCGTTTTGGTACGGGGGTGGGCGCATACCTTGCAACGACAGACGACCACTGGCAGTGTCGGATCCTACATGTAGCATATTTATACAGCTCTTGGCATCAGAGAATCGGTCAGATGGCCGCATCCTGCCTATCATAAACAACTTCATCATACGCGGCCTTTCTGTGCCATCCGTTGCCCAATTAGCCAACTGCCACCGGCCGTCGTCCATATGTGGCTGATGACACTTGGTTAACACAACAGATTGTGTGGCTGAGCGGAGTGGAAGGGTGGGGCTTGCACGATAAGATAAGCTCAATGATCTGGAACTTTTTTTTCCTTCAAAAAAAAAACCCCGTAGTCTGGTCATTCGAAAGCAGCCGGCAAATCAACCACAGAAAGACCGTGAGCACTCGAACACCGTCTCAAAATGGCCAAACGAAAGAGAGATGGCGTGGCTTCCGGTAACGGTGGCCCACCATCAATTCCGGCAAAGAAATCCAAGAAAGCACAGGTTACGACCAGCTCTCCTCCAGCCAGGACCGGTGGCCTGCCCACCATCCAGATTGTCGCGGGGTCCTACGACCGAGTGCTCCACGGCGTCATGGCGACCCTCGAGGCATCCTCCTCCACGGCCGACGAGAAGAAGTCCACCCAACCCCGCCCAGTCCCCGAAACGGTCCGCTTCGCCGACACCTTCTTCTTCAATGCCCACATCTCCGCGATCCGGTGCGTAGCCCTCTCGCCGCCGTCGGTGCCGGTACCGGGCCAGCCGCAGAGGGTGATGCTAGCGACGGGGTCAACGGACGAGCGCATCAACGTGTACAACCTGACGGCGCACGCCCCCTCGGCGAGCGGGCCGCGGTCGGCGGAGCAGCAGGCGCTCGCCTCGGTGGCAGCACGGCCGATCCTCGAGAGTAGCGGTAACCGCGAGCTGGGGACACTGCAACACCACGACGGCCCCACGACGCAGCTTGCGTTCCCGACGCGCGGGAAGCTCATCTCCAGCGCCGAGGACTCGACCGTCGCGATTACGCGCACGCGGGACTGGAGTCTGCTCGGGACGGTCAAGGTGCCAGTGCCGAAGCCCGTCGGGCGACCTAGCGGCGATACTGCGGCACTCGGAGGGATGCCCAAGGGTGTCAATGCTTTTGCGGTGCATCCGAGCATGAAGCTCATGATCAGCGTCAGCAAGGGGGAGAGAGCCATGCGGTTGTGGAACCTCGTGACGGGGAAGAAGGCCGGTGTCCTCAACTTCGGGAGGGAGATCCTCGGACAGATCGGGGAGGGGAGGCACGGCACTGGAGAGGGGAGGAAGGTTGTGTGGGGGAGCAGTACCGAGGGAGGAGACGAGTTTGCCGTCGCGTTCGACCGGGACGTCTTGGTCTTCGGCATGGACAGCCGGCCGAGGTGTAGGGTGATGAGCGACCTCAAGACAAAGATCCACCAGGTGGCTTATCTGAAGCCCGACGAGGCGACAGACGATACCATCCTGGCTGTATCGACGGAGGACGGCCGGATCCTCTTCTTCTCTACAAGGACCGACGATCTCGTACCGAAGGACGGAGACAAGGACGGCCAATCGCAAAAGCTCCAGACCGCAAAACTAGTCGCTCAACTTGGCGGCAAAGGCGCGGACGTCTCCGGCCGGATCAAGGACTTCGTCGCCTTACCAGTGGACGGAGAGGACGGCGAGAGGATTTGGTACATCATCACGGCAGGCAGCGACGGCAAGCTACGGGTATGGAAGCTAGGGGCGGGGGATCTCGTCGGCGCGGACAAGGAGGAGGCCGGGAGGCAGGTGGGCGACCTGCTCGGGACGTACGAGACAAATAGCAGGATCACCTGCGTCGCGGCCTTTATCATGATACCCCGCCCGGAAGGCGTAGAGGAGAGCGAGGATGAATTGGCAGGTGATTCGTCCGGGGATGTTAGCGAGGGAGACGACGACGACTCGGACGAGTAAGATTGGAACATTCAGTTGTGGGACATTCATGTTTCGGCGCGCGCGCGCGAGCGGCGGGCGGGCGGGTAATTCTTGGTTAGGGCCGTAGATCAGAGCCGGTCCTAGCGGGAGGCTCTGGGTCAGGTGGTGGTTCGGAGCGACGGACCGTGCCTGGCCGATTCTTTTAGTCCGGAATGGCGAGACAGGGGATTCTCAGCTTTGCAGATTGTCAGATGCAGCCCTTTGTTGACTGGACATTTGCCTTGGTTCTGTTAAGCACGTGAAGTTCTTCTCTGGAGGTGTCGTCTATTACGGGCGTGCACCGTCAGACCTGTGTAGTCTGTTACCGAGGTATAGTCTATTACGGACATGTGTATGGGCAGGTGGCTATTCATTTATTTTAACCATTCTGCTTGATCTGGGGGACATTATTGCAGCCAGGTCCTCGGGATGCTTGGCAATTAATGTCCCCCTCTCTCCAATAAGCAGCCTAAACATTGACCCCCCTCACCCATCCCTCCCAGGATTCCTACTTTCCTGAATCACGCCGGTGCCTTTCTGTTTGAGACAGGCATTCCGGGCGTCACGCGGACAGGGATAGGAGGCGCGCAGCCAAGCCAAGCCCATCCCAGCCCTCGCCATCGGGGGGGGGGGGAGGAGACTTGCATGTGCTGCGCGGCAGGTTGGATGACGCACGAGACCTGCAGGCAAGTCACTTGACGCGAGCAAAAAGCAAGAGATTTCATTCGTAAAAGTCGTATCGTCGTACGGGTCGCGAGAGAAGTGTGGGGTAGCGCGCGCAGGTCGGGTAGGAAGGGAGAGTAGCACTAATAGTAAGGCTAGCGTGCAATATGTAACCCGAGAATTTCAAATGCAAGTGTTGTGTCTCGCCGATCAAGCTATCCCTTGCCGGTACAGCACCACTCTCGGACATGGGCATTGCCTGGCTTTTGCTGCGGGTCTTCAGGGTCCAATGTCAGATGGGAATTATATAGGCCGCCGCGGTACGGATACACCACCTCTCCCTCGTACAATCCTCGTACAATCCTCGTACAACCACACGCGTTCTTGAGCCCGACTCTTATTAAGCACTCGAGAATCCACCCTTCAACGCTCCCCGCCCGTCCCTCTCAACAAAAAAAGTTTCCGAGAATAGACAAGCAGGCTTTGCTTTTAACCACTAGATATACCGCGATCCGAGCCGTCTCGACGAATTGGAAGGGCTCGACTCAGATCCAGCAGAGCCGAACAACCCAGAAATCACCAGCTGTACGACTCAACAAGCTACTCAAGGCGTGAAGGCGAACAACCCAGCCTGCATCAAATCCCAGGCCGGTGTCTTGAAGAGATAGAGAGGGCGGCATTCTTGGTAATGAGGGGACAAGGGAGCTCGCTCTAGACACCCGGTCCTGAATTAACAGCCTGAACATCTCTGGGACTCGGAGCTCTCTAGTCGAGAGGGCACCACATTAGCCCAACCATAACACACGCCACATACACTAGACACACCTAATGACACACGAACGCGCGCACACACCAACCATGGACGGCAAAGACGACGGCCCGCGGGTCATCCGGCCCATCCCCCGGCGGCCCTTCGACCTAAATCTCACCAGCGCGACCCCACCAGACGAGGACTCCGCGCCCGCGACGCCCTACAATGGCGCACACGACCACAGCCCCAGCCCCGCGCTCGCGGCCCGCTTCCTGGACCCTCGCCAGGACGGCGACTCGATCAGCCGGGCGGCGTCGCTCATGAACCTCACAGCCTCGACCCTCTTCGGCATCTACTCTCCCGGCGCGGGCGGGGGCGCGCGGGACAGGGGCGGCGGCGGCGGCTTCGACGTCGACGTCGACGGGAACGAGCCGTCCACGCCGTGGGGCACCGGCGCCATGACGCCCTCCCAGAACCTCGACGACGCCACCTTCGAGGTCATGAGGGAGAGGTCCCAGTCCGGCTACGGCGCGGCAGACCTGAAGCTCAGGCGGCGGTCGAGTCAGCAGACGGCGTCGTCGGCGGCGACCGAGCCGTTCGTCCTGGTGTCGTTGGCCGCGAGGGCGGGCCTGCTGTTCGCGCTGGGCGTGGGGTACGGCCTGCTGGTGACGCGGCTGCACGCGGACCGAGACCTGGGGCTCGCGGCGTCGTTTGGCGGCGTGGACGGCCTGGTGCCGAGAGTCGGGGGCTACGACTGGCGGTACTTGGTGTTCTGGGGCGTTGCCGGCGTCGCGCTCGGGGGCCTCTTGCCGTGGTTCGATGGCGTGTGGGAG
>Ga0164242_10002663_pt1 | contig 20644 bp, 18 predicted proteins | sample OricomgcompostMG_FD_108783 | JGI IMG/M metagenome (GOLD analysis project Ga0164242, IMG submission 108783) | Miracle-Growth compost microbial communities from Emeryville, California, USA - Original compost - Miracle growth compost (MG) ... | reverse complement strand
GGGGAGTTCTACGGCCGCAACATCTTCATGGCCGAAACCTCCACCACCTCCGGCGGCCTGGACTCGCTGCTGGACCCGCACGGCAACATCAAGAAGGCGATGGACAAGGCGGCCAAGACGTGGAACGCCGACCACACCTACTTCGTCACCAACGGCACGTCGACCGCCAACAAGATCGTCGTGCAGTCACTGACCCGGCCCGGCGACATCGTGCTGATCGACCGCAACTGCCACAAATCGCACCACTACGGGCTGGTGCTGGCCGGGGCGTACCCGCTGTACCTGGACGCCTATCCGTTGCCGCAGTTCGCGATCTACGGGGCGGTGTCGCTGCGCACCATCAAGCAGACCCTGCTGGACCTGGAGGCGGCCGGGCAGCTGCACCGGGTGCGGATGCTGCTGCTGACCAACTGCACCTTCGACGGCGTGGTCTACAACCCGCTGCAGGTCATGCAGGAGGTGCTGGCGATCAAGCCGGACATCTGCTTTTTGTGGGACGAGGCGTGGTACGCGTTCGCCACCGCCGTGCCGTGGGCCCGGCAGCGCACCGCGATGGTGGCCGCCGAGCGGCTCGAGCAGATGCTGGCCTCGCCGGATTACGTTGAGCAGTACCGGAAATGGGCCGCGTCGATGCAGGGCGTGGACCGTTCGGAGTGGATCGAGCGGGAGCTGCTGCCCGACCCGGCCACCGCCCGGGTGCGGGTCTACGCCACCCATTCCACGCACAAGTCGCTCTCGGCGCTGCGCCAGGCGTCGATGATCCACGTGCGGGACCAGGATTTCAACGCGCTCACCCGCGACGCGTTCGGTGAGGCGTTTTTGACCCACACCTCGACCTCGCCCAACCAACAGCTGCTGGCGTCGCTGGATCTGGCCCGCCGCCAGGTCGACATCGAGGGCTTCCAGCTGGTCCGGCAGGTCTACGACATGGCGCTGGTGTTCCGGCACCGGGTCCGCAAGGACCGGTTGATCAGCAAGTGGTTCCGCATCCTCGACGAGTCCGACCTGGTGCCCGAGGAGTTCCGGGCGTCGTCGGTGAGCTCCTACCGCGAGGTTCGGCAGGGGGCGCTGGCCGAGTGGAACGAGGCGTGGCGCTCCGACCAGTTCGTGCTGGACGCCACCCGGGTCACCCTGTTCGTCGGCGCCACCGGCATGAACGGGTACGACTTCCGGGAGAAGATCCTGATGGAGCGCTTCGGCATCCAGATCAACAAGACCTCGATCAACAGCGTGCTGCTGATCTTCACCATCGGCGTCACCTGGTCCAGCGTCCACTATCTGCTCGACGTGTTACGAAGGGTGGCAACGGATTTCGATCGCATCCAGAAGGAGGCCAGCGCCGCCGACCGGGCGCTGCAACGACGCCACGTCGAGGAGATCACCGAGGACCTGCCGCACCTGCCCGACTTCAGCGAATTCGACGTTGCCTTCCGGCCGGTCGACGAATGCAACTTCGGCGACATGCGGTCGGCGTTCTACGCCGGGTACGAGGAGTCCGACCGCGAGCACGTGCTGATCGGCACGGCCGGGCGGCGGCTGGCCGAGGGCAAGAACCTGGTGTCGACCACCTTCGTGGTGCCCTACCCGCCGGGTTTCCCGGTGCTGGTGCCCGGCCAGGTGGTGTCCAAGGAGATCGTCTACTTCCTGGCCCAGCTCGACGTGAAGGAAATCCACGGCTACAACCCGGATTTGGGGCTGTCGGTGTTCACCGACACCGCGCTGGCGCGGATGGAGGCGCAGCGCAACGCCGCGACCGCCGCGGTGGGTTCGGTGACCGCGGCCTTCGAGTTGCCCGCGGACGCCTCCGGCGGCAACGGCGCGCACAACGGCGCCGGCGCGGTGCCGTCGGTCGCCGACGGAGGCTGAGCTCTCAGCCGGTGGCCGGGGTCGGCCCGGCGGGGCAGGTGGTGCGGGCCGAGGTGTGCGGGGCGCTCACCGGCCAGTCGGCCACGCCGCGGTGGATGCCCCGGATGAGGGCGTCCCGGCCGGCCGCGGCCTGGTCCCGGCAACTCGAACTCAGCGTGCCGAACGGGCTCGGGTCGGCGCCGGCCGGCGCCGCCACCAGCACCCCGGAGCCCACCGCGACGACGGCGGCGACCAGCATCCGGGCCATCGCTCGATGCTCACGGCGCGGCGGGCGTGCAGTACCAACCATGTCGGTGCCAGCCTAGGACGGGGCCGCTGAGAGGCCGCTGAGAAGCGCACCGTTCTCGGTGTTCTCCGGCGGGCCGCGGGCCTGCAGAATCGAAGGCGTGCACCTGGGTATCTCCGCCCGCTCGGCGGCGGTCGCGGCGATCGTCGTCTTCTGCGCGCTGACGGTGGCCGGCGCGGGATTGGACGCCATCCTGTACCGGTCGCTGCTGTCCGGCGTGGATTACGCTGCGGCCGAACGGGTTCGCGACATCGCCAAGGCGCTGCAGTCGGATTCGCGCGAGGAACTCGACAACGCCCTCCTGACCACCGACCAGCGGGTGGTGGCCACCCAGTTGATCGGTCCGGACGGCAGCGTGGTCAAGCGGTCCGGCTCCGCGCCGGCCACCCCGTTGGTGCCGACCGCCGATTTCGACTTCACCCTGCGCCGCGGCCTGCCCGACGACGCGGTGTCCGGCGACGACATGCGGGTCAGCGGCCAGAAGGTCGCCACCCGGTCGGGGGTGTACACGGTGCTGGTCGGCGGGGGCAGCGAGGCGGTCGAGGCGACCGCACGCACCCTGGGGATCCTGTTGGCCACCACCGCGCCGGTCATCGTCGCGGTGGCGGCCGGCGCGACGTACTGGCTGGTGCGCCGATCGCTGAAGTCGGTGGACGCGATCCGCGCCCGGGTGGCCGACATCTCGGCGTCGGACCTGGCCGAGCGGGTGCCGGTCCCGGACGGCCGCGACGAGATCGCGGCCCTGGCGGTCACCATGAACGAGATGCTGTCCCGGCTCGAAGCGGGACACCGTGCGCAGCAACGCTTTGTCGGCGACGCGTCGCACGAGCTGCGCAGCCCGCTGACCACCATCATCTCCGGGCTGGAGGTGGCCGAGGCGCACCCCGAGCTGCTGGACGCCGAGCTGGCGGTCAACACCCTGCTGCCCGAGGCGCACCGGATGCGCGCCCTGATCGACGACCTGCTGCTGCTGGCCCGCGCCGACGAGCGAAACCTGTTGCGGCGCAAGGAGCCGGTGGCCCTCGACGATCTCGCCGAGGCGGAAGCCGCCCGGGTGCGCCGCGACGCCGACTGCGCGGTCCACACCGATATCCGCCCGGCGCGGCTGCTCGCCGACCCGGCAGCCATGACGCGCATGATCCGCAACCTGGTGGATAACGCTGTGCGCCACGCGGTTTCGTGCGTCGCCATCGAGGTCGGCAGCCGTGACGGGACGGCGGTGCTCACCGTCGGCGATGACGGCCCGGGCATACCGCCGGCGCAGCGGAGCCGGGTGTTCGAGCGGTTCGTGCGGCTGGACACCGATCGCGCGCGCAGCGGCGGTGGGGCCGGGCTGGGCCTGGCCATCGTCGCCGAGGTGGTCGCCGCGCACGGCGGCACCGTCACCATCGGGGACCGGCCGGGCGGGGGCACCACCCTGACGGTGGCCCTGCCGCAACACCCGGCTCAGCACAGCAGCCGGTAACCGACCCCCCGGATCGTCTCAATGGTGTTGGTGCCGAACGGAACATCGATCTTGCGGCGCAGGTAGCCCACGTACACCTCGACCACGTTGTCCGGCCCGTGGTGATGCGCGTCCCACACGTTCGCCAGGATGTCGGCCTTGGTCACCACCACGTCCTTGTTGCGCATCAGGAACTCCAGCACCCCGTACTCGCGCGGCGTCAGCGCGATCGGCGTGGAGCCGCGCTGGACGGTGTGCCGGGCCGGATCCAGCGACAGCGACCCGGCCGTCAGCACCACCGGCCGCTCCGGCGCGCCGCGGCGCACCAGCGCCCGCAGCCGCGCCACCAGCACCCGGAACGAAAACGGTTTGGTCAGATAGTCATCCGCACCCAGGTCGAAGGCGTCGGTCTCGTCGTACTCGCCGTCCTTGGCGGTCAGCATGAGCACCGGTGTCCACACGTTGTTCGACCGCATCCGCCGCAGCACCTCGTACCCGCTGCGGCCGGGCAGCATGATGTCGAGAATGACGACGTCGAAAGGGTTTTCGGTGGCCTCGGCCAGGCCGTCGACGCCGTTGCCGACGGTCACCACCACGAATCCCTCCGCCTTGAGTCCCCGCGCCACCGTCGCCGCCAGCCGGGGCTCGTCCTCGACGAGCAGGACTTTCATGCGTTCACGCTACGTCGACCCCCGCTAGTCGGGCCAGCGGGCCTCGATGAGCACCTCGGCGAACGGGCCGCCCATCCGGGCGAACCGGTTCGTCGCCACCCACAGCACGCCCGGATGCTCCAGCCTGATGCGCACCGGGTGGCCGCGCAGTGTCTCGCCGGGATCGGTGTGGCTGACGAACGTCGTCGGCCGGGTCAGATCGACGTCGACCGTCCAGCCGGGCCAAGGGGATTCGAAGAAATCGCGGTTGAACCACATGGTGGGGCATTCGTGGATCGGCTGTTCCCGCAAGCCCATCGGGGGAAGCATCATCAGCGGCGCCCCGACCCGCTGCCGTGGCACGGGTGGCATGCCCGCTCCTTCGTCCGGTCCTGATTTGGTCTCGCCGCCGACGACGGTACGCAGAATTCGCTGTGAAATCGTTGAGAGTCAGGTCGCAGTGGGGGATTGCGCCGCACCGGTTTCCGGCCTTCCGGGGTGCCGGCCCGGCCGCTGCGGTATCACGATGAGCAGCACGGCGATCAGCGCCGCCAGCACCGCCGTGGCCAGCGGGCGGCTCCACGCCAGGCCACCCTGGGCGACGGGCTTGTCGATGAAATCGCCGACGGTCGCCCCCAGCGGCCGGGTGAGGATGAACGCGACCCAGAACAGGGCGACCCGCGACACGCCCGTCCAGAAGTACAGGCCGGCGACCACGAGCAGGCCCGCCGCGAAGACCAGGGCGCCGCGCCGGTAGCCGAAGTCGCGGGTGTCGGCCAGCCAGTCGCCCAGCGCGGTGCCCAGCGTCTGGGAGAACGTGATGGTCGCCCAGTAGAAGGCCTCGACCTTCGGCGTGTGCACGGTCGCGACCGACACCGTGCCCTGCGACCAGCGCCACAGACCCAAAGTGGCCAGCAGACAAGCCAACAGCAGCAGCGACCCGCCGGTGTAGCCGATGCCCAGCGAACGGTCGGCGAAGTCGGCCAGCACGGTGCCGAACGTGGTCGACGCCACGATCGTCGCCCAGTAGAGGACGGGGTGAAAGCGCGCGGCCAGGATCTGCGCCGCCACCAGCAGCACCAGCGTGACACCGAAGAGCGCCACCCCGGCCGCGTAGCCCCAATCCAGCGTCATCGTGACGGTGTCGCCGCCGGTTTCGCCCAGCGTCGTCGCCAACACCTTGATCACCCAGAAGCCCAGCGTGATCGCGGGCACCTTGGTCCAGGTCTGGCTCGACACCCCGTCAGCTGCGCTCATGTGCGGTCATCCTCCGTCATCGGGATGTTCAGCATGCCCACCGTAGCGTGACCGGGCCGGCAGTTCTGCTCATCCGGATCACAAACCCGCCCGGTGGCCGCGGGTGGCGCAATGACCCGGCGCGCCGCGGTTTTGGCTGGTCGGGCCCGAACGCCACCCGGCGCAATGCCGTCGGTCGCCGGCTGCGACCCCGGTCGCCGGCCCGGAAAACGCCCCTGAGCTGCGTTAGCGTGACCGTCGTGGCGCATCCAGTACCGATCGGGGGACCGCGGGCCGACCGGGCCCGACGGGTGGCCGACGTGTTGCGCCAGCAGATCCACGCCGACGCCTACCCGGACGGCCTGCCCGCCGAACTGGAGCTGGCCGCCGAATTCTCGGTGTCGCGCAACACGATTCGCGAGGCGCTGGCCGTGCTCAAGCGCGAAGGCCTGATCGACCGCGGGCCCAGGGTGGGCACCCATGTCGCGCAGCGCAAATACGACCACGCCCTGGACGCGCTGCTGGGGCTGAAGGAGACGTTCAAGGGCCTCGGCGAGGTGCGCAACGAGGTGCGCGCGGCGATGCCGGTCACGGCGCCGCCGTCGGTGGCCCGCCGACTGCGGCTGGCGCCGGGGGAGCAGGCGGTGTTCATCGAGCGGCTGCGCTACCTCGGCGAGCTGCCGCTCAGCCTGGACCTCACCTACCTGGCCCCCGCGATCGGCCGCCAGGTGCTGGAGCATTCGCTGGAGACCAACGACGTGTTCGCCCTCATCGAACAGGTCAGCGGGCAGCGGCTGGGCTCGGCGGCGCTGGCGCTCGAGGCCATCCCCGCCGACGCGCATTCGGCGGCCACGCTGCAGGTGCCCGACGGCGCGGCGCTGCTGATGCTGGAGCGGCTCACCAGCCTGGCCGACGGCACTCCCGTCGACCTCGAGTACATCCGGATGCGGGGCGATCGAATCACCATGCGCGGCAACCTGTTCAGAGCCGAGCCGATGAGGAGCAACTCATGACGCTGATCCACAACACCCGCGTCGACGTGCCGGTGACCATCGACGAGTCGCTGTGCATCGAGGGCTGCACGCTGTGCGTCGAGGTCTGCCCGCTCGATGCCCTGGCTATCGACACCGACACCGGCAAGGCCTACATGCACGTCGACGAATGCTGGTACTGCGGCCCGTGCGCCGCCCGCTGCCCGACCGGCGCGGTCACCGTCAACATGCCCTACCTGCTTCGCTGAAAAGCGTTCACCCCCAGGAACTTCCATGAGAAGACATGCCGCCCTGCTGGCGTCGGTGCTGATCGCGGTCGCCGCGCTGGGCACCGGGTGCTCGCTGGAATCCCTGTCCCAGTCGGCCGGGGTGGTCAACGTGGTGGTGGGCTACCAGTCCAAGACCATCAACACCGTCACCGCGGGCACGCTGCTGCGCGCCCAGGGCTACCTGGAGCGTCGCCTGGCCGACATCACCACCCGCACCGGCACCAAATACGCGGTGCGCTGGCAGGATTACGACACCGGGGCGCCGATCACCGCGCAGATGCTCGCCGAAAAGATCGACATCGGCTCGATGGGCGACTACCCGATGCTGATCAACGGCTCCAAGACGCAGGCCAACCCGCTGGCCCGCACCGAGATGGTCTCCATCACCGGCTACAACCCCAAGGGCGCGCTGAACATGGTGGTGGTCAGCCCGGATTCGCGGGCCAAGGACCTGGCCGACCTGGCCGGCGCCAAGGTCTCGGCCAGCGTGGGCTCGGCCGGCCACGGCACCCTGGTGCGGGCCCTGAGCCGGGCCGGCGTCAACGGTGTCGAGGTGCTCAACCAGCAGCCCCAGGTCGGGGCGTCGGCGCTGGAATCCGGTCAGGTGCAAGCGCTTTCGCAGTTCGTGGCCTGGCCCGGTCTGCTGGTGTTCCAGGGCAAGGCCAAACTGCTCTACGACGGGGCCGAGCTGAACCTGCCCACCCTGCACGGTGTGGTGGTGCGCCGCTCCTACGCGGCGGCCCACCCGGAGGTGCTGGCCGCCTTCCTGCAGGCGCAACTGGACGCCACCGATTTCCTCAACACGCACCCGCTGCAGGCCGCCCGCATCGTCGCCGACGCCAGCGGGCTGCCCCCGGAGGTGGTGTACCTCTACAACGGCCCGGGCGGCACCTCGTTCGACACCACGCTCAAGCCGTCGCTGACCGAAGCGCTGAAAAGCGATGTGCCCTACCTGAAGTCGATCGGCGACTTCGCCGACCTGGACGTGGACAAGTTCGTCGTGGACGAGCCACTGCGGGCGGTGTTCACTGCGCGCGGGCTCGACTACCAAGCCGCCCGGGCGCGCACCACCAACCCGTCCACGCTGCGCGGCGACCCGGCGCTGGCCGGCGAGCTGTGGCTGGACGGCGCCGACACGACGCAGACCACCGCCGACCCGGCGAGCCTGCTGCGGGCGGTGCGCGACGCGCTCGGCCGCGGCGCGCGGGTCCGCGCGGCCTACGTCCCCGACACCGAGTTCGGCACCCGCTGGTTCGCCGACAAGGCGTTCTGGGTCAAAGACGGGCAGAACTATCTGCCGTTCGGCACCGCAGCCGGGGCGGGCCGCTACCTGGCCGCGCACCCCGGCGGCATCGCCGTGAATTACCAACAGGCACTGGGAGGTTCGGTATGACAGCCCAAGTGGTGGCCGATCAGGTGGTGGGCGGCGTGATTTCGGCGCCCCCGCTGGCCCGCCCCCGCCGCGGCACGCTGCGGTGGCAGTCGCGGGTGCTGCGGGTGGTCTCGGTGGCCGCCGCCATCGGGTTGTGGCAGCTGCTCACCGCCGACAAGGTGCGGCTGCTGCTGCGCTTCGACACGCTGCCCACCGTCACCGAGATCGTCGGCGCGTTGCACCGCCGGCTGGCGGCCGGCGAGTACTGGCTGGATCTGGCGCAGTCGCTGCTGCGGATCCTGACCGGCTTCGGGCTGGCCGCCGTCATCGGGGTGGCGACCGGTGTGCTGCTGGGCCGTTCGCGGTTGTTCGCCGACGTGTTCGGGCCGCTAGCCGAACTGGCCCGGCCCATCCCGGCCATCGCGATGGTGCCGGTGGCCATCCTGCTGTTCCCCACCGACGAGGCCGGCATCGTGTTCATCACGTTCCTGGCGGCCTACTTCCCGATCATGGTCTCCACCCGGCACGCCGTGCGGGCGCTGCCCACGCTGTGGGAGGACTCGGTGCGCACGCTGGGCGGCGGCCGCTGGCAGGTGCTGACCCAGGTGGTGCTGCCCGGCATCCTGCCGGGCGTGTTCGGCGGCCTGTCCGTCGGCATGGGCGTGGCCTGGATCTGCGTGATCTCCGCCGAGATGATCTCGGGCCGTCTCGGGGTCGGTTACCGCACCTGGCAGGACTACACCGTGCTGGCCTACCCGCAGGTGTTCGTCGGCATCATCACCATCGGCGTGCTGGGGTTCGCCACGTCGGCGGCCGTCGAACTGGTGGGCCGGCGGGTGACCCGGTGGCTGCCGCGCGCCCAGGACGGTGCGCGATGACCGCCATGCGCCTCGAGCTGGACCGAGTTCGGTTGTCCTACAACGGCCCCGCGGTGATCAACGAGCTGAGCCTGGTGGTGCGCCCGGGGGAGATCCTGGTGCTGACCGGGCCGTCGGGCTGCGGCAAGTCGACGGTACTGCGGGCCCTGGCCGGCCTGCTGACCCCCGACGGCGGCCGGGTGCTGGCCGACGGCGTGCCGGTCACCGGTACCTCGGGTGATCGCGCAATGGTGTTCCAGGACAACGCCTTACTGCCGTGGCGCACGGTGCGGTCCAACATCGAACTGGCGCTGCGGCTGCGTGGCCAGCCGCGGGCCGGCCGGCGCGCGGCCGCCGAGCGGTGGATCTCCGAGCTGGGGCTGGCCGGGTTCGGCGACTACCTGCCCAAGAGCCTGTCCGGGGGGATGCGCCAGCGCGTCCAGCTCGCCCGCGGCCTGGCCGGGGCGCCGCGCGCGGTGATGATGGACGAGCCGTTCGGCGCGCTGGACACCCGGACCCGCGCGGCCATGCAGCGGCTGCTGATCGACACCTGGCGCACCCACCCGACCACCATCGTGTTCGTCACCCACGACGTCGACGAGGCGCTGGCCCTGGGCGACCGCATCGTGGTGCTGGGCCGCGCCGGCGAGCCGCCGCGGGCGTCGGTCGAGGTGCCCGAGCCGCGCAGCGACCGCCCGCACGCCGAGTTGCGGGCGCAGATCATCGACGCACTCAACCACGCGGAGGCCGCCTGATGCAGATACCCGACCCCACCGCGCCGCTCCGGCTGGACTGTGACGTCCTGGTGATCGGCGGCGGCACCGCGGGCACCATGGCCGCGCTGTCGGCCGCCGAGCACGGGGCGCAGGTGCTGCTGCTGGAGAAGGCGCACGTGCGGCACTCCGGCGCGCTGGCGATGGGCATGGACGGCGTCAACAACGCGGTGATCCCGGGCAAGGCCGAACCCGAGGACTACGTCGCCGAGATCACCCGCGCCAACGATGGAATCGTCAACCAGCACACCATCTATCAGACCGCCACCCGCGGCTTCGCCATGGTGCAGCGGCTGGAGCGCTACGGGGTGAAGTTCGAAAAGAACGAGCACGGCGAATACGCCGTGCGCCGCGTGCACCGCTCCGGGTCGTACGTGCTGCCCATGCCCGAGGGCAAGGACGTCAAGAAGGCGCTGTACCGGGTGCTGCGGCAACGCTCGATGCGCGAGCGGATCCGCATCGAGAACCGGCTGATGCCGGTGCGGGTGTTGGTCGACCCCGACAGCGGTGGCCGCGCCGTCGGCGCCGCCGCGTTGCACACCCGCACCGGCGAATTCGTCACGGTCGGCGCCAAGGCGGTCATCCTGGCGACCGGGGCGTGCGGCCGGCTCGGGCTGCCCGCGTCGGGATACCTGTACGGCACCTACGAGAACCCGACCAACGCCGGCGACGGCTACTCGATGGCCTACCACGCCGGCGCGGAGCTCTCGGGCATCGAGTGCTTCCAAGTCAACCCGCTGATCAAGGACTACAACGGCCCGGCGTGTGCCTACGTCGCCAATCCGTTCGGCGGGTATCAGGTCAACGCGCAGGGCGAGCGGTTCGTGGACTCCGACTACTGGTCCGGCCAGATGATGGCCGAGGTGAAACGCGAGATCGACTCCGCGCGCGGACCGATCTATCTCAAGGTGTCGCACCTGCCCGACGAGACGCTGACCGCGCTGGAGAACATCCTGCACACCACGGAACGGCCCACCCGGGGCACCTTCCACGCCAACCGCGGCCACGACTACCGCACCCACGACATCGAGATGCACATCTCCGAAATCGGTTTGTGCAGCGGGCATTCCGCGTCAGGTGTGTGGGTCGACGAGCATGCCCGCACCACGGTGCCCGGGCTGTACGCCGCGGGCGACCTGGCCTGCGTCCCGCACAACTACATGATCGGGGCGTTCGTGTTCGGCGACCTGGCCGGCACCCATGCCGCCTCGACCCTGGCCGATGTGGCAGCGCCGCAACAGCTTCCGGCCGACCAGCTGCGCGAGGCGCACGAGCTCATCTACCGGCCGCTGCGCCACCCGGACGGGCCGCCGCAGCCGCAGGTGGAGTACAAGCTGCGCCGGTTCGTCAACGACTACGTCGCGCCGCCCAAGACGGCGGCCAAGCTGTCCATCGCGATCCGCACCTTCGAGCGGATGAGCGCCGAGATCGCCGAGATGGGCGCCCGCAACCCGCACGAGCTGATGCGCGCGGTGGAGGTGTCGTTCATCCGGGACTGCGCCGAGATGGCCGCCCGGTCCTCGCACACCCGCACCGAATCGCGCTGGGGCCTCTACCACGACCGGGCCGACCTGCCGGGCCGCGACGACAATCAATGGGGCTATCACCTCAACCTGCGCAAGGGCGACGACGGCCGGATGGTGTTCCTCAAACGGCCGGTGGCACCGTATTTCGTGCCGGTTCCGGAGCTGGACGGGCTGCCGCCGGTCGACCAGACCGTGCACCCGGTGCAGCAGCCGCCGCTGATCGGCGGCCAGGCCCCGGCCAGCGCTGTCTCCCGCATCGCTTCCCCCGCAACGGGTTTCGAGCCGCCGTCGCCGCGCATCGCCGCGGTGCTGGCACTCGACGAGCCGAGTGTGGCCGAGCTGGCGCCCTACCTGGGTGACCCGGATCCCGGAGTGCGCCGCACCGCGGTGGCGACGCTGACCGAGAACACCCCCGAGGGATACGCCCCCGCCCTGCTGGCCGCGCTGGGCGACGACGCCGCCGCGGTGCGCGCCGCCGCCGCCGAGGGCGTCCGGGAGCTGGTCGAGGTGCTGCCCGAACCGGAATCGGTTCGCGCCCACCTGGATTCGTCCGACCGGGTGGTGCGGGCGGCCGCGCTGTACGTGCTGGCCGCGCGCCGCGCCGGCGACGCCGCCCGGTACCGGCGCGCCCTGGGCGATCCCGATCACCGGGTGCGCATCGAGGCGGTGCGGGCGCTGGTGTCCGTCGACGACGTGGACGGGGTGGTCGACGCCGCCGGCGACGAGAACCGGGAGGTGCGCATCGCGGCCGCCGCCGGGCTGGCGACGCTGCGCGACGGGACGGGTCCGGCCGGCGGGGCGGTGCGCGCGCTGGTCGCCGACCCCGACCCGCTGGTGCGTGCCGCCGGGCTGGCCGCGCTCGGCGAATTGGGCTGCGGCCCAGACGATTACGGGGCCATCACGCAGGCGCTGCGCGCGTCGGCGTGGCAGGTGCGCGAAGGCGCGGCGCGGGCGCTGGCCGGTGCGGCCGCCGAGGTCGCGGTGCCGCTGCTGGGCGAGGCGCTGGGCGACGCGCACCTGGACGTGCGCAAGGCCGCGGTGCTCGCCCTGACCCGGTGGGCCGGCGAGCCGGACGCCCGCGACGCCCTGGGGATCGCGCTCAAGGACACCGACGCCGACGTGCGCGCGTACGCGCGCCGGGCGCTGGAACACCGCGAGCGGGCCGTGAAAAGCTAGTCAGCGCAGGATCTTTGCATACAGCAGGCTGTCCTGCGGTTCGGGCCCCATGGTGGGATAGACGGCGTGCCGGGCCAGCCGGCCCTCCAGGAAGAACCCGGCGTGCTCCAGCAGGCGCGCCGAGCGCTGGTTGTCGACGCTGCAGGTGGCCCACACGCGATAGACCTCACGGTCGGCGTCCAGCGCGGTGAGCAGCATGCCGAGCACCTCCGACATCAGGCCCTTGCCCCACCACCGCCGGCCCAGGCAGTAGCCGATCTCCACCGAGTGCGGCGCGGTGCGCCGGCAGCTGAGCAGCCCGACCACCTCCCCGCGGTGCCGCAGCTCGATCACCCAGGTCTTCTCGTCCGCGCTGGCGTTGAGCTTCTCGGTGATCACCCGCCGGGTGGCCGCCACGTCCGGATGCGGCGCCCACAGCAGGTATTTGGTGACCTGCGGATCGCGGGCGACCCGCTGGAACAGCGGGCCGGCGTCGTCGAGCACCGGCAGCCGCAGCGACAGCCGGGGCCCGGTGATGCGGTCGGGAGGGTATTCGGGCATGGCGGTGCGGTTCAAAGGCCGAGCGCGCGATAGGTGGTGCGGACGAACCGGGGCTGGGCGGTGCGCAGTTTGGCCAGCGACGTGTTGCCGGCGACGGCGGTGGCGGCGTCGACGGTGAGGTCGGGAAGGTTCTGGATCAGATAGATCAGGATCAGCTCGGCCGTCGGGTCGGCCTGCCACCACGTCCCGTAGGCGCCGGGCCAGCTGAACGTGCCGACCCCGCCCGGGCCGAAAAGCGGTATGCTCCTTGCCGGGTCGGTGACCACCGACAGGTTCAGCCCGAAGCCGCGGCCCACCCAGTACGGCGCGCCCAGGAAATTGTGCCGCTTCTGCGCCTCGGTGAGCCGGTCGGTCCGCATCAGCCGGACCGACTCTTCCGAGAGCACCCGCACCCCGTCGATCGTCCCGTCGCCCAGCAACATTCGCACGAAGCGCAGGTAGTCGTCGGCGCTCGACCACAACCCGCCGCCGGCGTTGCAGAACGCGGGCGGCGTGACGTGCGGCGGGCCCATCACGCCGTGCTGCAGCCGGCTGTGCTCGTCGAGGGAGTACATGGTCGCCGCCCGGTGCCGCGCCTGCGGCGAGACGAAGAACCCGGTGTCGGTCATGCCCGCCGGGCCCAGCACCCGTTCGTCGAGAACCTGGTGGAACGGCTTGTCCTCGATGCGGGCGGCGATGACACCCAGCAGGTCGATCGAGTGGCTGTAGGTGACCTTCTCGCCGGGTTGGTGCACCAACGGCAGCTTGGCCAGCTCGGCCAGCCAGGCGTCCGGCCCGTGCTGGAACGGCAGCCGCATGTAGGCCTTGGAGATCGGCCCGGACACCGAGAATCCGTAGGCCAGCCCGCTGGTGTGGGTGAGCAGGTCCTCGATCAGGATGGCGCGGTCGAGCGGGTGGGTGCGGTCCAGCGGGCCGTGCGGGTCGTCGAGGACCCGCACGCCGGCCAGCTCCGGCGCCCAGCGCGTGACCGGATCCTTCAGGCTCAGCTTGCCCGCGTCGACCAGGCTCATCACCGCCGCGACGGTCACCGGTTTGGTCATCGACGCGATGCGAAACAGGGTGTCGCGGCGCATCGGCAGCCCCGCCTCCACGTCCCGGTAGCCGATCTCGTTGACCTGCAGCAGTTCTCCGCGCTGCCAGACCATCGTCACCGCCCCGGCCAGCAGGCCGGCGTCGCACACTTCGCGGATGGAGACGCTGTTGGCGTCGAGGGTCACGCGATTCACCTGGTCAGGTTAGCGGGCGGGCCGCCACGGCCGCCGCGCGCGGTCGCCCGCGAAATTAGTGCTACGCTGCCGTGCAGTCGACATCCTTTAACGATCCGTCCGGTGAGGCGGAGAAGGAGGTCAAGTTTCGCATGGGTGCTGCGGGCAACACCGGCTCGTCCGGTGATTCCCGGGAGTTGATGTCGGCGGCCGACGTCGGCCGCACCGTTTCCCGCATCGCGCATCAGATCATCGAAAAGACCGCGCTGGACGGTCCGGACGGGCCGCGGGTGGTGCTGCTGGGCATCCCGACCCGCGGCGTCACCCTGGCCGACCGGCTGGCCCGCAACATCGGCGAATACAGCGGGGTCGAGGTCGGCCACGGCGCCCTGGACATCACCCTGTATCGCGACGACCTGATGCAAAAACCCCCGCGGCCGCTGGAGGCCACCTCGATCCCGGCCGGCGGCATCGACGACGCGCTGGTGATCCTGGTCGACGACGTGCTCTACTCCGGCCGCTCGGTGCGCTCGGCACTGGACGCGCTGCGCGACGTGGGCCGCCCCCGGGTGGTGCAACTGGCGGTGCTGGTCGACCGCGGTCACCGCGAGCTGCCGCTGCGCGCCGACTACGTCGGCAAGAACGTCCCCACCTCGCGCAGCGAGAGCGTGCACGTGCTGCTGGCCGAGCACGACGGCGCCGACGGGGTGGTGATCTCGCGATGACCCGCCACCTGCTCGCCGCCGGCGACCTGAGCCGCGACGACGCCACCGCCATCCTCGACGACGCCGACCGGTTCGCCCAGGCGCTGGTGGGCCGCGAGATCAAGAAACTGCCGACGCTGCGTGGCCGCACCGTCGTCACCATGTTCTACGAGAACTCCACCCGCACCCGGGTGTCCTTCGAGGTGGCCGGCAAGTGGATGAGCGCCGACGTGATCAACGTCAGCGCCGCCGGGTCCTCGGTGGGCAAGGGGGAGTCGCTGCGCGACACCGCCCTGACGCTGCGGGCGGCCGGCGCCGACGCGCTGATCATCCGGCACCCGGCCTCCGGCGCCGCGCACCTGCTTGCCGAATGGACTTGCGGCAACGGCGATTCCAGCGACGCCGGGCCGTCGGTGATCAACGCCGGCGACGGCACCCACGAGCACCCGACGCAGGCGCTGCTGGACGCGCTGACCATCCGCCAGCGGCTCGGCGGCATCGAGGGCCGGCGCGTGGTGATCGTCGGCGACGTCCTGCACAGCCGGGTGGCCCGCTCCAACGTGATGCTGCTGTCCACCCTGGGCGCCGAGGTGGTGCTGGTCGCCCCGCCGACGCTGTTGCCGGTCGGCGTCGAGGGCTGGCCGGTGACCGTGTCGAACGACTTCGACGCCGAGCTGCCCGCCGCCGATGCGGTGCTCATGCTGCGCGTGCAGGCCGAGCGGATGAACGGTGGCTTCTTCCCGTCGGTGCGCGAGTACTCGTCCCTGTACGGGCTGTCCGATCGCCGCCAGGCGATGCTGCCCGGCCACGCCGTGGTGCTGCACCCGGGCCCGATGCTGCGCGGCATGGAGATCGCCTCCTCGGTGGCGGACTCGTCGCAATCGGCTGTGCTGCAACAGGTTTCCAACGGTGTGCACGTGCGGATGGCGGTGCTGTTCCACGTGCTGGTGGGCGCGGAGGAGATCGCCGCATGAGCGTGTTGCTGCGCGGAGTCCGGTTGTACGGCGAGGGCGACCGGGTCGATGTCCTGGTCGACGACGGGCAGATCGCCGACATCGGCGCCGGGCTCGACATCCCCGACACCGCCGACGTCATCGACGCCACCGGCCAGGTGCTGCTGCCCGGGTTCGTCGACCTGCACACCCACCTGCGCGAGCCGGGCCGCGAATACGCCGAGGACATCGAAACCGGTTCGGCCGCTGCGGCTTTGGGTGGCTACACCGCGGTGTTCGCGATGGCCAACACCAACCCGGTCGCCGACAGCCCGGTGGTCACCGACCACGTATGGCACCGGGGCCAGCAGGTCGGCCTGGTCGACGTGCACCCGGTGGGCGCGGTCACCATGGGTCTGGCCGGCAAGGAACTCACCGAGATGGGCATGATGGCGGCGGGCGCCGCGCAGGTGCGGATGTTCTCCGACGACGGCGTCTGCGTGCACGACCCGCTGGTGATGCGCCGCGCCCTGGAATACGCCACCGGCCTGGGCGTGCTCATCGCCCAGCACGCCGAGGAGCCGCGGCTGACCGTCGGCGCGGTCGCCCACGAGGGGCCCACCGCCGCCCGGCTGGGACTCGCGGGCTGGCCGCGGGCGGCCGAGGAATCGATCGTCGCCCGCGACGCGCTGCTGGCCCGCGACGCCGGCGCCCGGGTGCACATCTGCCACGCCTCCACCGCGGGCACCGTCGAGATCGTGAAATGGGCCAAGCAGCAAGGCATCTCGATCACCGCCGAGGTCACCCCGCACCACCTGATGCTGGACGACTCCCGGCTGGCCAGTTACGACGGGCGCAACCGGGTCAACCCGCCGCTGCGCGAGGCGGCCGACGCGGCCGCGCTGCGCCGGGCGCTGGCCGACGGCGTGATCGACTGTGTGGCCACCGATCACGCGCCGCACGCCGAGCACGAGAAGTGCGTGGAGTTCTCTGCGGCCCGCCCCGGCATGCTGGGGCTGCAGACGGCGCTGTCGATCGTGGTCCACACGATGGTCCGCCCAGGGCTGCTGACCTGGCGGGACGTCGCCAAGGTGATGAGCGAAAACCCCGCGCGCATCGCAAATCTGCCCGATCACGGCCGCCCGCTGGAGGTGGGGGAGCCGGCCAACCTGACGGTGGTGGACCCCGACGCCAGCTGGACGGTGGCCGGGTCGGACCTGGCCAGCCGGTCGGCCAACACCCCCTACGAGGCGATGACGCTGCCGGCCACCGTGACCGCGACCCTGCTGCGCGGCAAGGTCACCGCCCGCGATGGGAAGTGCCCGGTATGAACCGCGCCGGCGAGGATGCGGTGCGCCGCATGAGCGGCGGCACTGAGGAGGAGCGGGGCCAATGAATTCCGGCACGCTGGTGGGCTCGCTGATCTTCGCGGCCGTGCTGGTGGTGGTGATCGCGGTCGTGATCCAGCTGATGATGCGCGGCTGGGTGCGCCGCGCCCGGCGGCAGGCCGAGCTGATCGGCGAGCTGCCCGGGGTGCCCGACAAGGTCGGCACCGCGACGGCCACCCTGCAGGGCGTCTATGTCGGGTGCACCCTGTCGCCGGCCTGGAACGACCGGGTGACGGCCGGCGATCTGGGCTACCGGAGCAAGGCGGCGCTGACCCGCTACCCGGAGGGGATCCTGCTGGAACGCATTCGCGCCACCCCGATTTGGATCCCCCAGCAGTCGATCAGCGCGGTCCGCACCGAGCGGGGCATGGCCGGAAAGGTCGCGGCCCGCAACTCGATTCTGGCGATCCGGTGGCGGCTGCCGTCGGGCGTGGAGATCGACACCGGCTTCCGGGCCAACAACCGGGGCGAATACGACGGCTGGCTGCAGCCGGGGCGGGAGGAGCGGCGTTCGTGAGTGGCAAGGCGCAACTGGTGCTCGAGGACGGCCGCGTCTTCACCGGCACACCGTTCGGGGCGATCGGCCAAACCCTGGGCGAGGCCGTGTTTTCCACCGGCATGTCCGGCTACCAGGAGACGTTGACCGACCCCAGCTACCACCGCCAGATCGTGGTGGCCAACGCGCCGCAGATCGGCAATACCGGCTGGAACGGCGAGGACGCCGAGAGCCGCGGCGACAAGATCTGGGTGGCCGGCTACGCGGTGCGCGACCCGTCGCCGCGCGTGTCCAACTGGCGCGCCACCGGAAGCCTGGAGGACGAGCTGATCCGCCAGCGCATCGTGGGCATCGCTCGCATCGACACCCGCGCGGTGGTGCGCCACCTGCGGACCCGCGGTTCGATGAAGGCGGGGGTGTTCTCCGGTGACGCCCTGGCCGATCCGGACGAACTGGTGCAGCGGGTGCGCGGCCAGCAGTCCATGCTGGGCGCCGACCTGGCCGGCGAGGTCAGCACGCCGGACGCCTACATCGTGGAACCCGAAGGGCCGCCGCGGTTTACCGTCGCCGCCCTGGACCTGGGCATCAAAACCAACACGCCGCGCAACTTCGCCCGTCGCGGCATCCGCAGCCACGTGCTGCCCTCGTCGGCGACCTTCGAGCAGATCGCCGACCTCAGGCCGGACGGCGTGTTCCTGTCCAACGGGCCCGGCGACCCCGCCACCGCCGACCACATCGTGGCGGTCACCCGCGAGGTGCTGGGCGCCGGAATCCCATTGTTCGGCATCTGTTTCGGCAACCAGATCCTGGGCCGGGCGCTGGGCCTGTCCACCTACAAGATGGTGTTCGGTCACCGCGGCATCAACATCCCGGTGATCGACCACGCCACCGGGCGGGTGGCGGTGACCGCGCAGAACCACGGCTTCGCGCTGCAGGGCGAGGCCGGCCAGGCCTTCGACACGCCGTTCGGCGCGGCGGTGGTCAGCCACACCTGCGCCAACGACGGGGTGGTGGAGGGCGTGAAACTCGCTGACGGACGGGCATTTTCGGTGCAGTACCACCCGGAGGCGGCGGCCGGCCCGCACGACGCGAACTACCTCTTCGACCAATTCATCGAGCTGATGGAAGGGGACCGCTAGTGCCCCGGCGCACCGACCTCAACCACGTCCTGGTGATCGGCTCGGGCCCGATCGTGATCGGGCAGGCCTGCGAGTTCGACTATTCCGGCACCCAGGCCTGCCGGGTGCTCAAGGCCGAGGGCCTGCAGGTCAGCCTGGTCAACTCCAACCCGGCCACGATCATGACCGATCCGGAGTACGCCGACCACACCTACGTCGAGCCCATCACGCCGGCCTTCGTCGAACGGGTGATCGCGCAGCAGGCCGAGCGGGGCAACAAGATCGACGCGCTGCTGGCCACCCTGGGCGGGCAGACCGCGCTGAACACCGCCGTCGCGCTGTACGAGAACGGGGCGCTGGACCGCTACGGGGTGGAACTGATCGGCGCCGACTTCGACGCCATCCAGCGCGGCGAGGACCGGCAGCGGTTCAAGGACATCGTCGCCAAGGTGGGCGGTGAATCCGCCCGCAGCCGAGTGTGTTTCACCATGGACGAAGTGCGCGAGACCGTCGCCGAGCTGGGCCTGCCGGTGGTGGTGCGGCCCAGCTTCACCATGGGCGGCCTGGGCTCGGGGATGGCGCGCTCCGTCGAGGAGGTCGACCGGATGGCCGGCGCCGGGCTGGCCGAAAGCCCCAGCGCCAACGTGCTGATCGAGGAATCCATCTACGGCTGGAAGGAATTCGAGCTCGAGCTGATGCGCGACGGCAACGACAACGTCGTCGTGGTGTGCTCGATCGAGAACGTCGACCCGATGGGCGTGCACACCGGCGACTCGGTCACCGTCGCCCCGGCGATGACGCTCACCGACCGCGAATACCAGCGGATGCGCGACCTGGGCATCGCGATCCTGCGCGAGGTCGGGGTGGACACCGGCGGCTGCAACATCCAGTTCGCGGTGAACCCCAAAGACGGCCGGCTGATCGTCATCGAGATGAATCCCCGGGTGTCGCGCTCGAGCGCGCTGGCCTCCAAGGCCACCGGGTTCCCGATCGCCAAGATCGCCGCCAAGCTGGCCATCGGTTACACCCTGGACGAGATCGTCAACGACATCACCAAGGAGACGCCGGCCTGCTTCGAGCCCACCCTGGACTACGTGGTGGTCAAGGCGCCGCGGTTCGCGTTCGAGAAGTTCCCCGGCGCCGACCCCACGCTGACCACCACCATGAAATCCGTCGGCGAGGCAATGTCGTTGGGCCGCAACTTCATCGAGGCGCTGGGCAAGGTGATGCGCTCGCTGGAGACCAGCCGCGCCGGATTCTGGACCAAGCCCGACCCCGACGGCGGCCTCGACGACGTGCTGGCCCGGCTGCAGACGCCCACCGAGGGCCGGCTCTACGACCTCGAGCTGGCGCTGCGGCTGGGCGCCCCGGTGGAACGGGTCGCGCAGGCCAGCGGCGTGGACCCGTGGTTCATCGCGCAGATCGGCGAACTCGTCGCGCTGCGCGGCGAGCTGATCGGCGCCCCCGTGCTGGACGCCGACCTACTGCGGCGGGCCAAGCACCACGGCCTGTCGGACCGCCAGATCGCCGCGCTGCGACCGGAATTGGCCGGCGAGAACGGGGTGCGGTCGCTGCGCGAACGCCTCGGGGTGCACCCGGTGTACAAGACGGTCGACACCTGCGCGGCCGAGTTCGAGGCCAAGACCCCCTACCACTACAGCAGCTACGAACTCGACCCGGCCGCCGAGACCGAGGTCGCCCCGCAGCCGCAGCGGCCGAAGGTGCTCATCCTCGGCTCGGGCCCCAACCGGATCGGCCAGGGCATCGAATTCGACTACAGCTGCGTGCATGCCGCGACGACGTTGAGCCAGGCC
>Ga0164242_10002662_pt1 | contig 20648 bp, 17 predicted proteins | sample OricomgcompostMG_FD_108783 | JGI IMG/M metagenome (GOLD analysis project Ga0164242, IMG submission 108783) | Miracle-Growth compost microbial communities from Emeryville, California, USA - Original compost - Miracle growth compost (MG) ... | reverse complement strand
TTGTTTAATTTATTGATTTGTATTTACAAGATTCTTATTAATAGTTCTATGCTGCTTTAAATTATATTTTTAAATTAAAAAAAGAATATATAAGGAAATCTGATTTTTCTTCTTTATAAATACGGATTAAAAATTATCCTCCAATATTTTTTTTAAAACAGCTTGGGCACTCCAAAGCCTGTTTTCTGCCTGCTGGATAACTACTGAACTTGGACTATCTAATACATCATCGCTCACTACCAAATTGCGCCTTGCAGGTAAGCAGTGCATAAATTTGCCATTGTTGGTTAAATCCATTTTATCTTTAGTTACCATCCATATCGGGTCATTGCTTAATACTTGTCCATAGTTGGCATAAGAAGACCAGTTTTTGGCATATATGAAATCGGCGCCTTCAAAAGCCTCTTGCTGATTATGTGTGATTTTTGCATTGCCACAATATTGTTCTGCCAGTTCATACCCTTCGGGATGTACAATGGTAAAATCTACATCTGCTACTGCCATCCACTCTGCAAATGAATTAGCAACTGCCTGAGGTAGTGCTTTTATATGAGGTACCCAAGTCAATACGACTTTGGGCCGGGCTTTTGTTTTTAGTTCCTCAATGGTCATTAAATCTGCCAGTGATTGACAGGGGTGGAGGACTGTCGACTCAAGGCTAATAACGGGTACTCCCGAATATTTCTTAAAGGCTTCTATTATATGGTCAGCATAATCCTCATCCCGATTTTCTAATTTCGGGAAAGAGCGTATTCCTATTATTTCCACATATTTACCTACAACCGCTGCGGCTTCTTTTACATGCTCCGCAGAATCGCCATTCATTATTATCCCATGCCGTGTTTCCAGTCCCCAGCCTTCTTTGTCGAAGTTCATGACGATCGTATTCATTCCCAACATTTGCCCGGCTTTTTGGGCACTTAACCTTGTCCGAAGACTGGGATTTAGGAAGATTAATCCTATTGATTTGTGTTGCCCCATGTGTGCATACGCCCAAGGGTTTTTTTTAAGATTGATAGCTTCGGCCACTAAGGCCGGCACATCTTCCACATCTTTTACTGACGTAAAGTGCCTCATTTATTTTACCAATGTTTTTGATAATATCTCAACAAATGCTTCCAAAAATACATCCGCTTCTTCTTTTCTTATATTCAGAGCAGGAAGAAGGCGTATGGTGTTTTTATTAGAAGATGAACCTGTAAATACTTTATAATCTTTTAATAATATGTTTCTTATTTCAGCACAGGGCATTTCAAGTTCAAGCCCTATCATGAGTCCAAGGGCTCTTACTTCTTTTACCCCTGGTTTTCCTTTTAGCTGTTCTACCAGGTAGTTTCCAATTTTTTCGGCGTTTGCAAGCAGGTTTTCATTTTTTATTACGTCTAAAACAGCTATTGCTGCTGCACAAGCCAAATGATTTCCCCCGAAAGTTGTACCCAACATGCCATGCGTTGCCTTAAATGCAGGGCCGATAAGAACGCCGGCTACGGGGAAGCCATTCCCCATTCCCTTGGCAACGGTTATTAGGTCTGCTTTTATGTTGAAATGCTGATGCGCAAAGAATTTTCCGGACCGTCCGTAACCGGATTGTACTTCATCGAGAATCATAACCGCACCAAATTTATCGCAGCGTGCCCTTATTTTATTTAGAAAGTCTTGTGATGGAATTTTTACACCTCCAACCCCTTGCATACCTTCAATGATTACGGCTGCAACATCATCACCCATTGCATTTTCAAAGGCCTTTGCATCATTGAAAGGAAGTAAAACTACATGGTCTGTTTTGTTTACAGGGGCTTGCATATTTGCTCCGTCAGTAACGGCAACCGCCAAAGAAGTTCTCCCGTGAAAGCCTGTACTAAAGGATATTATTTTTTTCCTTCCGGTATGAAAAGAAGCAAGCTTTAGTGCGTTTTCATTGGCTTCTGCCCCTGAGTTACAAAGGAAAAGGCTGTAATCATTATATCCCGACTGCTCGCCCAATTTATCTGCTAATTCTTGCTGTAATGGGTTTTCAACCGAGTTTGAATAAAAAGAAATTTTATTGAGCTGATCGGTTATTTTCTGAACATAGTAAGGATGTGTGTGCCCAATAGATATGACTGCATGACCTCCATAAAAGTCTAAATATTTTGTGCCATTATTATCCCATAAATAAGAGCCTTGTGCTTTGACAGGCTGGATGGGGAAAAGAGGGTAAACGTCAAATAATTTCATATAAAATAGCTTTTCAATAACTTAAAATCCTACCGGCTTCAATTGTAAGCCTTCTGTTTCTTCTAGCCCAAATAATAGGTTCATGTTCTGTACTGCTTGTCCGGATGCACCTTTGGTTAGGTTGTCCAGTATAGAAATTATATGCAGTTTATCTTCAAATTTTTCAACATAAACGATACAGTTGTTTGTATTTACTATTTGCTTTAGATCTGGATTGTCATCGGAAACATGTACAAATGGGTGGGATGCATAATAATCTTTGAATAATTCCCTCGCTTCTTCCTGACTCAGGCCGCATTTTAAGTAAGAGGAGATAAGAATTCCCCGTGTAAAATTACCCCGATAGGGGATAAAGTTCATGGTTTGATTGAAGGAAGGCTGTAATTGCTTAAAACTTTGTTTTATCTCTTTTAAATGTTGGTGTGTAAATGGTTTGTAGACAGATACATTGCCTTCTCTCCAACTAAAGTGTGAGGTAGGAGAGAATCCTTGACCCGCCCCCGTAGAGCCGGTGATACCGGAAATATGAATATCGTCATTTAGCAGGCCTTTAAAAGCCAAGGGTAAAAGTCCAAGCTGAATGCAGGTGGCAAAGCAACCGGGATTGGCGATATTTTTCGCGGTTTTTATTTTATCTTTTTGGAGTTCAGGAAATCCGTATACAAAATCATTTCCTTCTTTATTTAACCTGAAGTCTTGGCTTAGGTCTATTATTTTTATATGTTCTGCAATTTTATTTTCTTCAAGAAACACCGAAGCTTGTCCATGCCCGACACAAAGAAAGAGTACATCAATATCTTCTCTTAACGCACTTGAAAATTTCAAGTCTGTAATACCGAAAAGCCCCGAATGGATTTTAGAAACAGGGTTTCCTGCATTACTGTTACTGTGCGCAAAAACGATCTCGGTTCTTGGGTGAAATACTAAAATTCTTAATAGTTCTCCTCCTGTATATCCGGCACTTCCGACTATTCCTACTCGTATCTTATTTGTGGTCATGGTTCTAAATTTTTTAGTATCCCAATTGGTTTAATGTTGGAATAAGGGTGAAGAGTTGCTTAAAGAACTTCCCTTACAAGTCTTTCTTATTTACCTTATTCCATATCATAGCTTGATTGCCCAATATTTTTGAAAATCCTTTTACATCTTCGGCTGTCCAGGTATTGTTCATTTCGCCATATTTTCCAAATTCTGAAGACATCATATCAAAAGGAGACTCTATTCCAATAACATGAAAACGGTAGGGCATGAGCTGTAGATTCACTTTTCCTGTTACATTCTTTTGTGTATCTGTTAAAAAGGCTTCGATATTCCGCATTACCGGGTCTAAAAACTGCCCTTCATGGAGCAAGTTGCCATACCAGGTGCCCAGCATATCCTTCCAATATAGCTGCCACTTTGTCAGTGTGTGTTTTTCCAAGGCATGATGCCCTTTAATAATAAGTATGGGAGCAGCAGCCTCGAATCCCACACGTCCTTTTATGCCTATAATGGTATCGCCCACATGTATGTCCCTGCCAATTGCAAAAGGAGCTGCTAATTCCTGAATTTTATGTATGGCATCTACCGGGTTTGTAAATTTTTGTCCGTTTACGCCCATAGGTTCACCGTTTTGAAACTCAATTTCCAACGTTTCAGGGTTTTCTTTGCTTAGTTGTGTAGGGAAGGCATTTTCTGCCAGATATTTATCGGAAGTCAGTGTTTCCTTGCCTCCTACAGAAGTACCCCAAATCCCTTTGTTTACAGAATAGAGTGCTTTTTCCCAGTCGCCTTCCACTCCATGTTCTTTGAGAAATTTAATTTCATCTTCCCTTGAAAGTTTCATGTCCCTAATTGGGGTGATGATTTTCATTTCGGGGCAAACGATATTAAAAACAAGGTCGAAGCGTACCTGGTCATTTCCGGCTCCTGTACTTCCGTGGGCGACTGCCTGTGCTTGTATTTTTTTTGCAAAATGTGCGATAGCAAGTGCCTGAAATACCCTTTCTGCGCTTACAGAAAGCGGGTAGGTATTGTTTTTAAGGACGTTGCCGAAAATTAAGTATTTCAAGCATTTTTCGTAGTAATTGTTTACCTCATCTACACAATGATGCTCTTTTACTCCCAAGCTATATGCTTTTCGTTCAATTTCCTTTAATTCATTGGGTGAAAAGCCTCCGGTGTTTACAATTACAGAATACACTTCGTATCCAAGCGATTCTTTTAAATATTTTACACAATAGGACATGTCCAAACCGCCACTGAAAGCCAATACAACTTTGTTACTCATTTTTATAAAAAATTAATGGAATGCTAAAATTATTAATAAAATCCGTATTTCTCAATTAACCGTTCCTTACATAGGCTTAAGCTTTAAAAAACCTGCTATTGCTTTCGTTGAAAAAGCTTTTAGCAATTTGTGGCTTTTAAGCCGCTGCCATCTTTCATAGATTTTGGATTTTTTCATAAAATTCCATTTTTTTCTATTTTTTTCTTCAGGGTTGTAAAGCATACCCGTACAAAGGCAATTTTTAAAATCTTTGCTTTTAAGGATTTCATAGTTTACACAACTGGAACATCCTTTCCAAAACTCTTTGTCATCGGTAAGTTCAGAAAAGGTTACGGGTCTGTAACCAAGATCAGAATTGATCTTCATTACGGCAGAACTGGTTGTAAGACCAAATAACTTTGCGTCCGGGTATCTTTTTCGCGAAAGCTCAAAAGCTTTTTCTTTTATTTTGGTTGCCAGTCCATATTTTCGGTATGCAGGAGCAACAATAAGCCCGGAATTGGCCACATATTTCCCGTGTCCCCATGTTTCTATGTAGCAAAAACCAAGAAAAATACCTTTGTTATCAATCGCAATGATTGCTTTTCCCTCGGTCATCTTTTTACAGATATAATCCGGGCTTCTTTTGGCAATTCCTGTACCTCTGGCTTTTGCACTTTCTTCCATTTCCGTGCAAATGGCCTCGGCTAAATGTATATGTTCTTTTCCTGCGATCTGAACTTTAAATTGAAATTCGGACATGTCTAAAAACGACTTATAATATATAATAAAGAAATTAAGTAAGGCTTTAGCTTTCTTTGGAATGCCTTGTTTGAATTTATAAATATTGAAGGGATTTTACCGCATAGGTAAAAAATAGGGATAGATTCGGCCTAAGGCCTTGGGAAGAACCTTATAGGTAGTATTCTTCTGGCTTCAGAGGAAGCAGGGTCAAAAGAAAGATGAATATGTAGATTACCTGTTGTCATGTTACTTGAGCAAAAGTACTCATAAAAGTAGGTTTTAGCTAAAAATGTTCCTAATAACTTTTATAAAAAAATGAGGGAACGAATATTATTTTTCTATTTGACAAAGAGTTGGGTAAAGGAAATTTTAACTTTTTCTATTTTTTAGTTTGCTTTGTCTTTTAATAAGTAAAAGTTTTTTGCTTGCAAAAGTCTTTTTTAGTAAGAGAAATGAGAAAAAGTAGCAGGTCTTTTAATTGTTTCCTGTAAAAATGTTCTTTCAAAACTGTCATAATGGCGTTAAATCCAAATGTAACCTTGTTGGCATAAGCCTTGTTATGTAATCAAAAAGTTAAAAATATTTATTAGGTAAAATTTTAAAAACATAATTTAGTATGGGAAAAATAATTGGTATTGACTTAGGAACAACTAACTCCTGTGTTGCTGTAATGGAAGGTAACGAACCGGTAGTTATTCCTAATAGCGAGGGAAGGAGAACAACCCCTTCTATCGTTGCTTTTCAGGATAATGGTGAAAGGAAAGTTGGTGATCCTGCTAAAAGACAGGCAATTACCAACCCTACAAATACAGTTATGTCCATCAAGCGGTACATGGGTAGAAAATTTGCTGAAGTAGAAAAAGAAGCAGAAAAAGTACCTTATAATGTAGTACGTGGCGATAATGATACACCTCGTGTAAAAATTGGAGATAGATTGTATTCTCCACAAGAAATTTCTGCCATGATTCTTCAAAAAATGAAGTCTACTGCAGAAGACTATTTGGGAACAGAAGTAAAAGAAGCGGTAATTACAGTGCCTGCTTATTTTAATGACGCAGAAAGACAAGCTACTAAAGAAGCAGGGCAAATTGCCGGACTGGATGTAAAAAGAATTATAAATGAGCCTACTGCTGCTGCATTGGCTTATGGACTTGACAAAAACGGTAAGGATATGACCATTGCTGTTTTTGACCTTGGCGGTGGTACTTTCGATATTTCTGTGCTTGAATTAGGCGATGGTGTTTTTGAAGTAAAATCTACCAATGGAGATACACACTTGGGTGGGGATGATTTTGATCAGGTAATAATTGATTGGCTTGCCGATGAATTTAAAAAAGACGAAGGACTGGATTTGAGAAAAGATCCTATGGCACTTCAGAGACTGAAAGAAGCAGCCGAAAAAGCTAAAATAGAACTTTCAAGCTCTACGTCTACAGAAATAAACCTGCCTTATATTATGCCGGTAGATGGAATTCCAAAGCATTTGGTGAAAACCCTTTCCAGAGCAAAGTTTGAACAATTGGCAGAAAGTCTTGTTAAAAGATCGCTTGAGCCATGTAAACAAGCACTTAAAGATGCAGGTTTGTCTACTTCTCAGATCGACGAAGTGATCCTTGTAGGTGGTTCTACCCGGATTCCAAAAATCCAGGAAGAAGTCGAAAAATTCTTTGGAAAAAAACCATCTAAAGGTGTAAACCCGGATGAAGTGGTGGCTATTGGGGCCGCAATTCAAGGTGGTGTACTTACAGGAGAAGTAAAAGATGTCCTTTTGCTTGATGTAACGCCCTTATCACTTGGTATTGAAACAATGGGCGGTGTGTTTACCAAGCTCATTGAAGCAAATACGACCATTCCTTCAAAGAAATCAGAAGTTTTTTCTACCGCATCGGATAACCAGCCGAGTGTAGAAATCCATGTTCTTCAAGGAGAAAGACAATTGGCAAAAGATAACAGAACAATTGGACGATTCCATTTGTCTGATATTCCTCCTGCTCCAAGAGGCGTTCCTCAAATTGAAGTCGCTTTTGATATTGATGCCAATGGAATCCTTAATGTTTCTGCAAAAGACAAAGGAACCGGTAAAGAACAAAAAATTAGAATAGAAGCTTCTTCCGGTTTGACCGATGCTGAAATTGAAAAAATGAGAGCAGAAGCTAAGGCTAATGAAGAAAGCGACAAAGCTGAAAAAGAAAAGATAGAAAAGCTAAATGCCGCCGACAGTATGATCTTTACTACGGAGAAACAGTTGAAAGAATATGGCGATAAGCTTTCTGCCGGTAATAAATCGGCTATTGAAGCTGCTTTAGCAGAGTTAAAGAGTGCCTATGAAGCAAAAGACATTAATAAAATTGATGCCGCTCTTACTACTATAAATAAAGCTTGGGAAGCTGCTTCTCAGGAAATGTATAATGCTACTCAGGCAGGAGCGCAAGCTTCCGGCGATGGGGCAGGAGCAGGGCAACAAGGTCCGGCTGCTGAAGAAAGTGATAATGTAACGGATGTTGACTATGAAGAAGTCGATACCGAAAATAAAGAAAATAAATAGTAAAGCTATTTGGTTTTAAATAAATTGTACGTTGTCTAAAAAGCCCCGATTCCCGGGGCTTTTTAGTTTGATTGGGAGAAAAAACTTTAATTTAGGCAGGTAAATAAACTTAATAATAAGAAAAATACAGCTTATTAAATAGAAAGGATAAAAACAATAAAATGGATAAACTACTTGTAAAAAATAGCATTACTATAAATGCTGCTCCTGCAAAAGTATGGGATGCTTTGATAAACCCGGAGCAAACAAAAAAATACATGTTTGGCTGCGAAACGGTTTCTGACTGGAAAACAGGAAGCCCTTTATTATGGAAAGGTAGCCATGAAGGAAAGGAAATGGTTTTTGTGAAAGGCGATATTGTAGCCTTTGAGCCGGAAACGCTTTTAGCATATACTACTTTTGACCCCAATTCAAGCCTCGAAGACATTCCGGAAAATTACTTAACGGTAACCTATAGCTTGTCCGGTGAAAATGGACAAACGCTTTTGACGGTAACACAAGGCGACTATACAAAGGTTGCCAATGGCGAAGAAAGATATAAGGAAGCGTACAATGGAGGAGAGGGTTGGAATCCTATATTAGTGGAAATAAAAAAAATCGTGGAAGCCTCTTAGGTACATAATAGAGAATATCAGAAATACCGTTAAATTAAAAAATAGAGCAACTTATTTGTCTACGATTTGTTTTTATATAAAGAATAAATTGAAGGAGGGTTGCTATGCAGGGAGAGTTTCAAAAGTTTGTTCAAGATGCAAATATATTTATCAATGATGTTGCAGAAGATCTTAAAGTAACACCAAAAATTGCCCATCAGGCGGTTAAATCAGTGTTCTATACAGTTCGGGAGTTTATTACCCCGGAAGAATCACTTCATTTAATAAGCCAGTTACCCCTGTTTTTAAAAGCTGTTTATGTAGATGGTTGGAAACTTTCACACAGCAGTAATTATAAAAACATACAGGAGAAAGATGATTTTCTGAACGAAATTACTTTACATTATAACCGGGTTGCGAAAGCAGATGATGCAACACCGGTAAGTTCAAGATTGAGTTTCGAGACAATTTTTGATAATCTATCAAAATATTTAGATGATGGAGAATTAGAGCATATAAGGGCACAATTTCCGAAAAGTGTAAAAGAATTAATACAGGTATAATATGAAAAAGATAAGTTCAGCAGAGCTTATCTTTTTTCTTTTTATATAAACAATAGAAAATTTTAGTATGCAAACAGCTATAAAAATATTTAAGAATAGAAAAGATGCCGGGATGCAATTGGGAGCATTTTTGAAAACAGAATTTGCACGGGAACATCCTCTGATACTAGGCATACCAAGAGGTGGGGTTGAAATTGCCTATTATGTTGCCCGAACGCTGGAAACAGATTTTACGGTAGTTGTTGCTAAAAAACTAGGGTACCCCGGTCAGGAAGAGTTGGCTTTCGGAGCAATGGCAGAAGATGGTTCTGTTTACATTACTCCATTTGGAAAATTAAATTTAAATGAAAAGGCTATAGAAGAGGTTGTTGCCCGGCAATGGAAAGAAATTGAAAGAAGAACCGGGGAATATAGGCAGGGACAAGGCTTGCCTTCTTTTAAAAACAGGACTGTAATAATTGTAGATGATGGGATTGCGACCGGAGCTACTTTTGTACCGACCATAAACCTTTGCAAAAAAAAAGGTGCTGCAAAAGTGGTTGTAGCTGCTCCCGTTTCTCCTTCTTCAAGCCTCGATCTTCTCAAGGAAGCAGATGAAATACGGGTTATAGAACAGCCTGATCCTTTTTATGCGGTGGGACAGTTTTATGAAGATTTTGCTGAAGTATCCGATCAGGAAGTTTTGGATTTTTTACATGCATCATAAGCAGAAATAGACATTATTCCAATTTGAAATTATATGATTAAAGAACAATTAAATACTATTTTAGAGATACCTGTCGATACGGTTCATTTAAGCGGAGAATTAATAATTCCTCCTAAGTCTTTGGGCTTGGTTATCTTTTCTCATGGAAGTGGTAGTAGTAGGTTAAGCCCGAGAAATAGATTTGTTGCTGCCCAATTGCAGAGAAATAATTTTGGAACCTTGCTTTTTGATCTTCTTACTCCTTTAGAAGACAGCATTTATGCCAATCGATTCAACATAGAACTATTGACGATACGCCTTATTGGTGTTTATAAGTGGTTGCGTAAACAACCTGGTTGGGGTGATTTAAATTTCGGGTTCTTTGGTGCCAGCACAGGTGCAGCTTCTGCATTGAGTGCTGCCGCCTCTCTGAAGGAAGTCCATGCAGTGGTTTCCAGAGGGGGGAGACCGGATTTAGTATTAAGAGAGCTTCCGCAGGTTCAAGCTTCCGTGCGCTTGATTGTGGGAGGTTTGGATGATACTGTTATTGCTCTGAATAAAAAAGCTTTACATGCACTTGAGTCCGTAAAACATAAAGATTTGGTATTGGTTGAGGGAGCTACCCACTTGTTTGAAGAACCGGGAACTTTGGAGGAAGTAGCTGTTTTGGCAACAGAATGGTTTAAAAAATACCTTTGATTTAAGGGGAGCCTAAGGGTAAGGGAAAATACCCTGTTTTTAATCCCCTCTATTTTTTAGCTATCGTCATAGAGACTGTTAACAATGAACTTAAAAATATGTGTCAAATAGAACATTCCAGACATAGATCCTTTGTTAATTTTATAACAAACTTAATATCAGGGTTAATTGCATATTCTTTTTTTCCAAAAAGCCGGCTATTAAATATGCGGCTATTGAGACATCGCAAATAGCTATTTTTTAAAATCGAACTCAGGTTTTTAAATTTTACTTGCTGATTATAGAAGGTGGGAATTCAACTAATAATAAATGAATTATTATTGTGAGGATTTTTAAGTTTAAGCAAGATTTAATCGTTTTTGGAAAACCTGATTTTTATATTTATACAAGTAAATCCCTTAACTACCTCTCCTTTTCATTATATACAACTTACTGAATTCCGCTCCATATAAAAAAACCAATGCGGAATAGTAAGCCCATAGCAGATACAGGATCAGCGTAGCTGCTACATCTTCCGGCGTTGCCTGATGGCGATTCAGGAAATACCTTAGAACGAGTCTTCCGAGCATAAACAGAATGGTAGTCAGGATCGCTCCAGGCAATGCATCGTCCCACCGGACCTTTTCCGGTGGACAGTATACCAACAGAAAAAAACTAATGGAAAACAGAACAATGAATTCAATCACCAACATGAATGTGTACCGAAGAATTCCTTCCATTCCGGAAAACCAATGTCCAACTATAAATCCTGCTGTTAAAATCAAAAAGAACACTCCTGCCATGAATAGCCCCTCTGCTTTTCCCTTTATTGCAGCTTTGATGTTCACTTGGGCAGTCGTCTTGCCCCAGAAGGTTTCAATGGAATCTTTGATCTGCGAAAAATAGCCGAAAGTTCCATGCACAAGGCTTATAATTGCAAGTGCCGTAATAGTTAGAAATTTGGTTTCATCAAGATTAAAGCTGTACTTTAGCATATACTTCACCGCTATAATGAACTGGGGATGGAAGAACTGGGTGATCAAAGGTTCTACTTCTTCCCTCGATTGCTGTTCGCCGAAAATAGCGGAGGAAGCAAGGACGATAAGTGCTATAAATGGAGGCATCGACATAAGCTGGTAATAAGCAATGGAAGCGGCGAGTCCATCTGCCCGGTCATGTATCCATTCTTTAAAGGCCTTGGGAAATAATTTAATAAATTCAATCGTATTCATACAATACCGTTAAAATTTATTTCTTTGATTTAGGGTGCGTTATTTTTTCAACCACCTTCTTATTCTCCACTCCTTTTAAAACAATTTTCACAGCTCCGGCAATGATGGGTCGGACAAGAAATAAAAAGAAAGACTCATTCTTTTCCTGATGTGTATATTGGACATTTTTTATAGTGTTTTCCTTTGATTTGTTAATGATCCTTTGGTTACTCAAAGTGTTTAAGAGGCGTAATTTCCTTCCAGTGACAGGACTTTTTAACTCAATTTTCAGGTTTTCATAATTAGCAGAGAGTGTGCCATTGGTTGTGCCATTGGTTACTGTAAAATTAAAGCTACCTGTATGAATAGTTCCTCGTTTTATTTCCGCCGGTGTCGTTTTGGTAATAATCGGATTTAATACTTCCAGATTCATTTCTTTTAATTCCCCATAGTATTGAAAATTAATATTTTGATCATTTAGATCTATTTCCATATGGACTTCAAGGGGAACCGAACCAAACAGATCACAGTTTCCATAAATCTTTGTTATTTGTTTTGAATGTTTATGATTGGAAAGGTCTGTTATTTTAATTTGAGTTCCGGAAAAAGCAACTTCAATTGGTTCGTTGGCTTCAGGTAAGATCACTCTATATAAAAAATTGCTGTTACGAACAGACAAGGTATCTATATTGAAAGCCACGGGAATCAGCTCATGAAATATCTGATAAGGAAATGGTTTCTTTTCTTTTAATGGAGGAAGGTTGGAGTTTTCATAAATATCCATTTTTACTTTATGTAGCTCACATTTATGGATGTTCACTTCTTTTAAGTGAAGAAGCTTCCGGTAATTTACTTTATGTATTTTAACTGAATGAATATTAATTCTGTATTGAGGAATATCATGAGATATATGTTTAGGTCTGCTCTCAAAAGAAACACCGTTCAATATAAGGTTTTGATCCTTAGTAGATCCATGGATCGTATGAATATGCAGATTCGAAGAATACAAAGGAAAAAGCACTTTATAATCCTTTATGCTAAAAGTAAGCTGGTCTGCATACAAAGGCTTATCCGAAGATGAAACTACATGAACGCCATTTAGGGTGATGGTAATTTTGTTTATCTCATGTCTGGTAATTCCCTTCTCAGAGTTTTCCTTAAAATCAAGCATCCCTCCTTCCAGTAAAAGTTCATGAATTCGTAGGCTTTTACAAAAAGAGCTTAGCAAAGAAGGAAGTTTTTCCGCAGCGGTTTTATGATCCTTTTCTTTACCTTTTTTGTAGTCTTGATAGGAAAGCACAGGATTCTTCAATTCAATTTTACCAATACGTAAGTGTTTGCTGAACAAATAATGTACCCATTGAATATCATTAATTGAGATGGCTTGGGCTTTTAAGCTTATTCGAGGCAATAATTTTTTATGAGAAGAGGTGCGTTTTGATTCATCCGTCACTAAATGAATGTTAATTACCATTATATTTCCAGAAAAAATATTGGCATCTAAAGAATCTATGTTAAGCTCATATACTCCTTCGCTGGATTCGTATATTTTTGCGCTTATCCTTTCTTTAAGATGAGGAATGAAACAGTAGTTAACTAAAACAAGTCCTAAAATGACCAGTAAGGCAACTACAGAAATTGTCCAAACAATTATTTTAAGCAATAACCTTCCTTTGCTCTTTTTCAAAACACAGCTATATTTGGATAAATATAGCTTAGCGACAGCAGGGTAGTTTATATCCGAACAGCAGAAATAATACCATACTGATGCTATGGAAAATCCAGGGCGATGAGAAGACAATCACCGGAATAAATACAAAGAATGAAAAGAAAATAATTCTATAAAGGTGGAATGAAAGATTCATAGTGCTAAGTTTAATTCAAGGTTCTAACAGATTTTATCTGTATTTGTTTTCTGATAGATAAGAATCAGCGTTTACTCATATTAGTATTCATTCTTATGTGGCATACTTAATTACCAACTGTTCAGCCATTTCTCAGCATCATTCCATGCTTGTTTAAAAGGTTTACCGATTACTTTTGTACTTTTATAAATATTATCCTCTCCGATCAACTTCAACATACCCGTGCGCTCCAGTTGTGAATACACATTATCGCTTATTCCTACAAGTACAAGCTTGCCATCTCTGCGTTTCAATCCTTCTGCATATCTTTTAATTACGTGAATGAACGAACTGCCTATTTCGGTCTTGCCACGTATCACAAATAAAACTACCGGTCTTCTTGACTCATTGGGCTGAGGAAGTATATCCATAAGCGCATAGGCACCGGCAAAGAATAAACTTCCGCGAGGCTGAAGTGCGATAATTTTATCGCTTGCCAAATGCTTTGGGATTTCAGATGATTCTATATACTGGTTATCTTTAAAATCAATTCTTTTTAAACTTAACATGTTAGAAGCCCTTACCACGTGAAGCACAAAGGTCAGTATAACGCTTGCTAATACAGCTATTTGTATACTTACGGACAAGGTCATAATAAAAGTAAATATCATAATGATCCTCGAGTACCAGTTTGTCTGCCAAATGGTGGAAATCTCTTCTTTATTTATAGAATCGATTCCGGAAATAATCAGTATTGCTGCAAAGCAAGCCATAGGAATAAGCTCTATGAGATCAGCAAGAAATACTACAAGGAGCGCTATGAATATACCGCTAAGAAAATTCGCCCATCTTGATCTTCCTCCGCTGTTATAGATTAGGGAGGTCTGCCCCATCGATCCTCCTGCGGGTATCCCTGAAAAAATCCCTGAAAAAATATTTGCAATACCTTGTCCTCTAAGATCATTGGATTCATTAGGATAATTTCCATCCGGGTTGGGCTTCATATGACTTACTCCTGCTCCTTGAATAAATCCGATCAATGCAATGGCAAGTGCGGATAACAAAAGTTCGGGTAGCAGTTTGAAATCCGGTAAAAAAACACCAGGCAGGGAAGCAGTTATTTCGTTTTCATCAACAACCAGCCTGAGCGAATCCGGATAGAGCAGATGAACAAAAACCGATACCAGCACAATGGCAAAAAATATAGCAAGCTTTTTTAGCTTTGTTTTATAAATAAGAAAGATCAGCACTAAAGTTGCCAATGCAGTGGCGATTGCATAGATATTCCACTTCATCGGATGAATGAGAATGTCAAAAGTTTTCAGCACCTTATTATTCATGGTACTATCGTAATTCCCTGAAAAGTCAGCTGTCTGTCCCAATATGATAAGAAAGGCTACTCCTGTCAGAAATCCTCTCATTACTGAATTGGAAATGAACCGTATTAAAAATCCCATTTTAAGTATACCCATTAAAAGCTGGATGACCCCTGCAGTTACGGTAAGCAGTATAATAGCAGAAAGCTTTTCGTTTTCACTGATTCCTTTCAGTGCACTTCCTGTAGCCAGCGCCAGTGCGCTTGTAGTGGTTACAGACATATGTACTGAGCTGGTACTCCATGCGCCCGATATGGAACCAATAATAGCAGCATACAGTCCGTGAACCGGATTCACCCTTGCCATAACTCCGGAAGCCATCCCATCTGGAAGTGCCGAGATGCTCCCGGTTATGGCGGCGATAACATCGCCTGGGAAATTAATTTTACTGCCCTGAATTTTCAAGCGTCTAATTACCTTTCTGTACTTTTATTTTACTCTGAATTACAATATCAGTCGTTATTATTTATCATATTTTGCTATTCCAAAGCATTCAAACTAACCTGAATTGCGTTTATATGTTGGGAACATTTACAAATATTTCAGTTTTATATTGGCATTAATCTATTCCAAATACCTATTTATGAAGGTTTTTACTTCTGTATGCCTTCTTTTTGTTCCATATCACAACATCTTTCTCTGGAATATTCTTATTATTTTATTAAATGTAAAATTTATGTCTAAAACAATCTTGATTACCGGCGCAACCTCTGGGTTTGGAAAAGCCATTGCAGAAAAATTCGCTTACAATGGTTGGAAATGCATATTAACGGGAAGAAGAAAAGAAAAATTGGAATCGCTAGCTGAAATGTTAATAAAAAATTATAATGCTGAAGTCTATCTTCTTCCTTTCGACGTAAGAAATCAGAAACAGACATTTAAATGCATAAACAACCTTCCTTCTTCCTGGAAAGAAATTAATTTACTAATCAATAATGCAGGTGGAGCAATCGGACTGGATAACTTTGCCGATGCGGAGATAGAAGACTGGAATACCATGATTGATACAAATCTGAAAGGCCTGCTCTATGTAACCAAAGCCGTGCTTCCGAATATGATACCGATACAAAACGGACATATCATTAACATCGGTTCCATAGCCGGAAAAGACGTATATGAAAATGGGAACGTATATTGTGCATCTAAGCATGCTGTAGATGCCATTTCCAAATCAATGCGTATAGATCTTTTAAAGTATAGGATAAAAGTTACGGCAATTCACCCAGGGGCTGCTCAAACGGAATTCTCAGAAGTGCGGTTCAAAGGAGACAAGAAAAAAGCCAAATCTGTGTATGAAGGCTATACACCTCTTTTTGCGGAAAATATTGCAGATATAATTTACTATTGTGTCACTCTTCCTGCACATGTATGTATTAATGATCTTGTAGTAACCAGCATTGCACAGGCAAACCCGTTTTACCTGAAAAAGAATAACTTGTAAAAAAATGCCCAAAGTGACGTAGGCTCTTTTGAAGTGATTTGAAATTTCATCACTCAATTCGACCTCCTGTTTTTCTGCATGCCTTTCTCTGGCATGGCGTATGCATTTCAGATATTTTCACTGCTAACATTATTTATTAATTACCTGATTGTATCTGAATAGTCATGGTGATTATAGTAATTATACCCAATATAAATAACAACACAGCAATAATTAATGCCATGGAAACAGGATATTTGTCAATGTCGAAAAGCAACCCTTTGTGAATAAAATCTTCACGTCCTCTTCTTATCTGCAACATGAATGTTACATGATATATAATTCCAAGAACCAATATCAGCAAGCCCAGTATAACCATTGAAATAGAAAAGAGCTTTATAACCGAATCATTCGGAAATTTAGAACTATACTTCCTCAAATAGCGAAAGAATTGAAAAATAGTAAATCCAAATGCAATTAAGGAAAGCGATGTACGTATGACAGCCATAAGCGTGCGGTCAGCGCTTAAACGCGTGCGCTGAAATGACATGCCTGTGCGCTGAGACGACAATTGTGTAGATACTTCATCCAGATTTTTCCCCTTAAGATTAGGAGTAAACTCTTTTTTTCTGTTTTCTGGTTCTTCATTCATAATTTAAAGCAATACGTATTTTAATAAGATTAATCAGGAAAAATTATCTTCCAATCATTTTTCATGCTTACTATAATCCATCCGTGTTCAGCCGCATCATCCAGACCGCGATCCAGTGTGCCGATTGGAGACTGACGATCATAGGCAAATTCTCTATCAGCATCGTCATGATGAACGATCAACCCTAAGGTTGGGGTCTTTACGGAGGTTGTCCATTCCAGCATTTGAAAGTCTCCGTCTGAATTTCCAAAAGCCAGAATAGGCCGTTTCCCAATATGCTCATTTATCCCCGTTGGTTTTCCTTCTTTGTCATCAATAAAATCCACTTTAGAGGTCCTAATCAGTGCTGGTTTTCCATCTTGGATTTCATATCGGGTCTTTATACTGCTTCCGATAATTTGTTCCGTAGGAATACCATAAATTTTTTCAGTCCATGGACGCATAAACTCAACTCCGCCTCCGGACACTACGAATGTTTTAAATCCATTCGCTCTCAGGTATGACAGAAGTTCGAGCATGGGCTGATACACACATTTTGTGTAAGGTCTTTTGAAATTAGGATGCCGGGCGGTATCAATCCAGCCCTTTACGGTTTGTGCGAACTCTTCAGTTGTTATGCCGGAGTGGGTAGCCATTATTATTTCAGTAATTGCTTTTTGGCCTCCGGCCATTGTTTTTCTCAGATCTCCTTGCAATAAGGATTTAAAAGGTTGTGTCTTTTTCCATTCAGGATGACTGGGGGCAAGCATTTTAACCCGATCTATAGCAAACATAAGCTGAGTGTAAACCGGCTGCTCGGTCCACAATGTTCCATCATTGTCAAATACGGCAATACGATCTTCTTCCCTTACAAAGGATGCCTTGTTAGTTACCGATTTTACAAAATCTAAAATCTTCTTTTTACTTTCAACATCATTCCAAGATGGCAATGGATCACGTATAGTATCTTTCTCTGAAGAAGGTAATAATTTCTTACTGACCCTTTCATTTGAAGGATTGTTACACCTTATTAGGGTAACAGATAACATTACAGTCAGTATATAATACCTGAACTTCATTATTAAATTATTTTAGTTATGAAATTATGAAGGTTAAAAAAGTCTTTGATCTGAGAAGATCAAAGACTTTCAAGTAATCCTATTCCTTTTTTTCTTTACTTCTGTCAGATTCAGATGTCTTTGAAGGCTTTACACTTCCTCTTTGTGCTACCTGCTTGGATGCTTTTTCGCTTTCAGAAGCACTAGTCTCTTCCTCTTTGGTATGTTTTACTCCCGCAGCAGCAGATAATTTCTCCAAGGCATCATCAATGGTGAAACTTGCTGATTTCTGCCTTGGAGGAAACTCTTTAAAGGTATTTGCAAACTTGATAGCAATGCTTTGAGCTGCAAAAACCAGAGACTCTCTCTCAATCAACCATTGATAATAGGTATTGGAAGTGATATCCGCCCTCTCGAATGGATCCGTACGGAGATTAAAGAGTTTTGGCAATCGCAATGCAACGAATGGTTCCGCCCAGATCTGCAGCGTTCCCTGTACACGTTGTTCCATGAATACAAACTTCCAGTTATCATATCGCAATGCGACCAGCTGCCCGTCATCATCAAAGTAAATCAAACCTTTACGAGGGCTCTTCTCCTCTTTACCGGTAAGATATGGAAGAAGATTATACCCATCGATATGTACTTTAAAAGTTTTTTCTCCGGCCTGGTATCCCTTTTTAAGCTTTTCAGTTATTTCCTGTTCGCCTGCCATTGCAAGAAATGTCGGTAGCCAGTCATGATGCTGAACAATCTCATTGGATACAGTGCCTGCTTTTATCTTCCCGGGCCATCTTACAAGTTCTGGCACTCTGAATGCTCCTTCCCAGTTGGTATCCTTTTCGCTTCTGAAAGGAGTCATCGCTCCATCCGGCCATGTATTCATATGTGGTCCATTATCAGTACTATACATAACGAAGGTATTATCGGTAATTCCCAACTCATCTAATAAGTTCAGCAACTCTCCTACGTTATTATCATGATCGATCATGGTGTCATGATAAGGTGATTGCCATCTTCCGGATTGCCCTAAACTTTCAGGTTTGGTGTGAGTCATAAAGTGCATGTGAGTTGTATTCACCCAACAGAAAAATGGAATGCCTGCCGCTACTTGTTTTTTAATGAAATCTTTGGCAGCTGCTACAAATTCATCGTCACAGGTTTCCATTCTCTTTCTCGTAAGCGGTCCTGTATCTTTAATTTTCTGCTTCCCGATTCTGCCCCAACGTGGTTGTTCGGTAGGGTCATCTTCTTCTGTAGCCCAGGAATGAATGACACCACGAGGGCCAAATTTATTCTTGAATTCCGGAAAATCTTTTTTGGGAGGATAATCATATTGCTCAGGATCTTCTTCGGCATTTAGGTGGTACAGGTTTCCAAAGAACTCATCAAAGCCATGAGCCGTTGGTAGATACTTATTCAAATCACCTAAATGATTTTTTCCAAATTGTCCGGAGGCATAACCCTGTGGTTTTAATAATTCAGCTATGGTAGGATCTTCCGCCTGAAGCCCTATAGGTGATCCGGGAATTCCTACTTTAGTCAATCCTGTTCGAAACCCGCTTTGTCCTGTTATAAAGGAAGCGCGTCCCGCTGTACAGCTCTGTTCGCCATACGAGTCCGTAAACATCATCCCTTCTTTTGCGAGTCTGTCTATATTGGGAGTTCTGTATCCCATCACTCCATGCGAATAACAACTTAAATTGTTTATACCAATATCATCACCCCAGATGACAAGTATATTTGGTTTTTTTTCTGACATAATTCATTTCTTAATTTTATAACTAATGTGTGCGTTTTATTCAAATTACTATTTGAATACTTCACTGAACAGTATAATGAAAACAGATCTTTAATGCATATGTTTGTTTAATTACACCATATTTTTCTTTTTTATTTAACAGTGGAAAAATAAATAGGAAGAGCAGGAAAAACTACTAAAAAACAGCGAATAGCTATTGCCTATAAAAAGGTAAAGTAATGGTAGGAGTAAATCCGTTCGAAATTTTTATCGATTGAAATAGCACATAGAAAAAGAAAAAAATAAAATAATTATGGGTTTATAAGGAGCTATCTATTAAACTTCAAATTATACATATCTATATCCTGCCTGCTTGCAACATATACCCTATTAAATTCAGCAGCGTAGGTGAAGATGAGGTTTGCATAATAAAACCATAACAGTACGACTATTAAAGATTCCGCAAGTTCCGCATCGGGCCTTTCCAACATATGCATTCTCATGATCCCTCTTCCGAGCAAGAAAAGCAAAGTGCCAAGCATGGCTCCGGGAATGGCATTTTTCCAGTAAATTTTAACCGGAGGAACGTATATAAACAGATACAGAAAAAGTGAGAATATAAATAAAAACTGGATAAACCATTGAATTACATAAATAATAAAACTGTTTTCAGCATTACCTTCTGCTGTTATGTAAGGATGCGGCATTATCGCTCGTAGAAATATAAATGCGATAGCAATAAGCATAAAACCTCCGGCTATTTTTAACGTTTCAATGGTCCTTTTTAAAAGATGCTTTAAACCAAACTCATATCTTCTTGAATTCCATGTAACTTCTATGGCTATCTTTAATTGTTCAAAGTACTCTTTGGTCGCCCATATCAGTGCAAGCCCTGCAAGTATGGTAAGTGTTTGTAAGGAAGATGCGTCAATCTCCTTTGTCTGTTTAAGCATGTAGGTTACTACTTTTACGAACTGTGGCGTAAACCAGTTTTTCAGTAAAGGAATAACATCCAATTCTGTCTGTTCTTCTCCAAGAACTTTAAAAGAGATGAACAGAATGAATCCAATCAACGGAGCCAGTGAAAGAAATTG
>Ga0164242_10002661_pt1 | contig 20650 bp, 20 predicted proteins | sample OricomgcompostMG_FD_108783 | JGI IMG/M metagenome (GOLD analysis project Ga0164242, IMG submission 108783) | Miracle-Growth compost microbial communities from Emeryville, California, USA - Original compost - Miracle growth compost (MG) ... | reverse complement strand
TCCAACTCGATGAGGGCGGCTTCATCCGGATCGACAAGGTCAGCCGCACCACCGCCCCGGGCGTGTACGCCGCCGGCGACTGCACGGGCGGTTTCATGCTCGCCAGCGTCGCCGCGATGGCGGGGCGGGTCGCGATGCGGCACTTCCTCGGTGACGCCGTCCAGCCGGTCGACCTCAAGGAGATCAGCTCCAACGTCTTCACCAGCCCCGAGATCGCCACCGTCGGCTGGTCCCAGGCGGCGCTGGACAAGGGCGAGATCGAGGCCGACGTGGTCAAGCTCGAGCTGCAGGGCAACGCGCGCGCCAAGATGCAGGGCATCACCGACGGCTTCGTGAAGCTCATCGCGCGCCGTGGCAGCGGCGTCGTGGTCGGTGGTGTGGTGGTCGGCCCGCGCGCCAGTGAGCTGATCCACCCGATCAGCCTCGCGGTCAAGGCCAACCTGACCGTTGACCAGCTCGCCAACGCCTTCACCGTCTACCCGTCGCTGAGCGGGTCGACGGCCGAGGCCGCCCGCCGCCTGCACCGGGTCGACTGACCGGTCGGCCGCAGGGAGCCGGCATCGGCGCCGGCGACGGCGACGGCGAGCTCGGCTCTTCACTCCCGCGCCGGTCGGCCGATGGGTTAGCGTCGGAGCCGTGTTCCGCCGCTCGATCCGCTCAACGAGGGAGTCCCCATGCCAGTACGCCGCCCGTTCGCGCGGGCCGCAGCCGCGCTCGCCGCGACGACGGCCGTCACCGCCGCTGGCGTCGTACTCGCCCTGCCGGCGGCCGCCAAGGACACCGCCCCGGTCGTCACGGGCTCGGTGACCGTCCAGGGCAACGGCTTCGGCCACGGTCACGGCATGTCGCAGTACGGCGCCGAGGGCGCGGCCCGCGCGGGCCTGGACTACCGCGACATCGCCGCGTTCTACTACCCGGGTACCTCGTGGGGGCGGGCGGGCGGCAACGTCCGGGTGCTGATCACCGCCGACACCAGTCGGACCGTGATCGTGAAGTCCCGCAGCGGCCTGAAGGCCCGCCGCGTCGGCCACGCGCATGCCTGGAAGATCGCCCACCACAAGCCGCACGCCAAGCGGTGGCGGATCAAGCCGATGTCCGGCGGCCGCAGCATGCTGCAGTTCAAGACCAAGCGGTGGCACCGGTTCAAGACGGTCCATGGCGACCTGGAGTTCACCGCGAAGGGTGCTCCGATCAGCCTGGTCCTGCCCGGTAGCCGCACCGTCGCGTACCGCGGCACCCTGCGTGCGGCCAGTCCGCGTCCGGGCGGCATGGACCGCGACACGGTCAACATCGTGCCGCTGGAGAGCTACCTGAAGGGCGTGGTGCCGAGCGAGATGCCGGCACTGTGGCACCCGGCGGCAGTGCAGGCGCAGGCGATCGCCGCGCGCACCTACGCGGCGTTCGAGCGCGCGGGCCAGCACGGCTACTACCAGATCTGCGACACCGCCGCCTGCCAGGTGTACGGCGGCTACAGCGCCGAGCAGGCCGCCTCCAACACCGCCGTGGCGGCAACCGCCGGGCAGATCCTGACCTACGGCGGACAGCCGGCGTACACCCAGTTCTCGGCCAGCAACGGGGGCGCCACCCTCAGCGGTGGGAAGCCCTACCTGGTGTCCAAGACGGATCCCTATGACAAGGCCGTCTCGCCGTACATCGGCTGGACGAAGAGCGTGACGGCCGCCTCGATCGAGGCACGCTGGCCCGCGATCGGGCGGCTCACCGACCTGAGCGTGACCACCTCCAGCGCGAACGCGCCCGGCGCCGGCTACGTCGACAGCGTGCTCATCACCGGCACGGCGGGCAGCCGGACGGTCAGCGGTGACACGTTCCGCAGCTTCGCCGGACTGCGCTCGTCGTGGTTCACCTTCGTGCTGCCAAGCGCCCGCAAGCACCACTGAGACGAAAACTCACCGGACACGACGTCATCTCCGCTTCGGGACGCGTCGTGTCCGGTGAGCCTTTCGCAGCAGGGATCAGCTCAGCAGGATCAGCCGATCACAAGGACCAGGTCGCCGCCCTCGACGGACTGGGTGCCACCGAGCGCGATCCGCTGGACGGTGCCGGCGACGGGGGCGGTGATGGCCGCCTCCATCTTCATCGCCTCGATGGTGGCGACCGTGTCGCCGGCCGCGACCGTGTCGCCGACCGCGGCGCCGATGGTCACCACGCCCTGGAACGGAGCCGCGACCTGGCCTGGCACCGAGGGGTCGGCCTTCTCCGCGGCGGCCACCTCGGCTGAGACCGAGCGGTCGCGCACCGACACCGGACGGAGCTGGCCGTTGAGCGTGGCCAGGACGGTGCGGTAACCGCGCTCGTCCGGCTCGGAGACCGCCTGCAGGCCGACGAACAGCTGCACCCCCGGCTCGAGCTCGACGACGTGCTCCTCACCGGCGCGCAGGCCGTAGAGGTAGTCGAGCGTGGTCAGCACCGAGACGTCGCCCCAGGTCGAGCGCGCCTCGGCGAAGTCGCGCGTCGGCCCGGGGAAGAGCAGCCGGTTGAGGGTGGTGCGCCGGACCACGTGGTCGTCGCCGACCAGCGCCGCCTCGTCCTCGCCGGCCAGCGCCTCGCTCGGCTCGGTCCAGGATCGGCCCTCGATCGCCTTGGCGCGGAACGGCTCGGGCCAGCCGCCCGGCGGGTCGCCGAGCTCACCGTGCAGGAAGCCGATGACGGAGGCGGGTACGTCGTAGCTGGCGGGGTCCTCGGCGAACCTCTTCGGATCGGCGCCGACGGCCACCAACGCCAGGGCCAGGTCGCCGATCACCTTGGAGGACGGGGTGACCTTCGGGACGCGGCCGAGGATGTCGTTGGCGGCGGCGTACATCTCCTCGATCTGTTCGAACTTCTCGCCGAGCCCGAGCGCGATCGCCTGCTGGCGCAGGTTGGAGAGCTGGCCACCGGGGATCTCGTGCCGGTAGACGCGGCCGGTCGGGGCCGGCAGGCCCGACTCGAACGGTGCGTAGACCCGGCGGACGGCCTCCCAGTAGGGCTCCAACGCGTTCACCGCGGCCAGGTCGAGACCGGTCGCACGCTCGGTGAAGTCGGTCGCCGCGACCAGCGAGGACAGCGGCGGCTGCGAGGTGGTGCCGGCCATCGCCGAGCAGGCCGCGTCGACGGCGTCGACCCCTGCCTCGATCGCGGCGGTGAGCGTGGCCAGCTGGCCCCCGGGGGTGTCGTGGGTGTGCAGGTGCACCGGCAGGTCGAACTCGCTGCGGAGCGCGCTGACCAGCGTCCGCGCGGCCGGGGCACGGAGCAGCCCGGCCATGTCCTTGATCGCCAGCACGTGCGCGCCCGCCTCGACGATCTGCTCGGCGAGCTTGAGGTAGTAGTCGAGCGTGTAGAGCCTCTCGCCCGGGTCCGACAGGTCGCCGGTGTAGCACAGCGCGACCTCGGCCACGGCGGTCCCGGTGGCGCGGACCGCCTCGACCGCCGGCCGCATCTGGGCGACGTCGTTGAGCGCGTCGAAGATCCGGAAGACATCGATGCCGGTCGTGGCGGCCTCGGCCACGAAGGCGTTGGTCACACTCGTCGGGTACGGCGTGTAGCCGACCGTGTTGCGGCCACGCAGCAGCATCTGCAGCGCGATGTTGGGCACCGCCTCGCGCAGCTGGGCGAGCCGCTCCCACGGGTCCTCGGAGAGGAACCGCAGCGCGACGTCGTAGGTGGCGCCGCCCCAGCACTCCAGGGAGAGCAGCTCCGGGGTGGTGCGGGCGACGTGACCGGCGACGTCGAGCAGGTCGCGGGTGCGCACCCGGGTCGCCAGCAGCGACTGGTGGGCGTCGCGGAAGGTGGTGTCGGTGACGGCGACGGCGGTCTGCGCCCGCAGGGCCGAGGCGAAGCCCTCGGGGCCGAGCTCGAGGAGCCGCTGGCGCGAGCCGTCCGGGATCGGCGCCGAAAGGTCCAGCGCCGGCAGCTTGGCGACCGGGCTGACCGAGACCGGTGCGTCGCCGTGCGGCTTGTTGACCGTCACGTCGGCCAGGTAGGTGAGCAGCTTGGTGCCGCGGTCACCGGAGGCCCGAGCCGTCAGCAGCTGTGGGTGGGTCTCGATGAAGGAGGTGGTGATGTGGCCCGAGGAGAAGTCCGGGTCGTCCAGCAGCGCCTGCAGGAACGGGATGTTCGTCGCGACGCCGCGGATCCGGAACTCGGCGACCGCACGCCGAGCGCGCCTGACCGCGTCGGAGAAGGTGCGGCCACGGCAGGTGAGCTTGGCCAGCATCGAGTCGAAGTGCGGGCTGATCTCCGAGCCGGTGAACGTCGTACCGCCGTCCACGCGCACGCCCGCACCACCCGGCGAGCGGTAGGTGGTGATCACACCGGTGTCGGGCCGGAAGCCGTTGGCCGGGTCCTCGGTGGTGATCCGGCACTGCAGCGCGGCGCCGCGCAGCTGGATCGAGTCCTGGGACAGGCCCAGGTCGGCCAGCGTCTCGCCCGAGGCGATCCGCATCTGCGACTGCACCAGGTCGACATCGGTGACCTCCTCGGTCACGGTGTGCTCGACCTGGATGCGCGGGTTCATCTCGATGAAGACGTAGTTGCCGGCGGGGTCGAGCAGGAACTCCACGGTGCCGGCGCACGAGTAGCCGATCGACTGCGCGAACCGGACCGCGTCCGCGCACATCCGCTTCCGCAGCTCGGGGTCGAGGTGTGGGGCCGGGGCGAGCTCGACGACCTTCTGGTGGCGGCGCTGCACCGAGCAGTCGCGCTCGAAGAGATGAATGACGGAGTCGGCGCCGCCAGTGCGATCGGCGAGGATCTGGACCTCGATGTGGCGCGGCTCGACGACTGCCTGCTCGATGAAGACGGCTCTGTCGCCGAACGCGGCCTCCGCCTCGCGCATGCAGGTCTCGACGGCCTCGCGCAGATGCGCTCCATCCGGACCAGCGTCGTCGACCCTCCTCATCCCGCGGCCGCCACCGCCGGCGACCGCCTTGACGAAGAGCGGGTAGGGGAGCGCCTGCGCGGCGGCGATCAGCGCGTCGGCGTCGGTGGACGGGTCGACGCTCCGCAGAGTCGGTACGCCGGCGGCGCGGGCGGCCGCGATCGCACGGGCCTTGTTCCCGGTGAGCTCCAGGACCTCGACCGAGGGGCCGATGAAGGTGATGCCCTCGCGGGCACAGGCCTCGGCGAGCGCCGGGTTCTCCGAGAGGAACCCGTAGCCCGGGTAGATCGCGTCGGCGCCGGCCTGGACGGCGGCGGCCACGATCGCGTCGGGGTCGAGGTAGGTGCGAACCGGGTGGCCGAGCTCGCCGATCTCGTAGGCCTCGTCGGCCTTCAGACGGTGTTCAGACCCGCGGTCCTCGTAGGGGTAGACCGCGACGGTCTTGGCGCCGAGCTCGTAGGCTGCGCGGAAAGCTCGGATCGCGATCTCTCCACGGTTGGCCACCAGGATTTTCCGGAACATGACGGTCAAGGTAGTGGCGTGCACCCACGGCCGCGAGGTCGTCTCACCGAGTGCAACAGGTTACTTGCTGGTACCTGCTTCCACGCCTCACCCCAGATCCCTGAGGTGACGATCGGGCCCGGGTCGCCCGCGGGCCCGATCGCCGATTCCTTCGCCAGGTCCTTCGCCGGGCCGGCCTCAGACCGCAGGCAGCGCCGGCACCTCGGTGCCGGAGACCGACTGCACCACCCGGATGACCTGGGTGGAGTAGCCGAACTCGTTGTCGTACCAGAGGTAGAGGATCGCGTTGTCGCCGTTGACGATGGCGGCGTTGCCGTCGACCGTCACCGCCGAGCGCGAGCCGATGAAGTCGCTGGAGACGGCGTCCTTCGCGGTGGTGAAGTCGATCGCCCGCTTGAGCTGACCCCGCAGCGACACCTCGCGGAGGTGCTCGAGCACCTCCTCCTTGCTGGTCTCCTGCTTGAGCCGCAGGTTGAGCACGGCGATGGAGACGTCCGGAGTGGGCACCCGGATCGCGTTGCCGGAGATGTTGGCCGTCAGCTCGGGCAGGGCCTTCTTGATCGCGGAGGCGGCACCGGTCTCGGTGATGACCATGTTGAGCGTCGCGGCGCGCCCGCGGCGGTCGGCCTTGTGGAAGTTGTCGGCGAGGTTCTGGTCGTTGGTGAAGGAGTGCACCGTCTCGACATGACCCGAGACGATGCCGAAGCGGTCCTCCATCGCCTTGATCGGCGGCACGATCGCGTTCGTGGTGCAGGAGGCGCAGGAGAGGATCCGCTCGGCCGGGTCGACCGAGTCCTGGTTGACGCCGTGCACGATGTTGGGCACGTCGCCCTTGCCGGGGGCGGTCAGCACGACCTTGGCGACGCCCGGCCGCAGGTGCTGCGACAGGCCGGCGCGGTCGCGCCAGCGGCCGGTGTTGTCGATCAGGACGGCGTTGTTGATGCCGTACGCCGTGTAGTCGATCTCGGACGGATCGTTGGCGTAGATGAACTTGATCGCGTTGCCGTTGGCGATGATCGTGTCGTTGCCCTCGTCGACGACGATCGAGCCCTGGAAGGCGCCATGGATCGAGTCCCGGCGCAGCAGCGAGGCACGCTTGGTGACGTCGTTGTCGCCGCTCTTGCGGATCACCACCGCTCGCAGCCGCAGGCCGGAGTTGGTCTCGGCCTTCTCGATCAGCAGGCGCGCCACCAGCCGGCCGATCCGCCCGAAGCCGTAGAGCACCACGTCGCGGGGGCCGGCCGGGTCGATCTTGTTCGCGCCGGTGACCGGGGCGAGCTGCTGGGCCACGTAGGCGGTCAGGTCGCTCGCGCGCGACTCCCGGAAGCCCACGAGAAGCATGCCGAGGTCGATCCGGGCCGGGCCCGGGTTGGCGGCCACCACGGCGCGCAGGACCGGCAGCGTGTCGACGACCGAGAGCTCCTCGCCCTCGACCTGGCGGGCGGCACGGTGTGCCTTCAGGATGGACACCGTCGACTTGTTGACGAGGGTCTTGGAGTGCACCACCACGGTGACGCCCTTGTCGCGGTGGAGACGTCCGATGATCGGGATCATCTCCTCGGCGTCCCGCTCACGGGCCTGCCAGCGGTCGAACGTGTCGGTCTGGGTCATGATCTCGCTCCTCCTGCCGCATCGAGGACCGGCGGCGGCATGACGTTAGAGGCAGGGGAGGGGTCGGCGCCTCTTGAACGATCCAGCGTGTCCGCTTCGTGGATCCGGTGAGAGGTGGGCCACAAATACCGGGAGCGCCGCCGCGACGATCTCGTCGTGGCGGCGCTCGCGCGGGGACGTGGAGACTAGTCCTTGATCTCGCAGATGACGCCGCCGTTGGTGACGGTCTCGCCGACGGTGGCGGTCAGGCCGGTGACGGTGCCGGCCTTGTGAGCCTTGAGCGGCTGCTCCATCTTCATCGCCTCGATGACCACCACCGTGTCGCCCTCGGCGACCTCCTGGCCCTCCTCGACGACGACCTTCACGATCGTGCCCTGCATCGGGGAGGTCACGGCGTCGCCGGAGACCGCTGCGCCGGCCTTCTTGCCGCCCGCGCGCTTCGGCTTCTTCGCCCCAGCCGCGGCGGCGCCGGCGGACAGGCCGCCCAGGCCGGCCGGGATCACCACCGAGAGCCGCTTGCCGCCGACCTCGACCACGACGGTCTGGCGCTCCTCAGGGGTCTCGCCGTCCGAGCCGTGGGGGCCGGCGTACGGCTGGATCTGGTTGTCGAACTCCGTCTCGATCCACTGCGTGTAGACGTCGAAGGAGCCCTCACCGGACGGGTTGGAGGCGCCGACGTACGCCGGGTCGGAGACGACCGCGCGGTGGAACGGGATGACCGTGGGCATGCCGTCGACCCGGAACTCGTCCAGGGCCCGGCGGGAGCGCTCCAGGGCCTGGGTGCGGTCGCGGCCGGTCACGACCAGCTTGGCGATCAGGGAGTCGAACGAGCCCGGGATGGTCTCGCCGTTCTCGTAGCCACCGTCGACGCGGACACCGGGGCCCTGCGGGGGAGCCCACTCGGTCAGCGTGCCCGGAGCCGGCATGAAGTTGCGGCCGCCGTCCTCGGCGTTGATCCGGAACTCGATGGAGTGGCCGCGGATCTCCGGGTCGCCGTAGCCGAGCTCCTCGCCCGCGGCGATGCGGAACATCTCGCGCACGAGGTCGAGGCCGGTGACCTCCTCGGAGACGCAGTGCTCGACCTGGAGGCGGGTGTTGACCTCGAGGAAGGAGATGGTGCCGTCCTGGGCGACCAGGAACTCACACGTGCCGGCGCCGTAGTAGCCGGCCTCGCGCAGGATGCGCTTGGAGGACTCGTAGAGCTCGGCCAGCTGCTCCTCGGACAAGAACGGAGCCGGGGCCTCCTCCACGAGCTTCTGGTTGCGGCGCTGCAGCGAGCAGTCCCGGGTGGAGACCACCACGACGTTGCCGTGCTGGTCGGCCAGGCACTGGGTCTCGACGTGACGCGGCTTGTCGAGGAACTTCTCCACCAGGCACTCGCCACGGCCGAAGGCGCTGATCGCCTCGCGGACGGCCGACTCGTAGGCGTCCGGGATCTCCTCGAGCGTGCGGGCGACCTTGAGGCCGCGACCGCCGCCACCGAAGACGGCCTTGATCGCGACCGGCAGGCCGTTGGCCTTGGCGAACTCGACGACCTCGTCGGCGTCCTTGACCGGGTCCTTGGTGCCCGGCGCGAGCGGGGCGTTCGCCTTGTCGGCGATGTGCTTGGCCTTGGCCTTGTCGCCCAACGCCTCGATCGCCTGCGGCGAGGGCCCGATCCAGATCAGCCCGGCGTCGATGACGGCCTGGGCGAAGTCGGCGTTCTCGGCGAGGAAGCCATAGCCGGGGTGGACCGAGTCCGCGCCGGACTGCAACGCGACGTCGATGATCTTCTCGATCGAGAGGTAGGAGTCGGCCGGCGTCGCGCCACCGAGGGAGTAGGCCTCGTCGGCCAGGCGGACGTGCAGTGCGTTGCGGTCGGGCTCGGCGTACACGGCGACGGATCCGATGCCCGCGTCCTTGCACGCGCGGATCACCCGAACGGCGATCTCTCCGCGGTTGGCGATCAGCACCTTGGCCAGCGGCTTGCTCAACGTCACTCCTCGATCGACTCAGACGTCCAGACATGGACGAACGGTGGCGACTGTACCGGCCCCGGCGCCGCTTGGGATGTGACGGCGGTTACGTCAGGCGGGGCGCTTCGCGCCTGGCCCCTCGCTTGGTCGCCTCGCGCTGCCGCTCGCTCCGACGCCTACCCGTAGGCTGGCGCCGTGTCGAGCAGGACGCGCATCATTGTTGAGGCGGGCAAGTTCATGGCCGTGGGCGCGGTGTCCACGGCCATCGCCGTCCTCCTCTACAACTGGCTGGCCTACGAGCCCTACGAGCTGTGGTCGCCGCTGCACGAGCACATCACCTGGTCCTACATCGTCTCGCATGGGGTCGGGATGCTCGTCTCCTACGAGCTGTCGCGGCGCTGGACGTTCAAGCAGCGCGCCAACCGCAAGCCGGGCGAGGGGTTCCTCTCCTACGCGGTCATCAACATCATCACGATGGTCACGATCCCGGTCGGCTGTCTGTGGTTCAGCCGGCACGTGCTGGGCCTGCAGAACGGCATCGCTGACAACCTCTCCGGCAACGTGGTCGGTCTGCTGATCTCCCAGGTGGCACGGTTCTACCTGTTCCGGCGGTTCGTGTTCCACCGGCCGATCCACTACACCGAGGTCTACGACGATCCCCATGTCATCGCCGGTACGGCGGAGGGCAGCGGGGTCAGCCTGCTCGACGAGACGTCCACAGCTCCGTCCATTGGTGCCCCAACGAGGCGACCAGCTCCCTGACCAGGGTCAGGCTGACGCCGACCACGTTGTGGTGGTCGCCCTCGATGCCGGTGACGAAGGCGCCGCCCAGGCCGTCGACGGTGAAAGCGCCCGCGACGTGCAGTGGCTCGCCGGTCGCGACGTAGGCCTCGATCTCGGCGTCGGTGACGTCGGCGAAGTGCACCGTGGTCTCGGCGGTGGCGCTGACCTCCTTACCGGTGGCGGTGTCGAGCAGCGCGTGCCCGGTGACCAGCACCCCGCTGCGGCCGCGCATCGCCTGCCAACGGCGCGTCGCCTCCGCGGCTGTGTGTGGCTTCCCCAGCGGCTTGCCGTCCAGCTCGAGCACGGAGTCGCAGCCCAGGACCAGCGCGCCGGCCGGGACCTCCGGGCGGCCGGCGACGGCCCTGCACTTGAGCTCCGCCAGGCCGAGGGCCAGGTCGCGCGGAGCCAGTCCGTCGAGCTTGCTCTCGTCGACGCCACTGACGATCACCGCCGGGTCGATGCCGGCGTTGCGCAGGGTCTGGAGACGGGCGGGGGACTGCGAGGCCAGCACGAGGGTGGTCATGCGGGTCAGTCTCCCAGGCAGGCCTAGGATCGGCGCGAGCGCCCGTAGCCCAACGGCAGAGGCATGCGGTTTAGGTCCGTACCAGTGTGAGTTCGAATCTCACCGGGCGCACTCAGTCGGCGCGTTGCGCCGCAGTCTCGTGTCGCCGGTGTCGATCCTCGCGGCGAGCCGTTCTTCGAGGCGACGAGATCACCTCCTCAGGGTGCGTCGGCCTCGGCGGTCACCCCAGCACCACACGGACGGGCGCTCGGCGAGTGCCTTGCCACCGACTGTGGATGACTACCGCCCGAACCGTCGCTGTGGCCGAGGAACGGACGTCAGAGCGCCGTGAAGTGCCGCACCGCGGGGAACGGGTCGTAGAAGTGGTGCAGCAGCGCGCGCCACTCCTGGTAGTCGGCCGAGAGCCGGAAGCCCTCCTCATGGGCCTCGACCGAGTCCCACTCCGCGAGCAGCAGGTACGCCGAGGGCTGCTCGATGCACCGCGACACCTCGGCCCGGTGGCAGCCTGGCTGGCGGCGCAGGATCGGCAGCGCCTGCACCAGTGCGGTCTCGAAGTCGGCCTCCATGCCGGGCTTCACCGGCAGGATCGCGTGCTCCAGGATCATGGTCAGCCGGCCAGGCCGAGGTCGCGGCGCAGCTTGGCGACGTGTCCGGTCGCCTTGACGTTGTACTGCGCAACGGTGACCTTGCCGTTCTCGTCCAGCACGATGGTCGAGCGGATGACGCCCTCGACGACCTTGCCGTAGAGCTTCTTCTCGCCGAAGGCGCCCCAGGCCGTCAGGACCTCCTTGGCCGGGTCGGAGAGCAGTCGGATCGTCAGTGCGTCGCGCTCGCGGAACCTGGCCAGCTTCTCCGGCTTGTCGGGCGAGATGCCGACGACCTCGTAGCCGGCGGCCTGCAGCGAGGCAAGTGAGTCGGTGAAGTCGCAGGCCTGCTTGGTGCACCCGGGCGTCATCGCTGCGGGGTAGAAGTAGACGATCACCTTCCGCCCGCGAAGATCGCCGAGCGAGACCGGCGTACCGGTGTCGTCGGGGAGGGTGAAGTCAGGCGCGATGTCGCCAACACAGAGACGGCTCATAGGCGTCAACCTACCCGTCCGTTATCTTGTCCTGCATGGCGAAGGCAGACCGCAACTCCGAGCTCGAGCGCGAGATCGAGGAGGCGCGTGAGCGCCTGGCTGGCACGATCGACCAGCTGGTGTACCGCGCGAATCCCAAGACGATCGCGGCGCGTCAGGTGGAGGCGGTGAAGGCGGCGTACGTCGATCCCGTCACCGGCGAGCCCAACACCGGGAACGTCGCCAAGACGGCGGGTGTGGTGATTGGTGTCGTGGTGCTGTTCATCGCCCTGCGGAAGCTGTCGAAGCGCTCGTGACCGACAGCAAGACGCCGATCAAGATGCTCCACGACCGGATCCTCGTGGAGGTCGACCGGGAGGCGGGGGAGCGGCGCTCCTCGGGCGGCATCGTCATTCCGGCGACCGCGGCGATGGGCGCGCGCCGGCTCTCGTGGGCGCGCGTGGTCGCGGTCGGGCCGCACGCGCGGTCCGTCGAGCTCGGCGACCGGGTGCTCTTCGACGCGGAGGACAAGGCCGAGGTCGAGGTCGCCGGCGAGACCTACATCGTGATGCGAGAGCGCGACGTGCACGCGGTCGCCGCCGACCGGGTCGCCAGCGAGTCGACCGGTCTCTACCTCTGAGGTCGGCTGCCGCGCGTCAGCGCAGCAGGCCGTAGGCCCGCCTCGGCCGCAGGCGGAGTACGACGCGCCGGTCGTCCACCATCGCGCGGCGGTACTCCTCCCAGTCGGGATGGTCCTTGCCCGCGACTGCCGGATACAGCGCAACCAGCTCGTCGGCCGCCGCGTCGTGCGGATCCGCGGCCACGTCGGAGAGCTGGGCGTCGCACTCCAGCACGGCGTAGGACCAGAAGTCCTGCCCATTGACGTGCAACGCTGCCCACGGCGTACGCCGGAGGTTGTGGTACTTCGCCCGGGTGGCGGTGATCGAGACCCGGATCAGCCCGTCCTCGCCGACGGCGTGTACGACGTTGGACAGCTGGGGCAGCCCGTCGCGCTTGATCGTGGTCAGCACGGATTGCTGGCGTGCTCGAGCGGCCTCGAGCGCCTCGGAGATCTCCATGCCCCCAGCATGGCGCGCCCTGGAAAGCAGTCCGGCCCCCGACCGCGTCTCCGCAGGTCAGGGGCCGAATCTTGGTTGGTACGCCACCACGGACTTGAACCGTGAACCCGCTGATTAAGAGTCAGCTGCTCTGCCAATTGAGCTAGTGGCGCATACCGTTTTCGCGACCGCTGGGCGTTCGCTGCAACGACGAGAACACTACCAGCGGCCCTAGTACGTGCGAAATCGGGGTGTCGTCGCGACGGTCACCGGTCGACGTCAGAGTTTCTTCTCGAAGAAGTGCCGGGCGTAGGGGTTGTCGTTGTAGCGCTCGATCTCGGTGTAGCCGGCGCGGCGGTACATCCCGATCGCCTCGGTGAGAGTGTCGTTGGTGTCCAGCCGGACGATGTCGTTGCCGAGGTCGGTCGCGAGCGACTCGAGGTGCCGCAGGAGCCGCGAGCCCAGCCCGGCGCCGCGCCAGTCGGGATGCACCCACATCCGCTTGATCTCGCCGTACCGGATGTCGGCGGTGATCGTCTGGACGCCGCCGCACGCGACCGGCTCGCCATCGCTGACGACGACCACGAAGGCGCCGCTCGGAGGGCTGAGGAGCTCGGCGTCCTTCGCGCTCTGGGAGCCGGCGTCGAAGCCGTCCGGGAAGCGGGTGTCGAGCTCGCCGAAGTACGCCGCCATGGCGGCTGCGGCCGGCGGAGAGAGCGGGTCGACAGTCCGGAACGAGACGCTGTCATGCACTCATGCACCGTATCGGGGGAGCTGTGGTGGATCCGGCGCACCCCGTGCGCCGGATCCACCACAGCGTGTGCGGCCACAACGACGAAGGGCCCCTGGCCTGCGTCTCCGCAGGCCAGGGGCCCTTCTGCATGGGGTGAGCGACGGGGCTTGAACCCGCGACCCTCGCGACCACAACGCGATGCTCTACCAGCTGAGCTACGCCCACCATGCGCGCTGACCTGGGTCAGGCACGTCCGGAACTATAGGGGAATCACTTGCCGGTTGTGGAATCGGGGCCGGTGAGCCCCGTGATCGAGCCGCCGTGCCGTTCGGCGATCTCCTTGGCGGTGTCGCTGTCGATGCCGGGCAGCGGCAGGAAGACCGCCTCGCGGTAGTAGCGCAGCTCCTCGATCGACTCCTGGATGTCGGCCAGCGCACGATGATTGCCGCGCTTGGCGGGGGCCTGGAAGTAGGCCCGCGGGAACCAGCGCCGCGACAGCTCCTTGATCGTGGAGACGTCGACATTGCGGTAGTGCAGCCAGCCCTCGAGGGTCGGCATGTCGCGCGCCAGGAAGGACCGGTCGGTGCCCACGGTGTTGCCGGCCAGCGGCGGCCGCGCGTCAGCGCCGCACTGCTCTTTCACGTAGGCGAGCACCCGCTCCTCGGCCTCGGCGAGGGTCACGCCGCGCTCCAGCTCGGGCAGCAGCGCCGACTTGGTGTGCATGGTGCGGACGAAGTCGTCCATCTGCGCCAGCGCCTCGGCAGGCGGCTTGATCACGATGTCGACGCCCTCCCCGAGGACGTTGAGGTCGAAGTCGGTCACCAGGGCGGCGACCTCGATCAACGCGTCGGCCTCGAGGGAGAGGCCGGTCATCTCGCAGTCGATCCAGACAAGGCGGTCAGAGGTAGACACCCGAGCACCTTAGAGGATCCATGGACCGGTCAGGCCCAGAGCCGGCTGCCGAAGTGGGCGTAGACGATCCCGGCGAGGGCCAGGTAGTGGATCACGATCCACACCGGAACCGCGTCGTACACGATCTTGGCGAGGGTGTTGTCGTAGGCCCAGCGGCGCAGATTGCGACCCGAGACCGCCCAGAAGGTCGGGATCGTGACCGCCCAGGTCACCATGCACCAGGGGCACAGCGCGTTGATCCGGAAGATGGTCTCGAACTGCAGCCAGCTCACCATCACGATCGCGCCGAGCACGCCGACCTGGAGCCCGATCCAATGCCACCGGCGCAGCGCGGTCCCCGAGATCAGCAGCACGGCCAAGGTCGCGACGACGGGCCAGGCGAAGACGCCGATGACCGGATTGGGGAGGTTCCAGAAGATCGAGGCCTGCGGGGTGTTGATCACCTCGCCACAGCCCACCACCGCGTTGAAGTTGCACGACAGCGCCGGGGCCTGGCCGCCGGACAGCTGCTCGTAGTACGAGAGCTTGTCCAGGACCAGGTCGGCCGCGGCGTAGAGACCGACGAGGCCGGCGATGAGCAGCCACCACCTGAGGATCCTGCTCTCGCCGCCATGCCGACGCTCGTAGTCGTAGGCGGCCCGGGTGTACGCCCGCCACGTCTCCTCGTCGGCGTCGATGTCGGGCTCGACGGGCGGTTCAACGTCGTACTGCACAGTGCTGCTCCTTCATCGATGCACTCGCATTCCTTCGCCGAGACGGTGGGGTGGTGCTCAGGATGCGGCCGCCTGGACGCCGGCGGCGGTGCAGACGGCGGCGGGCTTCTGGCCGGTCAGCGTGCACAGCGTCGCGGTGATGACGTTCGCTGCGCCGACGATCGACCTGGTGACCTCGCTCTTGGGGTTGGCGAGGTCATCGGCGATCTGCTGGTGGCTGAGGCCCTGCAGCACCCCCGGGTCGTAGCTGGCACCGGAGGAGAGGAACTTGCCGCCGTAGGCGATGAAGGGGATGCCGCCGTCGCTGCCGACGTACTTCTTCGTGTCGTAGGTCGCCAGGATCTTCTTGTCCGCGGCACTGAGCGTGTCGAGCGGCAGCTGGTTGCGGTCGGTCTGCTCGACGCCGGTGAAGGAGAGATAGTCGCTGGTGTACGTCGCGCCGTGGAAGCTCAGCGTCGCCGTGTTCGGGTAGACGTCGGTCGAGGACGAGCTGGTCTGACCGAGGTTGGTGAAGGTGCCGAACCGGGACAGCGCGGCGACCATCGCCCAGCGCTCGGCGGCGCAGTAGGGGCAGTACTCCGCGCCGACGTAGAGGACCCGCGGCTTGCCGTCGCTGGTCAGTGCCGGAGCGCCGCTGACCGGCGTCGGCTTCACCAGGCCGATCCCGCCGCCGTTCCCGACCGCGTCGACGACGCTCGGCGAGATGCTGGTGATCGCCTTGGTGACGGACGCGCTCGCGGACTGCGAGGTGTCGCCGCCCCCACCGCCTCCGCTCTTCGACACGCTCAGGCCGACGCCGGTGCCGATCGCCGCGACGATCACCACGACCACGGCGATCCCGGCGGCCAGCTTGAGCCGGGCGCGGCGGCGCTCCTGTTCCTGCCGGCGAAGCATCTCGGCGCGCATCGCCTCGCGGCGTGTGGACTTGGCTGCGCCCTTGCTGGGGTTCCCACCGGTGGCCGACCCGCCGCCCTTGGGTTCCTTCTTCCCGTTGCCCGTCATGCCAGGAATGTTAGGTGGTCGTTGAAATGGGTACATCCCGATCGGCTCATGCCGCCGACCGGTAGCCTCACGGCGTGTACGTCGAGCAGGTCGAGAAGCACGTCCCACTCCTTCCAGGCGATCGCATGGGCACAGCCCTCGAACGCTCGCTTCGCTCTGCTTCGGACGGGGCGCTCGGATGAGTCTGCGGGAGTTCATCGCCGGCCTGCCGAAGGCAGAGCTGCACGTCCACCACGTCGGCTCGGCGTCGCCGCGGATCGTCGCCGAGCTGGCAGCGCGCCACCCCGGCACGGTGCCGGCCGACGAGGAGCGGCTGCGAGAGTTCTTCACCTTCCGCGACTTCGCGCACTTCATCGACGTCTATCTCGCGGTCGTCGACCTCATCCGTACGCCGGAGGACATCCGCTACCTGACCTACGAGGTCGCCCGCGAGATGGCCCAGGGGCAGCAGCTGCGCTACGCCGAGCTGACCTGCACGCCGTACACCTCGGTGCGACCGGACCTCGCCGAGAGCCCGTCGCCAGCCGGCCACCGCGGCATGCCGATCGAGGCCTACACCGAGGCGATCGAGGACGCGCGGATCGCTGCAGAGCGCGACTTCGGCCTGGTGCTGCGCTGGATCTACGACATTCCCGGGGAGGCCGGCCTGCCCTCGGCGGACGCGACCCTCGACTACGCGCTCCGGCATCGCACCGAGGCGCTCGTCGGGTTCGGCCTCGGCGGGCCGGAGATCGGTGTGCCGCGTCCGCAGTTCGCCCCGCACTTCGACCGCGCCCATGCCGAGGGCCTGCGCTGCGTCCCGCACGCGGGCGAGACCACCGGGCCCCAGACGATCTGGGACGCCCTGACCCTGCTGCATGCCGAGCGAATCGGGCACGGCACCTCGGCTGCCGCTGACCCGGGGCTGCTCGCTCATCTGGCCGCGACCGGGATCCCGCTGGAGGTCTGTCCGTCGTCCAACGTCGCCACGCGGGCGGTGGGCAGCCTGGCCGAGCATCCGCTGCGCGCCTTCGTCGACGCCGGGGTGAGCGTCACGATCAACTCCGACGACCCGCCGATGTTCGGCACCACGCTCAACCAGGAGTACGAGATCGCGGCCAAGCTGCTCGACCTCGACCGTGCCGGCGTCGCCGACCTGGCGCGCTCCGCCGTCACCGCGTCGTTCGCCCCGGCCGATGTGCGGCAGCGGATCCTCCGGGAGATCGACGAGCACCTGGGCGGGGACTGCTAGCTCCTGGTCGTCCTCGAAGGGGTAACACGCTGTTACATCGGGTAGACGGTCGACGCATCGACCGTCTACCCGAGTGGACGACGTGTTACCCGCCGTAACAGCGTGTTACCCCCGCCGAGACAACAGCCCAGGTTGATCAGGCTAGACTGATCAACCGTGACTGATGCACTACTCGACGACCTGGCGGCCGGCTTGGCCCTCGGCGTGAGCCTCGTGCGCCGTCGGCTGCAGCAGCGGCCGGTCGAGGGCGTCGGCGGGATGCCGACGATGCCGGAGCTATCGGCCCTGGTGCGGTTGCACCGGTTCGGGCCCGCGACCAACGCGAGCCTGGCGAAGGTCGAGGGCATCACCCCACAGGCGATGAGTACGACGCTCGGCGGACTCGAGCGGCGGGGCCTGATCGGGCGCACCGCCGACCCCGAGGACGGCCGACGCATCCTGCTGGCCGTCACCGAGGAAGGCATGCGAGTGATAGCGGAGAAGCGCGCCGTGCGCACCGAGCAGATCGCTGCCGCGCTGGCGCAGCTGGACGCGGAGGACATCGAGGCGCTGCGCGCCGCCGTACCGGCCCTCGAGCGGCTGGCTGCCAAGATATGAGGGCCGCGCTGTGACCGCCACGCAGCAGAGCCAGGAGACGCGCTCGAAGAACTATCACTGGGTCGCGCTGGCCAACACCACCGCCGCGGTCTTCATGAGTGCGCTGGACGGCTCGATCGTGCTGATCGCGCTGCCGGCGATCTTCGGCGGCATTCACCTCGACCCGCTGGAGCCGCGCAACATCGGCTACCTGCTGTGGGTGATCATGGGCTACCGCCTGGTGCAGGCGGTGCTGGTGGTCACGGTGGGGCGACTCGGCGACCTCTTCGGCCGGGTGAAGATCTACAACGCCGGCTTCCTGGTCTTCACCATCGCCTCGGTGCTGCTCTCCTTCGACCCCTTCGACGCCGGCCACGCGGCGGTCTGGCTGATCGCGTGGCGGGTCGTGCAGGCGCTCGGCGGCTCGATGCTGACCGCCAACTCCGCCGCGATCCTGACCGACGCGTTCCCGGTCGAGCGACGCGGCTTCGCCCTCGGCATCAACCAGATCGCCGCCCTCGCCGGCCAGTTCATCGGCCTCACCCTCGGCGGCCTGCTCGCCGTGTGGGACTGGCGCGCCGTCTTCTGGGTCAACGTCCCGGTCGGCATCTACGGCACCATCTGGGCCTACACCAAGCTCAAGGAGACCGCCGCCCGCCGCGCCACCCGACCGCGGATGGACTGGTGGGGCAACCTCACCTTCGCCGTCGGGCTCTCCGCGATCCTGATCGGCATCACCGAGGCGTTGCACCCCTACCGCGACCACACCATGGGCTGGACCAATCCGGTCGTGCTGGTCGAGCTGATCGGGGGATCGGCGCTGCTGGTCGCCTTCGTGGTCATCGAGCACACCGTCGCCGAGCCGATGTTCCGTCTCGGACTGTTCCGGATCCGCGCCTTCACCGCCGGCAACATCGCCGGCCTGGCTGCCTCCATCGCCCGCGGCGGGCTGCAGTTCGTGCTGATCATCTGGCTGCAGGGCGTGTGGCTCCCGTTGCACGGCTATGACTACAGCCAGACCCCGCTGTGGGCCGGCATCTTCATGATGCCGCTCTCGATCGGGTTCGTGCTGGCGGGCCCCGTCTCCGGCACGCTGTCGGACAGGTTCGGCTCCCGTGGGATCGCCACCAGCGGGATGGCGCTCTTCGCCGTCACCTTCATCGGCCTGGCGTTGCTGCCGATCAACTTCCCCTACTGGCTCTTCGCCGTACTGATCCTGCTCAACGGCATCTCCAACGGCATGTTCGCCGCCCCCAACACCTCCTCGATCATGAGCTCGGTGCCGGCGTCCTACCGCGGGGTCGCCTCCGGGATGCGCGCCACCTTCCAGAACGGCGGTACGGCGCTGTCCATCGGCGTGTTCACCTCACTGATGATCGCCGGCCTCGCCGCCCGGCTGCCGCACGTGCTCACCAGCGGCCTGACCGCGCACGGCGTCGCGCCCGACGTCGCGCAACAGGTGGGCGCGCTGCCGCCGGTCTCCTCGCTGTTCGCCACGATCCTGGGCGTCAACCCGATCCAGCACCTGCTGCAGCCGACCGGCGCGCTCGACCACGTGAGCGCCGCGCAGCGGGCGCAGCTGACCGGGCACACGTTCTTCCCGAACCTCATCTCCGGACCGTTCCACACCGGGCTGGTCGTGGTCTTCGTGACCGGCGCCGTGCTCGGCGTGATCTCGGCGCTCGCCTCGCTGCTGCGCGGCGGCCGCACCGTCCACCTGCCCGACTGATGTCTCCCACCACCAACCGAAGGGACAACCCCATGCCGCTGACCACCGTCGACCCCAAGCCGGCGCTGATCGTCATCGACCTCCAGGCCGCCATCGCGCCGCACGCGGCCGCCTCGGTCATCGAGAACAACACCGCGCTGACCGATGCCTTCCGCAAGGCCGGTCACGCCGTCGTCCTCGTCAACGTGACCGCCGGCGCGCCCGGCCGCACCGAGCAGAACCCCGAGGGCGGCGCCAGCCAGATCCCGGCCGAGGCGACAGTGCTCATCGACGAGCTCAACGCCGCCGGCGGCGACATCCTGGTCTCCAAGACCACCTGGGGCGCGTTCGGCAGCACCGACCTGCACGACCAGCTCCAGGCCCGCGGCATCACCCAGGTCTTCGTGACAGGTGTCGCGACCTCGATCGGTGCCGAGTCCACCGCCCGCGAGGCGCACTCGCTCGGCTACCACGTGGTCGCCGTCCCCGACGCCATGGGCGACCTCACCACCGAGGCGCACGACGCCGCGGTGTCACTGGTCTTCCCGAAGCTGGGCCAGATCGCCACCACCGCCGAGGTCGTCGCGGCGCTGGGAGGAAACGCCTGATGCCACTCTCCACCGTCGATCCCAAGCCGGCGCTGCTGGTGGTCGACCTGCAGAAGTCGATCGTCGCCCTCGGCGTACCCGGGACGACGGAGGTCGTCGCCAACTCGGCCCGTCTCCTGGAGGCGTTCCGCACGGCCGGTCACCCGGTCGTGCTGGTCAACGTCGACGCCTCGCCGCACGGCCGCAGCGACGCCAACCCCGCCGGTGGCGGTGCTCGGATGAGCGGCGAGCAGCTGGAGTTCGTGCCCGAGCTGGGCCAGGTCGGCTCCGACCTGGTCGTCACCAAGCACACCCGCGGCGCCTTCCACGGCACCTCGCTCGAGGGACTGCTCGGCGAGCGCGGCGTGACGCAGGTCTTCGTGACCGGCATCGCGACCGGCTCCGGGGTCGAGGAGACGGCGCGCGAGGCCTACGCGCGTGGGCTCAACGTCGTCACCGTCACCGACGCGGTGGCCGACCGGGATGCGGAGACGCAGGAGTTCGTGCTCACCCGGGTGCTGCCGAAGTTCACCGAGACCGCCACCACCGGCGAGGTGCTCGCGGCGCTCTGACCGGCTGGGTAGTCCTGGACGTCTACTCGCCCTAAGGCGGCCAGAACGTCCAGGACTACCCCGTCAGGCGGTCTCCGCGGCCTCGCCGCGGGAACCGCCCAGCATCCGAATCTCGGCGAAGACGAGCGCCCTCGGCAGGAGTCGAACCCGCAACCAGCCGGGTAGAAACCGGATGCTCTATCCATTGAGCTACGAGGGCCAGGCGGCAACATTGTGGACCATGTCGCTCAG
>Ga0164242_10002660_pt1 | contig 20653 bp, 18 predicted proteins | sample OricomgcompostMG_FD_108783 | JGI IMG/M metagenome (GOLD analysis project Ga0164242, IMG submission 108783) | Miracle-Growth compost microbial communities from Emeryville, California, USA - Original compost - Miracle growth compost (MG) ... | reverse complement strand
TCGACGCCGAAGCGCTGCTCCTCATCGATGATGAGCAGACCGAGGTCCTTGAAGATGACCTTCTCGGTGAGGATGCGGTGCGTGCCGATGACCATGTCGATCGTGCCGTCGGTCAGCCCGGCGAGGGTCTGGCGCGCCTCCTTGTCGGTCTGGAAGCGCGACAGCGGCCGCACCTTCACCGGGAACCCGGCGAACCGCTCGGCGAACGTCTCCAGGTGCTGCTTCACCAGCAGCGTCGTCGGCACGAGCATCGCGACCTGCTTGCCGTCCTGAATGGCCTTGAACGCCGCGCGCACGGCCACCTCGGTCTTGCCGAACCCGACGTCGCCCGACAGCAGCCGGTCCATCGGGATCGGCTTCTCCATGTCGGCCTTGATCTCGTCGATCGTCTGCAGCTGGTCGGGCGTCTCGGCGAACGGGAACGCCTCTTCCAGCTCGCGCTGCCACGGCGTGTCGGGCCCGAATGCGTGCCCCTTCGACGCCATCCGCGCCGAATAGAGCTTGACGAGCTCGACGGCGATGTCGCGCACCGCCTTGCGGGCCTTGCCCTTGGCCTGCGCCCAGTCGCTGCCGCCCATCTTCGACAGGCTCGGCGCCTCGCCGCCGACATAGCGCGAAAGCAGATCAAGCTGGTCGGTGGGCACATACAGCTTGTCGCCGGGGTGACCGCGCTTGCTCGGCGCGTATTCGAGCACGAGGTACTCGCGCGTGCTCTTGACGGGGTTGCGTCCGCCGCTGGACACCTCACGCTGAGTGAGCTCGACGAACTTGCCGATGCCGTGCGTGGAGTGCACGACATAGTCGCCGGGCTTCAGCTGCAGCGGGTCGACGACATTGCGGCGGCGTGAGGCGAGCTTGCGCACGACACGCGAGTCGGCAGCGATCGTGCGCCCGTAGAACTCGTTCTCGGTGAAGACCGCGAGACGAGCGATGGATGCCTCGAACCCGCGCTCGAGCGTGGCGACGACGACATGCACGACGCCGGGTTCGGGAACCTCGAGCACCTCGTCGACCCGGCGAGCGGCGACGCCCCGCTCGGCCAGCACGTCGCGTGCCCGATCGGCCAGGCCCGCCCCGGAGGCGGCGACCACCACGCGATAGCCCTCGCCGATCAGCTGCGCGATCCGCCCGGTCGCCCCGTCGATGTTGCCCTGGAACGACGGCACCGCCTGCCCGTCGATGCGCACGGCGTCGGTGTCTGCGAGATCGAACTCGACGAGGCCCTCGGCCGCGGCATCCACTGCCCCCGAATCGAAGGCGCTCAGCGTCCACCACACGCCGCCGCGGTCACGGGTGCGCTCCTGCAGATCGGGCAGCGCGAGGAAGTCGCCCGAGCCGAGGTCGACCGGCGACTGCCCGCCCGCGGTCGCGGCGTTCCACGCCGCCTCGAGGAACTCGCGGTTGGTCTCGGAGAGCGTCATCGCGCGGGTGACGGCACGCTCGGGGTCGAGCAACGCGACGGCCGTGCCGGCGGGCAGGTAGTCGACGAGGCTCACGAGTTCGTCCACGAGGGCCGGAGTCAGCGATTCCATGCCCTCGGCAGGGATGCCCTCCGCCATCTTCTCGAGCATGCCCTGCAGCCCGGGCGCGGTCGCAGACAGCTCGAGTGCACGCTCGCGCACCTGGTCGGTCAGCAGCAGCTCACGGCTGGGCAGCAGATCGACCTGGGCTATGTCGCCCGGCAGGCTGCGCTGGTCGGCGACGGAGAACGCACGGATCTGGTCGACCTCGTCGCCGAAGAACTCCACACGGAACGGGTGGTCGGCCGTCGGTGGGAACACGTCGAGGATGCCCCCGCGCACCGCGAACTCGCCGCGGCGCGACACCATGTCCACCCGCAGGTAGGCCCGTTCGACCAGCTGCGCGCTCACCGCCGAGAGATCATAGCCACGCGCACCGGTGGTCAAGACGATCGGCGCCGCTTCGTCGAGGCCGGGAGCGAGCGGCTGCAGCGCGGCCCGCACCGAGGCCGTGATCACGAGCGGGCCGGGTGCCGCGGCATCCTCCCACTCCCGGGCACGGCGCAGCGCGTCGAGCCTGCGGCCGACGGTCTCGGCGCTCGGACTCAGTCGCTCGTGCGGGAGAGTCTCCCACGCAGGAAAGTGCAGCACCGTCGCGCCCGGCAGCAGCTCTTCCAGAGCCGGCGCAATCGACTCCGCACGCCTGCTGGTCGGTGTGATCACCAGGAGAGCGGCGGGGTGGCCGGCCTCGCGACGACGTTCGACGAGCGCGGCGAGGACCGGGGCGTTCAAGCCCTCGACGAGAGAGAGGTCGGTGTCGACGGATGCCGCAGCCAGGGCGTCGCGGACGGACTCATCCTGCGCGAGGGCGCGCGCGATCCCGGGAACTGTCACCAGAGGAGTCTACGGCGCTCCACCGACACCGCCGCCCGGCACCCTAGGATGAGCGCGTGAGCTCCGACCTGTTCGCCCCACTGCCCGAGCCGACCGCCGACCCTTTCGGTGCGACGCCGTCATCACGCACGCTCGGACTCGTCGCCCTCATCGTCGCAGCCGTCGTCGTGCTGGCCGCATCGATCGGCGTGGCGATCGCGGGCTATCCGCTGGGCGAGGCCGCCGGGCATGCGTTCGCGTCCACTCCGGTGGGTCAGAGCGTCGACCCCGCGTGGATGTCGAGCCTGCAGGGGTGGGTCGCCGTGCTCGAGGTGGCGTTCTGGCTCGGCACGCTGGGCGGCATGTGGGCCCTCATCCAGGGACTCATCGCCGTCGCCACGAACCGCGGCCGTGCCTTCGGCATCGCGGCATCGGTCGTCGCGGTGGCGGGCCCGGTGATCTTCACCGCCGCCGGCACCATGACGATGCTCGCCGGCTACGCGACGGCCGCCGCCATGCCCGTGGGCTGAACCGCCCTCACACGATCACGCGCGCGGCGCGTGATGCTTCTGTTGCGTGGCGACGAGACCTTCACCGATGAGCTGCTCGACGGCGTCCGCGGCATCCGACAGCGCCATCGGGAGACCGGCGCGATCCGCACCGGCGAACGGCGCGAGCACCCAGTCGGCCGGATCCTGACGGCCCGGCGGGCGGCCGATGCCCACGCGAACCCGAGGGAACTCGGGCGTGCCCAGCGCCTTCGCGATGTCGCGGACGCCGTTGTGCCCGCCATGCCCGCCGCCGACCTTGAGCTTGAGGGAGTCGAAGGGGATGTCGAGTTCGTCGTGCACGACCACGACGTGGGCCGGATCGATGCCGTAGAAGCGCGCGAGATTCGCGACGGGCCCACCCGACACGTTCATGAAGCAGTTGAGCTTGGCCAGCACGATCTTGTCGCCGCCCGGGCGCAGCCAGGTCTCCGCGACGCGAGCACCCGCCTTGTGCGCCTTGAAGCGCTCGCTGCGACGGGTGGCGAGCTCATCGACGACCATCTGGCCGACATTGTGACGGGTCGCCTCATACTGCGGCCCGGGGTTGCCCAAGCCGACCACCAGCCATGTCTGCGGCATGCTCATCCCTCCGGATACGCGTCGAGGGGGCGCGCGGCACGCACCCCCTCGACGAAAACGCGGGTCACTCCGCGGCGGTCTCCTCGGCCGGGGCCTCGGCGGCGGCCTCGGTGGCCCCCTCCGCGGACTCTTCCTCAGCGGCGGCCGTCGGGACCGAGATCGCGACGATCAGCAGCTCGGGGTCGTCGATGAGAGCGGCGCCCTTGGGCAGCTCGATCGCGCCGGCGGTGACGTGGTCGCCCTCCTCGCGGCCGGTGACGTCCACCTGGACGTGCTCGGGGATGTGGGTGGCCTCGACCTCGAGACGCAGGGTCACGGTGTCGAGGTTGACCATGGTGCCGGGGGCCGACTCGCCGATGACGACGACGGGCACCTCGACCTCGATCTTCTCGCCCCTCTTCACGACGAGCAGGTCGATGTGCTCGATGATCTGGCGCACCGGGTCACGCTGGATGTCCTTGACCAGGGCGAGCTGGTTCTTGCCGTTGACGTCGAGTTCGAGCACGGCGTTCGCACGGCGCACGAGCAGCGAGAGCTGGTGGCCGGGCAGGGCGACGTGCACGGGGTCGGTGCCGTGACCGTAGATGACGGCCGGGATCTGGCCGGCGGCGCGCAGACGGCGGGCGAAGCCCTTGCCGAAGTTCTCACGCAGTTCTGCGTGGACCGTGGTGTCCTCAGACATGTGAATCTCCTTGCGGGACCAGCTCGTGCAGGTCCGGATGTATGGGGGTCGTGTTCAACTCGAACGCATGCGCGTGAGGAAAGCCACCAGGGCCTGCTTCACTGCGTCGATCACGGACACCGCCATCTCACCGCACGGGCGGATGCGGCATCCCTCGCCGAAGTTGCGCTCCGAGTCTATCAGGCGGACCGGTACGATGAACACGACGTCCCCCTACGACGACCACAGCAACGACCCTGGAGGAACCCATGGATGCCCAGCTCGCTTCGGACCTCGTCCTCGGCTATGTCGGCCTCGTCGTGGTCGTCGGCATCATCGGCGTCGTGGCCTCGTTCTGGCACCTCGGCCGCCAGAACTACCGCAAGGACTGAGCCGCCGGCCTGCGGCGGCTCCGCACCCGGTCATCCCACGCCGAGGTAGGCCTCCTTCACCGCCGGGTCGTTGAGCAGCTCGCGGCCCGTTCCGGTCCGGGTGATCTCACCGGTCTCCAAGACGAACGCCCGGTGCGCACGCGCCAGTGCCTGATTGGCGTTCTGCTCCACGAGCAGGATCGTGGTGCCCTGCTCGTTGATCTCGGTAATGATCGAGAAGATCTGCCGGATGAACTGCGGCGCGAGCCCCATCGAGGGCTCGTCGAGCAGCAGCAGTCGCGGGCGCGACATGAGCGCACGGCCGATGGCGAGCATCTGCTGCTCACCGCCCGACATGGTGCCGCCGAACTGCTTGCGGCGCTCGGCCAGCCGCGGGAACAGCGAGTAGACCCGGTCGAACGACTCGTCCACATGCGCGCGCGTCTTCAGTCCGAACGTGCCCATGTCGAGGTTCTCCTCGACCGTCATTCCGGGAAAGATGCCGCGACCCTCGGGGGCCTGCGAGATGCCGCGCACCACGCGCAGATGCGCCTTGGTCTTGGTGATGTCTTCACCCTCGAAATGGATCGACCCGCTCGAGGGGTTCAGCAGCCCCGAGATCGTGCGCATCGTCGTGGTCTTGCCCGCGCCGTTCGCACCGATCAGGGAGACGATCTCGCCCTGCTCGACGCTGAACGAGATGCCGTGGATCGCCTGGATCCGCCCGTAGTGGACGGACATGTCCTTCAGTTCAAGCAACGTCATCTTCGGGCTCTCCCAGGTATGCGGCGATCACCCGCGGGTCGTTACGGATGGCGTGCGGCACGTCATCCGCCAGTTTCTTGCCGAACTCGAGCACCACAATGCGGTCGGTGACGCCCATCACGAGCTTCATGTCGTGCTCGATGAGCAGCACCGTGTAGCCCTCGTCGCGGATGGTGCGGATGAGCTCCATGAGCTCTTCCTTCTCCGCCGGGTTGAAGCCGGCGGCCGGCTCATCGAGGCACAGCAGCTTCGGGTCGGTCGCCAGCGCCCGCGCGATCTCCAGGCGCCGCTGCGAACCGTACGACAGTTCACGCGCACGCTTCTCGGCGTGCTGGTCGATGCCGACGAACTCGAGCAGAGCCATGGCGCGGTCGATCGCGGACTTCTCCTCGCGGATGTGCCGCGGCAGGCGCAGCAGCGCTCCGGGAACCGAGGTGCGGTGCCGGGCGTCGAGCCCGACCACCACGTTCTCGAGCGCCGTCATCTCGCCGAACAGGCGGATGTTCTGGAACGTGCGCGCCAGCCCCAGCCGGGTGATCTGGTGCTGCTTGCGCCCCTTGAGCGACTGCCCCTCCAGCAGCACGTCGCCGCTGGTCGGCTTGTAGACGCCCGTCATGGCGTTGAAGCAGGTCGTCTTGCCTGCGCCGTTGGGCCCGATCAATCCCAGGATCTCACCGCGCTTGATGTCGAACGAGATGCTGTCGAGGGCCAGGAGTCCCCCGAAGCGCATCGTCAGATCGCGCACCTCGACGAGCACGTCGCCGACGTCGACGGCGATCTCGCGCTCTGCCTCGGCGCCTTCGACGAGGGTGGTGTCGTCGAACGATTCGTCGGGGGTGGATGCCGCATCTGTCATGACGATGCTCCTTCCGTCGCCCCACCCGGTCTGACCGGGGGCGCCTCCTCTTTCGCAGCCTGCAGCTGTCGCGCCCGGCGTCCGTACGCCAGCAGCCGGATCTTCGCCGGGATCAGACCCTGAGAGCGGTAGATCATCAGGACGACGAGGGCCACACCGAAGATGAGGTATTTGTAGTCGGCGATGGCGGTGAAGCGCAGCGGGATGTAGGCCACGATCGCGCCGCCGAGGATCGACCCCACCTTGTTGCCGGTACCGCCGAGCACGACGGCCGCGAGGAACAGGATCGAGGTCTGCACGTCGAACTTCTGGTTGTTCACGAAACCGACCTGGCCGGCGAACAGTGCGCCCGAGAGCCCGCCGACGCTCGCACCGATCGCGAACGCCCATACCTTGTATTTGAAGGTGGGCACCCCCATGGTCTCGGCGGCGTCCTCGTCCTCGCGGATGGCGATCCACGCGCGACCCACGCGGCTGCGTTCGAGGTTGCCGACCAGCAGCATCACGATGATGATGATCGTGAGCGTGAGCCAGTACCAGGGCGTGCCGTTGGAGTTGGCGAAGATCGGGATGCCGTTCTCGGCGACCCCCGGAGGGTGACCGACGTTCTGGAAGCCGACCTGCCCCTTCATCGCGGGGATGATCGTCGCGAGGATGCGCACGATCTCTCCGAAGCCGAGCGTGACGATCGCGAGATAGTCACCGCGCAGGCGCAGCGTCGGCACGCCCAGGATCACGCCGAAGACCATCGTGACGGCCATGCCGACCGGCAGCGTCCACAGGTACGGGATCTTGAACAGGGGCGAGTCGGGGCTGGTCAGCAGCGCCGCGGTGTACGAGCCGACCGCGAAGAAGGCGACGTAGCCCAGGTCGAGCAGGCCCGCGTAGCCGACCACCACGTTCAGCCCGACCGCGACCAGGGCGTACACGGCCATGGCGAAGCACGCCAGCGGCCAGTCGTTGCCGGGCTCGGTGGTCAGCGGGAAGAAGTTGAGATACGGCAGGCAGTACGCGATCGCGACGACGATGAGCATCCAGGCCCACTGCCCCTGGCGGGGCAGGTCGTCCCACTTCTCGCGCAGGCCGACGAACGGGCCGCGTCGCTTCACGACGATCGACTCGGTCTCGACGACCTCGCGGGCGGATTCCGCATCGGGCATGACCCGCGGTCCGTCTGAGGACGTGCTCATGCGCGGCTCCTTCCGAGGGTGGTGCCGAGGATCCCGGTCGGGCGGATCAGCAGCACGAGGACCAGGACCACGAAGGCCACGACGTCCGCCCACTGCGAGTCACCGAGCAGAATCTGCCCGTAGTTGCCGATGACACCCAGCAGCAGACCGCCCAGCAGCGCTCCGCGGACGTTGCCGATGCCGCCGAGGACGGCGGCGGCGAACGCCTTGATGCCGAGGATGAAGCCGCCGTTGTAGATGACGCCGGAGGGCACCAGCATCACGTAGAACAGCGCTGCGGCACCGGCGAGCAGACCACCGAGGATGAACGTGATGAGGATGATGCGCTCTTTGTTCACGCCCATGAGCGTCGCCGTGTCGGGATCCTGCGCGACCGCACGGATGCCGCGACCGGTGCGCCCGCGACGGATGAACAGGTCGGTGGCCACCATCAGGATGATGGCCGCGATCACGATGACGATCTGCTGGCTGAAGATGATCGTGCCGAACACGTTGAACACGGGCTTGTTGACGAACATCGTCACGGCGGGCTCGGCGTTCGCGCCGCGGATCACGAAGATCAGGTACTGGACGGCGAACGAGGCGCCGATGGCGGTGATGAGGAACGCGAGGCGCGGCGCGTTGCGACGCCGCAGCGGTCGATAGGCGACGCGTTCGAGGATCACGGCCATCAACGCCGAGCAGATCATGCCGACGATCATCGCCAGCAGCAGGTCGCCGATGATCGCCCAGATGCCGATGGTCGGCGCGCTCGGGCCGAAGCCGAGGGCGGTGAGGGTCATGACCACGCCGTAGGCGCCGACGATGAACACTTCGGAATGAGCGAAGTTGATGAGGTTGAGAACGCCGTAGACGAGCGTGTAGCCGACGGCTATCAGGCCGTAGATGGCGCCGAAGGTGAGGCCGTCGAAGGTGGCGCTCCAGAAGTTCTGGAGGAGGGAATCGAAATCGAAGTTGATCCAGGAGTTGTCCAGGACCGGGTGGCTGGTGATCAGGAGCAGATCAAGCATTCAGGCTCCGCTACGGGTTCGGGCGACGCGTCGCGCGGGATGGGACGGGGAAAGGTCCGGAAAGAGGCTGCGGCGCCGACATGATGTCGGCGCCGCAGCGCTCTGTCACTGGCCGATGACCCCGATCGGCACGATCTTGCCGTCCTGGACCTTGTAGCCGTACACGGCGGGGGCTGCGAGCTCACCCGTCGAGTCCCACTTGTAGTGCTTGCTCAGCCCGTCGGCGTCGTACGAGGCCACCCAGTCGCGCAGGTCGGCGCGCGTCTGCTTGCCGGCATCGATCCCGGCGAGCAGGATCGTCGTGGCGTCGTAGCCCTCCACCGAGTAGGTGCCGGGCTCGGCGTTCGTGAGCTTCTTGTAGGCGTCGGCGAACGACGGGATCAGCTCACCCGGGATGCAGGGACAGGTGAAGTACGCGCCGTCGGAGGCGTCACCGGCAAGCTTGATGAACTGGTCGTCCTTCACGCCGTCGGGGCCGACGAACGTGCCGGTGTAGCCCTTGTTGACGAGCTGCTGCAGGAAGGGCGCACCCTCGGCGTAGTAGCCGGCGTAGTAGACCGCGTCCGGCTGCGCGTTGATGATCTTCGAGGCGACGGCCGAGAAGTCCTTCTGGCCGGTGGTCACCTTGTCGGTGCCGACCAGAGCCGAGCCGAGCGCGTCGGAGGTTGTCTTGGCCAGGCCGATGCCGTAGTCGGAGTCGTCCTGCACCAGGTAGACCTTCTTGGCCTTCAGCTTGTCGGTGATGAACTCCGCCGCAGCCGGGCCCTGGACCGAGTCATTGCCGAGGCCGCGGAAGAAGGTCTTCCAGCCGTTCTTGGTCAGGTCGGGGTTCGTGGCCGCCGGCGTGATGTGCACAAGGCCCTGCTGGTCGAAGATGTTGCCGGTGGCCTTCGACTCGCCCGAGAACGGCAGTCCGACGACGCCGACGATGTCCTTCTCGTTGACGGCCTGCGTCACGGGACCGGTCGCCTTGTTCGGGTCGCCCTCGGTGTCGAACTTCTTGAAGGCGATCTGGCAGTTCGGGTTCGCCTCGTTGTGCTGGTCGATCGCCAGCTGCACGCCGTTGTAGATGTTGATGCCGAGCTGTGCGTTCGGACCGGTCTCGGCGCCGACGTAGGCGATCGTCAGACCGTCACACTTCGCGTCGCCGCTGCCGGCGGGCAGGACAGCGTTTGCAGGGGTCTCGATCGAGGTGATCGCCGGGATGTCGACCTTGCCGCTGCCGCCACCGTCGCCGGAACCGCCGGACGAAGTGGCGCCGGGCTGGTTCGCGCAGCCCGCGAGCATGAGCAGGGTCGCGGCCGCCGCGACTCCTGCCAGCGCTGTCTTTCGCATCATGTGAATGCCTTCCGAAATCGGGCCCACGGCCGGGTGCGGACACAGCGACCCTGTACAACCGTGGACTGGGTGGGCAAGAGATTACCGCGCGATCAGCCCGAACGCACATCCGCGCGGGCGATTCGTCATGTTCGGTATCGGCTTGTAACGCAACAGAAACACTCACGACGGCGCGAAGGGGCCCCGCCCAGTACTCTGGGAGGGACCCCGCCCCTCATCATCAAGGAGAGCACTGTGCCTGCTGCCACTGCCAACATCGGAGTCATCGGACTCGCCGTCATGGGGTCGAACCTCGCCCGCAACCTCGCCTCGCGCGAGGGCAACACGGTGGCGGTCTACAACCGCAGCCGCGCGAAGACCGACGAACTGCTGGCCGAGCACCCCGAGGCGGGCTTCGTCCCCTCGTTCTCCTACGACGAGTTCGCCGCGTCGCTCACCGTGCCGCGCACCGCCGTCATCATGGTCAAGGCGGGCGCCGGCACCGACGCGGTCATCGACGAGCTGCTGAATGTCTTCGAGCCCGGCGACATCATCGTGGACGGCGGCAACGCGCTGTTCACCGACACGATCCGCCGCGAGAAGGCCGTCCGCGCCACCGGCATCAACTTCGTCGGCATGGGTGTCTCGGGCGGCGAAGAAGGCGCCCTGCTCGGCCCGTCGCTGATGCCCGGCGGTTCCGACGAGTCGTGGGTGACCCTCGGCCCGATCCTCAAGTCCATCGCCGCGGTCGCCGAGGGCGAGCCGTGCGTGACGCACGTCGGCCATGACGGCGCCGGCCACTTCGTCAAGATGGTGCACAACGGCATCGAATACGCCGACATGCAGCTGATCGCCGAGGCGTACGACCTCATCCGCCGCGGAACCGGCAAGACGCCGGCCGAGATCGCCGACGTGTTCGCCCAGTGGAACAGCGGTGAGCTGGACTCGTATCTCATCGAGATCACCGCCGAGGTGCTTCGACAGACGGATGCCGCGACCGGCGAGCCCCTCGTCGACGTCATCGTCGACCAGGCCGGCGCCAAGGGCACCGGCGGTTGGACGGTGCAGACCGCGATCGACCTGGGCGTGCCGGTCTCCGGCATCGCCGAGGCCGTTTTCGCCCGCTCGCTCTCCAGCCACCCCGAGCAGCGGGCCGTCGCCGCGAACCTGCCCGGCCCCGCGGACGAGCTGCAGGTCGACGACGCCGACGCGTTCATCGAGGACGTCCGCCTGGCGCTGTTCGCCTCGAAGATCGTCGCGTACTCGCAGGGCTTCGACGAGATCCGCGCCGGTGCCGCCCAGTACGGGTGGAACATCGACCTGGGCGCGGTGGCCAAGATCTGGCGCGGCGGCTGCATCATCCGCGCCCAGTTCCTCAACCGCATCTCCGACGCCTACGCCGAGCAGCCCGACCTGCAGGTGCTGCTGACGGCACCGTACTTCGTGGCAGCCCTCGAGCGCGCACAGGACGCGTGGCGCCGCATCGTCGCCACGGCCGCGACCAGCGGCATCCCCTCCCCCGCCTTCTCGTCGTCGCTCGCGTACTACGACGGGCTGCGCGCCGACCGCCTGCCCGCGGCGCTCATCCAGGGCCAGCGCGACTTCTTCGGCGCGCACACCTACCGTCGCGTCGACCGTGAGGGCACATTCCACACGCTCTGGTCGGGTGACCGCTCAGAGGTCTCGGCGGAGGACACGCACTGAGCCCGACACGGCCCACGGCGGCGATGCGCGTCCAGCGCACCGCCGCCCGGCTCGTGCTCACCGCCCTGACGCTCGGCTACCTCTGGGCCGTCGGGTGGATGACGCTGCGCGCCCAGCCGTACGGCTCGGCCATCGCGACGGGCCTCGACCGCCTGCTCACCTGGTTCGCCGAGCACGCGTCGACCGCCTGGATCACCTTCGACCGGGTGGAGTTCGCCGCCAATGTCGCAATGTTCGTGCCGCTGGGCATCCTCGCGGTGCTGTGGTTCGGTGTGCGCGGATGGTGGTCGGCCCCGGTGATCGGCGCGCTGGTGAGCACGGCCATCGAGAGCACGCAGGCGCTGCTGCTGAGCACCCGCGTGCCGGATGTGCGCGACATCGTGGCCAACACGCTCGGCGCCGTGATCGGGATGCTGCTCATGCTGTTGCTGGCGTTCCTCCTGGCGCCGCGCCGGTCGTGACGGGTCAGAGCCAGTCCTTGCGCTTGAAGACCACGTACAGCACCAGGCTGGAGGCCAGCATGAGCCCCAGCGCCGCGGGATAGCCCCACGCCCAGTGCAACTCGGGCATGTTCGTGAAGTTCATGCCGTAGACGGTGCCCACCAGCGTGGGCGCCACCAGGATCGCCGCCCACGACGAGATCTTCTTCACCTGGTCGTTCTGGGCGAGGCTCGTCTCGGTCATGCGACGCATGGCTTCGTTGTTCTCCTGTTCGACGAGCGTCGCATGCACGCTCAGCGCCGAGGCGAGCGTGTTGCGGAACGCCTCGACGCGGTCGGAGACGTGGCGGGCCGCATCGCCGAGCTCGCCGAACGCAGGGACGGCGTGATGCTCGGACTCGTCGGCGGCGATCTGCCCCAGCCGATCGATCATGTCGGGCAACGGAGCGGTGGCGTGCTGCAGGTCGATGACCTCACGCTGCAGCTTGAAGATGCGCTTGGAGACGTCCGGGTCGCCGGTGAAGAGCTGCTCTTCGATCTCGTCGATGTCGTTCTCGACGCCGTCGAGCACGGGCCCGTACTCCACCAGCGCGGCCTCCATCACCATCCAGACCACGCTGCGCGTGCCCTTCGCGAGGATCTCCGGCCGATCCTCGAGCCGTGCGCGCACGTCGTCCTGATCGAGGAACCCGTCGCGCTGGACCGAGACGATACGGTCACGCGTGACGAAGAGTGCGACCTCACTGCGCTCGACCGTCTCGGTGTCGTCGTGGTAGCGGGCCGGGTGCAGCACCAGATAGTGCATCGCCCCGTAGGCCTCGAGCTTGCTGCGCTGGTTGCCCCGGAGGCAGTCGCGCACGGCGAGGTGATTCAGCTCGAGCAGCGAGGCGACGTCGGTGAGCGCCGACTCGGTCGGCGCGTCCAGCCCGACCCACAGCATCCCGCCGTCCTTGTCGGCCTCTGCGAGGGCGACCGCGGGATCGGTGCCTGCGGCCACGCGGCGACCGTCCACGTACACGCCGCAGGAGATGCTGCCCATGTCGAACACCTTAGGCGACCGGCGCAGGGATTCGCCCTACCACGATTCACAGGAACGGCATAGTGTTTGCCATAGCTCCCTCACAGTCCGCCCAGGAGAATCGAGGCATGACCATGACAGTTTCGGGAACCTCGCTCCAGCGCGCCGATGGCTCCGCCCCGCGCATCCTCGTTGTCGACGACGAGCAGATGCTCACCGACCTGCTGTCGATGGCGCTGCGCATGGAGGGGTGGGACGTCCACACCGCCGCGTCCGGATTCGAGGCGCTGCAGGCCGCACGCGACTACACGCCCGACGCCATGGTGCTCGACATCATGATGCCCGACCTCGACGGCATGAGTGTGTTGCAGCGCCTGCGGCACAGCGGCAACAACGTGCCGGTGCTCTTCCTCACCGCGAAGGACTCGGTCACCGACCGTGTCGCAGGCCTCACCGCGGGGGGTGACGACTACGTCACCAAGCCGTTCAGCCTCGAAGAGGTCGTCGCCCGGCTGCGCGGTCTCATGCGCCGTGCGGGCACCGCTCAGTCGGCCGAGGCCGAGCCGATCCTGCGTGTGGGCGACCTCTCGCTCAACGAGGACAGCCACGAGGTCGAGCGCGCGGGGCGCGAGATCGAGCTCACGGCCACCGAGTTCGAACTGCTGCGGTATCTCATGCGCAACCAGCGTCGCGTCGTCTCCAAGGCGCAGATCCTCGACCGGGTGTGGAACTACGACTTCGGCGGACGTTCCAGCGTCGTCGAGCTGTACATCTCGTACCTGCGCAAGAAGATCGACCAGGGGTACGAGCCGCTCATCCACACCGTGCGCGGTGTGGGTTACATGATCAAAGCCCCGCAGTGACCCGCGCGGCGGCCGTGCCGCAGCGGCCCCGGCGGCACCTGAACCTGCAGACGCGGCTGATGGCCACCGTGATCGGCATCGTGGCCCTGATCCTCGCTGCGGTGGCTCTCGCCACCAGCGCGATCCTCGGCGGCATCCTGCAGCAGAACCTCGACAACAAGGTGCAGGAGGCCGTCAGCAGCCTGCGCATTCCCCGGCCGAGTCTCACCGACAGCTCCGGCATCGCCTACGACACGCTCGAGAACTCGCCCCGCCGTCCCGGCTTTCTTCTCGTGGTCAGCGACGCCGGCGGCGTGCCCACCGGCGCCTACGTCACCGACACCGGCGACGTGCAGCAGCTCACCGCACGTCAGGTCGAGCAGGTGGTCACTCCCCTGCAGCACTCACGCATGGCGACCGTGTCGGTCGAGTCGCTCGGCACCTTCCGGATGCTCACCGGTGTCGCCGGCAACACATATGCCGTCGCCGGCGGGCTGCCCCTGACCGAGGTCAGTCAGACGATCGCCCAGATCCTGACGACCGTGGGCCTGGTCACCCTGGGCGGCCTGCTGCTGCTCGCCGCCGCGATCGCCATCGTCATCCGCCGCGGACTGCAGCCGCTGCGCACCGTCGCCGACACCGCCACCCGTGTCGCCTCACTCCCGATGGCCGAGGGAGAGGTGTCGATCGCCGAGCGGGTACCGGTCGCCGATGCCGATGCCGGCACCGAGATCGGGCGCGTGGGCACGGCGCTGAACACGCTCCTGGATCACGTCGGCTCGTCGCTGCAGGCCCGTCAGCGCAACGAGGAGCGCATGCGCAGTTTCGTCGCCGATGCCAGCCACGAGCTGCGCACACCGTTGGCGTCGATCCGCGGCTACTCCGAGCTGTCGCTGCGCGATCCCGCGCTGAGCGACACGACCGAGCAGTCGCTGGAGCGCATCCAGGCGCAGTCGCTGAGGATGACGGCCCTGGTCGAAGACCTGCTGCTGCTCGCCCGGCTCGACGAGGGCAAGGAGCTCGTGTACGGCGCGGTCGATCTCACCCGTCTCGCCGTCGAGGCGACCGGCGACGCCCAGGTCGCCGGGCGCGATCACCACTGGATCGTCGACGTGCCCGAAGAGCCGGTCGTGGTGGCCGGCGATGCGCCGCGCCTGCATCAGGTCATCGCGAACCTGCTCGCCAACGCGCGCACCCACACTCCGACGGGGACGACGGTCACCACGCGGGTGGTGCAGGAGGGGCAGGATGCCGTGCTCAGCGTGCACGATGACGGCCCCGGTATCGATCCCTCGGTCGCCGGTGAACTGTTCGAGCGCTTCGCCCGTGCCGACAGCTCGCGGGCCCGCAAGACCGGCGGCACGGGGCTGGGGCTGTCGATCGCGAAAGCGATCGTCGACGCCCACCACGGCACGATCAGCGTCGCCAGCGTCCCCGGTGACACGACGTTCGAGGTGCGGCTGCCCGCCCGGCCCGCCGACCCCGCGTCGGCCGCCGAGGATCAGTAGCCGCTGAACGCGTCGGTCGTGATCGACCGCGCCTGCTGCAGTGTCGGCGCGAGATCGGCGAGCAGCGCGGCCGGCCCCGACGCGTAGGCGTGACGCCGGCCGATGTCGGGCACCGCCCGGCGCAGCGTCTGCGCGTCCAGACGCGCGCCCTGCGCCCAGAACCAGTTCTCGGGCATGCCGGCCGGCTCGTCGCGGGTGAAGGCGATGACCCGCACCCCCGACTGCTCGAGGTCGTCGCGGAAGGCGAGCTCTGCGGCATCCCGTGCCACGTACACCACCACGGCGTCGCGGTGCTGTCCGGTCAGCGTCAGGTGCCGCAAGTGAGAGATGAACGGCGTCACGCCGATGCCCGCGGCGACCATCAGCAGCGGGTCGCGGGAGTGCCGTGGCAGCACGAAGTCGCCCCACACACCCGTCACCGCCAGCGCCTGGCCCGGCTCGACCTCCGCCAGTGCCTTCTTGAAGCTCGACTGCGGGCCGCCACCGTCGCGGAAGGCGATGCGCACGGCCGGCAGGTCTTCGGGCGCCGAGACGATGCTGAATTCGCGGCGGGTGCCCCGGGCGTCGGGGTGCCGATGCGGCACGTCGAGCTCGAGGAACTGCCCGGCGGTGAAGCCGAACCCGCGACTGGCGCGGAACGTGAGTGCACGCACCGTGGGCGTGAGCTGCGCACGTCCCTCGAACACGAGACGCACCGCCGCGCGCACGGTGAAGGCGAACGCCACGAGGTTGCCGACGAGCAGTGCACGCTCCTGACCGAGCCCGACCGGGAACGTGCCGAACAGCGGCGCCCAGCCCACCAGCACCCCGACGACCACCGCGATGATCAGCTGCTGCCAGCGCCGCGGTGGCAGCGTCAGCGGCTCGGAGAGCATGAACGCGCCGAGGAAGAGCACGGGCGACGACCACAGCTGCTGGCCGACGATCGTCCACACGTCCATCGGCACGTCCTGCTGCGCGTACTGCACGGCGACCGCGACGACCCCGACGGCGATCGCGACCACCCAGAACAGGGCGATCACACGCAGCTTCTCGGTGCGCCAGACCAGGATCACGCCCAGCAGCAGCACGATCGGGCCGAACAGCGGAGACCCGACCCACCACGACGAGTAGCCCAGCTCGGTGACGCCGCTGATCGCGGAGATGAGTGTGAGAACGGTGGCGCCCACCGCGGCGGGGTTGAACACGTGCCGCCCGCGCCACGCGAGCACGTACTTGGAGATGGATGCCACGGCCCCGGCGATCGCGATGCCCACAAGCCCCAGCACCGTGACGCTCGGCCGCAGCACGAACAGCAGGATGCCGGCGGTGATGAGCGACGACTCCACGCGCCAGGGCAGCTTCAGCAGGCGCTGGGATGCGGCATCCACCGCCGTGCACACGACGACCAAGACGGCTGTCGTCGCGAGGATCTCGGCCCAGGTGGGGCCGGACAGCCCCGCGAACGAGAGCAGGAACGCGACTGCCGCGAGCACTCCGACGCACAGCAGCGCGAGGCGGTACATCGACACGCGGCCGAGGACCGCGAAGACGCGGTTCCACCACGCCGTGAGCGCGGCGATCACGCGGCCACCGCCGAGCCGCCGCGCCGCCGGATGGCCTTCAGGCCCTCCACGGCGAGGAACACGACGATCGACAGCACGATGGGCAGCGCCCACGACCATGCGGCCAGCGGGCGCGAGCCGAACAGGTCGTTCATGAACGGCACGTACGTGTACAGCAGCTGCAGCACGATGAGGGCCAACGCCGACCACCAGACGACCGGATTGCCCCGTACCGCATCGAGCGACAGGCTCGACCGCGACAGGAACCGGCAGTTGAGCAGATAGGCGAGCTGGCCGAGGGCGAGCATCGTCACCGCCTCGGTGCGCGCGTAGTCGACGTCGACGCCGGTGGCCACGACCCCGTAGAAGACCGCGAGCGTGGCGCCGCCGATGAGCACCGACACGATGAGCACAAAGCCGAGCTCGCGCAGCGACACTATCGACCCGCCGGGGGTGCGCGGCGGCCGGGACATGATCCCGCGCTCGGCGGGCTCGTAGGCGAGGGCCAGCGACAGCGTGAGGGCCGTCACCATGTTCACCCACAGCACCTGCACGGGCGTCAGCGGCAGCACGAACCCGAAGACGATCGCCACCAGGATCACCAGTGACTGCGCACCGTTGGTCGGCAGCAGGAAGACGACCGACTTGCGCAGGTTGTCGTAGATGCGTCGGCCTTCGCGCACGGCACTGCGGATCGTCGCGAAGTTGTCGTCGGCGAGGACGATCTCGGCGGCCTCCTTGGTCGCCTCGGTTCCCTTGATGCCCATGGCGATGCCGACGTCGGCCCGGGTGAGCGCGGGCGCGTCGTTGACGCCGTCGCCGGTCATCGCGACGACCTCGCCGTGCGACTGCAAGGCGCGCACGATCCGGATCTTGTGCTCGGGGCTCGTACGCGCGTACACGTCGACGTCGCGCACGACCTCCTTGAGCTGATCCTGCGACATGGCCTCCAGCTCGACGCCGGTCAGCACGGCCGCGTCGGGGCCGTCGACGAGCTTCATCTCGCGGGCGATCGCCAGCGCCGTGCCGGCGTGGTCGCCGGTGATCATCTTGACGCGGATGCCGGCATGGTGACAGTCGGCGATGGCATCGACGGCCTCCGGACGTGGCGGATCGAGGATGCCCCACACCCCGAGGAACTCGAGATCGTGCAGGTCGTCGAGGTGGATGTCGGCGGTGTCGGATGCCGCGGGCAGCCGTGCCGCCGCGAGCACACGCAGGCCCTGCCCGCTGAGATCCGCGATGACGTCCTCCCAGTGCAGGACGTTCAGCGGCTCGCGGCCGTGCGCTCCGCGTTGGGTGTGCGCGCGGCGCAGGAGCCGGTCGGGGGCGCCCTTGACGAGGATCGCCCGCGAGCCGTCGGCCGACTCGTTCAGGGTCGCCATGAGCTTGTTCGTGGAATCGAAGGGCAGCACCCCGACGCGGGCGGTCCCGGCCGAAAGCACGCCGCCCTTCATCGCGACGGTCTTCAGTGCTCCCTCGGTCGGCTCACCGACGAGCGTCCAGTGACCGGGCGCCTGATCGTCAGGCACGATGTGCGCGTCGTTGCAGAGCGTCGCCACGGCCAGAAGGGCCGCGAGGTCTCCCCCGTCATTCGCAGCTGCGTCATCGACCGCGTCGGCACGCGTGATCTCGCCCTCGGGCGCGTACCCCAGCCCGCTCACGTCGTACGACGCGAGCGGGGTGACGATGCGGCGCACCGTCATCTCGTTGCGGGTGAGAGTACCCGTCTTGTCGGAGCAGATGGTGGTCACCGAGCCGAGCGTCTCGACGGCCGGCAGCTTGCGCGTGATCGCGTTGCGCTTGGCCATCTGCTGCACGCCGATCGCTAGCGTGATGGTCACCAGCGCCGGCAGGCCCTCGGGGATCGCCGCGACGGCGAAGCCGATGGTCGCCGAGATGAGGTCGCCGAACGGCATCTGATGCACGAACCGCCCGATCGCCAGCATGAGCGCCGCCATGCCGAGGATGATGAGCGTCAGTTTGCGGCCGAAATCGTCGAGCTGCGTGGTCAGCGGCGTGTCGAGTGAGCCGGCCTCGCCCACGAGCGTCTGGATCGTGCCGATCTCGGTGCGCGTTCCGGTTCCGGTGACGATCCCCCGCCCCTGCCCCGCCGACACGATCGTGCCCGAGAATGCCATCGAGTGACGATCGCCGATGCCGGCGTCGGCCGGAACCGGCTCGGCGTCTTTCGATGCGGGGACGGACTCGCCGGTCAGTGCGGACTCGTCGATGCGCAGCTGAGATGTCTGGAACAAGCGCACGTCGGCCGGCACCCGGTCGCCCGGCGCGAGCCGCACGACGTCACCGGGTACGAGGTCGGCGGAGGCCACGGTCTGCCAGCCGCCGTCGCGCCGCGCCGATGCGTCGGCCGACAGCATCCCACGGATTCCCGCCAGTGCCTTCTCGGCGCGGCCCTCCTGCACATAGCCGATGACCGCGTTGATCACGGCGACCGCGACGATGACCCAGAAGTCGAGCCAGTCCGCCATGATCGCCTTGATCACGGCAGCGCCCAGCAGGATGTAGATGAGCGTGTCGTTGAAGTGCAGCAGAAACCGCACGAGGGCCGGTTTGCGCTTGGGCTCGGGCAGCAGGTTCGGGCCGACCTCGGCGAGCCGTTGCCCGGCCTGCGCAGAACTGAGCCCGCCGACATCGGCTTCCAGAGCGGCGGCGACCTCGTCGACCGTCTGCGCGTACGGTCTGTCCTGCACTGCCGGCTCGACCATGCCGACCGCCCTTCGTTCCGTCTGAGGCGGGACCTACGCCTCGCCGTTGAACATGCTCGTCACGGACCCGTCGACGAACACCTCGTGGATGGCGCGTGCCAGCAGCGGCGCGATCGGAAGGATCGTCAGGGTCGGGAAGATCCGGTCTTCCGGCAACGGGATCGTGTCGGTGACGACGACCTGGTCGATGACCTCGTTCTGCAGACGCTCGACGGCCGGGTCGCTGAAGACCGGGTGAGTGGCCGCCACGATGACCCGCTCGGCGCCGTTGGCCTTGAGCGCTTCGGCGGCCTTCAGGATCGTGCCGCCGGTGTCGATCATGTCGTCGACGAGCAGGCACACCCGGCCGCGCACGCGGCCCACGATCTCGTTGACCGTGACCTGGTTGGCGACGTTCGGGTCGCGGCGTTTGTGGATGATCGCCAGCGGCGCGTCGAGCGAGTCCGACCACTGGTCGGCGACCCGCACGCGGCCGGTGTCGGGCGAGACGACCGTGAGCTTCTCGCGGTCCTCCTCGCTCAGCGTCCGTTTGAAGTAGTCGAGCAGCACGGGCTTGGCGAACAGGTGGTCGACCGGCCCGTCGAAGAAGCCCTGGATCTGCGCGGCGTGCAGGTCGACGCTCATCACGCGGTCGGCGCCGGCCGTCTTCAGCAGGTCGGCGACCAGGCGCGCGCTGATCGGCTCGCGCCCGCGGCCCTTCTTGTCCTGCCGGGAGTACGGGTAGTACGGCGCGACGACGGTGATGCGCTTCGCCGAGGCGCGCTTGGCGGCGTCGAGCATGATCAGCAGCTCCATGAGCCACTCGTTGACCGGCGGGCCGAACGACTGCACGAGGAAGACGTCGCAGCCGCGTACCGACACCTCGAAGCGGGTCAGGATCTCACCCGACGCGAACGTCCGGTATTCGGTGGGCACGAGCTCGGTACCCAGCGCCGTGGCGACCTCGGCGGCCAGGGCGCGGTGCGAGCGCCCGGAGGCGACGACCAGGCGCTTCTTCGTCTTGGCGACCAGGCCCGGCGCTATCCCACGCTCGCGGTCGAGATCAACCTTCTTGTCCTTGGTGCCCATCGCCCGCTTTCTGTGCGGACCGGGAGGCGACATCCGCCGCCGCCGTGCCCGGTCGGTTCTTCTCGACCCACCCCTCGATGTTGCGCTGGGGGGCCACGCTGAGGGCCAGGGCTCCGGCGGGCACATCCTTGCGGATCACGGCGCCCGCCCCGGTCTTCGCGCCATCT
>Ga0164242_10002659_pt1 | contig 20655 bp, 25 predicted proteins | sample OricomgcompostMG_FD_108783 | JGI IMG/M metagenome (GOLD analysis project Ga0164242, IMG submission 108783) | Miracle-Growth compost microbial communities from Emeryville, California, USA - Original compost - Miracle growth compost (MG) ... | reverse complement strand
TTGCCCACCATGAAGCTGCTTGGCCCACCAATCTCCAGCCTTGCCGTCTCGGAATTGGTTTCCGTGAGCCATTCCAATCTGAACCTTGCCGTCTCGGAGAGGCACAAGTAGAGATTCGTCCCACATGGGAGGAAATAGCCAATCAGCATCCAGGCCCGCAGCCTTGGCTACCTTCTCCACTTGACGGTGGATGAACAGACCGAAGTCATCTCCTGGTCGTCCTAGATAGTTCTTCCCATCTCGCCACGCTGTGTGATTGGAAGGAACTACAGCAACGGTCACATGTCCGTACTTGGCACACACTCTAACGAAATCATAGATTTCTGTAGCCGCCATGTCCATCTGCTGAGCCAACGATAGGTCGTTGGTGAACAGTTGGGATGCAGTGTTCTCGAAGCCTTCAAAAAGGTCATTCAAGTCCGGGAGGAAAATGTTCTCCGGCTTGCGAGACTTGAGTTCCTTGGCCAACTTCTCCCGCTTCTCAACCATTCGGTCAATCAACTCGGGAGTCCCGCCTCGGGAACCCACCTTTCCGATCTGCTCGTCAGCTAGGACAGCTACCGATGTCTTGCCACTCGTAGCGGCTGGAACCTGTTGGAGCGGTTTGCGTCTAGCTGTTGCATACAGAGCCGGGAGGTCTATGGATGCGGCCTTAGGTCGGTGCTTGAAGAAGTACGAACGAAGAATACTTCCATCCGGCTGCTCCTTCACCCACTGATTCACGGTGCCGACAATTTCTACTTCATCGGGGTCGTACCCGTACTTCTCAAGAAGATCTCTGTCACTTTGGACCGGAGGAATAAGCCCCGTTGTGATCTCTGTGATGCCGTCTCGAATGACGGTTCTCTCTTGCCACTCTTTGGGAATGCCAGCAGTAGCAAGCATCTCTGCGATGGAACTCATACCTTCAGCCCTTGCTCAATGCGCCACTTCTGTAGGTCCTCACGAGAGATACCTACGTTCTTAGAAGCGACGATATCGTGGAATTTTCGAGTTGATATATTCGGGCTAGCTGCCCACGTCAAGACAGCTACTCGGTCTGACTCATCCAGAGTTTCAAGCCACTCGGCAAGCTTCTGCTTTCGAATTACTGAGTTCGACTCAAAAAGTTCTTGTATAGACACTGACTACCCCTTCTTAGCCTTGGTCTTTTTCTTCTGAGGCACAAGCTTGGCCAGCATGTCGTTTACTTCCTTCTGGGATCGTCCAGAAGCGTATCGATGAAGCGCGTCGATGAAGGACTTCTTCAAGTCGTCTGCTTCCCCGCCCTTGATGCCTAGCTTTCGCAAAGAGTCCATCTGTCTCTTCAGACTGATGAGACGGTCAATAGTGATGCTGGGATCAAGCTTGGCTACCGGATCGGCAACGATCTGGTCTCCTATAGCTTCACCGTACTTATGAGCACCTTCCGGAGTTCGGACAATGCGAGGACCTGCCAACTCTACAGTTGCAGCATCAAGCAGATCTTGCGCCATGAGAAGGAGAGTATCATCATTTTCCCCGGTTAGGGAAACATTCTGTTTTACCCAGTTGTCTACAGCGTCATCTGAAGCTGCCTCTCCTGCACCAGTGGCACCGGCTGGAGCCGAACCTGGCTGTGCTGGGTTGGCCCCAGGAGTTCCAGGTGCCCCTCCTGCTCCAGGTGCCCCTCCTGCTCCAGGTGCCCCAGGAACGCCACCAGAGGCTTGTAGCGCGTCTTGAGCGGCCTTCTCTTCCTTCTCTCGCTTGTCCACTGCTTTGTAGTCCACGTCCAGTCCAAGCTCCTGAGCCATGTCCTCTTCCAACTTGCGCATGAATTCTGGGGTAACACCCTGGTTCTGACCAGATGTAACGGCAAGCTTCTGGAAGAGGCTACTGATAGCAGCCTTCTGTTCGTCGGTAAGGCTTCCCCAGGTGAACTTTGGGTACTTGTCGTTCGAATCCGAGAAGTTCCAGTCGATCAACTGAGGAATAAGACTGTGGTTGATGACCGCCGCAATGTCATTCATGATGGCATTGAGCATCAACAAGAACATGTCGTTGCTTGGAGACTGGGGAGCGTTCAGGGAGCGGTCGTTAGACCCAGAACCCTGAGATGTGTCGATGAACGAAGCCAAAAGAGACTTGGACATCTGAGAGTTGTGGTGGTTGATTATGTTCAGGAAGTCATACCCGCCTGAGTCCTTCAGGAGGTCTACCTTGTACCCCTCTGGGAGCATCATCCACTGAGCAAGCGCCATGTTCCCAAGGTTGGCAGCGAAGTCCTTCTTGCCCTGATTGGTAGCGTTCGCTGGATACGTTCCTACTCGCGAGCCGACAGCGGTCTTCTGAGCCGCAAGGTGGGCAGAGTAGTATAGCTTTGCCTTCTTGTCGTAGTGGAAGAAGGCAGACTGGAAGTAGCTCACGCCATAAAACTTTCGCTGCTCCTCCTGAGCCGCAAAGTAGAACGCTCTTGCGCGAGGAATGTGCGTGTCAACCGTCTTGCCATTCATGTAGGCGCGCTGGCGAAGACCAGCAAAGTCTCCATCCTCGTCCGTAATGAAAGTAATCGTCTCTGGTTGACGATATGCGATTTTCTTGTATGTGTACTTACCCTTCAACGGGCCATACGTTGGTCTCCAGAACACCTTCTCAAACGGAGAGAATCCGTCGAACAGCCCTTGAACAAGCTGAGCCATTACTCGCTCGAAGGTGATAACCATTCCGCCCTGCTCGGGAGGAAGGCTGAAAACCTTAGTCACAAAATCTGCTTCTTCAGTTCCACCGTTTTGAGGAACGAAAGAGATGCCAGACATAGCCGAGATGATGGGCAGTGTGATCAAACGGTACAGCGCGGTAGCCTGGCCATCCATACGTCGCATTGCTACTAGCTGACGAACAGAAGGACCCTCGTAGTCGCCACGAAGGTACTCAAAAAGGCTCTCGTCCTTATTCTTGTCGGTCGGAGACTGGTAAGGAGTAGAGAAAGGAAGATTCTGGTCAACACCAAGAGCTAGCCCCAGGTCCCAGTCAGGGCTCAGAGAAGGACTCGGGGTGCGCTTCACCTTTTTGGAAGGTGTCTTGGGCTGACCATTACCGGAGTTCTGGCTTACGTTATCAGTAGAAGCCATTGAAGATATCTCCGTTCTTGCCGTAGCCTACGGGTAGCTCCAGAGGACTACCGATGATCTCAGTTAGCGCATCAGTACCCTCAAGCTCCATAGCTGACGGTCCTGCCGTAAAGACAGATTCTCCCGTCTCTACCATTCTACCTTCGGCATCCTCTTCACCGCCGACAACAATCGCTCCCATGAGGGAGCATGCGAAGGCGTCTGCTAGGTCCTTGCTACCTCCGGGCGGGTGGTCAACCTTGCCTCGTCCTACCTTCGAGAGAGCTTCAATTTCCTCAAAAAGAAGTTCATTGTCTCCCATACGAAGTCTTCTGGAGTAGGCCAAGTCTCGAAGGGTCTTCCACGCATCGTCATTTAGGTCAGCACTGACTCGTTCAGACTCGATTCCATGAGAAGCAAGGATCTGCATGGAGTCTGTGCTCTGGAACCCGTCGAAGGTGAACCTCTGAATCAAGAATCCGCGCTTGATCAACTCGAAGGCAAGCTTTCTAGCCCACCGGATCTGGATTTCTCGGGACGGCTTCTCAGTCAGGTCTGCTTCGAATGCAATGGTGAAGTCGTTTCTCACCACGGGAGAAGCGGTTGAAGAGACTTGTGCCTCTCCGTCCTCATTGAAGATAGTGTCTTCGGTCTCCTCGTACCGGATGATATGACTCATTGCGACCCCGGCTCGGTCTCCACGAACAGCTAGGTCTCCGTGCATGGCATAGCGAGCGCCTTGAATGGGTTGGAACCAATCAGCAATGTGGAAGATCGGATCCCACACTTCAGTCACGATTCCAGTCTTCATCGACTTCATAGGGCGCAGCGCATATTCGACCTGTATGGGCTGGAAGTCTTGGTCCACCGCAGATCGAATAAGAGGCATGTTTCGGAAGTAAGCATCAGTAGCTCGCGTCGGCTTGCACTCATACTTTGCAGCCGAACCTAGTGGATCCTTGTCGTAGTCCTCCGCGAATGCTCCCTTCCCTTTGATACGTGGGTTTACCTCCCAGGTTGCCAAAGGACCAGAGACGAAGTGGATGGACTTAGCGCCGTACTTCTCAATAGACTCGTACGCCTCTTTCGTGAGACGTTGGATCGTAGACCCCTTGTATCGGGGATAGGAGATAGCCACACGCTTGTATGTGTCAGGGAAACGAGAAGAAGCAGAAGTCTTCAACATGTCGAGGATGGACTCCGCAGATGTAGAAGACTCACGAAGCTTTCTCCCCTGCCCGATCATCTCCTCTTTGGCCCTGAAGGCGTCAATCTCATCCGCAACGCCAAGCATGATGTTCAGACCTTCCTGACCTTCCGCGTCAGAGTGTCCCGAAACAGCTTCTACGTGCTTGGCGTACTGGATAAGCCCCTGCTTAGGCTCCGCTTTGTCCTCGAACCACCCTCTGCGCACAGCTACGGTCATAGGCTTGAAGAAGGCAAGGTTGGCCTGTCCAGCAGATGAAGCGATGTTGAGAAGATGAATGGAGTCTGGCTCTGGAAGTCCGAAGTACACCTGTGGAGACTTCAAACACAGGAGAAGGTAAGCCACTCTAAGAGATGCCCAACGAGAGATGGCGTCCTTGCCTGCACCCTTGCCCCATTGCATTGTGATCAGGTTCTTTACCGGAATAGGCTCCGCCCAGTATGGCTCATTGAATTCTTTGGCCATCTGTAGATACAGATCCGGATAGTAGATCCGCTCGATGTGCTTTACAGCATTAGCTTGAACATCAGAAAGAGTGACATTACTCTGCCCAAGGAACTTCTTGTCTCGGATGAAAACATCCAGAGGGGCAGGTTCCTCTTCAAAGATCGCTTCAAGAGGAGACTTTGGAACAAAGTCATCGTCCTGACGGAAAAAGTCTACAAGAGTGGCCACAAAAGAAGTATATGCTATTACTTCTTCAATTTCATGATCTTGGACAAAGCGTCAATAGGGGCAGAGTTTGAAAGTGCCACTGTGGCATTAGGAGAGATGCCAAGCGCAGCATAGTCATTGTCGTCAAGCTCTTCATCATCGCTAGACTCAGCTACCCACTCTTGATGCACTGGAACAGGATTGCCAAACTCGATTCCGTCTTCTGAAACAGAGTAAGGAACCTTGACAGTATCGGAATCGCCGTCCCCATCGTAGTCACCACCTACGATGATGAAGTCATTCCAAATCTCGCGCACGTAGGTGTAACGCCAGGGCTCAGTGACGGAAGAATCTGCATCCAACTCGCCGCTTTCCGCTCTTTCCTGATTCTGCTTCTGACTCCATGCTCTAGAGATGTCGTCAATGCGGTAGGAAGGCTGAGAAGTATTGGCTAGGTAGATGAAGTGATCTTCTGGTCCACTCTCGGTCATGTGAGAAGCCTTTACAAGATGGCCCCCGTGAGCTCTGGCCTTGAGCGCTTCCCACTGACTCACGGCAGCAGCCGCCTTGGCTCTGGTTTCAGGATGCACCGCATGGCCACTCTGCTCACCAGCAGTGGCCCAATGCTTAGCTCTACTGATTGCAATAGAGATGGCCGAAGACATCGGGTGACCATTACGTACAAGTGCTCTTGCGATTGCGCAGATGTACTTTGGCAGTCCTCCTCCACGTTCTACCCAGTTCTTCTTGGGAGAACGGTTGAGTGAACACCCGGCTCCGGTGACGCCGGAAAGCATCACTATCAGGTCGTAGTCAGTAAAAACGTCTTCGGCCATCTCTCTCACATACCTATCAGGTCACTCAGCTTTAGACGCTGTTTCTGTTTCGGACTCGTTCGATGCCGTCTTGGCACCACCAGCAGTAGCATTAGAGCTATCCCCACTACTGTCGTCAGAACCATCAACATCGCCTGACTCCTCTTCGTTCTGAGCCTCTAGTTCCGACTCCAGAACTTCTCCTGGATATAGAGTCGTGGAAAGGACTCTGTTGCCGTCCTTGTCGATCTTCACAACGGAAGAATCAAAGTGCTGAATTTCAGTTTCGTCGCTCATACGTAATCCTATCTACTTACCCCAGGTGCATCTATTTCGGCAAACCCCTCTGCCAATGCCAATCTTACGCTCTTACGAATGGAGTTATCTGGAATGGTGTCTACGGCCTTGCTCACTACAGACTGAATCTCCAGAAGGAGAGCCTGACGAAGCTTGTCCTGCCCAGAATTCAGAACCTTGTGGAATTCCTTGGTCATGTCCAGCCAGAAGTTGTTGTACTCCTTGTGGACATTGGGGCGATTGAAGGAAGAAGAAGAGTCTCCAGTGTGCATCTCTTCTTCACGCATACGGATATACACGTAGTCGTATGCGATACGTTCAATGAGAAGACTCTGGACGGTACTCATAGGAAGTCCAGCAGCCTCTGAACGAAGTTGAGCGATCATCTCTTGATACATGCCCTGCCATCGGTCATCCAACTCCGGATGGTCGAAGATAGGGTCAAGGCGCTCTTCCGGGGTACGGTCGTCTGCACTCATACCCTCTACCTTCGTCAAACTTCTTTGTAGGCCACAGGATTTCTGTGAAGAGTAAAAGATGGAGACTGCTCAAAAAGCTCCGGAAGGGCATGTGCCCCATAAACTCCAATATTCTGAGACCTACTCTCCTGAGGGTATATCGTACTCAGCCCCAGCCTGGGGAAGACCCTGGTGTTTAGGTTCCAGTCAAATCCGGACTGATTCCCAGGGAAGCCATTGTAAGTACTGTAGTCATGATCCCACGTTGGGCCAATGACAGACTGCCAACGGTTTCTCCAGGTTCCCCATGTCCAAGGGCTGAATCCCACATAGCGAGCTACTGCATCTTGGAGTCCAGACACTTTCGAGTAGGCACAGACCGTACCCACTTCAGGGTCGTCTCGGTAGGCTTCATCAGCCCAAGAAAAGAACTCAAGGATGTCGTCAGATACCGGATGATCGTCCTCGGTGCACACCGCAAAGTCATTGGACTTCTGATGAAGAAGCCTCTCCATACCTACCCACGGGTTGTGCTGAGGGCCATAAATCTGAGGATTGACAAGAATCTCCTTACTGGCGAAGGGGTTCTCATCGAACAGAGAGTTGAATAGCTCTACCGTCTGCTGTATATGAGAAGAGGGCTCGATTAGAGCATAGAGATGCCAGTCCTTGGCACCACGAACTCGCTTCCAAGATTCCAGAGTTTCACGCAAATACGAAGGACGATCAAAAGCGGTGAAGAATACGGACTTCACGACACTATTCCTGCGTCATAACCATGAGTCAGTGCCTGCAAAGCTTTAGAAGCCTCTGCATGGGTAGCCCAAGATCCATTCAACGTTGCGGATTGACTGTTATCCACGGTCGAAGCTTGAATCCCGTACTCAGAAGTGGCTGGATTCAGGAATACATGAAGATACCCATATTGATCAATATCTATATACGCATCTGTCTCAGTGGCGGAGTATTCATCAGTATCTACTCGAACCCAAGTTGCCATTATTTTCTCCTAAGAAAATAGCTCTACACCAATGTATTCAGGGTACCAGTTGTTGTAGTACCACTCGACCGTGCGGCGAATTCCCTCGCTGAGCGAGACGAACTCAGACGGGTCAACTCCAACCTTCCAGCAAGACTCGGTGTCAGCCTTGACAACGGCGTTAGGGACTTCTCCGGGACGCATGTTCAAGTGAACGATTTCAGAAGCCCTGTCCGTGTAAAACATGGCGTTCATTCGCACCATCTGGGCAATCTCGTTCACGGTTGAAGACTGCTCTGGACCTACCTCAATGTCCGTTACAGGTCCAATCGAGTCCGTGGAGATCAGGGTCCTTACGAAGGTACTGGCCACGTCTTCGACGTAAACGCAATCACTGATCTGAGTGCCGTCTCCGTAGATCTCAATGGGCTCGCCCAGGAGAGCGCGACATGTAAAAGAAGGAAGAATCTTTCGAACCTTAGACGTTCCAAAAGGAGCGGCGATGGACTGACGCGGGCCATACGCATTGACTGGACGTACCACGGAGATTCGACCGCCACGGTGGTTGTTGAACATCTTGGCGAAGTCTTCAACGCACGTCTTAGAAATCGTGTAGGTCCCGCCGCCGTACTCTCGCATCCAGTGATTTCCTACCCCGGCATAAACGACGGGAAGGCCGTATTGGTTAGCTGCCTCGAAGACATTCAGGGAACCAAGAATATTGGTCTCTGCTGCTGGGCGCGGGTTTCCAATTGTCTCTTGAGTACCTAGCACGGCTGCTAGGTGAATGATGCCGTCCACGTGAGCAGCAGCTTCTGTGACAGCGGTCGCATCTCGGATGTCCCCTAGAAAATGCTCTATCCTGGGGTGAGGATCATAGTAGTGATTGGACGTATGGTCGAGAACCATCACATCATAGTCAAAGTCAAGTAGCTTATCCACGACGTAGCTTCCGATGAAACCTCCGCCTCCGGTTACAAGCACTTTCTTCATTTGATCATCGCTCTCTTCTTCAGTTCAGCGAAGCTGACTGTCTTAGATTCTTCGGGCTTCGGCTGCTGAGGAGATGGAGCAGCAGGAGGCTGCTTTCCTCTCGTGAACAGTTCAGACATCAACATTATCGCAAGATCGAAAGAACTACGTGGTTCTTCAGAAGGTCGAACCTTCGTCTTGAGATCCCATAGAAGCTTTAGAGCCTGGAATATGCGCTCCGGCTCTAGTGCCTGATTCAAAGATTGGCGAAGCTCAAGAGCTTTGCTATCGACCTGCAATGACCCTCCGGCTCGCAGCACCATGAGATCTTTCAAGGTCTCTATCAACTGAGCAGCGAGATACCTAGGGTCTCCTACCAGACTCAGCGCCTTGTCAACGGTCTTGAAGAGAATGTCGTGATTTCCCAGTGCGGCAGCCTTGAGAACGTGCGGAGCAACGTCATGTGTGCTCTGTAGCTTCTCAAAGTCTTTCTTGGTACTGATCTGAGCACGTGCGCACAAGTCCAGAGACATGATCGCATCGCGAATACTGCCATTGGCACGGTCAGAAAGGTGCTGTAGGAGTTCTGACTCTACAGATATGGATTCCTCGTCCGCTATGAAGGACAGACGTTGGAAGATGTCTGCTGGAGAGACACGACGGAACTCGAACGTTATCAGTCGGCTCAGAACGGTCTCAGGAACCTTGTGAGGCTCCGTAGTTACTAGAACGAAGGTCGTACCAGCCGGAGGCTCTTCCAACGTCTTCAGAAGGGCGTTGAAGGCCTCTCTGGACATGCTATGTGCTTCATCCAGGATAACCACACGATTAGGCCCTGAGGCTTGATACCGCAGAGATTCAATCAAATCCCTTATGTCCGCAACTCCACCCTTGGAGGCGGCATCAATCTCAATCACATCTAGGTCGTCACAGCCTAGCTCGTTAGCAAGGATACGGGCAGCAGAAGTCTTGCCAGTTCCTCGCGTTCCAGCGAAGAGGAGTCCAGTCGGAACAGAGTCGTTTTTCACCATCTGGTCGAGCACGACTGAGACCATGGACTGCCCAACCATATCCCCGAACGACTGGGGACGATACTGGAGCGCCAGCGTCATACTTGCTCAACCTTCGTGTCGCCGTCGATCTGAGTGAACTTGTACACAGCGTCTCCATAGTCTACAAGCTCCTGCTGATGGGTCACCAGGATAATCTGTATCCCGGTCTTCTCGACTAGCTCGCGAAGGAACTCTCCCACCCGGTCCAAGTACTCCGCAGAGACATGGGCGAACGACTCATCCAGAACAAGAATGTTCTCAGAAGAAGTTCCATTACGAAGAAGCAATACTACGACACGCAAAAGGAACCCGATAGTTGCGGACAGTCCGCCACCACGGGCCTCCATTACTGGAGTGTCTATTACTGTTTTGTTGGGGAGATGAGTTCGGACGAAGAACTCTACAGAAGAAGTCTTGCCCTTCACCGACTGAACGATGTGGAAGGACAGAGACTCATCGAAAATGGTCTGAAGACCACGGGTGACAAGCTCCTCAATGACGTGCTGAGCGCGAGTCTGGCGCTCCTCGCCAATGGAGTTTAGGACGATGCTGACTTGCTCAAGATCCAGCATCTTTTGGGACAGTGAAACTACCTCACTGTGAACTGATTCGAGTCGGGATTCTATGCTCGCTAGCTTTCCTAGCTCTGCGTCCAATACTCGTCTACGAGACGATGCACGCTGCTGGAGTTCTGTTAGAGACATAGCCCTCTCCTTTGGTACCTCTAGACGGTATCGATCCGTCTCCACCAGACTGAGAATCTGAGATGCTTCCTTTACACCATAGAGGCAAAGCGGACCAGTGAGAGCACGATTCCCACCCTGTTTCCAGAGCGCAAGTCTTAGCAGGACTGCCCCGTGACCCCACGGGTTACTGATCCAAAGATCCCGACCCATCTCTGGGTCGGATAACTTCAGTGACGAAAGGCGTACGCTTCCTCGAATGACGGAGTGCGAGGCTGATACAGCATCTTCATTCCGGCTTCCTTTGGAGAACGTCCACCCTTCTTGCTGTTGCATGAGACACAAGCAGCTACTGCGTTGTTCCAACTGAGGGCGTTTCCCTGCCACTTCGGAAGAACGTGGTCAACGGTTATAGCTGTCTTTCCACAATAGCAGCAGATGTAGTTGTCTCTCTTTAGCACTCCACGCTTAGAGAAGGGAACCTCTCCAGTACGTGCATACTTCCACTTGGCGTACACGTACTGCAAAAGTTCGATACTACGAGGGACATCGTAAGGACCAAACTTCTCTCCGGGAACTGCCTCGAAGATACGTGCCTTCTGCTTGTAGATCAGGTTGATGGCGTGCTTGAGCCCCACCTTACCTAGAACTTCTTGTCCTCCAAGATTGAGGATCGTCACCACACTCATGATGACCTCCTAATCCAGAATGTAGTTTCTTTAGATTACCATAAACGCGGGCAACCGAGGACTCGAACCCCACTGCTTCACAACAGCCATTCGCTTTCAAAACGACTCTAGCGCCCCGACTAGTTGATTGCCCAAATGCGGGTCAGTGAGAACTCGAATCCCAACGCTGTTACACGTCCATCCGCTTTCGAAGCGGCTCCAGCACCCTGACTGGTTACTAACCCATGTTCAACTGTGTTGCGGACTGAGTTGGAATCGAACCAAATAGACTTTCGCCTACGACATACTTTCCAGGCATGCTCCATCACCATCAGGAGTCACAGTCCATTAGTAGATGTGTCAGAACCAGTCTGACTCATCTCATCTTGCTTTGTTTCAGTTCTGCCTGCCTGCCAAGCCGCTACGTGGCTGGCAAAGTTAGCGTATATGGAAACGAGAGCCAAGTACAGAATGCTCGCGGACTTCCACACTTCAGGAAGGAACACGTAGCAGACGATCACGGGAGGAAAGTTGGCTAGCCAGAACATGGCCATCCATCCGTTCGCCTTCCGGAGGAACTTCGTCTTTAGTACGCGTTCCCAGATAGTTCTCATACAAAGAACTATCGACTGGAGGACCCACCGTGAATCGAACACGGGACCACTTTCGTACCAGGAAAGCGTTCTACCACTGAACTATGGGACCGAGGGTCACTTGGGATTCGAACCCAAACTACGACGTTACGACGGTCGCGTGCTAGACCATTGACACTAGCAACCCAAACCCAGTGAGAGGAGCAGACCTACGCCATACTCATCACTGGGAACGCCACCCCGCGAGAATAGTACTCATTGCCGTGTGACTTGCGTACATGCATATACGCCGTACTCCATGCGGGTTTCGATCCCGCGATAGCAGATTGAAAGTCTGCTGTGTTCCCATTACACCAATGGAGCAAATGTGGGGCTCTTACCAAGAGCTTGCGGCTTTTCGTTTCTACCTCACTACGCCGCAGACGGTTAGGGTTCCGTCCCTCCCACCGTGCCCCTACTAGGTGTCGATCCCAGTACTCCGCTTTACAAGAGCGGTGTTTTAGCCGATAAAACTATAAGGGCTTAGCAGAGTTTTTTACTGATGTTCTTTACATCACCAGGCTAAACCTGGCGGCATGGGTTCCATGTCTCTTACCGGTAGTACCGTCCCAGGGAGTTGAACCCTGTAGCACTTGTTTATAAGACAAGCCGCTATACCAGTTTGCGTTGAACGGCATATTGAGGTCTTGTCCGGGGAATCACTGCTTAGGGTTTCAGCCTTCGCGTGCGGATCAATCCCTCTCAAGCACTTTTAGCCTTCCCGAGCTAGGTTGTGCTCACCGTAGGTCCCCAGGGAATCGAACCCTGACTCGTAGCTTAAAAGGCAACTAGACTAGCCGTTATCTTAGAGACCCATAAAGGGGATGGGAGCTTCCAACTCTGAGATGGGTGTACCATCGCCACCATACCCTTGTGCGCCCGGAGGGATTCGAACCCCCAGTCTATTGGGCCGTAACCAATCGCAGTTTCCTTTGTGCTACGAGCGCGTGCGGCAGTTTTACGTTCTGCCAGCTAGCATCAAATCCCTGGTATAGCTTTGATACTCGCGTAGTCCGTGAGAGGATCGAACTCTCCTAAAGAGTGTGTAGGACTCTTGTCTTCCCAGAAGCCAGACCATGTTGTGTTTCTAGTATGACACGGAAAGTTATTTCGTGTCAAGCACCCCCGGCAGGATTCGAACCCGCGACCACAAACGGTAGAAACGTTCGGCTCTTTCCACTGAGCTACGGAGGCATATATTCAATTGGAGGTACATACGAGAATCGAACTCGTCTATTCCGTTTTGCAGACGGTAGGCTAGCCACTCACCCAATGCACCATACGAGCAGTAAACGAGATTCGAACTCGCGACATCAACCATGGCAAGGTTGCGCTCTACCAACTGAGCTATTACTGCATGTGTGACATCGACACCGACTTCGACGGGGGGCCTACCCTGTGCCAGTTTTCGTCCTGCCAGACTTCACGACGGATGTCACATCGCCGTTTGGAGGGGTATCCGGGAATCGAACCCGGTTACCTAGTTTGGAAGACTAGTTCCTTAGCCACGTTGGATCATACCCCATATGCCTTGAGCCGACACCCTCGTTTCCGACTGCTTAGCATCGCTCTCGCAAGCTCTGTACTCAAGGACTTCTATCAGTTGTACTTCCTGACATTGTACACAACTTGGGAATCGAACCCAACTCAGACATCTTATCAGGATGCCGTCAGCATACCAGCTAACCTGTTGTGCATATCCGCAGACCGCTCTTCATCTGACGATCAACTCAGACTATCAGGAATCGAACCTGAACGGGAGTACCCCCATAGAGAATCGAACTCTACTTCACTGCTTAAGAGGCAGCTAGATCGCCACTATCTTTTGGAGGTATGTGTCCATTTGTGACTCTCAGCATGTGCGCACATGGAGCCTGGCTATGGACAGCCGCTGCGTGCCACCCAAGGGATTCGAACCCTCTACCTGTAGTTCTTCAAACTACCGCACATCCTAATGTGCTTGAGTGACAAAAGAAGTGTGCGTGTGATTCTGACAGACATTAGGTCATTCCTTAGACTTCCGACCAATGCCATCCCGAAGGATATTACACACTTCCGTACTCCACATGGGACTCGAACCCACAAACCCGAAGGTACTAGTTCCTAAGACTAGCGCGTATACCAATTTCGCCAATGGAGCATATTCAGTTATGCAGCAAGCTCTTGCAGCTTCTTAGGCTGAAAACCTGACCACCACTCGTTCTCCGTAGAGACAACTGGCAGGGATCTCCATCCCTCATCTACAAGCCACTGTGCAGATTCCTGATCTTCCTCAACGTTGACCTCAGTGAAGTCAACATCGAGCTTCTTCAACAGCCGCTTTGTAGCTTCGCACGACTGACAACCATTTCTAGTGTAAACAACTATTTCGTTCATGTCAATATCCTTCTTTACGTAGTCCCTATGAGATTCGAACTCATACTGTGCACCTTTTGAGGATGCCGCCTCTACCAGTTGGGCTAAGGAACCAGAAGCCCGGTCATTTATGCCGCCTATTGCATATCAACGGTTCTCACAAAGACCGGGAGCAGTGCCCGAATATGCGTCGAGCAAGGGTTGATCAGACCCTCGTACCGTGCCGAAGAATCGAACTTCGCTACTCAATGAGAAGGATTTTACAGACCCCTGTGCGTCCCAGCGCTCACGGCATGTGCTCGTTTGTTGTCAGGATGAACTTCCTGTTGCAGTTTGTTGATCTGGGGACTCCATAGGGTTCTACCAAGGAGCGCCAACCCATGCCTGCACTGCGCCGGGTGACAGACGAGAGTCGAACTCGCTAACAACTGGTCCACAACCAGTCCCCGCACCATTTGGGTTCAATCACCATACAGATACAAACCGCCTGTAGACATGTCCATCTTTCACTACACGTCTCCGACCAAATCGGACCCTCTATGGGCTATCTGCGCACCGCATTTGTATCTTGTCGGGATGAGAGGACTCGAACCTCCCGCCTTCTGACCCCAAATCAGACCGTCTACCCCATGGCATACATCCCGTTAGTTGCAGGGATCCCACCGCGTACCTGCATCCGCACCCTACAAACCACGTGCGTCTCCTGAATGAATGACAGTATAGAACAAGTTTCGAACCTTGTCTAGTAATCTCCACAAGCGCTGCCAATTTACCACTTGCTGCGTGCTGTCCACCCTGGATTCGAACCAGGAACCACAAGGACCAAAATCTTGCGCAACTACCAATTGTGCTAGTGGACAATGATCGGGTGTGTTCTGCCAATTGTCACTACCGTCCTCATACAGAACGGACAGGATTTGAACCTGCATCTCACCCTACGCTGCTCAAGCTGGATTCGAACCAACAACCTTCTGTTCCAGAGACAGACGCAACTACCAATTGTGCTACTGAGCAATAGAAAAGAGTTTTTGTTTCAGCAGAACTCTCGTCTCTAAACTGCCTTGCTCCCGACCCTGGATTCGAACCAGACTATCTCCAGCTTAACAGGCTAGCGCACTCGCCTAGAATGCTACTCGGGAATATTAGAAAGTTCTTTATGTTTCATGCGTTGCACTTTCAACAATCGTCGCCGGACTTGCCCCGTCCTTTGAGGGTAGAGTATGAGAGGGGAGACACCGGGCATTTTGTTCTCCCACCAGCTAGACATTTAGCACTATACGTTTGTATGAGTACACCCATTCGCTGGACCAACCATCTGGCCGCTAAGCCTAGAACACCTTTGGGTGCTGCCCTCCAGAAGAAGTCTCAGCACTTGCCGTTGACTTCACTGTTCCCAGGTTGTGCATTCGGCATACAGGCATGCCTTGCCCATTACCTTCTGCCACTCTCCGTCTAGGTGCCCCTAGACGTTGTGGATACCATGAGAATCGAACTCATCACACTCTGCTTGCAAGGCAAAGTCGCCCCCTTGGAACATGGGCACCCATAGGTTATGTAGTTGTCAATATACAGACTGTTGGGAAAGTGGTTAGCCTTCAGGCCGATTAGAGCCATGACTAACCACTTACCGCGATCTATACGGGATTTGAACCCGTGTCCTCTACCTTGACGGGGTAGCGAGCACTCCAGACTGCTCCAATAGACCAAGTTTGTTCAATTTTTCGTTGCGGGGGAGGGAATCGAACCCTCGTAGTCGGCTTATGAGACCGCGCTGGAACCGCCTCCAGTCTACCTCGCAATACTATTATTGCACACATTTTTCAGTTTTTCAAGCAGGGTGCCGGAGAATCGAACTCCGCAAGGTCGATTTTGGAGACCAACCCGTGACCCAGCACGCTCCCTATAACCGCAAGTTTCCCAGCGGTGTTTCCAGTATACATACTATCGGCACATCCGTCAACTACTTATTGACAGTTGCTCCTGGGCCTTAGAGCAGAAAGATCAACTCTCTTCTGCGCTTGCCACGACTGTTGCATGTCTCTATCGTCCGGCCCTTATCGTGCTGCTCAAGAAGATAGAAATACACATTTAGAGACCGACGCACAGCTTCGGTAATGGATATTCCGCGAGACTGGGCTATCTCCTTCAGAGCGTCCGCCGTATCTTTGTTGAGGTTGACACTCAATCGAACCGGTTCTTCACTCATGAACTTCATTCCACGTCTGCTTCTTCTGCCAGCGTTCCGAACGGGCCGCTACCCGCCTGGCTCTCGCCTCCGACCGGTACAGGACAGGAGTTCCTGCAAAACTGGTCGAACTCCAGAATTTCCACTCATACGAAGTGATCAAGCGGTCTCCATTCGACAGTTGTGGCTGCCACCTGACCTTTCCGAACCCGTTGACGTGTTTCACCGGCTCAGCCATCGCTATGCTCGCCATTCTCTGCTTTCTCCCACTCATCGCTCTCGGCTTCGATCGCCTTCACGCGGTAGGCAAGAATATTGCGCTGGCTCAGTGCAGTATCCAAGGAGTCGATCAGCCGAGAAATCAATTCGTGTTCGTAGTGGATGTCAGGACGGTTGACGAACTCTCTCGCCTCGCTGATGAGTTCCGCGTTATCTGTCACTTGGCGTCAACCCAATCACAACTCATCTGAGCGCCGTTCGCTGTAGCGACACCGCTGTTGTCCACCGGTACCCAGAAAACGCACTCTACGCTGCGCCCATCCGAGAGCTTCACCATACGGCTCTTGACCTGACCGTCAGAAATCTTGGCTGAAGCCGAAGATGCGCACCCCGCAAGCGTAAGCGCTGCAAGACAGATGACAGTAGCAGCAATGATCTTCTTTTTCACTTGTCTATCCCCTCAAAAAGAACTTCGGTCACCACGAAATTAGCACTTTCGTCAGAAGCCCAGACCTCGAAGTTCTTCGATGTCCACACCCCATCCCAGAGCATGCAGTAGATCCCTGGTTCCCCGTCATACTCTGCACGGATCACCGCACCAAGTTTCGTGGGCAACTCTATCGGATAGCTGACTTCCCAATCAGAAGTAGAAAAGGCGTTGCTAAAGCTCGTTCCGACCATCTTGATTTCAACAAGGGAGGGACCATTGATATCAGTGTGCTCTCTAATCAACTCGCCTTCGATCACAAACTCAGTTGTCTTGTTGGTCAACTTTACGCGAGACATTTATACCTTCCGACTAGCGATAGACACGGATTCTCCCCATGGGGCTCCCTTATCCTGCAAACGCTGCGCTGTGGCGAGAAGTTCGGTAGTGCGAACATCCAAATCCAGGATGGTCGGCAGAACCAGATATGCACCCCTACCCTCCCTTGCATGAAGTTCCTCCAGCAAGCTCGGGTTGATGTAGTTCACCACGTGACCCACAATGCAACTTGGAATAAGTTCTCTATCCTCACCACGAACTGCATACACGCATCCGACAGTTCTATCAGGGTACTGCGGATAGATGTACCAAGGACCTTTTTCGTCCACCGCACGGTTCAGAAGATCTAGCGCTTCGTCGTAGGAAATCTTTGCGAGTGTCTTTTCTGCCATGGCTCTCACTGTATCGGTGTGGCTGTCACCTGTCAACTGCGAATTCATCAGATGTCTGTGAGCATAGTTGTCCCTAGAAGATCATCTTTGATATTTGATCATGATCTTATGATTCTCTCCAGAAGAGATTAGATTCTGGATGGTTTGGATAAGGCCCCCTACCCCACCAGGCGACAAACGTCAACCTAGCGGGTCCCTAGCTCAGAATCCAGAAAATCTGGAAACCTCTCTAGTGGTCCGTCATCCAGTCAGAACACCGTTGTTCTAGTCAGATGCAGAGGCCCGGATTACCCAACTTCCAGAACCCTCTCCTCTGGAGATCAACTCCAGCGTGAGACTGAGTTCTCCTTCCACCGCGACAACTGGTCACAATGCGGCTTCCGGTAGGACGGCCCGGAGGTAGCTATAAGAGCGCTACCGGCCCCCTCTCTTTCGAGAGCGCCAGAATACCATCATTCGTCCAGACATGCAGAAGTCCCCTGGAGCGCTCCAAGAGAGGGGATGTTGCGCGTCCAGGGGACTAGTAGCGACGATACCAGATCAGTGTCGTCGTCGCTTGAGAAGTGAAGACGGCTTCGGGCGATCCCACCGCTGCCTACCGTCCAACCACGAGTACATCCAATGCACGCTCACGCCTACAGCGCACGCGATGCAGAGGCAGAACAAGATTCCTAGTATCGCCATGATGCCTCCGTAGTTGATGAGTGTAACCCGCCTATGTTACTATCGGAAACATGACTCACGATTACGAACTTGGCTCTCCGAGCCCAAGGAATATGGACCGGGCGCACACGTAGCCGCTGCGTGATGCTGCCTGCATGGAAGGAGGCGGCATCATGTTTGAGTACATCTTTGCCGAGGTTGAGACGCTATTCGGTGTCTACGACTTCAACTTCTCGCAGATTCGCGCCTCGTCCGTGCTGATCGTTGCTATCGATCTGGTAGCTCGTCTGGACATGGCAGAGCACATCGTGCACAACTTCTTCGGATTCTAGTGCTCGTTGTATGGGTCAGGGGGTCGTATCTCGTCTTCACGGCGGTATACGACCCCTCTCCATATCAGCACCGATCCGTCTATTGAGGCGATGGTCTCGGGGCCTAGGACGATTGCTCCGTTGATCTCGTACGGATACGCCTCATGCTCCTCATCTCGCTTCAGGTATTCCGGCTTGAGCTTCGGGAACTGTCGTCCGATGCCGATGCAACTCATGGGACTCCTATGGTAGATAGCGTGCGACGTGCCAGGAAACTTGATCCCAGTCAGAGGCTGGAACCACTTCTACGTTGCGCCCAGGTTCGGGAGCTTGGATGAGCAACCCGTTGCCCACATAGATAGCGACGTGATCTTGGTCATCGAACACCAGAAGGTCTCCTACATCCTGCTGACCGCGTGCGAGATGAACTGGAGCAGCATCGTCCTGAGAGGGAACGTAGTGAGCCATAGGCACCCCCACTGAAGCGTAGGCGACCATGGTGAGCCCGCTACAGTCCATCGTCTCGTGAGTGCTCCCCCACAGTGCGTACGGAGTGCCTAGGTAGGAGAGGGCGGTAAGCACCACAGAACGGCGCTGTGCGCTCGCTGAGGCGATTTCCTTAGCCGTGGTGTAGTCCAACCCATATCTGGCTTCTATCGACGCTGTACGGGCTTCTGTAGCCTCCGCAACAGTGGAAGCTAGGTACGTAGGTGTCTCGACCTTTAGGTGTACGGATCCTGGAACCTTGTAGTTTTGATGATCACTGGATCCAGCGTGTGCCGGATATGGTGCAAGTGTCAGGATTCCTGCTACTATCGGTGCAAAAACCCAACTGAGGTTTCGCATGATTTCCTCTCGTGGGAAAAGAAAGTGGCCTCCCAGATGCGCGAACCCTGGGAGGCCACTAACTACTTTTGGACTAGAACTTGCCGTCGTTCAGACACTGCTGAAGCGCAACGGTGGAGTCGTGACCGAAGTCTCCGTCTGCACCGTGAGGACCACAGCTATATCCACGGTTGATGAGGTACTGCTGTAGGTGGCGATAGGTGTCAGGACCCTCTACGTGGTCAACCGAGGCACCCGTGCGAGCCTGTTCGGCTCCGATGGTGTTGTAACCACGGATTCCGTCAGGATCCACACCAAGAGCGTGCTGCTCAGCCTCATTCGTGAGAAGTCCACGAACTCCGTCTACCTTGAGCTTGGTAGGAGTGCCGTCTCCGAACAGGTGACCGTCCGTTACGGATCCGTAGATTCCGTCTACGGTGATTCCGACCTTGCCCTGATACGCAGCAACAGCCGCTGTGGTTGCTGGACCGTAAGCGTTGTCTACTGCGAGACCCGCATTGTCTACCTCATTCAGCTTCTGCTGAATGTCGGAAGTTGCACGAGCGGTCAGGTTCGCTCCGATGGACGGCGAAGGGTTAGCCGCACCGAACATCTTTCCAGCGGTGATTGGACCTACGATTCCGTCTGCCTCAACACCTACCTTTGCTTGATACCACTTGATACCCGCCTCAGTAGCTGGACCAGCGATGTTGTCTACAACAAGTGCTGGGCTGTATCCAGCGTTGTTGATAACAGTCTGAATCGAGCTAATCGGATATACCGTCTGGTTGATCCACGCATAGCTGTTGGTGTCAGTGCCAGAAGCTGTTCCTCCGCCGTCTACACTTAGGTCTAGACGACCGCCATATCCCGGAAGAGTTCCATTACTGGTGTACTGGTGCAGACGGAACGAACCCCAAGGACCAGTGGTGGAAACTCCGTGGTCTCCTCCATCATTTCGTCCGTACTCTGCTACCCAGAGGTCGAGACCGCGAGAAGCAGCGCTTGGGTAGTTGTGGAGCGTAGAAGAGGATCCGTAGTGGTCGGTTCCGTGTGGGCCGTAGCCGAGAGCACCTAGACGGTCGATAGCTACAGCTTCCTGCCCATCGGACCAAGCTGGAGACTCGATGTCCCAAGCGAAGCGCTCGCCAGGCTGAATCATTCCGTTTAGCCATGATGCACAGTAGTTAGCTGCCGTCGTCGGATCGCCACCGTTGAAGAAGTAGTGGTGAACTCGAATTCCTGCTGTGCGTAGGTTCAGTGTCGTCTGGTCGTGCTTGGAATCGTGGTAAATGCCATCGTCTCCACCACCGATCTTGACATACACATCGTTGATGCCAGCGGCCTTCCACGCATACGCAGTGGACAGAGAGATCACTCCCTGCCAATATGAAACGTCTGGAATTGTAGCCATAAGTACTGAAGCTGCCAATCCCTCTCTGAGGGAGAAACGG
>Ga0164242_10002658_pt1 | contig 20657 bp, 22 predicted proteins | sample OricomgcompostMG_FD_108783 | JGI IMG/M metagenome (GOLD analysis project Ga0164242, IMG submission 108783) | Miracle-Growth compost microbial communities from Emeryville, California, USA - Original compost - Miracle growth compost (MG) ... | reverse complement strand
TTGGTCTGCTCCCACCGCTCCCGGGCAAAGGTATGCCGGGCCGATGACCGCCAGGTGCGTTCGAACAGCCGTTTGGCGGCGACAAGGGCATCGGGCGACCTCCGGGCCAGCTGCTGCGAGAGAGCACGTGCGGCGTCATACGGGTCGGCCGCGAGCTGGCCGACCAGGCCCAGTCGCGCGGCCTCCTCCCCGGAGATGATCTCGGCGGTCATCGTGAGGCGTTTGGCGGTCTCGATGCCGACCAGCTCGGACAGTGCCTGCACGCCGGTCATGTCCGGGATCAGGCCCCACTTTCCTTCCAGCACAGACCATTTCGCATCAGGGGCAGTCACCCGCAGGTCGGCCCCGAGCGCGATCTGCAACCCGCCGCCGTAGCAGTGTCCGTGGACGGCGGCGATCACCGGCACCGGCACCCGCCGCCACGCCCAGCACGCCTCCTGGAAGACGTTGGTGCCACGCCACGGCCGCGGGATCATGCCGAGCGGCAACTGTTTCGGGTCGGCCGTGACGGTCTTGAAATCCAACCCGGCACAGAACGAGTCACCGGCGCCGGAGAGTATGACGCCCCGCACCGTCCGGTCCGTGCGCAGTTGATGGGCCGCATCGGCGAGCCCACGCAACATCGGCAGCGTGAGTCCGTTGAGCTTGTCGGGACGATCCAGCCGGACGTCGGCGATGCCGTCGGCAACGGTGACCTGGATGTTACTCATGAGTAGAGCGTAGTGGTCGTGACGAGGACTCGGCGGCGAGACGGCGCAGTTGCTCCTCCTGCCAGCGGTGTGCCCCCGCCTCGTACGCGACGATCGTGACGAACGGTGCGGCCATCGTCAGCAGCAGGCTCACGGCGATCGGGGCATCGGTCAGCGCCAGCACGATCGCGGCGAGCAACAGCAGCGCAGTGACGATCATGGTGATCACGTGCAAGGGGTCGAAACGACCGATCAGCACGTCGTGCAGTGCGTAGATCGCCACCAGGTAGAGCGCCACGGGCAGCGTGAGCAGGAGGGTCGCGGCAGTCTCGGTCAGCTCCGAGCCGCCGTCGAGGTAGAGGCCGAGCAGGTGCAGGCCGGCGCCGGTGGCGGCGATCGCGACGAACACCACGATGTGGCCGTAGCCGAAGAAGTAGCCATAGGTCGGCCGATGCTGCAGGAACGTGCCGAACGGCATCATGAAATAGACCCACCACATGCCGAAGGTCAGCCCGATGCCGGTGACGACCACCACGATCGCGTCGCCGCTCCAGCTCTCCCCGGAAGCACCGCCGAGCAGGCCTTGCGACGAGCCGATGGTGCCGACGATCCCCTCACCCAGGGTGATGATCGCCAGCAGGCTGTAGCGCTCGGCGATGTGGTGCGGGTGCCATGGCGTGCCGTTCGCTCCGCCTTGCGCCAGCACGGGGATCAACAATTCGCACGCGCCGAGGAACACTCCGACGACCACCGTGACGGCCAACGGCATCGGGACGAAGCCGAACACCACCCAGCCCGCCTGCACGACGAGCATCCACCGGATGTTGCGCAGCGCGACCAAGCGGAACTCGGGCGACTGCCGCGACGCACGCCACCACTGCGCGGCGAGCGGGATGCGCATGACGACATACCCGATGACCATCAACCGCGTGTCGACGTGGCGACCTTCGTCGATCGAGTGGAACATCGGGCGCAGCCCGAGTGCGAAGACCACGACTCCGACCATCGTGAGCATCGTGAGGACGCGGTAGAGCCAGTCGTCGGTGTCGAACGACGACGCGAACCACGTGAAGCTGATCCACGCCACGCAGATCGCGAACATCGCGAAGAGGAACGCGAAAACGCCCTTGACCAGGTGACCTTCGGCTGCCATGTCGGCGAAGCGCTCGGCCGAGGTGCCGACGGCGACCACGAAGATCAGGTCGAAGAGCAGCTCCAGCGGCGTGGAGGCTCGCTCACCTTCTCCCGGATCGCGGCCCCGCATCGGGACCAGGCGCCGGCGGAACGCGTCGGACGACATACGGCTCACATCGGTGCATCCTGCCAGGCAGGACGCACGCGCGTCAGGAAGCGTCGATGGCCACCGGGCGGTCGTTCTCCCAGGTGTACGGGGTCATCTCGGTCAGCCCGGGTGCGTAGGCGTGGATCGTGACGGCATAGTCGTCGCCCACGTTGGTCAGACTGTGCGGGGTGCCGGACGGCACCGAACCCTCGTCGCCCGGACCCAGCTCGACCCAGTGCTCGGAACCGCCGCGCCACTGCCGGTCGATCAACTCACCCTCGACGACAACCACCGCACCGGCCGCCTTGCCGTGGTCGTGCCAGTCGGTCGACGCGCCGGGCGGCCAGGTCACCACCCACACCTCGAGGTGTGGGGTCTTGGTCAGCTGGTGCCGCTTGCGCTCGTCGCCACTGCGTTCGATCGTGCGGGCGATCCCGGCCTCATGCGCGAAAAGTCGCGCCATGCGGACCAACTGGTCCTTGGTGAAATCCCGGACGCCGGGTGAAGTCGTGGTCATCGAAGTCTCCGTGAGGTATGGCGGGGCGCGCCGCGCTGGACGCTGTGGTCTGCGACTGGCTGAGCGAAGGTCGGCTCAAAGTCGGCAGACATGCCACGTCGCCATGCGACGACGCAGGTCGGCGATGCGCATGCGGTGCGTGGCTTGCGAAGACATGCCCACAGCAGAACATGGAGCCGGGCGCTTTGCCAAACAAGTTTGGTCACATCTCGTATTTCGAGATCACTGTCCGCATTCTGGGCGCGCTGGAGCCGCGGAAGGTTCCGGCGTCGTCGTTCGTTGGCACAGGCGACGGTTTCCGCCGGATGCCGCCGACCAAGGAGCGGGAGAATGGCAACCAAGACCCTGACCAGCGACACCTTCGCGCAGGAGGTCCAGGCCGACGGCATCGTCCTGGTCGACTTCTGGGCGGAGTGGTGCGGTCCCTGCAAGATGTTCGCCCCGATCTTCGAGGACGTCTCGGGAAAGAACCCCGACATCGTCTTCGGCAAGGTCGACACCGACGCCGAGCCGGCGCTCAGCCAGGCGCTGCAGATCACTTCCATCCCGACGCTGATGATCTTCCGCGACGGCATCCGCGTCTTCGCGCAGGCAGGCGCACTGCCCGGCCCCGAGTTGGAGTCCCTCATCGACCAGACGCGCAAGCTGCCGATGGACGAGATCCGCGAGCAGGTCGCGGTCGAGCAGGCACAGGCGGAGCAGAGCCCGGAGAGCGACGGCGAGACCGAAGGCTGACCAGCCGAAACTTCGTGGGGGCGCTCAGTCGGGGCCTCGGAGGGGTTCTCAGACTTCGGGGCCGCCGGGATTGCAGCCGGTGTCGTACATCCGCTGGGCGGAGACCACCGGGCGCCACGGTTCGAGGTTCCAACTGACCTTGTGCGGCGCGGCCAGCCGCGCGAACGCCCAGTGGCAGTCGAACTGCGCACGCATACCCGGCGATGCGGCATTCGGAGCCTTGCGCAGCACCTCGCGCCACGCCACGCCCTCGGCGCCGGCAGCCCGTGCCGTGCGACCGCGGGCCGTCGGGTAGATCTGCAAGCTGCGGCCGCTCGGCAGGCTGACCCACACGACCTTCGCGATGTATGGCGAGCGCGCGTCCCGCAGTGCCGAACCGCCCTGTGTCGCAGGCGGTTTCCCACTACGCGGCGAGCTGGCAGTGCTGCTGCCCGGGGCATCGCTCAGCGGCGCGATGAGTTGCGCCGTCGGGGACTTCACCGGCCCACCGACCCGCGTGTGCCCGACTCCTGCCGTCGAGCTGGTTTCGCCACTGCCGCAGGCCGCGACCGCGGCGAGGAGGGGCAGCGCCACACCGACGCGCAGGCAGCCGTGGACGCGGGACATGCGAGCCATTCTCGCCCCCACCATCTGCCGAGAGGACACCAAACCTACCGAGCGGACACGAAATCCCGGCCCCAGAGGGGTCCAGAGGGCCCTGGTTTGTGTCCTGTCGGTGCGGTAGGTGTCCTCTGGGCAGGAGCGGGCGCTCCCAGAATCACGACCGACGGGTGGGGGCGGTGAGGGCCCGCAGTGAGCCGTGCTGCGCGACCTCGGTGAACCCGTCGGCCAGCGCCGCCTGCACCACGTGCCAGGGGGCTTGACCGCCGTCGGCGGGGTCGGGGAAGACGTCGTGCACCAGCAGGAGCGCACCCGGCAGCAGTTGTGCTGCGAAGGCACGGTAGTCGTGCTGCGCGGTCTGCTCGGTGTGATTGCCGTCCAGGAAGAGCAACTCCAGCGGCGAATTCCACCAGGTGGCAACCAGTTGCGTCGTGCCGACAACTGCCGTGGCAACATCGGCCAGGGAGTCCAGGACCGGACGAAAGTGCGGGAAGGTGTCGAGCCGGCCGGTGCGCGGATCCACCAGCGACGTGTCGTGCCACTCCCAGCCCGGCTGGTTCTCCTCCGAGCCGTGGTGGTGGTCGACGGTCACGAGTCGGGCGCCGACGCTGCGGGCTGCGGCGCCGAGCAGGAGCGTCGACTTGCCGCAGTACGTTCCGATCTCCAGCCAGGTGCCGGGACGTGCGGTGAGCGCCGCCCGGTGGAGGGCTTCGCCCTCCTCGACGGGCATGAAACCCGTTGTCTCCGCAACCATCCGGGCGATCTCGGACGGCACGGACATCAGCCGGCCGCCTCGTCACGCACCGACCGCTCGGCGACGGTGGCGCCGGCCTCACCTGGCCAGCCCGCGTCACGCCACAGGGCAGCGCCTCCGGTCGTCTGCGTCACGGCGTCCGCCGCGAGCAGCACCGCCGCGGCGGTCCAGGAGGTCTGCTCGCGCGGCCAGATGACCATGTCGGGCAGGTTGCGGCCGGTCCAGTAGCCGCCGGTCTCCTCGTCGCGCAGCCCTTGCAGGTCGGTGAGCACGGCCATCGCGCGGTCGGCGTCCCCCGTCGCATCCAGCGCCGCGACGAGCTCGGCCGACTCCGCCGACGTCACCCACGGCTGGTCCTGCACGCACTGTGCACCGTGACCGTCACGGACATAGGTGGCCCACCCGCCGTCCAGCCGCACGCGAGCGGCATCGCCGCGGACGACCCCGGCCAGAACCGGGTAGTACCAGTCCATCGAGAAGCGGGACCGGTCCGCGAACGAGTCCGGCCGCTCGCGCAGGGCGGCCGCCAGCCGGTTGCCCGCCCAGCGCCAGCGCGGGCGGTCGTGCCCCAGGGTTGCCGCGATGTGGCAGGCACACTCGATCGACTGCAGCGCACTGGCGCTGCCGGTCAGCAGGGCGAAATCGGCGACTCCCCCGCGTTCACCGACCGCCCACCCGAGCTCACCGCCGGGATGCTGCGCCCGGATCACGAAGTTGATCGCGGCCTCCACGGTCGGCCACAGCCGCGCCAGGCCGTCGGTGCGCCCCGTCACCAGGTAGTAGTGCCACAAACCGACTGCGAAATAAGCACATTGGTTGGTGTCGGCGCCCGCGTCCTCGATCTCGCCGTCGCGCAGCACCATCGGCCAGGACCCGTCCTTGCGCTGGGTGGCCGCCGACCACTCCAGCGCACGCCACGCCGCCGACCAGTGACCCGCCACCGTCAGCCCCATCGCAGCCTCGATGTGGTCCCACGGGTCCAGGTGACTGCCGTCATACCAGGGGATCGAGCCATCCGGCCGCTGCTGCCGCAGCACGAATTGCGCTGTGGCCGTGCACTGCCCGGCGCTCAACACACCAGGGACAGCGAGCGCACGGGACCCTCGCGCGACCTGTGCCGTCATACGCGATCCTCCGGCTTGGTCAGATAGACGACGAAGCTCTTGCCGAGCACCGGATTGAGGGCGTTCTCACTGGCACGGGTGACGAAGGGCGCCTTCATCAGGTCCCACACGAGCAGGCGGTGATATGCCTTGACCGCCGGATTGTCGTTGTTGTCAGGCCCGACAGCGCATTTCAGCCACCAGTAGGGGCTGTGCAGCGCGTGCGCGTGGTGTTGTCTGTATGGCGCGAGCCCGGCCCGCCGGAGCTTGACCACCAGCTCGGACGCACGGTAGATCCGGATGTGGCCTCCTTCCACCTCGTGGTAGGAGTCGGACAGCTTCCAGCAGATCTGCTCCGGCCAGTTGCGTGGCACCGAAACCGCCGCGAGGCCACCGGGTTTCAGGACACGGTAGATCTCCGCCATGACCTGCTCGTCCTCGTGGACGTGCTCGAGGATCTCCGAGGCGATGACCCGGTCGAAACTGCCCGACTCGAACGGCATCGTCCGTGCATCACCGTGCATGACGGTGCCGGACGCACCCTCGGGCACCTCACCCTCCAGCTCCATGGCACCGAACATGACCTTGATGTCGGCCAAGTCGGACTCGGACCGGTCGAAGGCCGTCACGATGCCACCACGCCGCAACGCCTCGAAGGAGTGCCTGCCCTGCCCGGCGCCGACGTCGAGCACCGTCATGCCCGGCGCCACCGGGAAGGCCGAGTCGAAATCCATCGTGATCATCGTTGTTGCTCCTTCTGCTGCGGCCGCGGGACCGGTCTCGCCGACCCCTGGCCGGCGGCGACGACCTCGGCGTAGACGTCGGCGGTCGCGCGCGCCACGGCCGACCAACTGTACGTGCTGGCGGCCCGCGCACGGCCCGCTGCACCCATCCGCGCGGCTTCTCGCGGTGCGCTGAGCACGTGCGCCATACCGGCGGCCAGCGCCGCGGCGTCGCCGGCAGGCACGAGCTGCCCGACGTCGTCCGCGAGGAGTTCCGGCAGGGCGCCGACGTCCGAGGCGACCACCGGGGTCGCACACGCCATCGCCTCGACGGCGGGGATCGAGAAACCTTCGTAGAGCGACGGGATCACCTGCAGCTGGGCGGAGCCGATCAGGGCCGCCAGCTCGGCGTCGCTGATGCCGCTGCGGAAGTGCACCCGGTCGACCAGCCCGGCCTCCGCGAACCGCTTCTCGGTCGCGTCACTCGGCGCCCCCACCACGACCAGCTCGCTCCACGACTCCCGCGGCAGCGCGGCGAGCGCGTCGACCAGCACCGACATGCCCTTCAACGGCACGTCGGCACTCATGACCGCGACGATGCGGCCCGGCACGCGGGGTGCGGCGGGTGGCCGGAAGCGGTCGATGTCGACGCCCACGGGCACGATCCGCATCCGATCGCGCGGCACGCCGAAGTCGGCGGCGATGTCCTGTGCCGACACCCGCGAGACCGTGAGGACATGGCTGCTGCGCCGCGCGACCCGCCGCTGCATCTGCACGAAGCCGTACCAGCGGCGCTTGGACACGCGCGCCCAGCCGGTCGCGGCGTCCAGCTCGAGTCGCCGGTCCCGGCTGATCGGGTGGTGAATGGTCGTGAGCAGCGGCAGGCCGCGCCGCTCCAGCGCCAACAGGCCCGGAGCGAGCGTCTGGTTGTCGTGCAGGATGTCGAAGTCGCCGATCCGGTCGCGCAGTAGTCGGGAAAGGCGCATGCCGAACGTCCGCGGCTCCGGGAATCCGGCGGTGCACATGGCGGCATACTCGAAAACATCTATGCCAGAGCGAAATTCGCGCCAGTGCGGCCGGCGGAAGGGATCGTCGGCACGGTAAAGGTCCAGGCTCGGGACCGGGGTGAAGCGCACGCCGGGGTCGAGCACCGGGTAGGGCTGCCCGCTGAAGACCTCGACCTGGTGACCGAGCGCGACGAGCTCCCGGGACAGGTTGCGCACGTAGACGCCCTGGCCGCCGGAGTGCTCCTTGCTCCGGTATGACGCGAGCGCGATCCTCACCCGACCCGCTCCGCTTCCCGACTGACGGTCTCTTCGCCCATCGACGGTGCAATGCCGCCGTCACTCGGCGAGGAAGCCGTCACTGGCGAAGAGGGGGCGGGCGCCGCGGTGTGCAGGTCGGACTGCGGCAGACGCACCTCGCCGGGGCGCACGAACGTCATGTCCGCCGTGACGTCGGCCTTCCTGGCATCGCGCCGGTCGGCGAGGTAGTTCTGCTTCAGGAACCACGGTTTGCGGTCGCCCTGCTTCGGCAACGCCGCGAGCGAGCGCTGCACGTAACCGGCGGCGAGGTCCAGCGCCGGCGTCGGCGGCATCGCGTCCTCGACCGTGGGATAGCCGTAGGCGTAGCCGTGCTGCCGCACGTGGTTGACGAAGGTGCAGAAGTATTTCGCCGACAGGTCGGCGCGCAGCGTCCACGACGCATTGGTGTAACCGATGCAGATCGCGGCGTTCGGGACGCACTCGAGCATCAGCCCGCGGTAGATGTACCGCTCGCCGGGGTCGCACTCCGCACCGTCGATGCGGATCGTCGCGCCGCCGGCGACCAGCAGGTTCAGGCCGGTCGCGGTGACGATGATGTCGGACGCGATCTGCGTGCCGGACGACGTCCGGATCCCCGCCGGGTCCACCCGCTCGATGGTGTCGGTCACGATGTCCACGTCGTGGGACTCGATGGCCTGGAACAGGTCGGCGTCCGGGACCACGCACAGCCGTTGGTCCCACGGCTTGTAGCGGGGCGTGAAGTGCGCCATACCGACCGAACCGCCCTTGAGCTGCCGCGCCACGCCGGCGCGCAGCATCTTGGTCGCTGCGCCCGGCGCCCGCCGGCAGAACTCGTAGAACGCCAGCGAGGTGACGGCGTTCTTCATCCGGATCGCCTGGTAGGCCCGCTTCGCGGGCAGCAGCTTGCGCGCCGCGGCCGCGAGCGCGTCACGGGCAGGCAGGCTGATCAGGTAGGTGGGTGAACGCTGCAGCATCGTCACGTGCGCTCCCTGCCGCGCCAGCGCAGGCACCAGCGTCATCGCGGTGGCTCCCGACCCGATGACGGTGACGTTGCGCCCCTCGACGTCGACGCCGTCGGCCGGCCAGAACTGCGGATGGATCACCTGGCCCGCGAAGTCGTCCAGACCCGGGATGTCGGGCCGGTAGGGATCGTCGTAGTTGTAGTAACCGGAGCACAGGTAGACGAAGTCGGCACTGACCTCGCGCACGCCCTCCGGGGTCTGCACCGTGAGCGTCCAGCGCGCGTCGGCACTGGACCAGTCGGCGGCCGTCACCTTGGTGCGGTGGACGATGCGCTTGTCGATGCCGTACTTGGCGGCCGTGTCCCGCAGGTAGGCCAGGATGTCCGCGCCGTCGGCGATCGACTTCTCGCCGGTCCACGGCTCGAACGGCAGCCCGAGAGTGAACATGTCGGAGTCGGAGCGGATGCCGGGGTAGCGGAAGAGGTCCCACGTGCCGCCCAGGGACTCACGGGCCTCGAGGATCGCGTAGTCGGCGCCCGGACACATCGTCTGGATCCGGTAGCCGGCGTCGATGCCGGACAGACCGGCGCCGACCACCAGCACGTCGTAATGGTCCTGCAGGGGCATCGTCTCTCCTCGGCCTGCCGTTCGGGACGGTCAGGCCCCTAAGTTACTCGTCGGTCACATCGCTTGCCAGCGCGGACCCGACGCGCAGCTGCTCGCTGCTGTCGTCGCTTCCCCGCCCGTTCCGGCGCACATCGGCGAGTGACCGACGACAGCAGTGAGTTCCTCGTGCGCACGCCGGCGCCGGGCCAACTACCATCTCCCAGCGTGACACAGCCGCCTGAACCGTATGACGTGCTGATCGTCGGCGCCGGCCCGAGCGGCAGCCTGGCCGGGTATGCCGCCGCGCATGCCGGGGCACGCACTCTCGTGGTCGACCGCTCGGAGTTCCCCCGCTACAAGACCTGTGGCGGCGGTCTCATCGGCTCGACGCTGGCGGCACTGCCGGACGACGTCGAGGTGCCGGTGCAGCAGGAGATCACCCGCGCGTCCTTCACCCTGGCCGGTGGGCGCCACTTCGAGCGCTCCGGTGGCGGCCGGATCCTCAGCCTGGTCAACCGTGCCGACTTCGACACCGCGCTGCTGCACGCGGCGAAGTCGGCGGGGGCGCAGATCCGCACCGGCGTCACCGTGACCGCCGTCGCCGAGGCCGACGACCTGGTGACCGTCACCACGACGCAGGGAGCGCTGCGCGCCCGGGCGGTGGTCGGCGCGGACGGCTCGGCCGGCCGTGTCGGGCGTCACGTGGGCGTGCGGCTGCGCCAGACCGACCTGGGTCTGGAGGCGGAGGTCGCGCCCGACGCGGCCGCCCGGGAGGCCTGGCGCGGCCGCGTGCACCTGGACTGGGGACCCACGCCCGGCTCCTACGCGTGGGTCTTCCCCAAGCGGGACGTGCTCACGGCCGGGGTCATCATGGCCAAGGGACACCCCGCCGAGACGAGGCGGTATCTGGCGGATTTCTTGTCCCAGCAAGGTCTTTCGCACCTGGAAACGGTGCGGGCGTCCGGTCATCTGACCCGGTGCCGCACCGGGGACTCACCGCTGGGCCGCGGCCGGGTGCTGGTCGCCGGGGACGCCTCGGGACTGCTCGAACCGTGGACCCGGGAGGGCATCTCCTACGCGGTCCGGTCCGGTCGGATCGCGGGCGTGTGCGCCGCGCGGCTCGCCCAGGGACAGCTGACGCCGTCGGAGGCGGTGGCGTCATACACCGAGGCGGTGGGCGCGCAGCTCGGTCGGGAGATGGCCGCCGGCGAGCGCGCACTGCGGGCGTTCGAGCGGCATCCGCGCGCGTTCCACACGATGCTGCGCACCGCTGCGGGATGGCGGGTCTTCACCGAGATCACCCGTGGCGACACCACGCTCGCGCAGGTGCTCCGGCACCGGTCGGCGCGGATCGGACTGGCGGCGCTGAACCGGTGGTGAGCCGGCTCAGACGGTGCTGCCCGCCGTCCCGCCGCTGCTCTCGCCGTGCGCCGCCAGGACGAACACCACGATCACGAAACCGATCGCCAGCACCAGCTGGGCGGCGCCGATCACGATGCCGGCGATCGCCATACCCCGCCCGGCATCCTGCAGTTGTTTGGACCTGTTCAACGCGATGACGCCCAGCACGATGCCGACGATGCCCGAGACCCCGCACAGCACGAACATGCCGGCGAGGCTGGTGACGAACGACGCGATCGCCATGCCGTTGCTCGGTGCCGGCTGGTAGTTGCTGTACGGGTTGTAGGCCGGAGGGCCGTACTTCGGGTCGTATGCCGGGCCGCCGTCGGCCTGCTGGCCGTAGCCGGGCTGACCGTACGCCTGCTGGCCGTAGCCGGGCTGACCGTAGGGCTGCTGACCGTACTGCGGCGAGGCGACGTACGGCTGGTCCGCCGGCGCGGCATACGGGTCGACGGCCGGCTGGGCGCGCGTCTCCTCGTAGTGGATGTTCCGGTCGCTGGGGCCCCCGCCATACGGATCAGACATGGGGTCAGCGTAAGCGCCGATGAGCCGGGCCGCCGAATCCCGGCACCGGTCAGTTGACGACGGAGTCGCCCGGCAGCCAGCCGGCCGGGCCGCTGGAGCCGGCCGGGTAGGTCTCCATGGGCACGCGACCGGCGGCCCACGCCTTCAGGACGGGGTCCATCACCCGCCAGCACGACTCGGCCGCGTCGCCGCGCACCGACAGCATGGTGTCGCCGTCCAGGATCTCCCGCAGCACCTCGCCGTAGGGCAGCATCCACCCGGGTGCCAGCTCCGCGCGCAACTCCTTCTGCTCCAGGTCCATCGGGCTGCCCTCGGCGTTCATCGTCAGCACGAACGACACCGCGCCCGGGTTGAGTTCGATGATCAGCTTGTCCGGCGCGGCCGCGTTGTCGAAGCCGACCGGCAGATGCGGCACCTGACGGAAGTAGGCCACGATCTGCTTGCGCGGCGTGCCCAGCGCCTTGCCGCTGCGCAGGGTGAACGGCACCCCGGACCACCGGTTGTTGCGCACCTCGACCTGCACCTGGGCGAGGGTCTCGGTGTTGCGCCCGGCGTCGACACCCTTCTCTTTCGTGTATGCCGGAACCTTGCGCCGACCGATCGCACCCGCGGTGTAGCGCGCCCGCTTGCTGGCCCGCTTCGGACTGTTCCCCCACAGGTGTGTCGAGCGCAGCACCTGGTTCTTCTGGTCCTGCACCTCCGTGGCACTCAGCTCCGCCACCGACTCCATGGCGAACACCGCGAGCACCTGCAGCAGGTGGGACTGCAACATGTCCCGCAACGCGCCCGCGGTGTCGTAGTAGCCGGCGCGGCCCTCCAGGGCCAGGTCCTCGTCGTAGATGATCTCGACCCGCTCGATGTGCTCGCGGTTCCAGACCGGTTGCAGGATGCGGTTGGCGAAGCGCAGCCCGATCAGGTTCAGGACCGTGGACCGTCCGAGGAAGTGGTCGACCCGGAAGATCTGGTCCTCGGGGACCACCCGGTGCAGTTGCTCGTTGAAGGTGCGGGCGGTCCGCTCGTCCGAGCCGAAGGGCTTCTCCAGCGCGAGGCGGGTGTCGGCCGGCAGGTCGATGTCCTCCAGCAGCTTGCAGACCCCGATCGACACCGCCGGCGGGAGCGCGAAGTAGATCACCAGCGGCCCGGACAGGGAGCCGATCAGGTCGGCCAGGTCTGCGGCATCGAGCAGGTCGGTCCGCCGGTAGCGGGTGCGCGAGAGGACGGAGCGCTTCGGCCGGGCGGGCACCGGCACGAGGTCGAACGCGTCCTCCACCCGCTTCTTCCAGTCCGCCGCGGACAGGTCGGCGCGGTCCGCACCGACGATCCGGACCTTCCGGGTGGGCTCGATCTTCAGCAGGCTGCCGATGCCGGGCAGCAGCAGCCGATGGGTCAGATCGCCACCGGCGCCGAGGATGAGCAGGGTCACGGATTCGTCTGCAGCCATGCGACAGAGCATGACACGGGATCACCGCGGTGTTCGCGATGCGGACACGGAAGGTTGCTGTGACGTTCGGCATCAGGTAACTTCTCGTTATGCAAATCATCACGCGACATGATTCCTCCCGGCCGGCCGGCCGGGCGCTCATGTGTCGCTGTCTGGCCTCCTGAGCTACCGCAGCACGTCCGGATCAGGGCGAATCCCGCTCAACTGCAGCTGGATCCGCACAGACAGCCCCAAGGAACCCCGATGACCGTCACCATCCCAGCCCGGCCCACCGCCCGCACCGATGCCGAACTGACCTGGCAGTCGGAGCTTTTCAGCGCGATGCCGGTCAGCCGGACCTCAGCCCTGCCGCAGGCGCGGGAACGCATCAGTCCGCGCGCGGCGTTCCAGGAGGTCCTGTGGGGCCGGTCGACGCTGGTCGACATACGCTCAGCAGCGCAGCGCCGGACCGAAGGTGAGCTGCCGACATCGTTGACACCGTTGACGATCGAGCACGCGACGCTCGGCTGCCGGCTCGACCCACGCGGCGCGGCGCGGCTGCCGATCGCATCCACCGAACTCCGCGTCATCGTGATCTGCCAGGAGGGGCACGAGTCGTCCCGCGCGGTCGAGACCCTCGCGCGGCTCGGCATCCGCCACGCCACCGATGTCGTCGGCGGCTTCGCCGCGTGGCGCTCGCTGGGCCTTCCCGTCGCCGCCTGATTGCCGAGCGGACACGAAACGCACTGAGGGGACACGAACGGCCGCCCTCAGCCGGGCATTCTTGGTGTCCCCTCGATACGTATTGTGTCCTGTCGGCGAATGGGAGGTGGCCGGTCGGCGAATGGGGGGTGGCCGGTGGCGGATGGGGGCTAGCAGCGGGCGGTGGCGGCGGTCTCGCCGCCGATGACGAAGCGTGCGTCGACGGTGATCTCGGACCGCAGCGAGTTGGCGATGAAGCACTCCTGGTGTGCGATGCGGGTCAGCCGCTCGAGCTGGTCGAGCCTGCTGCCGGAGGCGAGCGTGACGACGGGCCGAAGCTCGATCCGGGTGATCCACATCGGCGGATCCGCCTCGGGCATCACACCTTCGGCTTCGTCCCGGTAGTCGATGACGTCCAGCCGGGCACGCGCCGCGACCGCGAGGAACGACAGCAACTGGCAACTGCTCGCAGCCATCACCAGCAATTGCTCCGGATTGACCTTCGCCGGATCGCCGCGGAAGTGCGGATCCGAGGACATCACCACGGCGGGCAGCTCCCCGGGCGCGACGTGGTGCTCGCGCGGGTAGGCGTCATACCCGACGCCGGTGGCGCCCGACCAGGCCAACGTCGTGCGATAGGTGTGGCTCGCGGTCATGCCGGTGATGGTATCGGGCGCCCACCCGCCACTGCGCGGATCCGCGAACGGTTGACGAGGCGGGGAAACGGGTATCACCAGGGCGATCAACCGTTGGTCGTGCTCGAGTGAAGGAAGCCGACAGATGACTCCTACCTCCATGTCCACCGGCGACGACTCGCCGCCGCTCGCCGAGCACGACGCCGGCCAGGAAACCGCACACATGCCCTCGGACGTCAGCGACCACGTCGGGTTGTTCGACGGATTCGCCACCCACGCGTCCCGGTTCTTCTCGAACGCGTGGTTCTTCGCCTTCTGCGTCCTGCTGGTGCTGCTGTGGGCACCGTCCTTCTTCGTGCTGGGCAGCCTCGACACGTGGCAGCTGATCATCAACACCGTGACCACCATCGTCACCTTCCTCATGGTGGCCCTGCTGCAGAACAGCCAGACCCGTGCGGACGACGCACTGCAGGACAAGCTGAATGCCATCTCGGCAGCGCTCGGGGAACTCATGGCCCACAGCGGCGTTGCCGACGACTACATCCACGAGTTGCGGAAGGCCGTCGGCATCGAGGAGAAGGAGTCGTCGGCATGAACACCGACCGCGGTGGCCGCCCGGCCGGGCGGCTGCATCGATGACAGCCGTGCCCGCTGCCTTCGCCGACGTCGTCGCCGCACTCGACTCGCCCCTCGTCATCGTGACGACCGCCGTGGACGGCGAACGGGCCGGGTGCCTGGTCGGCTTCCACACGCAGTCGAGCATGGAACCCCCGCGCTACTGCGTGTGGCTCTCCAAGGCGAACCACACCGCTCGGTGCGCCCAGCGATCGATGCACCTGGCGGTGCAACCGATCCCGGAGGGCGACTTCGCGCTGGCCGAGCGGTTCGGCACGCTGACCGGCGACACCACCGACAAGTTCGCCGGCCTGGCGGTGCACGACGGGCCGGATGGCGTCCCACTTCTCGACGCGTGCCCCACCGGCGTGCTGCTGCGCAAGACCATCGTGCTCGACGACGGCGGAGACCACCTGTGCGTCACGGGCGAGGTGATCGATGCCTGGTGCGACGGCTCGCCACGGCCACTGCGCATGTCCCGCGCGAGTGACCTCGAGCCGGGGCACGGCAACCGCGAGCGCCCGCACCCGCCGACCGAACGAGCCGACTGACCCGTCCGGCGCGCGCCCGTCCGGCGCTGACCCGGCCGGCGGACGCGCACCCCGGCGGTGGCGGGGACGCTCAGGCGCCGGTGAAGTGCAGCAGCGGCTGGCCGGCCCGGTCGGCCGCCTGCACCACGGTCTGCACGATGGCGCCGGCGACGAGCTCCGGGTTGTCGGCCATCGGCACGTGACCGCAGTCGGGCAGCGTCAGGTGGGACACCCGTGGGAGCGCCTCACGCGCGGTCACGGCCTGCGACGGCAGCAACAGCCGGTCCTTGGTGCCCCATGCGATCGTGACCGGCACCAGCGGCTCGTGCCGGTAACGGGACCGTGTGGCGTGCCACGCGGTCGGGAAGAACCCGGGCGAGGTGCGCAGGTTGAGCGCCTCGCGGTAGGCGATGTCCGCAGGGACGTTCTCCGGGTGGGAGTAGAGCCGGCGCAGGCTCACCTTGCGCAGCAGTGCCTTGTCGGAGAAGAGCTTCAGGACCGGGCGCGGCGCGTGCGCCGACGCCTTGAGCATCGTCAGGCCGGCGACCGCGTTGACCAGGCCGAGAGGCCCCCAGAAACCGGCCGGTGAGATCGCGGTCGCGGTGCGCACCGACCCGCGCGCCGCCAGCTCCAGCGCGAACATGCCGCCCAGGGAGTTGCCGGCGACGTGCGGACGGTCCAGCCCGAGGTGGCCGAAGAAGTCCTCCAGCTGGTCGACGTAGCTGTCCATCCGATAGCTGTATGGCGCTGCCGGCGCCGGCGACGCGCCGAATCCCGGCAGATCGAGCGCGACCACGTCGAAATCCTGGGCCAGCAGCTCGAAGGTGTCACCCCACGCGGACCGCTGGTGCCCGATGCCGTGGATCAGCACCAGGGGATCGCCCGATCCCGCCCGTGTGTAATCGATCGTGGACATCACGCCTCTTCTCGCCGCCCGAGTCACGGACACATCACATGCCTGCGGAAACCGCCGGCTCATCGCGCTGCGCGGCGCGGGCCGACAGACCCACAGTACCTACTGATCTCCACGGGCGGGCACCTTGTGTCCGACGGCTTGCCCGCTGAGCGCGCTGGCAAGCGCGGTCACCGGGAGCCGCCACCGGCGCCGTCACCGACGAGCGCGCGGCGGGTTCGGATCCGGCAGGACGATCAGCGAAGCCCGCGCGACCAGCGATCCTGCGGCGTCGTAGGTGATGTCGGCGTCGATCAGCTCGCCGCGCAGCACGTGCGGCAACCAGATGCGCGAGTCGTCCCACATCCGCTCGATCGGCAGTGCGTCCACCCGGTGCCACTGCGGGTCCAGCTCGTCGGACGCGATCAGGTCACCCGTCCAGGCCGTCGCCCGGTAGAGCGCGACCGACATCTCGGTGGCCGGGGAGGACGGGAACCGGAAGACGACGCGGCCCGCGTCATACAGCGCGGACGGAGCGACGAGGAAGCCGGTCTCCTCGAAGGTCTCCCGGATGCCGGCCTCCGCATCGGTCTCGCCCGGCTCGACGTGCCCGCCGATGCCGACGATCCGGCCGGTGCCGAAACCGCGCTGTTTCAGCCCGAGCAGCACCTCCTGCCCGGCGGGGGTGTCGCGCAGCAGGAAGACCAGGCACATCGGCGTCATCATCACCTGCCAGCATGCCCGATCGACCCGGGAGCACGGCCCGCCACCCTCGCCCGCGCCTCCCCGCGGCGACAACATCGTGGACAGGTGCGCGCAGGACCGGCCCGACCCACCACCATGGACCCCGTGAGCATCGGAATCCTGACCAGTGGCGGCGACTGTCCCGGACTCAATGCGGTGATCCGTGGGGCAGTGATCAAGGGTGACCGCATCCACCAGGTGTCGTTCCTCGGCATCCGGGACGGCTGGCGCGGGCTCGTCGAGGACGACATCGCGCCCCTGCCGAGGTATGACGTGCGCGGCATCTCGCGGGCCGGTGGCACCATCCTGGGCACCTCGCGCACCAACCCGTTCGAGCACGGCGGTGCCGCCCGCGTGCGGGAGGTCATGGACGCCCGGGGTATGACGGGGCTCATCGCCATCGGCGGCGAGGGCACGCTGACCGCCGCCCGCCGGCTGGCCGACGAGGGCATCCCTGTCGTCGGCGTCCCCAAGACGATCGACAACGACCTGTCGGCCACCGACTACACCTTCGGCTTCGACACGGCGGTGTCGGTCGCGACCGAGTCCATCGACCGGCTGCGGACCACCGCCGAGTCGCACCACCGCTGCATGGTCGTGGAGGTCATGGGCCGGCACGTCGGCTGGATAGCCCTGCACGCCGGGATCGCCGCGGGCGCGCACGCGATCCTGATCCCCGAGGTGGAGGTCTCGATCGAGGAGATCTGCGGCTGGGCGGAGGACGCCCGTGATCGCAAGCGCGCTCCGGTCATCGTGGTCGCGGAGGGTTTCGTCCCGGCCGGCGAGGAGCACCTGCACGCGCCACGCGGCCTGGACGCCTTCGGCCGACCACGGCTGGGCGGGATCGGCGAACGGCTCGCGCCGGAGATCGAGGAGCGGACCGGCATCGAGACCCGCTCGGCGACCCTCGGTCACCTGCAGCGCGGTGGCGTGCCCTCGGCGTACGACCGGGTCCTGGCGACAAGATTCGGGACCGCTGCCGTCGACGCGGTCGTCGAAAATCGTTGGGGCACCATGGTTTCACTGATCGGCACGGACATCGAGCTGGTCGACCTGCACTCCGCGACCACAGTGCTCAAGACCGTCCCCCGCGAGCGCTGGGACGAGGCCGCGATCCTCTTCGGCTGAGCGACGGGCTCGCGGGCCCGACACCGTCTCGTTCCTCGACCTACCCGACCCGCGAACGAAGGTCCGCCACGACCTCGGCGACGTACGTGGCGACGGCGCCGGAGACAGTCCTGGCGCCCTCGAGCGGCGGCCCGACATACTCCGGAGCGAGCAGGCCCGCGTCCGCGAGCGCGTGCACCAGGGCGTGCTTGACCTCCGGGCGCGGCAGGCCCGCAGGGACCGGGAACGCATAGACGTCGGCGGGTTCGCTGCGGATCTTCGGGAAGCGTCGGCGCACCCGGGCGGTGTCCTTGTCCTTGGCGTTCAGGTGCAGCCAGGTCCGCAACGCCGGTGGCATGCCGGTCGTGCCGACGTAGAGGACGCTCGCCCGCGGGTCCGGGCTGTCCGGCAGCCGCCATACATAGACCCACGAATGCGGTCGGTCCGGAGTGAGTTCGCCGTCCCTGACATGCCAGATCTCGGTGCCGTCCACCCCACAGTTCTACCGCGTGGACCGATACGTTTGCAGCCATGACGCAGTCGCGTGCCGGAGGCCCCGACCTGACCGCACAACTGGCCGCCGCGGCCCCCGACGAGAACGACCCGGCGCTGCGCAGTGCCGTGCGCCGCTCCGTCCGCCGCCTGGTGCCGTTCGTCGCGTTGCTCTACTTCATCAACTACCTGGACCGCACCAACATCGGCTTCGCGGGGCCCAACGGCATGAACGAGGGCCTGCAGCTGACCGGGTCGATGTTCGGCTTCGCGTCCGGCATCTTCTTCCTCGGCTACCTGCTGCTGGAGGTGCCCAGCAACATGGCGCTGCACAAGTTCGGCGCCCGCCGCTGGATCGCGCGCATCCTCTTCACCTGGGGCATCGTCGCCGCAGCGATCACCTTCGTGCCCAATGCCGGCACGCTCTACGTGCTGCGTTTCCTGCTCGGCGTGGCCGAGGCCGGCTTCTTCCCGGGCATCGTGCTCTACCTCACCTATTGGTTCCCCCAGCGCGAACGCGCCCGGATGACAGCGCTGTTCATGGTCGCGGTCCCTCTGTCCAGCGCGATCGGCACGCCGGTCTCGTCGCTGTTGATCGCGCACGCGCACGGCCTGCTCGGGCTCGACGGCTGGCGCATCATGTTCCTGTTCGAGGGCGTGCCGGCGATCTTCCTCGGCGTCGTGACCTGGTTCTTCCTCACCGACCGCCCGGAGAGCGCCCGCTGGATGCCGGCCCACGAGCGTGACGCGCTGCAACGCACGCTGGACGCCGAACAACTCGGCCGCAGCCGCACCTACCGGGTCAGCATCTGGCAGTCACTGACCCGGCCACGGGTCTGGGCGCTGGCGTTCGTCTACTTCGGGATGGTCTACGGCCTCTACGCACTCAGCTTCTTCCTGCCGACGATCATCGCGGGGTTCGCCGACCAGTACGGCGCCGACTACTCGATCGTGCAGCGCGGCCTGATCAATGCGATCCCGTATGTCGCCGGCGCCATCGCGATGATCCCGTGGGCGCTGCACGGCGACCGGACCCGCGAACGCGTCTGGCACGTCGCGGGGCCGATGATCGCGGGCGGCATCGCCATACCGATCACGCTCTATCTGGGCAGCCCGTTCGCGGCGATGGTCGCGGTGACGATCTGCGCCGTGGGCATCATGTGCGCGCTGCCGACCTTCTGGGCGCTGCCGACGGGTTTCCTGTCCGGCGCGGCCGCGGCGAGCGGGATCGCCCTGATCAACTCGGTCGGCAACTCGGCGGGCTTCTTCGCGCCGTACTTCACCGGCTGGCTGAAGGACGGCACCGGCACCGAGAAGACCGGCCTGTGGTTGGTCGGGGCCGTGATGGTGCTCGGCGGGTTCCTCGCGGTGCTGCTGGGCGCTGCGCCGCGACCCGAAGTCACCCCACGATCAGGTGATTCGCAATGACCACGATCCTGCTGTTGCACTCGGCGTTCGGCCTGCGTCCGGCGGTCACCCGTTTCGCCGACGGGCTGCGCGAGCACGGGCACGACGTGGTGGCACCGGACTACTACGGCGGTCACGTCTTCGACGACACCTGCGCCGGGCTGTCGCACCGTGACGACGTCGGCCCGGCGAAACTGCTCGCCGGGGTGCGACCCGTCCTGGAGGACCTGCCGGCCGACACCGTGCTCGCCGGATTCTCCCTCGGCGCCGCGTTCGCCCAGCGGCTGGCCGCCGACCGCCCCGAGGCGGCCGCGGTGATCCTGATGCACAGCGTCGCCGCGCCGCGCGGCGGTGTGTGGAGCGGGCAGCCGGTGCAGGTGCACCGCTACGCCGAGGACCCGTTCGTCGACCCGGCCGACCTGCGGGCACTGGGTGCGGCGGTGCGGGCATCGGGTGCGGACCTTGTGGACTTCGTCACACCGGGCAAGGGGCACCTGTTCACCGACACGGACCTGCCGGACGGCGACGCGGGCGCCACTGCGGCGACCATCGAGCGGATCGCGGCGTTGCTGGCCCGCTGACCCGGTCACCCGGCCGCCGGAGGAACCCTCCGGTAATGATTGGCGCGTTGTCGGCGCGCGGGGTTAGCCTTGGTTGCTGCACTTTTCACGGGCGCAGTGCATCACCCCACACACCATCTGAAGGAGGGGAGCGTGTCGCAGACCGCACCCATGGACTACCCCGAGGAGATCGACGGGGCCGTCCTCAAGGTCGCCGGCGTCGTGGTGCTCGGCGCCATCATGTCGATCCTCGACATCACGGTCGTCAACGTCGCGTTGCCGACCTTCCAGAACGTCTTCGGCTCGCACGGCCAGCCGGTCGCCTACTCCACGGTCGCCTGGACGGTGACGGCATACACCCTCGCCCTCGC
>Ga0164242_10002657_pt1 | contig 20666 bp, 15 predicted proteins | sample OricomgcompostMG_FD_108783 | JGI IMG/M metagenome (GOLD analysis project Ga0164242, IMG submission 108783) | Miracle-Growth compost microbial communities from Emeryville, California, USA - Original compost - Miracle growth compost (MG) ... | reverse complement strand
TGCACAAGTCGAAGTCGGTTCATTCTAGAAAGAATTAAATGTCCAAAAACGGGAAAGTTATTGAAATCGACATCGGTAATCGCTGCTAATCCGCAGCGCGTATTGGCAGAAGCATGAAAAAGCTACCGCGGGGCCTGCCGCAGCGGCGCCGCGCGGTCGCCGAGCACCTTTCCCGCCGCCTTCAGCCGCGCTTTACACACGATTAAATGGCCGCAAAATGACGCGGTAAAAAACTGAATTTTTTTGAATTATTTTCTGTTTTTGGGGAAGGATTTTGTTTCGCGAATGTGCGGCATGATCCAGCGGATCGCCGTTACTGTCGCGGAGGAATTCCTTTGTCGTCGCCACGCCCCGATCGCCGTCTGCGCCGTTCGCTCGCGCTTGCCGTGTTGACCGCGCTCGCCTGCACATCCTCGGTGCAGACGATCGCCGCGCCGTCTTTGCCGGTCAGGACTTCCTGGATCGGCAACACCGACGGCTATGGCGACGGAACATGGACGCAGATCGATATCACCGCGATCGCCGTCACGCCGGACGGCAAGGTGTTCACCGACGCGCCGTGGGACGAAAGCGGCGCCGAGATCAGCGCGTACCAGAACGGCAAGATGCTCGGTTTCGCGGGCGGCACGCACGGCTGGGGCGGCAGCGGCGGCAACGCGGTCGCGGTGAACAGCCGTTATCTGTATGCGGCGGTCGGCGTCGGCAACGAGAAGGGGCATCTGGTCGGCCCCGGCATCTGGCCGCCGAAGGGGCAGCAGTGGTACGGCGTCACGCGCCGGCCGCTCGACAACCTGAAGCGCGGCGCGTCGTTCCAGCCGCCGGCCGATCCGCTGAATCCGCACGCGCAGCTTTCCGGCGCGTTTCTGAAGATCAACACCGTGCCTACCGGCACCCAGGCCGGAATCGGCGGGCTCGCGGCGAACGACACGACGCTGTACGTCGCGAACACGCCGATGAACCGCATCGAGGCATACGACGCGCAGTCGATGCAGCGCAAGACGCAATGGGACGTGCCCGCGCCGGGGCACCTGGCGCTCGCCGCCGACGGCACGCTGTGGGCGCTGACCGACTCGACCGGCGATCACCCGAAGATCGTCCACTACGCGAGCGACGGCCGCGTACTCGGCGACCGGCTCGCGTTGCCGGCCGATACCGTCGCGGTCGATCTCGCGATCGATCCGAAACAGCGGATCCTGGTCGCGGACAACGGGCCGCGCCAGCAGATCCTGATCTACACGCGCGGCGCGAACGGCTATACGCAGACGGCGACGCTCGGCGAGCGCGGCGGCATCTTCTCCGGCGTGGCCGGGCGGCCGGGGCCCGGGCGCTTCAATGGGCTGACGGGCGTCGCGGCCGATGCGCACGGCAACGTGTACGTGTCGACGAACGGCATCGGGCCGCGGCTCGGCTCGACCGGCGCCGGCCTCGGCGCGACGCTCGAAAGCTATGCGCCGGACGGCCGGCGGCTGTGGCAGGTGCAGGGGCTGCTGTTCGTCGACGGCGCGTGGATGGATCCGCAGCGGCCGAACAGCGTGTACACCGGCAACAAGCGCTTCGAGATCGATCTGTCGAAGCCGCCGGGGCAGGACTGGACTTATGTCGGATTCCTGTCGAACCGCTTCCGCTATCCGGACGATCCGGTCTTTCACACCGACCAGTGGCCGGGCCTGCCGACCGCGCGCGCATTGAACGGTCACACGTTCCTGTATCTGACCGACATGTACGCGGACCATCTGAAGATTTACCGTTTCGACCCGCAGCACGAAGGCGAAACCGCGATTCCGTCCGGCTTCATCGCGGGCCGCGCGCGCGGCGTCGCGCACGTGCCGAACGCGCCGCCGGGCGGCGACTGGATCTGGCGCGACGCCAACGGCAACGGCCGTTTCGACGCCGACGAATTCACCCGCAACACGAGCCGCGAGCATCTCGCGGGCGGCTGGGGCTGGTGGATCGACACGCGCGGCGACATCTGGCGCGCGCGCGACAACCGCGACATCGTGCGCTTCGTATACGGCGGGCTCGACCCGAAGGGCAACCCGGTCTACGCGTATTCGGACCTGAAGAAATATCCGGTGCCCGCGCCGTTCACCGAAGTGCATCGCGTGATCTACGAGCCGAAGACCGACACGATGTACGTGACCGGCTACACCGCCGATGCGCCGCACGACCCGGGCTTCCCGAAGGAGGCCGGCAAGGTGCTGGTCCGCTACGACGGCTGGTCGGGCGGCAAGCCGGCGTTGCGCTACGAACTGCGGCTGCCGTGGGACCCGCACGCGAAGCCGCCCGTCACGCCGGCGGGCCTCACCGTCGCCGGGCAGTACGTATTCGTCGTCGAACCGGCCGGCAACGTGCACGTGTACGACAAGGACAGCGCGAAGGAAATCGGCACCTTCGGGCCGGGCGCGGCGGTCGGCCATACGTCGGGCTGGGTCGACGTGCCGTTCGGCATCAGCGCGCACCGCGAGCCGGACGGCGCGTATCTGGTGTTCGTCGAAGAGGACGCGCGCGGCAAGGTGATGATGTACCGCTGGAAGCCCGCATGAGCGGCGGCGACAGGCGGCGCGAATTCAACGTACGCTCGCGCCGCGCGGCGCGGGCACAACGGAAATGGTGAATGGACAAGGCAATACTGCGTAACGTCGCGATCAATCTGTTCGGCCTGATCCTGCCGACCTTCGTGTCGCTCGTCACGGTGCCGTCGTACATCCACGTGCTCGGCGTCGAGCGCTACGGCGTGATCGCGCTCGTCTGGACGCTGATCGGCTACTTCAGCGTGCTCGACCTCGGCATGAGCATGGCCGCGCAGAACCACATTTCGAAGGCGCATGCGTCCGACGACGCCGACGAATGCGAGCGGGTGTTCTGGAGCGCGTTCTGGCTGAACCTGACGACCGGCGCGATCGGCGGCGTGCTGATCTACGTGGGCGGCGCCGCGTACACCGCGTACTTCACGCACGTGTCGCCGCAGATGCGCCACGAGGTGTTCCTCGCGCTGCCGTGGCTCGCGGTCGCGATTCCGCTCGCGAACGTGTCGTGGGTATTCGGCGGCGCGATCAACGGCGCCGAACGCTTCGGCATCTACAACACGAACCAGACCATCGGCACCTTCCTGTTCCAGCTGCTGCCGCTCGGCGCCGCATGGTGGATCGCGCCGAACCTGCAGACGGTGCTCGCGGCCGCGGTGTTCGCGCGACTCATCGCGGGCCTGCTGCTCGCGCGCGGCGCGCTGCGCGTGCTCGGTATCCGCCGCGTGCGCGGGCCGCGCTTCGATACGTCGAAGGCGCTGTTCAACTTCGGCGGCTGGATGCTGATTGCGAGCGTCGCCACGATGGTCGCCGATTCGCTCGACCGGATGATGCTCGGCGCGGGCCTCGGCGTGCGCTTCGTCACCTACTACACGGTCCCGCAGAACCTGGTCAAGCGCCTGAACATGGTGCCGGTCGCGCTGGAGCGCACGCTGTTTCCGCGTCTTTCCGCGCTGCGCCGCGAGCACGCGGACGAGATCGCCGCGCAGTCGCTGCAGTTCCTGAACGGTATTTTCACGCCGATCGCAATCGGTGCGATCGTCGTGCTCGGGCCGTTTCTGCACCTGTGGGTCGGGCCCGAACTTGCGGAACACGGTGCGCCGGTCGGCCGCGTGCTGATCGTGTCCGTGTGGCTGATCGGCCAGGCGAGCCTCACGCGGATCCTGATTCAGGCGCAGAACAATCCGGCGGCGGCCGCGCGGGTCGGGCTCGTCGAACTGCCGCTGTACGCCGCGCTGCTGTGGTTCGGCATTTCGCGCTTCGGCCTGCCGGGCGCCGCGGCCGCGGTGATGGCCCGCGCGCTGTTCGACTACGCGGTGCTGCTGTACCTGTCGCGGATCCATTCGCGCACGATCATCGTCGATCTGCTCGGACACCTGAGCTTTCTCGGCGCCGCGCTCGCGTGCGCATGGTGGCTGCCGAACCCGCTTTACGCGATCGGTTCGGGCGTCGTGCTCGCGGCGGCGAACGTCGTGTGGTCGATCGCGACCACGCCGATGCTGCGCGGCTTCGCGCGCTCCCTTCTCTTTCGACTGAACCTACGGAAAAGCGCATGAGTCACGAACTTGTCGACAACGCGAAGGGGGCGTCCGCACGCGCGGTCGTGCCGGCCGACTGGCGCGATCCGTCGTCCGCGCGTCGCGCCGAGGCCGGCGCCGGCGTGCAGGCGCGCGCCCGCACGAGCCGCGCGCCGCGCGTCGCGATCGTCCACGACTGGCTCGTCACGTACGCGGGCGCGGAGCGCGTGCTCGAACAGATCATCGCGTGCTTTCCGGACGCGGACCTGTTCGCGGTCGTCGATTTCGTCGACGACCGCCGCTTCCTGCGCGGCAAGAAGGTCACGACGTCGTTCATCCAGCATCTGCCGCTCGCGCGCAGCAAGTACCGCTCGTGGCTGCCGCTGATGCCGCTCGCGATTGAGCAACTCGATCTGTCCGGCTACGACGTCGTGATTTCCAGCAGCCACGCGGTCGCGAAGGGCGTGCTGACCGGGCCGGACCAGTTTCACATCAGCTACGTGCATTCGCCGATCCGCTATGCGTGGGACTTGCAGCATCAATACCTGAAGGAGTCCCATCTGACACGCGGCGTGAAGTCGGCGATCGCGCGGATGATCCTCCATTACATCCGCAACTGGGACGTGCGGACCGCGAATTCGGTCGACCAGTTCGTCGCGAACTCGGCGTTCATCGCGCGGCGGATCCACAAGGTGTATCAGCGCGACGCGGCGGTGGTGTTTCCGCCGGTCGACGTCGAATCGTTCGCGCTCCAGACGGACAAGGACGACTTCTACCTGACCGCGTCGCGGCTCGTGCCGTACAAGAAGATCGACCTGATCGTCGAGGCGTTCGCGCGCACGCCGCATCGCCGGCTGGTCGTGATCGGCGACGGGCCGGACATGCAGAAGGTCCGTGCGAAGGCCGCGCCGAACGTCGAGGTGATGGGCTATCAGCCGTTCGCGGTGCTGCAGGACCGGATGCGCCGCGCGAAGGCGTTCGTGTTCGCGGCCGAGGAGGACTTCGGCATCTCGGTGGTCGAGGCGCAGGCGTGCGGCACGCCGGTCATCGCGTATGGCAAGGGCGGCGCGCTGGAGACGGTGCGCGACTTCACGCAGAGCCGGCCGACGGGCCTCTTTTTCGACGAGCAGAGCGCCGACGCGATCATCGACGCGGTCGACGCATTCGAGCGCGAACCGGGCCGCATCCGCGCTGAGGATTGCCGCGCGAACGCCGAGCGGTTCTCGATTGCGCGCTTTCGCGAGCGCTTCGTCGCCGAAGTCGCGAAGGCCGTGCCGGGCGTCGCCGCCGGCGCGCACCGGCACATCCGCGCGGCCGATCCGCCGCCGGGGCCCGCGCCGTCCAGCGCGCCGCGCGTGCTGGCGATCGATCAGAGCGGCGTGCTCGGCGGCGCGGAGCTATCGCTGCTCGAAGTCGTGAAAGGGCTGCGCGCGCCGATCGACGTGCTGCTGTTCGACGACGGCCCGTTTCGCGAGGCGCTCGACGCGATCGGCGCGAACGTCGAGGTGCTCGCGGCCGACGGACTGCGCAACGTGCGCCGCGACGGTGGCGCCGCTCCGAAGCTCGCGGTGCTGTCGGGCATCGCGTCGCTCGTGCGCGGCACGCGCCGCCGCGCGCGCGACGCCGACGTGCTGTACGCGAACACGCAGCGCGCGATGGTGATCGGCGTGCTCGCGGGCAAGCTCGCGCGCAAGCCGGTGATCTGGCATCTGCGCGACATCGTCAGCGACGCGCACTTCGGGCGCGCGCAGCGGATGGTCATCAAGGGCTGCGCGAAGCTCGGCCTCGCGCACGTGATCGCGAATTCGGAAGCGTCCGCCCAGGTATTCGCAGAACTGACGAAATTCGATCGCAGCCGCATCGACGTCGTGCACAACGGCGTCGACGACGGGCCGTTCGACGCATTGAACGGCGTCACGCAGGCGCAGTTGCGCGAGCAGATCGGGTTGCCGCGCGACGTATTCATCGTCGGCGCGTTCAGCCGGCTCGCGCGCTGGAAGGGCCAGCACGTGCTGCTCGAAGCGCTGCTGCGCGAACCGGGCGTGCACGCGGCGTTCGTCGGCGCGCCGCTGTTCGGCGAGGACGCGTACCACGCGGAACTGCTCGACTTCGTCGAGCGCAACGGGTTGCGCGAGCGCGTGCATTTTCTCGGCTTCCGGCACGACATTGCCGCGTGCATGCGCGCGGTCGACGTGGTCGCGCATACGTCGATCACGCCGGAGCCGTTCGGGCGCGTGGTCGTCGAAGGGATGCTCGCGCGGCGGCCGGTCGTCGCATCGCGCGACGGCGGCGTGACGGAGATCGTCGATCACGGCGTGAACGGGCTGCTGTGTACGCCCGGCGACGCGGCGGACCTCGCGGCGACGATCGCGGCGCTGCGCGACGATCCGGCGTTGCGCGAGCGCCTCGGCGCGAGCGGCGCGGAGGCCGCGCGACGGCGCTTCGGCAAGGAGCGGTATGTGGCGGCGGTCGAACGCGTGCTGAAGGACGTCGCCGCGGCGTGAGGGCCGGCCGGCAACAGACAGGCCGCCCGCGGGCGGCCTGGGTTGTTGCGGTCAGCGACAGTAACGTAGCGTGTGCGGTGTGACGACGGATCGACCGCGCGCGCGTCGCGTCACGCGGCAGCCGGCCGCTTCCGGAGCCGGCGCGTGGCAAGCAGCGCGGGCCGCTCGAACAACTGATAGAACACCCACGCGATCGGCAGCACGACGAGCGTGAATTCGAACGACGGCCAGATCGAGCTTTGCAGCGACGAATGGAACCAGAACGACGCGCCGAGCACGAACAGCGGCAGGTGGATCAGATACAGCGAGTAGCTGAAGTCGCCGATCTTCGAGAACAGGTGAGCGATGGGTCCGCCGCCGGTGGCCGGCCGACCGAGCGCGTTGATCAGCCAGCACGCGAAGCCGGCGGCCCATAGCTGGAACGCGCCGTACTGCCCGAAGTGGAACGCGCCGCAGCCGGCCACGACGAGCAGCGCCGCGAGCGCATTGCCGTACGGCAGCCTCGCCTGCGGGTTGCGCAGCCGGACTTCGGCGATCCACACGCCGAGCATCCACGAGAACCAGAACGACGGGAACGCGATGATGTCGTGCCGTTCCAGCGTGAACGCCGACACGATGTTGACGAGCGCGACGCCGACGAGCGTGGCGTTGAGCCCGATACGACGGCGCAGCGCGAACAGCAGCGGATAGATCAGGTAGAACTGCACCTCGATCGACAGCGTCCACAGCGCGCCGTTCGAGCCATAGGTCTTGCCGGCTATGCCCTGTAGCGACAGCAGGTTCACGAGGAACGCATGCGGGCCGATGTCGAGAATCTTGTGGCTGACGGGCGGCATCGACAGGCTCAGCGTATCGACCGCGGCCGTCAGCAGCAGCGCGGCGAACAGCACCGGATAGATTCGCACGAAGCGGCGCAGCCAGAACTGCCGCGCATCGAGCCGGTAGCCGGGATTCGCGAGCAGGCGCGCGGCGCCGCTGCGGTGAATGCAGTAGCCGCTGATCACGAAGAAAATCGGCACGCCCGCCGACCCCCACGCGACCGGCAGCGTGAGCCACGCCGCGATCGAGCCGGGGTCGGCGAGGGACGCGCCGGAACGGTGAAAGGCGCCCATCCCTATCCACGTGACCTGGCGGCAATGGAAGTACGCGACCAGCAGCGCGGCGAAGCCGCGCATCGTGTCGAGCACGTGTTCGTTTGCCATCGCACCGGCCGCGGGTCTCGCCGCCGAAGCGGAGAGCGATGGGGCCGCAACGGCCGCATCGAGGGCGGGATCGCTCATCAGGGTGGTCTCCTCGGTGTGCACATCGCGATGTTAGGGGACGCGCACGCGAAAGTTATCCAAAAATATTTTCAAAAAGTATTCGTAGACGGGCGCCGTTTTTTTATCGTTTGTCAGATTGGCGGAAATAAATCGACGATAAAGCACGGGACATTTTTTTATCCGCTTTTTGGTGATAGCTTGATCAGGCTTGGTATCGGCCTGACGACGAGGCCGGCTTATGAGCCGTTGGGAGATTTCCGATGAACATGCATTTGCTTGCCGGCATTGCCGTGCTGCTGGTCCTGGTCGCGGTATCCGCGTACCGGGAAGCGCTGCGCAATGAGCCGATCCGCCGCTTCCGCGCGCGCTCCGGGAAGTTGCCGCCGCTCGACGATCTCGAATAGGCGGCGATTGGGCGGCGATTGGCCCGATCCGCCGTTCGCACCGGTGTCGCAGGAAATTCATTCCGTTTCATTAATGAGGGCGGCAAGAATTTCCCGCGTGAGCGGGGCGCGGTATCGAAGCGGAATTTTTGACTTCATTCTGTCAACAGAAAGCGGAATGCTGGTCGGACATAACCGATAATTTTTTGTCTTTGAAACGCGGGGACGCCGGCCTGAGCGCACTGCAACGCCGTCTTCAACATCGATGTGGGGAACGACACCATGCTGAAAGTAACGAAAGCGGTATTTCCGGTCGCCGGCCTCGGCACGCGGTTCCTGCCCGCGACCAAGGCCAGCCCGAAGGAAATGCTGCCGATCGTCGACAAGCCGTTGATCCAGTACGCGGTCGAGGAGGCGATCGCCGCGGGCATTACCGAAATGATCTTCGTGACCGGCCGCAGCAAGCGCGCGATCGAGGACCACTTCGACAAGTCCTATGAAATCGAGGCCGAACTGGAAGCGCGCAACAAGGGCAAGCTGCTCGACCTCGTGCGCAGCATCAAGCCGAGTCACGTCGACTGCTTCTACGTGCGCCAGGCGGAGGCGCTCGGCCTCGGCCACGCGGTGCTGTGCGCGGAAAAACTGGTCGGCGACGGTCCGTTCGCGGTGATCCTCGCGGACGACCTGCTGTACAGCCCGACGCCGGTGATGAAGCAGCTCGTCGATACGTTCAACCACTACCACAGTTCGGTCGTCGGCGTGGAGGCGATCGCGCCGGAGGACAGCGCGTCGTACGGCGTCGTCGATGGCCGCGAGTGGGAAGAGGACGTGTTCAAGCTGTCGGGCATCGTCGAGAAGCCGGCGCCGGACGTCGCGCCGTCGAACCTCGGCGTGGTCGGCCGTTATGTGCTGATGCCGACCGTGTTCGACCATATCCGCCGACTCAAGCCGGGCGCGGGCGGCGAACTGCAACTGACCGACGCGCTGCAGTCGCTGCTGACGGAGGAGCAGGTGCTCGCGTATCGCTACGACGGCACGCGCTTCGACTGCGGCAGCAAGATCGGCTATCTGAAGGCGACGGTCGAATTCGCGCTGCGTCATCCGGAAGTGAAGGCCGAGTTCGAGGAATACCTGCAGGAGTACTTGCCGGTGGCGATCCCGGCAGCCGCGTAGCGGCCAACTTCGAGCCCGGCCATCGAGGCCGGGTGGCGGGCCGCCGCGGCGATCGCCGCCAGCCCGCGCGACGGCGCGCGGCGAGATACGGCATTCACTGCCGTCTCGCGCGCCGGGGCTAGGCGCCGCGTGCGCGCCGGATGCGAGCCAGCGTCGCTGTGCGCGCATTCTTTTGTCTGTCGTTCGGGGCTTCGTGCCGGTCGGTTGTGGCCGGGGCCGGGGCCGGCCGGGCTTCGGCGATGACCGTCGGGTAGCGCCGGATTCCGTTGGGTGCCGGCGGCCAACTTCGGCCGGCGGCCTCCGCCGGTTTCCGGTCGCCCGGTCCGCGGTCTCCGGTTTTCCGCCGCCGGGCTCCGCTCGCCGGTTTCCCGCCGTCAGCCATCAGCCGCGGTTTCATGGCCGGTCGCCGGTCTTTTGCCCGCCATGCTGCGGCCGCCGTGCCGCTCCCACGGCCGCACTTCGCCGGCATGCCGCGCGCTGCCGCTTCCATACGGCCTCCGCGGGCCGGTCTTTCGCCATTCCCGACACCCGATGCCATCCTCGTTCGCCCGGATGCGGCCAGGCATGCATCGTGCATGCCTCGTTTGCTTTTTTGTGCGGCGCGCGGCGCCAGCGGCGCGTCGCCTTCGCGCCAGGTCCGGCAGCGGCGGGCGGGCAGGGCAGCCGCGTGCGGCAGGCAGACTCCGCCTCGGCGGCCGGAACGGTAAAACAGACGCGTAAAACATACAGGCCGGACAAGCCGCGCGTGTTTCAACGAGGAGAAAGCGGAGATGAAGAGCCATCCCGTGAAGGGCAGCAACCATCCGGCGCCGGTGGGCGCGCACTGCGTCGGCTCGTGCGACCCCGGCGAGCGGTTCGAGGTCGTGCTGGTGCTGCGGCGCCAGGATCCCGACACGTTCCGCGATCTGGTCGATCGCATCGCGGCCGGCGACCCGTCCGCGCAGCCGGTGTCGCGCGACGAGTACGACGCGCGCTTCGGCGCGTCCGCGGGCGATGTGGAACGCGTCACGCGCTTCGCGAACGCGAACGGGCTCACGGTCGTGCGCACCGAGCCGGCCGAGCGGCGCATCGTCCTGTCGGGCACCGTCGAGCAGTACAACGCGGCGTTCGGCGTCGATCTGCAACGTTTCGAACATCAGGTCGGGCAGGTTCGACACCGGTTCCGCCAGCCGTCCGGGCCGGTCCATCTGCCCGACGACGTTCATGAAGTCGTGACCGCCGTGCTCGGCCTCGACAACCGCGCGAAGGCGCAGCCGCACTTCCGGATCGGCGCGACGGGCCGCCCGCCGCTCGCGGCGCCCGCGCTCGCGCGCGCGAGCGCCCACGCGTTCACGCCGCTGCAACTGGCGACGCTGTACGACTTTCCGCCCGGCGACGGCGGCGGCCAGTGCATCGCGCTGATCGAACTCGGCGGCGGCTACAGCGACGCGGACCTGAGCGCGTATTTCGGCGCGCTCGGCGTCGGTATGCCGACAGTCGAGGCGGTGCCGGTCGACGGCGCGAACAACGCGCCGACCGGCGACCCGAACGGCCCGGACGGCGAAGTGACGCTCGACGTCGAGATCGCCGGCGCGCTCGCGCCGGCCGCGCGGATCGCCGTGTATTTCGCGCCGAACAGCGAGGCCGGTTTCGTCGACGCGGTCAGCGCGGCGCTGCACGACCGCACGCGCACTCCGTCGGTCGTGTCGATCAGTTGGGGCGCGCCGGAATCCGCGTGGTCGCAGCAGACGCTGTCGGCGCTGAACGATGCGCTGCAGACGGCAGTCGCGCTCGGCGTGACCGTGTGCGTCGCGTCCGGCGACAGCGGTTCGGCCGACGGCGTCGGCGACGGCGCCGACCACGTCGATTTCCCCGCGTCGAGCCCGTACGCGCTCGGCTGCGGCGGCACGCGGATCAGCGCGAACAACGGGCAGATCGTCCGCGAGACGGTGTGGGACGGCGGCGCGGACGGCGGCGCGACGGGCGGCGGCGTCAGCGCGACGTTCCCGCTGCCCGCGTGGCAGCGCGGCCTCGCGATCGTGCGCGGCGCGAACGGCTCCGGCGCGCTGGTGCGGCGCGGCGTGCCGGACGTCGCGGCGGACGCCGATCCGGCGACCGGCTACCTGGTGCGGGTCGGCGGCGAGGACACCGTGGTCGGCGGCACGAGCGCCGTCGCGCCGCTGTGGGCCGCGCTGATCGCGCGCGTGAACGCGGCGCGCGGCAAGCCGGCCGGCTTCGTGAACGCGGTGCTGTACCGCCAGCCGCTCGCGTTCAACGACATCACGAGCGGCAACAACGGCGACTTCTCGGCGGCGCCCGGCTGGGACGCGTGCACGGGCCTCGGCACGCCGGTGGGCAACAAGGTGGCAGCGGCGCTCGGCACGGCGTAGGATGAGCGTCTTGCCGCGTCCGGCGCATCGGCAGCAGGAGACGACATGAGCGAGCAGCCTCAATCCGCGGGTCACGCCGGCAACGGCCGCCATCGCGGCCCGGAAGACGTGCCGTGCTTCGATCCGACCGCGTACGGCAACGGCCCGGACGACTGGGTCACCGACATGACCGAGAACGCGGCGATCACCCATCATGCGATCCAGATCGGCGGCGAGGTGATCGCGTACACGGCGACCGTCGGCCACCTCGTGACCGTCGATGCGACCAGTTCGCAGCCGAACGCGAAGATGTTCTACGTTGCGTTCACGAAGGACGGCGCCGCCGCGCAGGATCGCCCGGTCACGTTCTTCTACAACGGCGGGCCGGGCTCGTCGTCGGTGTTCGTGCTGCTCGGCTCGTTCGCGCCGAAGCGGATCAAGACCTCGATGCCGGGCTTCACGCCGCCCGCGCCGTACACGATCGAGGACAACCCGGACAGCCTGCTCGACAAGAGCGATCTCGTGTTCGTGAACCCGGTCGGCACCGGCTATTCGGCGGCGATCGCGCCGCACCACAACCGCGACTTCTGGGGCGTCGATCAGGACGCCGATTCGTTGAAGCAGTTCATCAAGCGCTACCTGAGCGCGAACGACCGCTGGAATTCGCCGAAATTCCTGTACGGCGAGTCGTACGGCACCGCGCGTAGCTGCGTGCTCGCATACCGGCTGCACGAGGACGGCGTCGACCTGAACGGCATCACGTTGCAGTCGTCGATCCTCGACTACACGCAAAGCGGCAATCCGGTCGGCGCGCTGCCGACCGCGGCGGCCGACGCGTGGTACCACGACCGCGTCGGCGCGAAGCCCGCGCCGACGGATTTGCAGGCGTTCGTCGAGGAGGTCGCGCAGTTCGCGCGCACCGACTATCGCGACGCGCTCGCGAAGTTTCCCGATGCGAAGAACCCGCAGATCGCGGCCGCGCTCGACCGGCTGTCGCAATACACCGGCATCGACACGCAGACGCTGACGTCGTGGAATCTCGACATCGCCGCGTACGACAGCCGCGGCAACTCGCTGTTCCTGACCACGCTGCTGAAGGACAAGGGCGTCGCGCTCGGCTCGTACGACGGCCGCGTGACCGCGATCGACACCGGCATTGCCGGCAAGGTCGATCCGAACGCGGGCGGCAACGACCCGACGATGACCGCGGTGACCGGCGTCTACACGGCGATGTGGAACAGCTATCTGAACGAGACGCTGAAGTTCCGCTCGACCTCGTCGTTCACCGACCTGAACGACCTCGCGTTCCAGAACTGGAACTTCGGCCACATCGATCCGACCGGCGCGCAAAAGGGCGTCGATGCGCAGGGCAACGTCGTGCTGTATACGGCCGGCGACCTCGCGGCGGTGATGGCGCTGAATCCGGACCTGCGCGTGCTGTCCGCGAACGGCTATTACGACTTCGTCACGCCGTTCTATCAGACCGTGATCGACCTGCAGAAGATGCCGCTCGCGGACCAGAAGGTGCGCAACAACCTGAGCGCGCGCTTCTATCCGTCGGGGCACATGGTCTATCTCGACGGCGGCTCGCGCACCGCGCTGAAGGCCGACCTCGCGCAGCTATACGACGGCGCGGTGTCCGACCGGCGCGCGGTCTCGCGCATCCGCGCATTGCAGCGGATGAGCACGATGAGCACCGCGCATCACTGAAACGCGCGCGGCGCGGCGACGGTTTGCCGATGTCGCGCCGGCGCGAAGTGCGACCCGGCCATCGCGGCGAGGCACGCGCGCGCGTCGCCGCGCACGATCCGCGCGGCGCACGCGATCATCAGGTTCTTGGCGAGTCCGAAGTCTTCGACGAGAAAGCCGCGTTCGCAGCGGCGTCCGTTCGGCGGCGCGGGGACGGACGGCACGCGCTGCAGCAGCGTGCCTTCGTCGGTCGTGTACGCCCAGATTTCCTTGCCGAGCGCGGCCGCGAAGCCGATCTCGAATGCGGTGCCCGAGTCGGGTTCGCCGGGGCCGCGAAAATCGTCGATGTTCGCCATCACGATGTCCGCGCTGCGGATCGCCTGAAGGTTCGCGCGATAGATCCACGCGGCCTTGCGCGGGCCGGTGAGGTCGTCCGGCGCGTGCGCGTCGAGCGGATAGATGCCGTCGAAGCCGTAGTCGGCGCACCAGCCGTGCAGTTGCGCGCCGTATTCGAGCGCGTCGCAGCGGAACACGTCGAAGCCGGCCAGGTAGACCCGCAGACGGCGCGGCAGTCGGTTTGCGTTCATGGATTCGTCCCTGGTTGGCGGCGCGGCCCGCAGTGCGGCCGGCCCGGATGGTGGCCAACGTGCGGCGGCGTCCGTCGGGACGCTCGCCATTCCTCTGATGTTCCGATTCTAGCGGCGCGGCGCCCGTGCCGGCGACTGCGCGCGCGGGCGCCGCGCGGTGCCCGGCGGCGTCCGATCCTCGCGCAAACGCCATGCCGCTTGCGGTCCGAACGGGCGGATCGCGCGCGTCCGCGTGGCGTCCGGCGGTCGTCCGGCCAGCCGGCGTGGCCGGCGTGGGCCGCGGTCCGGCCGGCCCGCGGCACGCCGCGTCGTCCGCTGCACCGCCGCAATCCGGACGAATGCGGACGGATCCGGACGACACCGCGCCGGTGGTATCGTAGCCGTCTCTCAACCCCGTTCAGGAGGCCCGGCATGATCGCGAAGAACACCGTTTGTCTGTGGTACGACGGCACCGCGCTCGATGCGGCGACGTTCTACGCGCGGACCTTTCCGGACAGCGCGGTGCACGCGGTCCATCGCGCGCCGGGCGACTATCCGTCGGGCAACGAGGGCGACGTGCTGACCGTCGAGTTCACGGTGATCGGCATTCCGTGTCTCGGCCTGAACGGCGGCCCGGCGTTCGCGCACAGCGAGGCGTTCTCGTTCCAGGTGGCGACCGACGACCAGGCCGAAACCGACCGCCTGTGGGAGGCGATCGTCGGCAACGGCGGCGCGGAAAGCGCGTGCGGCTGGTGTAAGGACAAGTGGGGTCTGTCGTGGCAGATCACGCCGCGCGCGCTGACGGCGGCGGTCACCGATCCGGACCGCGCGGCCGCCGCGCGCGCGTTCCAGGCGATGATGCAGATGCGCAAGATCGACATCGCCGCGATCGAGGCGGCGCGGCGTGGCTGACGGCCGCCGCGCGTGGGCGTGGCGCGCCGGCGGAGCACGGCGATGACACGACCGGCGCTGACGACGCTCGTGCTCGCGTGCGCGGCCGCCTCGGTCGCGTATGCGCGGCCGGCCGCCGCGCAGGTCGCGCAGCCGACGCTCGACAAGATCGCCGCCGCGAACGCGATCGCGATCGGCTACCGCGAGACCTCGCCGCCGTTCTCGTACGTCGACGGCAACGGCCGCGTGATCGGCTTTTCGCAGGACATTTGCGACAAGGTGATCGCCGCGGTGAAGGCGCGCACGAACCGGCCGTCGCTGAAGGTGCGCTTCGTGCCGGTCACGTCGCAGAACCGCTTTCCGCTCGTGCAGAACGGCGCCGTCGACCTCGAATGCGGCGTCACGTCGAACCTGAAGGCGCGACACCGCGAGGTCGCGTTTTCGTACACGTTCTTTGTCGCCGCCACGCGGCTGCTGACGCGCAAGGATTCCGGCATTCACGATTTCGCGGACCTCGCCGGCAAGGCCGTGGTCACGAATCGCGGCACGACCTCCGAGCGCATGCTGCGCGCGATGAATCCGGGCAAGCGGATGCGCATGCGGATCATCAGTGCGAAGGATTACGCGCAGGGCCGCGCGATCCTCGAAAGCGGCCGCGCGGCCGCGTACATGATGGACGACGTGCTGCTGTACGGCACACGGCTGCTGACCGCGCATCCGGACGACTGGGTGGTGGTCGGCACGCCGCAGTCGCTCGAACCGTATGCGCTGGTGATGCGCAACGGCGACCCGCAATTCCGGCAACTCGTCGACGACACGTTGCGCGGCCTGATGCAGGGCGGCGCGATCGACGCGATGTACACGAAGTGGTTCGAGCGGCCGGTGCCGCCGAACGGCGTCAACCTGCATTTTCCGATGACGCCGCGCTTGCGCGCGCTTTATGCGTCGCCGAGCGACCGGCCGTTCGACTGACCGTCGCCGCCGCAAAAGGCCGTGGCTGCGGCAGGTGCTTTGCCGCCGCCGGCGCCGTGACATGCGATGATGGCGCTCCGGTTCGCCGCCGGCGGTGCCGGCCCCGCGCGAACGTACAAGACAGGAGAAACGATGGAAAACGGGGCGAACCCCGGCGGGGCGAACCATAGCGGGCCGAGCCACAGCGGGCCGAACCATACGGTCGTGATCGTCGGCGGCGGGCACGCGGGCGGCAACGCGGCCGCGCTGCTGCGGCAGTACGGTTACGAAGGCCGGATCGTGCTGGTCAGCGGCGAGCCGGTGCCGCCGTATCATCGGCCGCCGCTCAGCAAGGCGTATCTGAAGGGCGAGGCCGCGCTCGAACGGCTGTGGCTGAAGCCGCGCGCGTTCTACGACGAGAACCGCATCGAACTGACGCTCGGCGTGCATGCGCGGTCGATCGACCGGGCGGGCAAGACGCTCGCGCTGTCCGACGGTTCGACGCTCGTGTACGACGCGCTGATTCTCGCGACCGGCTCGACGCCGCGCGTGCTGACGATTCCGGGCCACGATCTCGACGGCGTGCTGACGCTGCGCTCGCTCGCCGACGCCGATCTGCTGCGCGCGCTCGCGCAGCCGGGCGCGAAGCTCGCGGTGATCGGCGCTGGCTACATCGGCCTCGAAGCGGCCGCCGCCGCGCGCCAGCTCGGCCACGACGTGACGGTGCTCGAAGCGGCGCCGCGCGTGCTCGCGCGCGTGGCCGGCGAGGCCGTGTCCGCGTTCTACGAGCGCGAACATCGCGCGCAGGGCGTCGACCTGCGCACCGGCGCAGCGGTCGCCGGGTTCGTCGGCGCGGACGGCCGGCTGAGCGGCGTGCAACTGGCGGACGGCGAGATCGTGCCGGCGGACTTCGCGATCGTCGGCGTCGGCGTCGTGCCGGCGATGTCGCTCGCGCAGCAGGCCGGGCTCGCGTGCGCGGACGGCATCGAGGTCGACGCGGACGCGCGCACGTCCGATCCGGCGATTTTCGCGATCGGCGATTGCGCGCGCCGGCCGCTCGCGCACTATGGCCGCGCCGGGCGGCTCGAAAGCGTGCACAACGCGGTCGAACAGGCGAAGCTCGCGGCGAGCGCGATCGCCGGCAAGCCGCGTCCCGCGTGCGACGTGCCGTGGTTCTGGTCCGACCAGTACGATCTGAAGTTGCAGACGGTCGGCCTCGCGCAGGGCCACGACGCGACCGTGGTGCGCGGCGATCCGGCCGCGCGCCGCTTCGCGGTCTATTACCTGAAGGACGGCGCGCTGCTCGCGGTCGATGCGGTCAACGCGATGCCGGACTTCCTGTTCGGCAAGAAGCTCGCGGGCACCGGCGTGAAGCTCGACGTCGACGCGCTGCGCGACCCGGCGACCGACCTCGGCAAGTTCGCGGCGGCGTCGCTCGCGGCCGCCTGAGCGCCGTCGTCGCGTGGGAACGGGGGCCGCGCGGCCCACGCGGCCCGCACGACGACCCGGCGCTACTCCAGCACGATCTGCACCTTCACGTCAGCCGGATTGCCACTCGCGGCTTCCTCGAACGCCTTGATGCCTTCCGCGAACGGGAACGTGCGCGAGATGAACGGCTTCACGTCCAGTCGTCCCGACGCGATCAGCTGAATCGCGCGCGGGAACATGTTCGCGTAGCGGAACACCGACTCGATCTTCGCTTCCTTGATCTGCAGCGCGACCACGTCGAGCGGGACGTTGTTCTGCGGCATCCCGACCAGTACGAGGCGGCCGCCCGGGCACAGCAGGTCGACGATGCCGTCGAACGCCTTCTCGTTGCCGCTCGCCTCGAACACGACGTTCGCGCCCCAGCCGTCGGTCAGTTGCGCGACCGCGTCGCGCGGCGACTGCTCGCGGATGTTCACCGTCGTCACGCCCTGCACGCCACCGATCAGTTCGAGCTTCTCCGTGACCAGGTCGCAGACGATCGCGCGGCTGCATCCGCCCGCGAGCGCGGCGAGCGCGCACATCATCCCGATCGTGCCGGCGCCGAGCACCACGGCGACGTCGCCGGGGCGGATCTGCGCCTTGGTCGCGGCTTGCAGGCCGATCGACAGCGGCTCGACGATCGCGCCTTCCGCGAAGCTCACGTTGTCCGGCAGCCTGAACGTGAACGCGGCCGGGTGCACGACGAACGGTGTCAAGCACCCGTGCACCGGGGGCGTCGCCCAGAAGCGCACTTTCGGATCGAGGTTGTACATCCCTTCGCGCGACGCGCGCGATTCCAGGTCGGGGATCCCCGGTTCCATGCACACGCGGTCGCCTGGTTTCAGGTGCTGCACGTCGGCGCCGACCTCGACGACGGTGCCCGCCGCCTCGTGCCCGAGCACCATCGGCTCGTTGACGACGAACGGCCCGATGCGGCCGTGCTGGTAATAGTGGATGTCGCTGCCGCAGATGCCGACGGTGTGGATGCGGATGCGCACGTCGCGCGGGCCGACGACCTGCGGCAGCGAGAACGGCCGCAGGCTGATGCGCCGCGCGGCTTCGAGAACGAGTGCTTCCATGCTGGTGTCTCCGGGTAGGGGCGGCCCGCGCGCGATATCGCGCGCGGGCCGGGGCGTATCAGTATCGACATCGGTCATTCGGCAACGGATGCGGACACGGTGATGCGGCGCGCCGCCTAGCGCGCGCGAAAGCCTCCGTCGACCGGCAGGCTCACGCCGTTGATCATCGCGGCGCCGTCGCCGAGCAGCCAGACGATCGCGTGCGCGACGTCGAGCGGCTCGGCGAAGCGCTGCAACGGAATGCGCGCGAGCATCGGGCCGGACTTCGCGGGGTCGCTCCATGCGCGTTGCGCCATCGGCGTCAGCGTGATCACCGGATCCACGGCGTTCACGCGGATGCCGTGTGCGCCGAGTTCGACGGCCATGACGCGCGTCAGCGCGTCGAGCGCGCCCTTCGATGCGCAGTACGCGGCATGCAGCGGCGTGCCGACCTGCGCGGCGACGCTCGACACGTTGACGATCGCGCCGCGCACGCCGCGCGCGATCATCCGGCGCGCGCAGTGCTGCGCGACCACCATCGGCGCGCGCAGGTTCACGGCCATCGCGAGGTCCAGCGCGTCGACCGACGTGTCGACGAACGGCGCGAGAGGCGCGATGCCGGCGCAGTTCACCAGCAGGTCGACGTCCGGCATCGACGCGAGTGCCGCGCGCGTCGCGTCGACGTCGGCGAGATCGACCGCGAACGTGTCGCAGCCGATCTCGTCGGCGAGCGTCGCGAGGTCGGCCGCCGAGCGGCTCAGCGCGACGACGCGCGCGCCGCGCGCGGCCATCGACTGCGCGCTCGCGCGGCCGATGCCCTTGCCGGCGCCGGTCACCAGCACGGTCTTGCCGGCGAATTCGCGGGCCGCGTCGGCGCCGGCCGCCGTGGCCGCAGCGGCATCGGGCTCAGCGCGCGCGTCGGCCATGCTTCGCTCCGGCGGCGGCCGTCGGTTCGGGTTCGTCGCACAGCCGCCCGGCGGTGTGCTCGTCGGTGACGAGCACCGACGGATAGCCGCCGCGCAGCGCCGCGCGCGTCGCCTCGTATTTCTGCTCGCCGCCCGACACCAGCACGACGCGCTGAATGCTGCGCAGGTCCGCGAGGCTCACCGCGACGGTGCGGCGGTTCAGCGGATGATCGATCGGGCCGCCGTGCGCGTCCATGAAGTGACCGAGCAGGTCGCCGACCGCGCCGGCTGCCTTCAGCGCGCGCCGCTGCTCCGGATTGCCGATTCCGTACGTCATCACCAGCGACTCGGTGAGGTCGCCGCAGGTCAGCACCGCGAGGTCCGCGTGGCGCGCGCGCTCGTAGGTCTCGCGCACCGCGTCCTCCTGCAGGATGATGTCGCGCGCCTTCTGGCTGCTCACGTAGATCGGCGCGGCGAACAGGAACGCCTCGGCCTGGCAGACGTCCGCGAAGTCGGACACGAGGTCGAACGTATTGATGCTCGGGCAATGCGGCAGGCCGCCTTGCAGCGACACGACCGCCAGCGGCCCGTAGTTGCGATGCGGCATCGCGCGCAGCGTCGCGCGGATCGTGCGGCCCCAGCCGAGGCCGACCGTCTGCCCCGCACGCAACTCTTTCGACAGGAACTGCGCGGCGCCGATGCCGAGCGCGGCCTGGGTCGTGTCGCGGTCCACGCCGGCCGGCACGACGACCGCGCGCGTCAGCCCGTAGCGCTTGACGAGCGCCTCTTCGAGTGCGACGCACGGCGCGATCCGGCTGTTGATCGTCACCTGCACCAGCCCCGATTCGCGGCTCGCCGCGAGCAGCCGGTTCACGCGCGCGCGATTGCTGCCGATGCGCTCGGCGATCTCCTGCTGGGTCAGGTTGCCGACGTAGTAGTGCCATGCGACGCGCGCCTGAAGTTCTTCCTCCAGGTCGAACGGGGCATCGGCGTCGAGCATCGTCGATACGGTCTTGCTCATGAACGGACTTCCTTGCTTCCTGTCGGGGGGCGGAGGAGGGACCGGCGCGGTCTACTTGACGGCGCCCATCGTCAGGCCCTGCACGAGCCGCCCGGACACGAGCAGCGCGAACACGACCATCGGCAGCACGATCAACGTGCCGGTCGCCATGATCTCACCCCACGGCAATTCGTACCCGCTCATGTAGCTGGTCGCCGCGACCGGCGCGGTGACCGCGTCGCTGCGCGTGAGCACGAGCGCGTACAGCAGGTCGTTCCACGAAAAGATGAACGCGAAGATCGCCGACACGACGATGCCCGGCATCGCGAGCGGCAGGTTGATGCGCCAGAACACGCGCCACGGCGACGCGCCGTCGAGCCGCGCGGCCTCGTCGAGTTCGACCGGGATGTTGTGGAACTGGTCGGTG
>Ga0164242_10002656_pt1 | contig 20668 bp, 17 predicted proteins | sample OricomgcompostMG_FD_108783 | JGI IMG/M metagenome (GOLD analysis project Ga0164242, IMG submission 108783) | Miracle-Growth compost microbial communities from Emeryville, California, USA - Original compost - Miracle growth compost (MG) ... | reverse complement strand
TTCCACCACCGCCGCCGCCGCCGCCTCGCCATCAGCGCGCTTGGTGCGATCTAAAGTAGGTCTCTCCGACTTGACCATTTTCGACCCGGCGACAGCAGACGCGCCAGTCAACGGAACGGAGTAGTTCCACAGCGGCATGGCCAGCAGGGACGGGACGTTGGCGTCATCCATCATGTTCGCGCTGCCGAACCCGTCCACCTCGTACGCGAAGATGTCTCCAAAGTCGCGGTGCGCCACGATGGCGTCGCGGTCGATGCCGCGGCGGATGCCGGCGGCCTGCTCCCGCATCTGCGCGGTGAGGTTGGCGGCCTGCGCGACGTCCAGCTTCTCCATGATCTCGGAGCCCTCCTCGAGGTACTTGGCCCACATCATGTTCGCGGGGGTCAGGAACTGGAAGATGCAGGCGTCGTCGGACGGCCGGAAGGCGGTGCGGACCATGCCGTTCTCCTTGATGGGGTTACCGAGGCCGTCGTTGGTCAGGGTCTCGCTGCCGCGGTTGGTGTAGCCGGTGAACGTCCACGCCGAGGGCAGGACCTTGCCGTCCTTGTCGTACGTCCCGAGCCGCATGTCGCCGGCGGCTTTGAGGGCGGCGGAAACGGCGGAGACCCAGCTGTACCGGCCGAAAAACTTGACGTCGCCCGTTACCTTGTAGTAGGCGGAGGAGATCTGGAGGAACGAGGCTAGGCTGTCTAGCTCCCATTTGCAATCAAACACCTTCACCGGGTCGTAGGGGGGTCGTGGGTTATTGTTAGCGAATGCGCCGTTGGTGGTTGGCGATATGCCCGATTCGGGAGGGGGCTGGAAGCTATGACAGTAGGGCGAGATGTTGATGTATCGTGCGTGTGAGTTGATCAGCCCTCGCCACAGACTTGCCAGGGAGTTCGGGTCGGTGGATGCTTCCAGGAGCGGTAGGTAAGAGTAGATCTGGGAGGCCGAATCGCGAAGCCACATGGCATCGATGTCGCCGGTGATAACATAGGTGAGCTCCTCGTCGGTCACGACCGTCTCCTGCGTTTCCGCATTCGTCCTGTTCGCATAGCCCCTCCACTTCACCATTGTATCCAAGGTAATGGGATAGCTGTTCTCGAAGAGGCGATACAGATCGGGGTCCTTGATCACGTCCTTCATCCTCTCGAGTAGCTTCTCGAGCGCCGGAAGCTTGAAGGTCCGACATTCGGGCGGAGGACGGATGTACGGGAACTCGCGCTTCCCCTCCGATTTCGGGCCCGGCCTCATGCTCATCCACCTCTCGAACCCCACACAGGTGGTAGGGGGTTCAATGTTTGTGGTATCGTCGGCAGCGTCGGTAGTAGTAGTCGTCGCGGCCTCGTCTGCCGAGTGGCCCGTGGCACCGTTCGCAGCATTCGCGGCATCGTCTCCTCCGGCAGAATTATGCTGGGTATACTGAGTGTCCGGGTTGGCATGACCGGTCTGGAAGACGTCTAGGCGCTGCTCGCCTCTGTACTGGTATGCTAGATAGAAAAGGACGGTCGTGGAGAAGAAAGCGATGAGGATCAGCCTCGTTCGGCGCTGACCGCCGAGCAGAGAGAGAACCATCAGTTACCGTAGCAGCGTGCAGGTCACACTACCCTAAATCAAGCGGCGAGGCACAAGAAACACCGGTCGTTAATCCGACGACGATGGAAACCTCGCTACTCGAGCCGGCGACAGCGACACCAACAGAGGAGCAGAAGGGGATGAACTTGTGCAGAGGGGACTTGGCATTGTCAGACTCTCAGCCCCAGAAGGAGAAGAAAGCTGTTCTCAGGGGTCCCGCGCCATGGCGACGGTCTTGGCGCTGCCCTAAAAAATTAGGTTGCAGCCTCCCAGCAAACTTTGTCCATTTGCTCTCGTGTTGCTTGGCACGGGGTCAAGAGTGAATGATATTCGCCGCAACCCCTCGCTAAGATGGGTGCATAATTTAGGCATAGCTCGCGGGATATGTTTCCTGGATGGCAAGCATTGGACACGTTTGCCGCTGGAAGACGGGAGTTAATAGGGGAGGTACCCAGGTTTTTGTACCTTTTTATATGTGGGCCTGGGGAAGTTGATCACCGGAAGGAGAACGGAGCAACACCACCCCACATTCCAGCTGTCTAAGGGTCTTCCCGTTTCTCCACAAAACCCAGACATTTGGAACGGAAGCAAGACAAATAGGCCTCGTCTGTGTCTGTCCTACCTGGGCTACCTACTTATTTGGGCTTGCTCGGCAGTTAAAAAATGGCCTAAACACCGCCAGCACAAAAGTCGACACGGAGATACATCTAAGGTTTGTCAGTAAGAAGGTCGCGGTGGTTCCCCAACCAGACGGCGAGCCCCTACTGCGATCGGCGTGCTCCTTAACGTGTTTATTTCTACATATATGTGCCATAGCAACGAGTGTCGTCAAGCATCAGGCGTCCAGGACTGTATATCATTGGGCGAGCCTATTGCATATTTATCAGGATGAGAGTCGCCTTCTACCTATAAATACGCCAAATTATGTATACCCGAATCTACAACCCCGCCTCCCCCGGGTTGAGCAAGCGGCCATTTTCTACTCCGTCCTAAACTAAACCAGCGGCACATCATGATCCCAAGGTTAAATCTTCGTTACTACTGCTCGATTGGCCTTGCTCCTCATCAATGGCCGCTTCCTCGGCTCCCTTCATCTGAGGAGTCCAACGGGCAACATCCTCACAGCCTCGTGGCACCCGGCAGCTGTCCCTGACGTCGCAAGTCTTCCAGAGCACTTCCCGGAGCTCCCCGAATACTTTATGGACGGCATCCATGGCCCAAATCACGTCCAAGTGCTCAAACTCGGGGATGACCTTGCTGTGAACCACCTGGACGTGGGGCTCTCGACCATTTTCAAACCGTCGTATCAATCTCTGTCCGTCGACAAGCTTGTCGCTGCCACAAACCCACAACGCAAAGGGAGGTGCCTGCTCGTTATACCAGGCCGTGGAGCCCTTTGGCCTTTTCCCACGAGGCCCGGTTGTCCTCTCTGACATCTCGATGCCCTCATTGCCTCCTCTCTCATTCCCTGCCCTACTCCGGCCAGCTTTGGTGTCGGGATTGCCTTCCCCGCTGCTTTCGTTGTCTTCACGTTCCTCGGCACGCCATTCCTCTTTCGTGGACAGGATGCATTTGTGCCGAGCAAAGCATTCCCGTCCGAGCCACCAGCGCATCGACTCGGCACTGACGTATACCGGGGCGAACTGGAACATACGGTCCCGCAAGCCGCGATCCCACCGTTGATCCGTCCAGTTAAAGAGAAAGGAAAAGACCTTGTAGCCCAGCCAGCCATATATGTGCGGTTCGAGCGTGGAGTGCATCGTCATCATGAGCGGTATGAAGGCGTGGATGCCGAACATGAGCCGGAACATGGACGGCGAGATCACTCGCATGAACTTGAAGTACATCTTGCCAATCAGCGATCCGGCGTATGCCGCGGGGGCGAGGGCGCAAAAGACCGTGAGCTTCTCGCCTAACTCGGGGCGCTGTTCCTTGGCAAGAGCGACGAATGTCTGCGTCGTCCCTTGGGAGTGGCACACCAGGCCGATCTTCTCGAAACCTGTCTCGTACAGGACTCGAGAAGTCAGCGCAGTGAGGTCGAAGACGCCCATCTGTCGGATGTTCCAACACCACATGCGCGGGTCCGCGTAGGTGAGGAGAACGTGCTTCGGTTTGAAGCCGCACCTGTTGTTGCCGAGCCAAACGTCGTAACCAGACTTGCAGAGGAAAAATGCAAGGGAGTCATCGTCATTGACACAATAGGCTCCAGCGCTCTGGAGGAGGCCGTGCATCAACAGGACGGGGAACTTTCGGTTACCGTCCTGAGTCCTGCGCTCCTTCTTCGAGGCTCCGGTGAGGAGCTCAGGTCCGCGGTCTAAACGCTCCTCGTCGGGTAATTTGGTGTATTCGCGAGGATCGAAGACATGCCACAGATCTATGATGAAGCCGTCTTCGGTCTGCACTTGAAACTCCTCAACGTCGAGTCCGACTCTACGGGCATAGTACCCGACATCACATACGATAGGGTCCGGGCCTCCCTCAGTGGGTACGAAACCGTCAGAGCCACAGCGCTCCTCAGCCTGGGCGATAGGGTCCTGTGAGCGCTGCCGCTTCCAGGCTCCTTGGTCCTCCTCCCTTATCCGCTTTCGGCGAAGTTCCTCCTCGTAGAACGGGCGGCTGGCATCGGGGTCACGACCGGTTATCCTGTACCAGATGCTCCTGCACATCGGAGGGATACTCGTGAATAGGGAGCCTAGGACAATGACTCCTAGGAAAGACAGGCTCAGGAAGAACGACGAGACCCGGAACACCCGGCATTGGATGGATCGAAGTATGGATGGAGGCCCATAGAGTGGTAGCGGGGGGAACAATGGGTTCGTGTGCGACGGCGGCATGACCTTCCGCAAGTCGCCCTCGGCTGATCTCTCGGGCAATCTGTGGTGCGGATGAAGATGGCGGCCGATAGCCTCAAGATGGTGGTGGTGGTGGTGCGCAGCCTTCTCTCCGCCCACCACACCTTCTAGCGAGGAATCACCCGCAGCGCCTTCGCCGTCAAGACCTGCGCCACCTTGCAACTCGTCCTTCAGAACGTTCAGTTTGCGAGCCTCTGCCAAGGGAACGGCAGGGAGTCGGTCACCATCTGCCGTCACGATAACAGGATCGTGCGGTGTGATGAAACGGGCCTCGGCGGCAGCCTCGCCAACGTCGCCATCTTCGGGTTTCCGATAGGAGAGCCTCTCGGCTTGTTGGGCGAACTCAAGGGCCGACGTCGCCAACGATGGCCCAGAATGCGGCTGCGTTGCGGGGGAGGCCGGGGGTTCACCACGCCCTGGCGGGCGGGTATCGTCGGCCGACATGTGTGCTATCGCTCAGGTTTCGAGACGAGTCAATGGGCCCATAAGCATGTCAAACGGGGTCGACATGGATTTGTAATGTGTGAAAATGAAATAGTATATACACAACTCAAGGAAAATCAGACTCGGAGGACAGAGAAAGGACATGACGCCGGACAAAAACTAGAAGATAGACGGTCTAGAAAACTGGGCACATGTTTCGCGCGGCCCTGAATTAATCGCATTGGCCGTGGGAAGGCATGGACGTCATGGGCGGAGTATGTGATTGGAAGATCAGCATCCGGCACAATGGACAAACTTCTCATTGAGCAGAGTATCCGTGCAATAGGGACAATTCACAATTCACAACAGCGAGGCATGGCAGGGGTAAGGTTGAAAAAAAATAACCTCTTTCTTCAATGCGATGATGCAAGTAAACTTCCTGGCTCGGTAAGGATTCTCAGGGAAAAAGTCAATTCGTAGATAACATTCTTCATCGGCTTCATCGGCCTCACCTGTTGAACCCGAGAAGCAGGGGAAATGGTGCTACAACGAACTCTGACGTGAGTGGCTGGGGCATGATTGATTCGAGTCCAAGCATGTGAAAGGCAAAGCACTCGCCTCCTCGAGGGGCTGTTAGTTGTCACGGGTTCTAGCACGTGGTTTTTAGCGTCTTACTGTAGTACATCATACATGTACCTAGGTATACTGGATACGGGCCTAAAACGCGGGCGCGGGCGCGGGAAGCAGACGACCGCGCAAAGCCGAGGCCTGGGATCTGACTAGCCGAACGCTGTGGAGAGAAGTTGGAGGAGCACACAATTATCTGTGGTCCATGGATTCTGCTCGCAAAGCCATGTCTCTTTCACGATATATACGCATAACACAACCTGTCTTGTATTCCTAGAGAGTCTGTATAATTGGGCGCGGCGTACTCGTGTGCTTTGTTGGAACCACCGACGCCTTCGATCACTGCCGAGCTATGAGACATTGACCCGAGTCTGCTCTGGGCTCCTCGTTTTTAACCTCTCTCGATCGCATTCTCGACTGCGGCGCTCCCACTAACCCCTTGCTCCGCTAACGAGCGCCGACGTTGCGGGAATTCGATATGGCTTCGTCGGATTTGGCCGCCGTGCCTCACAGGAAAGCCAGGCGGAGGCGGCGCAGGCAGGACAAACCCCCTGTATCTGCACGGCTGGTGTTGGATGACCATGTGAAGAGCGACGTTGGCATACTGTCCGAAGATCTCTTCGCGCAGCTCTTCCCCCAACTGCAAGAACGTTAGTGACTTCCTCTGACCTGGACGTCTGGCGTGGTTCCTAACCCATCTTCATGTCGCAGAACCCTCTCCCGACGATTCGCACGTCGACGTCCCCGATGTGGTCCATGTAGCCATTGCGCCCTGGGCGCCGGATCAGACACCAGCGGCCACCACTTGGACTATCGCCCCCGTTACCAGGTCCTCCGCCCTTGCAAACTCCACCGTTCAGTTTTCGCCGTCTTCGCTAGCCCTTCAATCGTTCGCTGCAACCCTCAAGCAGACCGCGCCGTCCAAGCTCTCGAGCCATAGCAGGAGTGGGATCGAGATTTTGATTCTCGATGTCGTCGCCGTCCCTCTAGACACAGTCTATGTGAGCTTGGAAGGTGAATTGGCCAAAAGGCTAGAGGCCGGAGAAGGCACTTTCTTTAGGGAACACCCAGTTGGCGGAACTACAAACGGTACAACGGCAACTATGTCAGCTGAAGACCGTTTGACTACAGCTCTCAGGGCCGCACTCAGCACCTTGAAGGTTGTTCACTCTGGGGATCTATTCCCATTGCCCTTGGCACCACATCCTGTTACGCACATCCCCCCGAACCCAGGGAAGGTAGCACTATGTGAGCCCGTTGCGCAGGGGATTTTGGCGCCGACTACAAAGATCATCGTGTCGCGGGGTCGTCTTCGTTCAAGGCATGATCGGGAGCCCGTGGCCATGACGCGAAGAACGCTGAACGGCGTTGCCGAGGAGGACGAAGACACGGCCAACGACCAGTTTTACTCAGCGGCCGAGGAGCGTTACAAAACAGACGTCCAGGCTGACGACACTGAGTCCGTTACAGAAACAGAGGACGACAACCCCGAGGCCGACGAGGACGACTTGTCTGACGATTCCATGGACGACATGATATCCCTGCAGGCGCCAACTTTACCGGCCACAGCTAGCGGGGTGTCAACCATGCAGCCCGGCACGCCGTTCACTGTCGGCCGTGGGAGAAAGACAAACGGCATCAGCACCCCTGGATCTGTTTTCTCCTCATTTACCGCCACAACAGCCAGGCCGGACCGACCGCGGGGTCGGCTCTTCGAAGCACAGGGGCTGGTGAAGCCCATACCCTCCGAGCTTCTCCACCCGAGGCCCGCCCCGGAGGATGATGATGAAGCTCGAGTCTACGTTGACATAAGGGACCTCACACGAGTGGGTTGTTTCTCGGGAGACTGGGTCCGGATGGAGGCGTCCGAAGAGCCGCCGACTAACGGATTCGGTTCTTTCGGCCTTGGCAGCTTCGGGAGACCAGATGCTGATGATGAGCCCAATTGGAGACCGGTTAGGATATATGGCTTGCCTGAAGGCTACGTTCAGAAACCCGTGACTAGGATACCAAGCTCACGACATGATGGCCGGAGGCTCTCCTTTTTCGACTCCCAAATCCAGAAACCATCAAGCCCAACCGCCCATCTCTCGCCAATTTTGCTATCAAACCTCGAGGGTCCCCCCTATCTACGCTTCTCACCTTTAATGCCAACTTCGAACCATCTGAAGGGGTCGCAATCAAAGACCGGCCCCAGATTGCAGCCCCCTTTCGCCCGTGAGGTGACTCTACAGCAGCTTAGGACCCCTGTCTCGGCGGACAGAGAAGTGCAAACAGCTGTGATGGCTGGGCTGAAATGGCATTTTGAGAGCAAACTTCGCGTCGTCAGGACCAATGATCTTATTGCTATCCCGATAGACACGAAGTTGGGGAAGACGCTCCAGGAGAACCTGTCGGCGGGCGGTGACTCTGCCGTCGACGACCTCCTGTCTTTGACGTCGTCCGGGAAACCTCACAATCTTCGCTGTGACGCGGTGGCCTGGTTCAGGGTCAGCCATACCCAGCCGATGAAACAAGAGGCGGAAGAATCAGACGAGGACGATATCTGGGATTCGGTCGTCTGCGTCGACATTTCTCTCGCGCGCCTCGAGCAGACGGGATCTGTCACGGGCCGGGTCGCTGGCGTTATGGATAGCACTTGGCCATACTACCTAGGAATTGCGAAGCCGCCCAGCCGGTCCTCGGAAGCTGGGCCGCTCGCAACAATGGACCCTGAGAAGCGACACGTCTCTGCCCTACGGCGGAGATTACGCGAGCTACTGGCCGCCGCAACGAGCAAGCAGGCCATCCATTACAGGATGCCGGCCCTAGCTATCTTGCTAGTGTCGACCCAACGCAACATCGGGAAGGCCACAACCGCGACCGACGCCTGCCTCGACATCGGGTTACATAGCTTCACCATTGATGCTTATGACATCTTGAACGAGGCTGGAGGTGGTGGCAGCGATGTGAAGACAGAAGGCCTACTGAAGGTTCGAGCGGAGAGGGCCATGAGCTGCGGACCCGAATGCTGCGCCCTTATCATCCGGCATATGGAGGCCCTCACAGCTGATAGGATGGTTTCAGCAATGAAGGAAATCCTAGCCGACGCGAGGGTCCTTATAGCTACGACTACAGAGGTGGACAAGATTCCCGATGGGGTCAGAGGCCTCTTCACTCATGAGATCGAAATGCACGCTCCGGATGAGGGAGAGCGTGAAGGTATCTTGAGGAACATAATAGACGATCGTGGCATCGCAATAGATCCGGAGGTAGACACGAGCGGCGTTGCCTTGAAGACCGCCGCTCTGGTTGCCGGAGATCTAGTCGATGTCGTCGAGCGTGCCCTTGTCGCCCAACGTTCTCGGATAGAGCAGCTCTCAGCCAAAGCGACGAGAGACGACCAGCAGGTTACGGTGAGGGACATCGAAGTTGCTGGGGGCCCAGCTGCCAGTGGCCTTACAAAGGCCGATTTCGAGGTTGCCGTAGATGCGGCGCGAAAGAACTTTGCGGATGCCATCGGCGCCCCAAAGATACCTAACGTGACCTGGGACGACGTGGGCGGCCTTAATAACGTGAAGGACGCCGTCAAGGAGACCATCCAGCTCCCGCTCGAGCGGCCGGAGCTCTTCGCTAAGGGCATGAAGAAGCGATCCGGTATCTTATTCTACGGACCTCCCGGAACCGGAAAGACGTTGCTAGCCAAGGCAATCGCCACGGAGTATAGCTTGAACTTCTTCAGCGTCAAGGGGCCGGAACTGCTCAACATGTACATCGGCGAGTCTGAAGCGAACGTCCGACGAGTCTTCCAGCGCGCCCGGGACGCGAGGCCTTGCGTGGTCTTCTTCGACGAGCTGGACTCGGTGGCCCCGAAGCGAGGAAACCAGGGAGATAGTGGTGGCGTTATGGATAAGATAGTGTCACAGCTGCTGGCGGAGCTGGACGGCATGTCTGGTGGCGAGGATACTGGTGGTGGTGTCTTTGTGATCGGCGCGACCAATAGGCCTGATCTTTTGGACCAGGCCCTCCTCCGTCCTGGGCGTTTCGACAAGATGCTCTACCTTGGCGTTTCTGATACCCATGAGAAGCAGCTGAAGATTATGGAGGCTTTGACCAGAAAGTAAGTGAAAGAGAACGCTCTCCCCCACTTTGCCACCCCTATTTCTATAAATATTCGACACCGAAACATATATGATGTGGCTAACTCGTTATACCTAGATTCACCCTCCACCCGTCTGTCTCGTTACAGCGTGTCGCCGAGGGATTACCATTTACCTACACGGGCGCAGATTTCTACGCGCTATGCAGCGACGCCATGCTCAAGGCCGTAACGCGGCAGGCAACGCAGGTGGACGCCAAGATCAAAGCAATCAACTCGAGCCCCGACACCCATCACCCGATCTCGACGGCCCACTTCTTCGACCACCACGCCACGCCCGACGACGTGGCCGTCATGGTCACGGAGCAGGACTTTGTCGACGCGCACAGGGAGTTGATCCCTAGCGTGAGCGCCGGTGAGCTGCAGCATTACGAGCGTGTGCGGGCAACCTTTGAGGGCGGCGGAGGGAGCCAGGCCCGGGATGGGCCCCCGGTTGCTGCTGATCGGAGAACGGTATCTTCCGCATCAAGAGGGAGCGCAAAGGGCAAAGGAAAGGCCGTCGTTGGAAAGGGTAAGGGGAAGGCGGTTGCGATGAATAGCGGGGACGAGTTTAGCGACTCTGACGACGAGCCGGTTGGGGTGAACGGCAGTGTAAAGGAAAAGGGGAAAGCTGTTGCTGCTTTCCATGATGGAGCTCCTAGTGACGACGAGGGGTTGTATGAATAAACATAGGGCGAAGTTCAGGGGGACATTGAGGTCCTTGAACATTGCATGTATTGAATGTCAAAAATGGATTTGTCCAACTATGCGAGCTTATAGCCTGTAGTTCGCCGTCGCCCCTTATTTATTGCCCCCCACACCAAGTATTCAAGTATTGGTGATATCCATCAGCAACCGATACATTGAGCCAGACTCCTTTGCTCCCTCCCCCACGACAACGCCCCTCTCAAACCCGAGCAACGACACACAAAACTCAACTCTTCTTCTCCTCCTCCTCCTCATCGCTATCCTCCTCCGGCTCCTCCCTAATCATCTCCGCCCGCTCAACCGCCTCGATCTCGTCGGCCGACGCGCTCGATACCTTGGAGCCCCGGTACGACGTCACGGGCGGGTCGATATCGGTGGGCCGCCAGCTCGTCGAGGTCGGCGACTGGAGCGTCCGATCCAGGGTGCCGGTGCTGACGCCATCGGTCCAGGTCCCTGTCGTTGGCGACTGGAGACCGGCTGCTTTGGTGGAGAGGGAGGATGCCGATGCCGATGCCGACGCCGATGCTAAGACTGAGGAGGCAGAGGAGGATGGCGCCGCGGCTGCTTCCACGGCGGAGTCCTTGTCTGGGCTAGCCCCCCCTTGCTCCCCTGTAGCAAGCTCTGTTGCCGCTGCCGCTGCCGTTACGGCAGCTGCCGTTGCGACGGCCGTTACAGCCGCCACCGCCGCAACAGCCGCCACAACCGGCTTGTCATCTGCTTCCTCGTCGCCTTCACCCTCACCCTCACCCTCACCCTCACCAGCATCCTTCTTCTCCTCCTCCGCCGCCGCTTTCGCGGAACCCTCGGCACCGTCCTCGGCCCTGCCCTTGGTAGGGTTCTCCTTGGTGCCGCCCTTGCCGTAGACCTTGTCCCGCAGGCTCTGCAGGTGGACCTGCTTCGCCTTGGCAGCCGCCTCCTCGGCGATGCTGCGGATCGGTAGCGCCGCGGCGGCCGCCTTCGCGGGCTCGGCCGTCTTGTTGCTCTCGCCGGCCTCCTCCGATTTCTTGGTGGCTGCAGCGGCCGCGGCCGCGGCTACTGCTGCGGTGGCTGCGGGGTCTGGGCCTGAGGAGGCGGGGGAGGGTGTAGCAGCAGCCGTAGCGGCCTTTGCCGGCCCCGCCTTGAAGACGGGTGTCTTGGGGGCTTCGTTGATTGAGGGTTGGGTGAATTCGTCGTAGTAGATGGTTACGTGCTGCTTGAGCTCGCCGTATTCGTTCCAATCCTCGACCTCGACGAGGTCCTTTGAGAGGGGGGATTTGGTTAGCTCATGCCAGGTCTCTCTTGCTTTCTAGTAGGCACTTACGCCGAGCACGATGCCCATCTGAACCAGGCCCGGCATCTTCCTGAGGCGGCCGGACTCGTCCTTGCCGGCCCGCCTCCCCCATAGCATGCGTGCCTTCTCATCGGTAGCGATGTCGATGGCCTTGAAAGGCACCCGGTTGGCACGTAGGATAGTCTCGAGGCGCGAGGTTGCGGTCACGATGTGTGACGACCCAGCCGTTAGCGAGGTGTAGATGTAGAGGGCGGGATCGGTTGAGTACGACGCCGACGAGGCGGGGTCGCTCGACGCCATGGCTTTTCCTTCTGCTCCCTTAAGAGAGTGACGTGAAGTGGGAGGGGCAAAGTAAAGGGTGGTTCTAAACAGATGATCCGGCAGCTTGAGATTTGTGCGTCGGGAGGGGACGGTGGTCCTTAGGGAAGCTGGAAAGATGCTAGCTGGTTGCGTGAACGTGTGTGGGCACTCGGTGGGTGGTGAGGGGTTGAGGTAAAAGTCAATCGCTCACTGGGCGGGAACGACAACCAGTCGTGTTTGGGCGATCGACCTGGTCTTGCGGCCAGGGTTTCATGCCTCGTTTCCCTAGCGATGGAATCCATTGCAGTTTCCTAATCATTTCAACCCCGAGGGTCGTGAAGCCTCATTCCAGTTGATTTCCTCTGTTTGAAGGCGATATTATTGCGATCCTGGAAGCTTATATCCGTACATACTGCCCCCTTCGAGGCTACGTCATGGTTATGGACATCTCGCTTTCACCGAGCCCGCAACCCGTCAGGGTTCCGGGATCGACCATAAAGCCATATATCCGTTGCAGGCAGTTTTATATGGGCTGGCTTGATATTGCCCAGCCCTGATATTTCTGGAAGACGGGTAAACTCTCGTGTTCCCCCAGTGACAATGCGGCGATGCGCGACTGCTCGGTTCTCGAAGCACGGCTTACTACACCTAGTGATACCCGGTCCTCGTCCTCCTTTCTAGATCCGCCCGTCCTATAGACGCAGCAGCCTCAACATGGGGCAGGCTGTGGATGTATTTTGGGGGGGTTCCCTGGGTTCTCTGGCACTACACAGTAGGAGCTCTAAAAATGGAGTATCCGAATGGTAATCTCCCACCGGCGTACCGTTTTCACGACAGCACCACTACTTATTCCTCCAGGCGCTGGGCAAAATACCTACCTTCGGGTCTCCGATGTGCGGTATCCAAAGCAACCCGAAGACCTCGTGTTATATTCATGATGGAGTGTACACTCACTATCTGGGCTCGCCTTCGATACTCGTCACTAGACTTACCGCAAGCTCAAATCGCTCCGGTAACGAAGCAATGAACTAGCCCCAGCTAGCGCCGAGGCACGAGACGCGTGGATTGTCGACTACCCACAATACAAGCATATACGCGTTGTGCTTCACGGAAATGCGCCCAGTCGCGCGGACTATATTAGCTTCGGAGCTGGAATGGAGGGGACCGAACGACGTGACGAGAAGTACCGGGCCGGAAAGATCATGTCGCCGCCTCCTTTCAACTCGGAGGCACACGGTTGGTTGGTACCGGTATTCGACTCCCAACGCTCGGTTAACGGTGTCGGGGGGGAAAGGACAAGGACCGGGTTGAGACACTGTTGAAGGTGCAACATGAGGATGTGGAAGCGAAATTTCAGGACGAGCACCGGAGGAGGAATCCTCAGAAATCGATGAATCCAGACCACCTCGGGCGCACAAGCCAGGGCAAGGATGGCTGGTAGGGGTATATTGCCCAGGAGAGTGCGGCGGAGACTCGCACGCACCACGGAGGCAACTCCTTGCTCGAGTAGGACAATCCACCACCGGTCATCGCGGCGTGGTTCTACACTCTCGCACTCCTTCTCGAGTTCTGTTGTTTACCTACCTACCTACCTACCTACCGATCTATGTTCCAGTCTAAAAACCGGAGTGTTCTGTGCGCATCCGCATACTAGTGCATGTTATCGCTGCGAAGGTATCTCGAGTCGAGACCTGCAAAGGTGGTATGCTTGCAGATGGTATGGGCAATCAAGTCCCGGGATATACACTCCGCATATGCGCTAAGTCGAGCCCTGGCTGCGACGATGTACCCTCCTTTGATTGCACCCCATTCGTATTGCTGGGGGTCGAATCTCGATGGGATGGGTGATCCCCTTTCGACGATGGAAGAGGGTTCCACTTGTTCAACCACGAGCTCGCACCAGCTCGGTGGTGAAGTGGGCGAGCCGGAAAGAGAGGGGGAAATTGCAATTCCCTGTGTTTCAATCCCATGAACGGACGCTCGCCGCGGTGTCGCGATCAATACTAGGTAATTAATCAACATCCCAGGTGAGGTGGCACTCGCCTTTCCTGCCCGATCCAGGCCCGATGAGTCGTCGGGAAGCACAAGAAGAACCAGGACGAAGAAGAGGAGCTCGCTGGCCAGCACTGGTTGGGCAACCATGAGAGGAGGCAACGAACGCCGGCGTGTGACAACGCAACAACAGCGCGCACGCAGGTTGGTGGGACGTGGCACGCACACAGGTGGCACGTAGGCGCCTCCGTCAGCCACGCCACCCACACCACACACACCACACACACCACACACACACAGTCGAAGGAATGGCGCCGCGGCCCCCAGTCTAAATCTGGGCGTTCGAAACCAAACGTTTGCTGGTGGTTGGCCGGTTCCTTGCGTATGGCCCTTGCTCTCCTCGCCTCCACCCCTCCTCCTCTATCTTTGATCCACACCGGGCCCTGGCAGTGACAGGGTTTAGGCGCAGGACCGGGAATTCGCAATTGGCCGAACGAGGGGCGACTTGGGCAAGGAACCCCGTCTAGCGCTGCAAGGTACTCCCGTGGCGGCCCCCACTTGTTTGGTATCCTGTACCCCCTGGATCGAAGAATGTTCGCTCGGTTCGCCCGCTCGACTGGCGACTTGCGTGATAAACGGGGCCTGGAATGGATTTCGCAGAGGTTCCTGGTACTTTGGGATGTGGCGGGTCCCGCTGATCCCACCACCACTGGCCGAAGTTGGCAAATTTTGCAGAGCGCACACGGTGCCATCCTTGAAAAAGGGGATTCCACCCCAACTCCTCCATCGCGGTCTCTCTCTTTCCCTTCTTTCCCTTCCACACTGCGTTCATACCCACACTCCTTTTGCTGGTTCCGCCTCAGCCTTACGGTCATTCAGATCACTTTCCATCTTCACTTTTCGAAGATCATTCTCTCTTTAAACATCTGTTCTTGATACATTCCTTTGGCGTGCATAAACCCAGCCTCATCACCTCGATTTACTCGATCCAAAAACCGACGCAAACAGCAAATACAACTCAAAAGCTCTTCCAAAGCCAACCCGCACGAGTCAAAATGCAGCTCACAAGCATCTTCACCTTCCTGGCCGTCGGCCTGTCCTTCGTCGCCGCTACCGAGGACACCACCACCACGTCGACGTCGACTATGACCAAGACCGTCACCATCACCCAGTGCAACCCGACCGCCTCCAACTGCCCGGCCCAGACCGAGTCGGAGTACCCCGTCTCTACCGAGGTCAGCAGCAGCAGCGCCTACGTCCCCTCGTACCCTGCCTACAACTCCACCACCGCCGGCCCAACTGGTTACCCCAACGCGACCGCCACCCTCCAACCCACCAACTCGTACCCAGCCGTTACCGAGACCTCTGTTGTTATCCCTACCGCCGCTCCCACCTCCACCGACGTCCCGGCAAGCGGCTCCCGCGGTCTCTTCATCCAGTCCGGACTCATGATGGGTGTTCTGGGCGCCGGTATCGCTCTGCTCGCATAGACTATACCCAACAAACCCCTCCTTTTTTTTTCCACGCAAAAGCGATGCTTTAAAGAAACGCTTTGGATATGGTCGTTTCTCTTGGCGTCTTTGACTTCTTACACCACGGACAAATGTTTAATTCTTGCAGGGGACGAGCTGTTTGGAGATGTTTGAATGGATTATCTTGTGATACCTCGACGGTTTTGGGACCTCGTCCGGCTACTGGTTGGCATGCTTGTTGGATGGGGAGGATGGAGGAGGTAGGGGGGAGAAGGGAATTGGAGACCAAGACAACCCACCTTGACGAAGCAAGTTAAGGTGGTGGCCTCTCATGCTGCAGACTTGTGGCCTGCACATGGGGCCGTTCATGAAAATGCAGCGATAATGAATCTACCGAGGCGTTCCGTTCCCTATTAGTTGTGATTGTTTTCCTGATTCCAATTTTTGAACCGTCGTGACAGCGAATCGCATTAAGTCTACGTGCCGCGGTGCCGAATCATAAGCACCTATAGGTGTCGAGGTATAACACAATCGTGTCCCGGATGGAAGGCCGCGGTAGGCGGGATGCTCTCCGGGTTCGGGTCCGGCCCCACGGGAGAGCGGTGGTAGCCCAAGGTTTTGTCGCTCGCTCGTAAACAGTCATTGCCTCCCAGCACTTCCCACCTCGACCTCCTCTTCCCTTCCTCATTAACACCGCTCACATGCGCTGTCCTATTCTCGTAAATTACCATCGCGGCGGCATTTGGAGTTGCTGTCGGAAACTCTATTCGAGTCGTACCCCGTCGCGGAATTCCTGGAAGAATTAGGTAAACTGCCTGGTCCAAATGAAACCGAGTCCGTCTCTGTGGATATCCTCCCCGTGTTGTTTGTCTTAACCCCTGAACCCTGCCTAACCTCCCCAGCTCTGATCAAGTGGTCAACAACGAGACTCTACAAAATATTACCCCTTTATAACCAGCCCTGTGACGACCTCGTTCGATACCGAGATGTTTCCTTCATTATTACCCTACCTCCGTCAACATAGTTTCCATTCCCGCTTCCAACTCAAATTTCCTCCTTTTTTATCTAGATCGTCATCGTCCCCCCCTCCCCATTACCACCTTAATGAGGTCACCTCATCCAGAAGACGTCGTCCAGACAAGCGGTGGTCTCATGGTATTCCCAAAGTTGGGGAGGGCGGCAGGCTTCGTCATTCGGGAAGGCGCCGTTTTTGACACGGCCAAGAGCTCCATCAACTCCCAATTCATTCCCCGCCGCCCCGCCGATAGTGCGTCGCATCTCCACCATCTCTTAGCCTTTCTTTTATGGACAATGTCCCTTTGCGCAGTTGCTGCAGAGCCTCTGGTTTGCTGGGACCAAGTTTGTACAGCCGTGGGTGCTGTGATGGTCGCAATACTTGTCGGCCATCCAGGTCTGGCCTCGCAACGCAAGTGCGTTAAACTCGCTTGTCGGGGAGAGCGAAAGGTCCCAAGGGGGGTGGTGGTAGGTAGCCTGCCACCCAGTGTCAGCCATTCCGTCATGCCATGTAGCGCAGATGCAAGAGGGTGTTTGCCAACCTTGGTTGTCTCACGCGGCTGGGCTTTGCTGCACTAGGTCGGGAGCCAGAGTGGGAGATGCTGCCGAAGAGGGAGAACGGATTTTCGAGGACGTTTGTGGATGTTATATGGGATCTCATACCCGCCCTGCCATGGATTTGAATCCCTGTCCTGTGAGAGGGCTTGGGCCTTTCTTGCATACACGAATTTGCAACCTTCTCCTAGCCCGGTGTGAAGCCCAACATGGTCACTCAGATCTTGACGCGTGGGTGAGGCTGGATCAAACACATCATTTCATCGTTTCCTCATCTCTCCCTCCCAATATAGCATGTCGTCTGTCCCCTTGGGACTCGAAAACCTTAGGCGACCGAGAACATTTACAAACGAAGCGAGCGCGCCTTTCTTCCTCTGTTCTTGCTAGGTCCTAGCCCGTGTGGGCACTCCCGGCCTCGTCCGCAAGCATAATTGGGTTATGATAATCCCCCCCCCTTCCCTTTTCTGTGCTCTACTCTTAAGGGCCAACTGCCACGCTGTCAACGTCGGTAGAGTACTATGGATGATGTCGGTATTCCCCGAGGACCATAATTCCGTGGCCTCCGCTGAGCAAATGCGCTTCGGCATGGACGTAGTACATATATGTTGCGAGACGCCTCGAATACGAGCCTTCGGTTGCTAAACATATTACATGTTAGTCAAGCGATGCTGGAGACGGCGTGTTCGACGGGTAGTGGAAACGATCGCCATGCTGGATTGCCCCAAGCTGGTGTGTGAATATCGGCAATCTACAAACTGCATACACAACTTCATCCCGCGTCAGCTCATCGCGAGAACAACCTTTCGCCCAATGATGGGCTGCCCGTTGTGTGTTGGCCCTTTCGGGAGAGTTGCTCAACTTCTAGAGCGGTCCGTCTTTGGCTCCTCCCCTCATCCACAAGTTGCTGGCCCAATCCCCAGCTAGGACGACGATTCCCACGATCTCTTGTTTGCAGGAAGTGGGGTGGCGGCCATGGCGGTGCGTACGTACCAAACCGCCCGCCCCCTCCATCGCACGAGGTTCATTGACACTAGAATCTAGGGTTAGTCGATACTGCAACGACCCAAAACCAGCACTCGTCGTTGTCGGTTAATGACCTGTCACCTTTTCCGGTGGTGGTGGAGGGTGGTCAGCGCCTATTCTCCTGCACTACGTGGTTTTGGGAAGTCCAGGAGGAGAAGCGATTTACGTATCCTAATGACTGAGCCGACTTGCCAGAACGACCCCCACGAGCTCGCTCTGACATGTGAGTGGACCACATCTTGACGAGTTTGGTGCGGTATATACATACGTAGGTACGTACAGAGAAGTTCTTTTTCCCAGCCGGTCAGCCAGCCTTGTCGTCCGCCTGTTCTATTTACGTCGGCCTGGGTGCCCAATTATATCTGCTTAGAATTTGATAGACGGAAGTTTCAGACCTCATCTTCGAGTAGCACAACCAGATATAAATGAAGCCGAGAACCAGGGATTGTTGGCACGGTGGCCCGACTTGCCAATCAAAGAACTAACATATCGAAGCAAGAGGCGTGGAGGCCGTGAGAACAGGTACCGGGTACGACGAGACACGTGCCCTGCTTCCCGATTGATGCTTATGCGACGCCAATCCTGGGGCGGCATGTCTCCTGGTAGCTCCCAGAGATATATGTGCTGTCTTTTCGCTCCTGGTCGAGTAGGCAAGGCCCTCTCTACTTATACGTTGCCCTGGTGGTGGAGAAATCTCCAAAGCGGGGGGGGGGGGCGGCCTCGGTAAAGAGAATGGTAGATCAAGCGAGGAAGTGATAAGGTAAAATAGCTCGTGCAAGAGCTCCTCAGTATTATCACGAGGTTGAAAGGCTCGAAAGCCGATATAGGTGGGTTATGTTACAACAAACTGCCAAGCAGTTACGTTTCGAGCCATCCAGACTCATTCCTCGTCTTCCGCAAATGGTATAATTTCTCCTACTCAACACACACGGCGCCCCTCACAAAGCCACCCTACTCTTCATTGAAGCACTACTGGACCCAACAGCTCAAGTATCCCCCTCGTCTCGCACAAGGACCAAAACACATCCCCCAATACTTTCGACAACCTACGGCGCCTTATCCCTGGAAATCGACGCTCTGGCTAGTCTTGCCGGCGGCCTTCTTGTCGAGGGCGATGTTGGTATCCAGTTTCTTCTGCTCCGCGGCGATCTTGTCGGAGTTATCCTTGCCGGTCTTGGCCTGGGCGATCTGCAGAGACAGCACCTCGAGCTGCAGCTTCAGCACCTTGTTCTTGATCTTGCCCACTTGAAGGGCCGCGCCCTCCGTGGTCTTGGTGCCACCCGCGGCGTCGATGGCGTCGTTGAACCCGCCAGTGTCGACCTCGGCCGCCTCAGCTGTCTCGCGGGCGGATTTGATGATGTCCTCGTCGTTGTCGGAGACGTTGGCGAGATCAGAGGTGTCGATCTAGTGTTTGGATGCCTTGGTTAGTCTCTAAATGGTGCTACACTTGCTTGGTTGGGGAGCTACACTTACGGGGAAGTTGGCGTTCACTTCGTCGAGGGCATTTCCGCCGACACCGTCTGAGACTTGGAAGTCGGCGTAGCTCTGGACTGAGAGAACATCGGCCCTCTTGGCTATGAGACCGCCATTGGATGTTGGCAGAGCAAGAGCTGACACAACCAGGGAGAAGACGAGAGTAGACTTGAAGAACATCTTGGCTGGGAAGGGGGTATAAAATAAAGCGGTCGGGTGCTGGCGGGGAGTGTTGGGAAGAGTTAAGTATATACTGATATAGAAGAGAATTTAAAAGACAGCACAGCTGTGAGATGAGAAAGAGAAAATCGACGAGGAAGGAGATGTGGGAATCGGATGCTGGATGAAAACCAAGCGTTTGAGGGTTGGGACAACGTCTTTATACATATCTAGAAGCAACAAGCGCCCGAGCACTCGACCTGGATGTTGACTACATACGTCCTCCTCATCTCAGGGGGTGTCATGTCACAGGAAGCTCGAAGCGACTGATCCCACGAGGAAACTCTACCCACCGTGGGAGTAGCCCTTGTGTCAGGGCTCGATCGCTTGCATGGTTCAACACTCGGACTGGGCATCACGATTCTCACATCGCATAGAGTCTAAAATAAGAGGAGCGCGTTTCGGGGCTAAACGAAGGTCGCTGATTCGGCATCAATCCACCTCACCCTGTGGATCGGGGTTCGTGGGGTCAAAGTTCGCAAACCGGGGGGGTGGTGGTGCGGCGTTGGAGGGAACGCCCTTTGCGGGAGAACCGAACCTGGGAATTGGGCGCAACCCAGGGACCAGGACGGGTGCGAGCGGTCGGGAGTTTTTTTTTGGGGCATAGATACCAGGTTTTGGCGATCTCAGGGCGAAGCGCTGTCTCGATCATGTCGCAGCTTTGGTACCGATCGCCCCCGATCTGCCTCAGACCCCTGGCCGACGAAACAGCGCCCTGTTGTTGGCCGGCGAATGCGCTGGAAATAGCTAGGCGCTGTCAGAAGGAGCAAAACTAGAGGAAAGACGGGGCAAGGCGTCAGTCCCGTCGGGTAAGCCAAGGGGGACCAATTTTGCTGAAGACGAGATGAATGCCATCGATCGTCTGATATTGTTCGTTATGGCTATCAGAGGGTTGCTGGTGTTGGCGGATTGAGTGAAGGCTCGAGATGTCTTCAACACGGCAAAATACCAAAATCCAAACAAACTGTATCCGTATTTAGGGTTGGCGTTTGGATCACCAGGAAATCAGGGGTTTATACTCCGTAGATTGCCCTGCAACCCTATTTCCTATATGATGTTCGTTTCT
>Ga0164242_10002655_pt1 | contig 20682 bp, 15 predicted proteins | sample OricomgcompostMG_FD_108783 | JGI IMG/M metagenome (GOLD analysis project Ga0164242, IMG submission 108783) | Miracle-Growth compost microbial communities from Emeryville, California, USA - Original compost - Miracle growth compost (MG) ... | reverse complement strand
GATCGGCTACCGCTCGCTGACGATGGCCGGCGACGGGAAACGGATCGGCCTTTATGGCTTCGGCGCGTCGGCGCACATCATTGCGCAGGTCGCGCGATGGCAAGGACGCGAGCTCTACGCCTTTACCCGCCCCGGCGATGCCGTCGGGCAGGACTTCGCCCGTTCGCTCGGCTGCACCTGGGCCGGCGGGTCGGACGAGCCGGCGCCTGTCGCGCTCGACGCGGCGATCATCTTCGCCGCGGTGGGGGCGCTGGTGCCGGCAGCGCTGAGATCGGTGCACAAGGGCGGGCGCGTGGTCTGCGCCGGCATCCACATGAGCGACATTCCGTCTTTCCCCTATGACGAACTGTGGGGCGAACGCTCGCTCCTGTCGGTCGCCAACCTGACGCGCGCCGACGGGCACGCGTTTCTGGCGATCGCCGGGCGGGCGGGCGTCAGGGCCACCACTACCGCTTTCGCGCTCGACCAGGCGAATGAGGCGATTGCAAAGCTCCGACGCGGGGAACTGGAAGGTGCCGCCGTGCTGGTTCCGAATGCGCTGCGGCGCTCCTGGGATGGACGCATGGTCGACCGGCGGTAGCGGTTTTTGGAAGAATCGAAAGCAACGACAACCCCGATGCCCCAGCGATTGGAAGATCAGACGACCACCGATCCCTGGCGATGGCGTCGATCAGGCTGCCTGCTCGTCCGGCGCGCAGACGCTGCACAGCGCGTCGATGATCGCGGCGACCATATCGTCGACAATATGATAATAGCGGGTTTGCGCCGAAGGCCGTACCTCGACCGCGCCCGCCTCGCGCAACAAAGCGAGATGCTGCGACACCGTCGGCTGGGCGAGGCCCGTCAGCTCGACCAGCTCGTTCACCGACACCTCGCCCGCGCTCATTCGGCATAGCATGATAAGGCGGTCGCGGTTGGCGAGGATGCGCAGGCGCGTGGCGACGTCGCTTGCGTTGTGCTGGAGCAGGTCGAGCGGGCCGGCATAGGTCATGGCACCACCGTTGCCGGTCGGCCGTCATCGCGCAAGACCACGTAGATCGCCGGGATCACCAGCACGGTCAGCAGGGTCGATGAGGCGAGCCCAAACAGGAGCGAAATCGCCAGCCCCTGGAAAATCGGATCGGTGAGGATCACCGCGGCGCCGATCATCGCTGCGGCGGCGGTGAGCGCGATCGGCTTGAAGCGAATCATGCCCGCCTCCAGCAGCGTGTCGCGCAGCGATTTTTCCGGACGCTGTGCATGACGGATGAAATCGACCAGCAGGATCGAGTTCCGGACGATGATGCCGGCGAGCGCGATGAAGCCGATCATCGAGGTCGCGGTGAACGGCGCGTCGAACAGCATATGGCCGATGACGATACCGACCAACGTCAGCGGGATAGGCGTCAGGATCACCAGCGGCAGCTTGAAGCTGCGGAACTGCCCGACCACCAGCACGTAGATCGCCAGCAGCGCGACCATGAACGCCGCGCCCATGTCGCGGAAGGTGACCCAGGTTATCTCCCACTCGCCGTCCCACAACAGTGTGGTGTGCGTCTCGTCCTCGGGCTGGCCGTGCAGGCTGATGGCGGGCCGTTCAAGGCCGTGCGCCTTCCAGTCATAGATCTTCACCGTCTTGTCGACCGCGATCATGCCGTAGATCGGCGCCTCGTAGCGCCCGGCGAGCTCGGCGGTGACCATCGTCGCGCCGCGACCGTCACGGCGGTAGATCGTCCGGTCGCCCTGCTGCAGGCTGGCATCGACCACCTGGCCAAGCTCGATCAATTGCGGGCCGTTCGGGCCTGGCGTCGCCGCCACCGGCGTCGCGGCCAGCGCCTGCGACCAGCGCCGCTGCGACTGGTCGAGCGTGATCTGGATCGGCAGCGGATCGCGGCCCCCACCCTGCGGCGCATAGCCCACCGTCTTGTCGCCCATCAGCGCGCCGATACTGTCGAACACCTGACGTTCGGACAGGCCGTACTGGTCGAGCCTGGTGAGATCGGGGATCAGGCGCAGCTCGGGCTGCGGCAGGCCGAAGCTGTTATCGACATCGACGATGTAGGGCACGCTCTTGAAGATCGCCTCCACCTGCGCGGCGGCCGCGCGGCGGGTCGCCTCGTCGGGGCCATAGATTTCGGCGAGCAGCGTCGCTAGCACTGGCGGCCCCGGCGGCGTCTCGACCACCTTGATCGAGCCATCGGGAGGCAGGGGGATCGCCTTAAGCTTGTCGCGCAGCGCGACGGCAATGGCATGGCTGTTGCGCGAGCGGTCGCCCTTGGGCTTCAGCGTCACCATCACGTCGCCCATCCATGGGCGGTCGCGCAGGAAATAATGGCGGACGAGGCCGTTGAAGTTGAACGGTGCCGAGGTGCCGGCATAGGCCTCCATCGACGTTACCTCGGGCACGGTGCGCGTCACCGCCGCGACCTGTTCGAGCATCCGCGACGTCGCCTCCAGGCTGGTGCCCTCCGGCATGTCGACGACAAGCTGCAGCTCCGACTTGTTGTCGAACGGCAGCAGCTTCACCGTCACCGCCTCGAAATAGAACATCGAACAGGCGACGATCGTGGCGATGCCGACGCCGATCAGGAAGAGGCGTGCGCTGCGTTTCGTCGCGATCACACGTGTGGCGACGCGGGCGTAGATTCTGCCGAGCTTGCCGCCGTGCGTGCCCTCATGTTCGTGCGCCTCCATCAGCGCCGAGCGGGCGAAGCGAACCATCAGCCATGGCGCGATGATCACCGCGACGAAGAAGGAGAAGATCATCGCCGCCGACGCGTTGATCGGGATCGGCGCCATGTACGGCCCCATCATGCCGGAGACAAACAGCATCGGCACCAGCGCGGCGATCACCGTCATCGTCGCGACGATGGTCGGGTTGCCGACCTCGGCGACGGCCTCGATCGCGCCCTGCACGCGGGGCCGGTCGTCCTTCATCGCCCAGTGGCGGGCGATGTTCTCGATCATCACGATCGCGTCGTCGACCAGGATGCCGATCGAGAAGATCAGCGCGAACAGGCTCACCCGGTTGATGGTGAAACCCATAATCTTCGACGCGAACACGGTGAGCAGGATGGTGGTCGGGATCACCACTGCGGTCACCCCCGCCTCGCGCCAACCGATCGCGAAGCCGATCAGCACGACGATCGAGACGGTCGCCAGCGCGAGATGGAACAGCAGCTCGTTGGCTTTCTCGTTCGCCGTCTCGCCATAGTTGCGGGTTACGGCGACATGCACGCTATCCGGGATCAGCGCGCCCCTGAGCAGCGCCACGCGCTTCAGGATGGCATCGGACACGGTGACGGCATTGGCGCCCGGCCGCTTGGCGATGGCGAGGCTGACGGCGGGCGCCATGCGCCACCGGCCGTCGTCCTTCTCCCAGCGCCAGGCGCGCGCCTGATGCTGTTGCGGCCCCTCGCTGACAGTCGCGACGTCGCGCAGATAGACCGGCGCGCCGGTGACCGAGCGCACCGTCAGCATCGCCACCTGCTGCGCGCTGTCGAGCGTCCGCCCGGCGGTGACGCTCACCACCTCGCCATTTTCGCGCACCATGCCGGTGGGGAAAGCACGATTGGCCTGTTCGGCGGCATCGATCACGCTCGCCAGCGGCACCTGATAGAGCGCCAGCTTCGCCGGATCGGGCGCGATGCGGATCGCCTCCTGCTGGCCGCCGATGATGAAGGTGAGGCCGACATCGTCGACCTTGGCGATCTCGGTGCGCAGCCGGCCGGCGAGTTCGTAGAGCGACTGGTCGCTCCACTGCCCCGGCGCCCCGGCCCCGGGCGTCAGCGTCAGGACCACGATCGGCACGTCGTTGATGCCGCGCACGGTGATTTTGGGCGGCGGGATGCCGACCGGGATGCGGTCGATATTGGCCTGGATCTTCTCGTCGATGCGAGTGATCGCGGTCTCGGGGTCGGAACCGACAATAAACCGCGCGGTGACCATCACGCCATTGTCCTCGGCCTGCGTATAGACATGCTCGACGCCATTGACGCTCTTGACGATCGTTTCGAGCGGCTTGCCGATCAGTTCGACCGCGTCGCTGGCCGAAAGACCCGGCGCGGCAACCTGGATATCGACCATCGGCACGCTGATCTGCGGCTCCTCCTCGCGCGCGATGGTCATGGTCGAGAGGAGGCCGACCAGGATCGCCGCCAGCAGCATCAGCGGCGTGAGCGGCGAATTGATCGTGGCGCGGGTCAGCCGCCCGGAGATGCCGAGGCTCATGATGTCCGGGTCTCGATCAGCATGTCGCCGGGTCCGACGCCGGACAGGATCTCGACCTTGCCGTTCTCGACCGACGGCGCGGTCTGAACCGGCACGGTCGAAGCCGCGCCGTCCTTCGCCAGCACGGTGACGTAATCGATGCCGTAGCGCGTGACGACGTAGCCCGAGGGCACCAGCAGCGCCCGGCGCGTGCCGATCTCGATCCGCGCGGCGACGCGCCGCCCGATCAGCGAGCCATCGAGCCCGGGCATGAGGGCGTCGGCCCTGAACTGCCCAGCTTCGACCGATGGATAGACCCTGGTGACGCGCCCGATCGTCGTACCGCCGCCGAGTCCGCTCACCATCACCCGCACGCCGGCTTCGACCTTGCCGGCAAGCGATTCGGGCAAGTCGAGACGAAGCACCACTGGACCCGAGGTGATTGTCGCCAGCGATGTGCCCGGCGCGACCGGCGAGCCGGCGGGAACGTCGGCAACAAGCACCCGGCCGGTGGTCGGCGCGACGACGACGCCTTGGCCGGCGACAGCATCGACCGCGGCCTGTTGCTGCCGCGTCGCGCGGACCTGTGCGCTGGCCGCGGTCGCCGCGGCCTGCGCCTGATCGAGCTTCGCCTTGGCGTAGACGCCGTTGTCATAGAGGAACCTGGTGCGCGACAAATCGGCCTGCGCCTGTGCGACCTGTGCCTGGGCGGCGGCGGCCTGCGCGGCATAGGCGCCGCTCTGATAGGGAAGCTGGCTGTCGACGATGCGACCGATCACCTGGCCCTTCCTGACCATGTCGCCCTCGTGCACGCTCAGGCTGGTGAGGATGCCGGGGATGCGCGCGAGCGCCTGTGCCTGGTCGACGGTCGAGATCTCGGCGCTGACGTCCTTCCATTCCGGCGCCTGCGACATGGCGAGCGTCAGCCTCGGTCCCGCCGGCGGCTGGGGTCTGACGGTCGTCGCCTGCTCACCCGATCCGCAGGCGGCCAGCTGGAATGCCGCGATCAGCGCGGCTGTCCGGAGCGCCGGTCGGATCATGCCGGCTCTCCGGTGATCTGCGTATTCAAGGCGCGGCGCGGTTGTGCGCAATCTTGCGCTTTGATGGGCAGCGCTTTCCGACATGGCTGCATCGATCCCGCCATTTGCTTGCTCCATTAAATTGCGTATTCAACATATACGCCAAATAGAATATTTCGATACACGTATTTATCCGGAGAAGGGTGATGAGCAATCCGCATATCGTCGTGCTCGGGGCAGGGTTAGGCGGCACCATCGCCGCTTACGAGCTTCGCGAGACGCTGGGCGATCGGGCGCGCGTGACGCTGCTGGGCGAATCCGACGATTTCTGGTTCGTGCCGTCCAATCCCTGGGTCGCCGTCGGCTGGCGCACGCCGGACGCGATCCAGGTCCATCTGCCGCCGGTGATGAGGAAGCACGGGATCGCGTTCCACTCGACGGGCGCGGCCAAGATCGTTCCCGACCAGAACCGCATCGATCTGCACGACGGATCCCGGCTCGATTACGATTATCTGGTCATCGCCACCGGCCCCGATCTTGCGTTCGACGAAGTGCCGGGGTTCGGCCCGGCCGGCCATACCCATTCCGTCTGCCGCACCGATCATGCCGCGGCAGCGCACGAGGCGTTCGAGGCGTTCTGCGCCGATCCGGGGCCGATCCTGGTGGGGGCGGTACAGGGAGCCTCGTGCTTCGGCCCCGCCTATGAAATGGCGATGCTGCTCGATACCGAGCTCAAGCGTCGCAAGATCCGCGACAAGGTGCCGATGACCTTCGTCACGCCCGAGCCGTATATTGGCCATCTCGGCCTTGATGGCGTCGGCGACACCAAGTCGTTGCTCGAAAGCGAGATGCGCGATCGCCACATCAAGTGGATCACCAACGCCAGGGTGACCGGCTTCGACGCCGCTATCGCGCATGTCGAGGAAGTCGACGACGACGGCAGCGTGAAGAAGGCGCACGATGTGCCGTTCAACTGGGCGATGCTGCTGCCGGCGTTCCGCGGCGTAGAGGCGGTGCGGGGAATCGAGGGGCTGGTCAATCCGCGCGGCTTCGTGCTCACCGACAGGCATCAGCGCAATCCGACATATCCCAATGTCTTCGGGCTCGGCGTCTGCATCGCCATCCCGCCGGTCGGCCCGACTCCGGTGCCCGTCGGCGTGCCCAAGACCGGCTTCATGATCGAAAGCATGGTCACCGCGATCACGCGAAACCTGAAACAGATCATCGATGGCGAGGAACCGACGCACGAAGCGACCTGGAACGCCATCTGCCTCGCCGATTTCGGCGACGGCGGCGTTGCCTTCGTCGCCAAGCCGCAGATTCCGCCGCGCAACGTCAACTGGGCGTCGGAGGGCAAGTGGGTGCACTTGGCCAAGGTCGGCTTCGAGAAATACTTCCTGCGCAAGATCAGGCGCGGCGAGAGCGAGCCCTTCTACGAAAAGCTCGCGCTGCACGTTCTCGGCGTCAGGAAACTGCGCTTCGATTGAGGAGACGGAGTGATGAATCTAGATCGTGCCGTGCTCGCCTTCGCCGGCGTCGTCGTGCTGGTGAGCGCCATCCTGTCGGTCACCGTCAGCCCGTGGTGGATCGCATTGACGCTGTTCGCCGGCGCCAACATGCTTCAGGCGAGCGTCACCGGCTTCTGCCCGGCGGCGATGGCGTTCCGCCGCCTCGGCGTGCGCGCCGGCATCGCGTTCCGCTGAGCGCTCGATGAGAACGGCCGTCCTCTCGGCGTTGCTCGCCGGCGCCGCGATCGCACGGCCCGCGTCCGCGCAGAGCCTCGATGCGGTGGTTGCCGCCGCGCTCGATCATTCGCCGGCACTTCAGGCGGCGCACGCCCGCGCCGACTCCGCTCAAGCCAAGGTTGACGAAGCCCGCGCCCAGCGAGCGCCGACGGTCTCGCTCGACGGCGAGATCGGCACCGGCCGAATCGATCCGCAAGGCTTCTTCGGGCTGAGCGCTGACGATGTGACGCCGCGCTCGGCCCGCGCCACGGTCGAGCTCCCGCTGTTCACCGGCGGCCGCGTCGGCGCGGCAGTCCGTCAAGCCAAAGGCGGGCGCGACGCCGCGCTGCAGCAGGCGCACGAGATCGAGCTTATGCTGCGCGTCCAGGTCGTGCGTGCCTATACCGATGCGCTCGCAGCAGGCGAGCTGATCGCACGCTATCGCAAGCTCGTCGCCGCGCTCGACGAGGTCGTCCGCCATGCCCGACTCAGATACCGATCGGGCGACGGCACCAGCACCGACGTCGCCCAGGCCGAGGCACGCCGCGCCGAGGCGATGGCCGGGCTCGCCGGCGCACAAGGCCAACTCGTGAGTGCCGGTACGCGGCTCGAATTGCTTGCCGGTCAGCCGGTGACGGTCTCGGGTGACCTGCCCGGCACGCCGGCGCTGCCGCCGACCGCGGAGGATGCCGCAAGCCGGGCGGTCGCCGCCAATCCGGCGGTGCTGGCGGCCGATCGTATGGCTGGGGCAGCGCGGGCAGGGGTGGATGCCGCGCGCGCCGAGCGGCTGCCGACCGTCGGCGCCTTTGCCGAGGCGGCGAGCGTGCGCGATCAGTTCTTCCCCGGCTACAAAGCCGATACGGGCACGATCGGGCTGCGCGCGCACTGGACATTATTCAGCGGCGGACGCAACGCCGCGAAGGAGCGCGGCGCCGATGCCGACTTGCGCGCCGCCGAGGCCGATGCCACCGAAGTCCGATTGCAGATCCGCGAGCAGGCGGTCTCGGGCTTCAGCGCGGTGACCACCGCGCGTGCCGTGCTCGATGCGGCCATGGTTCGTGTCGCCGCGACCGAGCGGGCACTCCACGACACGCGGCTCGAGGTGCAGGCCGGTGCCAAGCCGCAGCTTGCCTTGCTCGATGCCGAGCGCGAAGCGATCGAGGCCGAAAGCGCGCGCGTCGTTGCGGAGGGCGATCTGCTCGTCGCCGCCTGGCGGCTGCGCGCGATCGCCGGGATGGACTGAGCAAAAAATGGGCCGGCAGCGCTGCCGGCCCAGCGCAGGATCGTCGGTCAGAGACGCAAGCCGACGCCCACGCCGAACACCAGAGGGTCGAGGTGGACGCGCACCCGCTCGGTGCCGAGCGCGGTAGTATCGAGCCGCGCCGTGGTTCGGAGGTCGATATATTTGACGTCGAGATTGACGAAGACCTTGGGCGTGATGTCGACGTCGACGCCCGCCTGGGCCGCCCAGCCGAAGCTGTCGGACATATGGACCTTGGTCGGCCCCACAGCGTCTTCCAGACCTTTCGACGCCTTTTCGTTCCAGAACACCGTATAGTTTATGCCCGCGCCGAGATAGGGCCGCACCGATTCATGGGCATTGAAGTGATATTGCGCGGTCAGCGTCGGCGGCAGCACCCAAGTCGAGGCGAGCTTGCCGATCCCGCCGGTCGTGCCGGTGCGGCCGGAGGCATTGTGCCTGGTGGTCGAGGCGATCAGCTCGAGGCCGATATTGTCGGTCGCCATGTAGGTGACGTCGACCTCGGGCATGACCGCGTTGTCGACCTTGACATGCTCGGTCGGAAAGGTCGGCTTGATGCCGCTCGAGGAGTCGTTGGGCACGACGACGATGCCTCGCAGCCTGAGCAGTACGTCGCCGGCGGTGAGCCCGGTGCGGTCCTGCGCCGCGGCGGGCGAAACCCAGAGGGCGGCAATGACGGCGGCGGCGAGCATGACGGTCTTCATCGTTCTACCTCCTGTTGTTCGCAGGAGATGTTAACGGCGCCTCGCCGGCTCGCCTTTGTCCGCCGTCAACGGTTCGATTGATCCTGATCAACCGATCGGGAAAGCTGTGCAGGTCGCGCGAAAGCCCGTCAGGAAATGTTTACGGGAAGTCTCGTTCGTCCAAAATCGAAAGGCGGCCTCCCGCCGTTCCTCCCAACGGTCTGCTAAACCGCCTTGCTGAAGCTCCCTGCCGCGCGATGCACATCGAAGGCGGCGGCGACGATGCGCACGTAGGGCGCGCCTTGCGGCGTGACGCGGACCCGGGTGCCATCGAACTCGGCGATGCCGTATCGCGTAAGCGCAGCGACGCGGTCGAGCGCCGGCTGCAAGGCGGCGAGATCGCGACCGCGGGCGGCGGCGATCGCCGCGACGTCGATCGCGCTATCGCACAGCAGCCTTTCGATCAGCTCGGCGCGCAAGCGGTCGTCGGCGCGCCGGACGATGCCGCGCACACCCGGTAGCAGGCCGTTGCCGACGCGCAGCCGATAGCGGCCGACATGCTTCTCGTTCTGGACGAGCAGATCGTCATATTGGCTGATCGCCGACGCGCCGACACCGATCAGAATGTGCGCCTGATCGTCGGTGAAGCCTTGGAAATTGCGCCGCAGCCGCCCGGCGCGCGCGGCGATCGCCAGCGTGTCCCGGGGCCGCGCGAAATGATCGAAGCCGATCGCCTGATATCCCGCCTCTACCAGCATGTCATGGGCCAGCGCGCTCTGCCAGAAGCGCGCCTCGGCGCCGGGAAGAGTCGCCGCGTCGATGCGGCGCTGGCGCGGCAGCGCGGCGGGCAGATGGGCATAGCCGAACATGGCGATGCGGTCGGGCGCGAGCGTCAACGCGGTGGCGATCGTCGCGGCGATATCCTCGAGCGACTGGCCGGGCAGGCCGTACATCAGGTCGAGATTGATGCGCCCGATGCCGGCTGCGCGCGCATCGGCGATCGCCTGCGCGACCATGCGACGCGGTTGCAACCGACCGATCCGCACTTGGATGTGCGGAGCGAAAGTCTGCACGCCAACGCTGATACGCGAGATGCCCGCCGCGGCGAAGGCGGCGGCGTGCTCGGCCGTGAAATGGCGGGGATCGATCTCCGCCGCCCATTCTGCGTCGGCCGCGACGGCGAAGCGCGCGCGCAGTCCGGTCGCCAGCGCCGTGAAGTTCGCCGGATCGAGGACGTTGGGGCTGCCGCCGCCGAAATGGATGCGGCTGACGAGCCCCTTCATGCGGGCACTGACGAGTTCGATCTCCCGCATCAGTGCGTCGACATAAGTCCGCAGCCGGTCCTCACGGCCGACCGCGCCGGTGTTGCAGCCGCAATACCAGCAGATCTCCCGGCAATAGGGGATGTGGACATAGAGCGAGACCGGCTCGCCCGCTCCGACCCGATCGAGCGCGCGGCACTGCGCGTCGGCACCGACGCCGTCATGGAACTCGGCAGCGGTCGGGTAGCTGGTGTAGCGTGGAACGGCGCAGCGGGCGAGCTCGGGAACGTAGCGGTGCATGGCGCGTGGCGATCAGCCGCCGGCGCTGTCGGCATCGTCATCCAGCGGCAGGTGGAATTCGTGCCACAGGCCGTTGAGGATGCCGAAGCCGACCGCGAGGCCGAGGCCGAGAACCCAGGTGAAATACCACATGGTGCAGGTCCTTTTTCAGTAGAAGTCGGGGCTGGCGTTGACTCGCTCGGGCGTGACGCGGCCCCACATCACCTTGAACGCCCAGGCGGTGTAGGCGAGCACGATTGGCAGGAGGATGGCCGTCACCACGAGCATGATGAACAGCGTGTGCCCGCTCGACGAGGCGTTCCATACCGTCAGGCTGGAGTGCGGATCGATGCTCGACGGCAGGATGTAGGGGAACATCGATAGCCCGACGGTGGAAATGATGCCGAACGCGGCCGCGGACGAGCCGGCGAACGCGAGCGCCTCGCTGCGCCGGACGATGCCGATCCAGGCGAGCGCGGCGCCAGCGAAGCCCAGCACCGGGGCGACGATCATCCACGGATAGCGGCCGTAATTGGCCACCCAGGCGCCCGCGGTCGCGACCGTCGTCTCACGCATCGGGTTGGACGGCCCGAGCGGATCGATCGGGCCGATCAGTGCATAGCCCATCGGACCGAACGCGACATAGGCGCCGCCGATCGCGAACAGTGCAATCGACAGCGGCGCCGCGACCGCGCCGAAGCGGCGGGCGCGGTTCTGGACCGAGCCCGCCGCGGTCTTGGTGGTGAGGAAGGCAGCGCCATGCAGCACCAGCATCGCCACCGACAACAGGCCGCAGATCAGCGTGAACGGCGTGAACAGGCCGATCAGCGTGCCCTCGTAAAAGGCGCGCAGATCGCTATCGAGCCGGAACGGCGCGCCCTGCAGCACGTTGCCGACAGCCACGCCGAACACCAGCGCCGGCACGAAGCCGCCGACGAACAGCGCCCAGTCCCACCGACCGCGCCATTTCGGATCGGGCTTCTTCGAACGATATTTGAAGCCGACCGGCCGCAGGATCAGCGCCGCAAGCACCAGGAACATGGCGAGGTAGAAGCCCGAGAAGCTGACGGCATAGACGAACGGCCAGGCGGCGAAGATCGCCCCGCCGCCGAGGATGAACCACACCTGGTTGCCTTCCCAGGTCGGCGCGATGGTGTTGATGACGACGCGGCGTTCCTCGTCGGTCCGGGCGACGAAGGGCAGCAGCGCGGTGACGCCCAGATCGAAACCGTCGGTGAGCGCGAAGCCGATCAGCAGCACGCCCAGCAGCGCCCACCAGATCACGCGAAGCATTTCGAGATCGAGAAAGTGCATGACGCCCTCCTTATTGGCCAGCGACGGAGACGGGGATGGCACGGCCAAGGCCGATGACGGGCTCGGCTTCGGGCTCGGGCATGTCTTCGACCGGGCCGTGCCTGATCGTCGCGAGGATCAGCCGTACCTCGATCACGGCGAGCACGCCGTAGATCAGCGTGAAGCCGATGATGGTGGTCCACAGCGCACCCCGGGTGAGGCTCGACGCAGCGAGGAAGGTGGGCAGCACGCCGTCCACGGCCCAAGGCTGGCGCCCCATCTCGGCGGTCACCCAGCCCAGCTCGGCGGCGAGCCAGGGCAGCGGCATCGCCCATAGCACCAGCCGCTGGAACCACCGCGTCTCGACATGCCGGCGGAAGCTCGCCAGCGCGAAGGCAATAGCGAAGAGCGCGATCATCGCGAAACCGATCAACGCCATGATGCGGAACGTCCAGAACATCAGCGGCACATTGGGCACGGTATCCCACGATACCTTGACGATATCGGCCTCGGTCGCCTGGCGCGGATCGGCCAGGTGGCGTTTGAGCAGTAGCGCATAGCCGAGATCGAGCTTGTGCTGCTCGAACGCGGCGCGTGCCGTCTGGTCGTCGGGATCGGCCTTGAGCTTCTGCACCGCGTCATAGGCGACGAGCCCCGAACGGATGCGCTCCTGCGCGCGCAGGATCAGCTCGGACATGCCGGTCACCTCGCGATCGATGCTGCGCGTCGCGATCAGGCCGAGCACGAACGGAATCTTGACGGCATAGTGCGTCGATTGCGTCGCCGGGTCGGGCAAGCCGAACAATGTGATGCCGGCTGGCGCCTTTTCGGTGTGCCATTCGGCCTCGATAGCGGCGAGCTTCATCTTCTGGTTGTCGGTCAGCGCATAGCCGCTCTCGTCGCCTAGCACGACGACCGACAGCGACGAGGCGAGCCCGAACGCGGCCGCGACGACGAACGAGCGCCGCGCCACCGCAACCCACCTGCCGCGCAGCAGATAGAAGCAGGAGACGCCGAGCACGAATAGCGAGGCGACGACATAGCCGGCGCTGACAGTGTGGACGAACTTGGCCTGGGCGACGGGATTGAACAGCACCGCGCCGAAATCGACCACCTCCATCCGCATCGTATCGGGATTGAAGGCGCTGCCGACGGGGTTTTGCATCCAGCCGTTGGCGACCAGAATCCACAAGGCCGAGAGGTTGCTGCCTAAGGCCACCATGAAGGTGACGGCGAGGTGGCCGAGCTTAGACAGGCGGTCCCAGCCGAAGAACATCAGCCCGACGAACGTCGCCTCCAGGAAGAAGGCCATCAGCCCCTCGATGGCGAGCGGCGCGCCGAAGATGTCGCCGACGTAATGCGAGTAATAGGACCAGTTGGTGCCGAACTCGAACTCCATGGTCAGGCCGGTGGCGACGCCGAGCACGAAGTTGATGCCGAACAGCTTGGTCCAAAATCGCGTCACACGGCGCCAGATCGGCCGGTTCGTCATCACATAGACCGACTCCATGATCACCAGCATGAAGCTGAGGCCCAGCGTGAGCGGCACGAACAGGAAATGATACATTGCGGTCAGCGCGAATTGCAGCCGCGACAGGTCGATGACGCCAGCGTCCATGTCTGCCTCCTGTCGGCGGGTCATCCGCCGGTTCGGCAAGCGGCCTAGGCCATGGTGGCGCGCGACACTTTGATTCCCGTCAAAGGACGGCAAGGAAAAATGGCCGATAGCATGCGCCATGACGACGCTTGCCCTGGATCGCGCCGCATCCCGCGCCCGGCTCGCCGCCATCGCGTCCAGCGTGACGGCTCGCGTGTCGGGGACGCTGCTGATCGCGGATACGATCGCGGCGATCGGTTTCGCCGGAGGCTTGGCAGGTGCGGCGTCGGCGCTCGCGGGCGATCGGCACCGGCTGGCCGGTTGGGTCAGCCTGATGGTGGCAGCGGGGCTCGCCCGCGGCGGGCTGACGATGATGTCGGCGCGCCTCGGGAGCCGGGCGGCCGCCACGGCCAAGACCGCGCTGCGCAGCCGCGTCGTGCAAGCGGCGCTGGCGCGCAGCCTCGATGCCGGCGGGACGGCCGGCCAGCTTGTCAACGCCGTCGTGCGCGAGGTGGAGGCGGTCGACGGCTATATCGCCCGCTTCCTGCCGGCACGCGGCGCCGCGACGGTGGCCCCGCTGATCGTGCTGGCGGCGACCGCCATCGCCAGCCCGATCGCCGCCGGCATCCTCGTCGCAACGCTGGTGCCGTTCATCGCCGCGATGGCGCTCGCCGGCGGCGCGGCGGCGGATCGGTCGAGACGCCAGTTCACCGCCATGGCGCGCCTCTCGGGCCTGTTCGCCGACCGCATCCGCGCGCTGCCGCTGGTGCTCGCGTTCGGCGCCGAGGAGCGTGAGGCGGCACGCATCGGCCATGCCTCGGTCGATCTCGCAGGGCGGACGATGGGGGTGCTGCGCGTCGCCTTCCTGTCATCAGGCGCGCTCGAATTCTTCGCCGCATTGTCGGTCGCACTGGTTGCCGTCTACGCCGGCTTCAACCTGCTCCACATCCTACCGTTCGAGGTTCCCGAGACCCTCGATCTGCCGCGCGCCTTCTTCGTGCTCGCGCTGGCGCCCGAATTCTATGCGCCGATGCGGCGACTGGCGGCCGCCTATCATGACCGCCAGCAGGCCGAGACTGCCGCCGAACGGCTCGACACCATGACGATGCGGCCGATCATCGGCGTCCCCCCGGGGGTTGCGGCGCCCGCGCTCACCTTCGACCGTGTCGCCGTGCGCTATCCCGATGCGCCGGAGGACGCGGTCGGAAACGTGTCGTTTACGGTTGAGCCGGGCGCGATCGTCGCGCTGGTCGGGCCGTCGGGCAGCGGCAAGTCGAGCCTGCTCAACCTGCTGCTCGGCCTGGCGCCGATCGGCTCGGGTCGGGTAACGGTCGACGGGCTCGATCTCGCGGACATCGGCGACGTCGCCGCGCTCTGCGGTTGGGCCGGCCAGTCGCCGCTGCTGATCCCCGCCACGATCGCCGACAATATCGCGCTCGCTGCACCCCATGCCACGCGCGCGGAAATTGCCGACGCCGCCGACGCCGCCGGCCTTCGTCCCGCGCTGGCGCATCGCCGCGCCCGCCTTGATACCGTGCTCGACCAGCGCGGCAGCGGTCTTTCGGGCGGCGAGCGGCGGCGGATCGGGCTCGCGCGCGCGCTGCTCAAGGATGCACCGCTGCTGCTGCTCGATGAACCGACGGCGCATCTCGATCCGGTCAGCGAGGCCGGGCTGATCGCGACGATCCGCCGCGCCTGCCGCGGCCGCACCACGATCATCGCCACGCACAGTGCCGCGCTCGCCGCGATCGCCGATCATGTCGTCGACCTGGGAGCGCCGCGATGATCTGTCTCTCCGCCCTGCTGCGCCGCGAATGCGATCGCAGCCGGCGCCGGTTCGTTCAGGCGGCGGCGCTTGCGATGCTGGTGTCGAGCGCGTCGGTGGTGCTGCTCGGCCTGTCGGGCTGGTTCATCACCGCCGCGTCGCTGGCCGGCACGGCCGGGATCGCCACTGCGCTGGCCTTCAACTACATGTTGCCGGCGGCCGCCATCCGCCTGCTCGCGCTTCTCCGCACCGGCGCCCGCTATGGCGAGCGCGTCGCCGGACATGACGCCGCGCTCTGCGTGATGGCGCGTGTCCGGCCGGAGTTGTTCCGCGCGATCGCCCGCACCGAGCCGCAGCGCGCGCTCGCCCTGACTTCCGGCGAGGCGACGGCGCGGCTGGTCGATGATGTCGCGGCGATCGAGACGCGGCTGGTGTTCGCCTCGGCACCTTGGGGCGCGCTGGCAGCGCTGGCCGCCGGCGGAGCGCTGGCGGCGTTGGCCGGCTGGCCCGCCGCGCTTTTCATCGCGCTGGTGGTTGCGGCGACCGTTCTGGCGGGCGACCGCCTCGGCGAGGCGCTGGCGCATCGTGGCGCGGCGGTGCAGCAGGCGAGCGGCCGGCTCAACGATGTGGCCGCCGACTGGCTCGCTGGCGCAGCCGAGCTGCGCTGCTACGGCATCGAGCATGTCGCCGAGGCGCGGATCGCCGACGCCGGGCAGGCATTGGCCGATGCGCGCGTCGCGGAGGCCGACATGCGCGCGCTGTTCGAACTGATGCCCGCCGTGGCGATCGGCATCGCCGCTGCCGGTGCATTGCTGCTCGCCGCGCCGCATGGCCCGGCGATCGCCGCACTGGCGGCATTGGCCGCCGCAATGGCGGTCGACGGTACGGCGGCGCTGCTGCGCAGTTTCGTCCAGCGCGGCGCCGCCGACGAGGCCGCCGACCGCCTCGACGCGATCCTCGCACTCGCCGAGCCGACCGGCGTGGCGCTTCCGCTCGCGCCCGAGATCGAGCTGTTCGGCGCACGGTTCGCGCCCGGCGACCGCGTGCTGCTCGACGGCCCGTCGGGTAGCGGCAAGACCAGCCTGATCGAGCGCCTGGTCGGCCTGCGCGCCGGACAGTTCGGCGAGCTGCGCCTCGATCGCCTCGATCTCGTCTTCGCGCCGGCGGAGACGCTGCGCCGCACCTTCGCCTGGGTGCCGCAGGACGCGGCGATGCTGTCGGGCACGGTGCGCGACAACCTGCTGCTCGCCGATCCCGATGCCACCGAACGCGCCATGTGGACGGCGCTTCACGACGCCGCGCTCGATGCGTGCGTGCAGCGGTTGCCGCGCGGGCTCGATAGCTGGATCGGCGACAATGGCGCGATGCTGTCGGGCGGCGAGCGGCGGCGGCTGGCGCTGGCGCGCGCTTATCTCTCGCCGGCGCCCTGGCTGCTGCTCGATGAGCCGAGCGAGGGCCTCGATGCGGCGCTGGAGGAGATCGTCTGTCAAAAGCTCGAGGCGCGGCTCGCCCGCACGGGCCAGGGGCTGATCGTCGCCAGCCACCGCCGCCGCCTGCGCAGCATCGCCGAGCGAGCCGTCAACATCGCCCCGCGCGGTCCATGCGCGGCGATCGCGGCTTCGTCATGATGCGGAGTGTCCTGCCGGTTTCGATTGAATGCAACGCTCGGTGAGCTGGCCCGACCCATATCCGTAGAAGCCCGTATATGATCGGCGCGGGCTGCCGGCATACTTCACGCCATAACCCAAACGGTTCACGAGGCTCGGGAAATGTATGTCGATACGACCGGCGTGATGGCCGGCGCGACCAGCACGAGAATAGCAGCGTCGCCTTGCCTGGTCTGTCCGATACGCGAGCGGGCGATCTGTGCGCATTTGAGCGATGACGCGCTGCGCAACCTGCTGACGCGCAGCCGGCGCATCGTGCTGCAGCGAGGCGAGACGCTGATTTGGGAGGGCGACGAGACACTCGTCGTCGGCACCGTGCGCAGCGGCCTTCTCAAGCTGACTTCCACGATGGGCGACGGCCGAGAGCAGATCCTGGGCCTCGCCTTCCCAGGCGATTTCGTCGGCCGCCCCTTCGGCGCGCTGGCGGGCAGCAGCATCACGGCGCTGACCGAAACGGCCCTGTGTCTATTCCGACGCCACGCGTTCGATGCCCTCGCCCGCGATCATCCCGAATTACAGCATGCGCTGTTGCTGCGCACGCTTGACGAACTCGATCGCGCGCGCCGCTGGATCGTGCTACTGGCTCGCAAGTCGGCCGGCGAGCGCGTGGCAACCTTCCTGCTCGAAATGGCCGATCGCGCCGGCGCCGAGGATGGCGAACCGATCGAGATCATGCTATCGCGTCAGCAGATGGCGGATTTCCTGGGCCTCACGATCGAAACGGTGAGCCGGAAGCTGACGCACCTCCGCCAGGCGCGCGTCGTGCAGCTTCCCGATCTCAAGAGTTTCGTCATTCTCAGTCGCAAGGCCTTGTGGAATGCTGCCGGCGACCTCGACCGGCTGGCCGCGTGACGAACCAGATCGGTACGAGAATTTTCCTGTCACCGTGCGTTGCACGGTTCCGGATTTCCCTGATCACCGGGCACGGGCGCACACGTCGGTGGAGATCTCGACCATTTCGGCGGTGATCGTTTCCCGCGGATCAGCCGCTCCATGGCCTGTAGCACGGTGATAGGCGTTTCGAGATCGGCACGCCAGCCGCTGCGTACTACGACACGCGCACTTCTGACCTCGCTGCCACGACGGTGGCGCCGGCTTCACGACCGTTGCTACGATACAGCCGCGAGCAATTCGTGGATGTGGATGGCGATCATGCGCTCTTCGTCGGTCGGCACGACGCGGACGCGGACCCGGCTGCCGGGCGTGGAGATGACCACCGCGCCGCTGGCGTTGGCCGTTTCGTCCAGTTCCACGCCCGCCCAGCCGAGCCGTAGACAGATTGCGGCGCGGACCGGCGCGGCGTTCTCGCCGATGCCGGCGGTGAACACGAGTCCGTCGAGCCCGCCCAGCGATGAAACCAGCGCACCGGCCTCGCGCGCCGCGCGATAGACGAACAGCTCGACCGCCGCCTTCGCCCGTGGCGCGTCGCTGGCGAGCAGGTCGCGCATGTCGCTTGAAACCCCCGACACGCCGAGCAAGCCGGAATGGTTGTAAAGCAGCGCCGACAGGTCCCCGGCGCTCATGCCCCTGGCCTGTTGCAGGTAGAGCAGCACGCCGGGATCGATCGCGCCGCAGCGCGTGCCCATCACCAGACCGTCGAGCGCGGTGAAGCCCATCGTCGTGTCTAGGCTGCGCCCGGCGGCAACCGCGCACAGGCTGGCGCCGTTGCCGAGATGCGCCGCGATCACCCGCCCGCCCGCCATGCCGGGGTCGATCACGGCGAGCCGGCGGGCGATATAGTCGTAGGAAATGCCGTGGAAGCCGTAGCGGCGCACGCCATCCTCCTCCAGCGCATGAGGAATGCCGAGGCGGGTGGCCACCTCCGGCTGGGTGCGGTGGAAGCCGGTGTCGAAGCACAGCACCTGCGGTAGGTGCGCGCGCACCGTCGCGGCGGCGCGCACGCCGGCGAGGTTGTGCGGCTGGTGCAGCGGCGCAAGCGGGCACAGCGCCTCCAGCGCCGCCAGCACCTCGGGCGTGGCGACCACCGGGTCGGCGAACGACGCGCCGCCATGAACGATGCGATGGCCGACGCCGATCAGCCGGTTAGGCGCGAGATGGCCGTCGATCCAGCCGAAGATCGAGTCGAAAAACGCCTCGTGCGCCAGGCCGGCGCCCTCGTTCCAGTGCCGCTCGGCCAGCGTCTCGCCCTTGGCGTCACGGACGATCAGGCGCGGCGCTGTGCCGATCCCTTCCAGCTTGCCGCGCGCGATCGGCGCGGCTTCCTCGCCGGCGGCGAACAGGCCGAACTTGATGCTCGACGAGCCGGCGTTGATGCTGAGCAGCGCGTCGCTCACGCCGCGGCGGTCCGGTTGGTCGAGGCTGTTGTCATCCTGCCCTCATTCGGTATCGGTGCGCCGCACCCTCAGCGATCCGGCTTTAGCCACGCGGCCGCGGTGCAGCATCGGTAATAATTCCTAGCCGCCCCCCACCGTCCGTCCTCAGTGACGGCGCGGCCCCGCTCCTGCGTTCGCCGCCATCACGGCGGAACCATGTCGGAGCGATCCGGTTCCTTGGGAACGAGCGACTACGGGACATCCCGCATGGGACCGCCGCTGCACAGACGATAACCGAAAGCCCCAGGCCATCAGGAGCAACCTTATGGACAATCTCGCGCAGCCCGTCACCGCCGGCGACGCCCCGGCCGACGCGGAGGTCGCGTTGATCGACCGCTATTGGCGCGCCGCCAATTATCTGTCGGTCGGCCAGATCTACCTGATGGACAATCCGCTGCTCAAAAGGCCGCTCGTCGCCGAGGATATCAAGCCGCGCCTGCTCGGCCATTGGGGGACGACGCCGGGGCTCAACTTCATCTACGCGCACCTCAACCGCGTCATCCGTCGGCGCGGCACCGATATCGTCTATATTTGCGGCCCCGGCCACGGCGGGCCGGGCATGGTGGCGAACACCTGGCTCGAGGGCACCTATTCCGAAATCTATCCCGAGGTCGGGCAGGACGAGGCCGGCATGGCGCGGCTGTTCCGGCAATTCTCCTTCCCCGGCGGGATTCCCAGCCATGCCGCGCCGGAAACGCCGGGATCGATCCACGAAGGCGGCGAGCTGGGCTATGCGCTGGTCCATGCGACAGGCGCGGTACTCGATCATCCCGATCTGATCGCTGCCTGCGTGATCGGCGACGGCGAGGCGGAGACGGGACCGCTCGCCGCCTCGTGGCACGGCAACAAGTTCATTGACCCGGTGCATGACGGCGCGGTGCTGCCGATCCTGCACTTGAACGGCTACAAGATCGCCAATCCGACAATTCTCGGCCGCATGGAAGACGAGGATCTGCGGCATCTGTTCGAAGGGCTCGGCTATTGTCCGATCTTCGTCGAAGGCCATGAGCCGGCGGCGATGCACAAGACGATGCTTGCGGCGATGGATCAGGCGTTCGACGAAATCGTCGCGATCCAGAAGGCGGCGCGCGCCGCCGGTGGCTGTTCGACAATGCCGCGCTGGCCGATGATCGTGCTCAGGAGCCCCAAGGGCTGGACCGGGCCGAAGGAGGTGGACGGCCTCAAGGTCGAGGGCTTCTGGCGCGCGCATCAGGTGCCGATCCCCAACGCCCGCACCAATGAGGCGCATCGCCGGCAACTCGAAGGCTGGATGCGGAGCTACGACCCCGCCGACCTGTTCGACGAGAAGGGCGCTCTCAAGCCCGAACTGCGCGCGCTCGCGCCCGAGGGCGACAAGCGCATGGGCGCGACGCCCTATGCCAATGGCGGCCGTCTGAGAAAGCCGCTGCGCCGCCCCGACTGGCGCGCCCATGCGCTCGCGGTGCCGCAGCCAGGCGCCGTCACCGGCGAGGCGACGCGCGCGCTGGGCGGCTACCTCGCCGACGTGCTGCGGCTGAGCGCCGAGGCGCGCAACTTCCGCATCATGGGGCCGGACGAGACCAACTCGAACCGCCTCAACGCAGTCTTCGACGTCACCGACCGCGCGTGGAT
>Ga0164242_10002654_pt1 | contig 20683 bp, 21 predicted proteins | sample OricomgcompostMG_FD_108783 | JGI IMG/M metagenome (GOLD analysis project Ga0164242, IMG submission 108783) | Miracle-Growth compost microbial communities from Emeryville, California, USA - Original compost - Miracle growth compost (MG) ... | reverse complement strand
CGGGCGAATGTCGGGGAGCGGGGGAGTGGGCCGGGCGGAGCCGCGACCGTCGCCGCGCAACAAGCGGGCCGAGATCGTCGCGGTGGCGACCGAGTACTTCGGCGAGACGGGCTACGAAGACACTCGCTGGGCGGACGTGGCGACGGCGGTCGGACTGGGGCCGACGGCGCTCTACCACTACTTCGAATCGAAGCAGCAGTGCCTGTTCGAGATCCTCGTCGAAGCGGTCGAAGACGCCCGCGCCGAGTTCCTCCGCCTCGGCGAGGGCGATTTCGCCGAGGCCTTCCCGGCCGTCGTCCGCGGCGGCTTCGAGCGCACCGACCGGCAGGCGCGCCGCGCCCGCGTCCTCGTCGTCGAGCAGGGCCTGGTCCGCCACCCGCGCCCGGCGCCACGCGAGGAGAACGCCCGCCTGCTGGCCTTCTCGCTGCTGAAGGAATACGAGAGCGGCTGGCGCGACCTGCTCGCCGCCGGGATGAGCGCCGGGACGATCCCGACCGTCGACGCCGATCTCCTCGCCCGCGCCCTGATCGGCGCCTACAACAGCGTCTGGGCCTGGTACCGCCCCGAGGGGCGGCTCACACTGGAGGAGGTCGCCGACTTCTACGTGCCCCGCCTGTTGCGGATGGCGGGGCTGCCGCAGTAGCCTGCGCGGCGTGTTCGACCACGTCCTCCTCGATGTAGCCGACTTCGACCGCTCGCGCGAGTTCTACGAGATGGCGCTGGCGCCGCTCGGGATCGAGGCGGTGTCGGAGCCCGCCCCGCGGATGGTCGGGCTCGGCACCGAGGGCAAGCCCTTCTTCTGGCTGATGGCGCGCGGCCGGCCGACGACGACCGGGGTCCACGTCGCCTTCGGCGCGCCGACCCGCGACGCGGTCGACACCTTCCACGCCGCCGGGCTCGCCGCGGGCGGCACCGACAATGGCGCCCCCGGCCCGCGGCCGATCTACCACTCCTCCTATTACGCGGCCTTCGTCATCGACCCGGACGGCAACAACATCGAGGTCGTCTGCCACGCCCCGGTCGACTGACGCTCAGCGCAGTGGGACGTAGTCGCCGCCGTGGAAGACCAGCGGGCGGCCGCTCGCGGTCGTCAGGTCGGTGACCGCGCCGGTGAGGATCACGTGGTCGCCGGCGGTGATCACGTCCTCGAGGTCGCAGGCGACCCAGAGCAGGGCGTCGTCGATCGCCGGCAGCCCCTCGCGCTCGGTCCAACCGACCCCGGCCCACTTCTCCGCCACCGGCTTCTTCGTCGCGAAGGAGCGGGCGACGCCCTCTTGGCCGGCGTGCAGGACGCTGACCGAGAAGCGGTCGGCGGCCTGCACCGCGAGCAGCGTCCGCGACCCCCGATCGAGGCAGGCGAGCATCAGCATCGGCTCGATCGAGAGCGAGGAAACGGCGTTCGCGGTCGCGCCGGCGGGTCCGTCGGGCCCGCTGGCGGCGACGATCGTGACCCCCGTGGGAAGGCTTGACAGAGCGGATCTGAAGGTGTCTGGGTCGGGTCGGGGCATCGGCAGACGTTGATGATCGGCGCCAAACAATATGATCCGCGCCGCGTGCGTCCCAAAGCGTTGATCCTCATAGGTGTTGTGATTGCCCTCGCGCTCGGCGTCTCGGCCTGCGGCTACGGCGAACAGGGCCTGGCCGTGAAGTCCGGCGACGCCAACTACAACGGCGCCGTGCTCTTCGCCACCCACTGCTCCAGCTGCCACACGCTGAGCGCCGCCGGGACCCAGGGAACGGGCAACCGCGGCCAGCGCACCCAGGGCCCGAACCTCAACCAGCGGGAAGAGAGCGTCGAAGACGTCCTCTTCGCGATCCAGAACGGTGGCTTCAGCGGCGCGATCATGCCGCAGAACATCGTCGTCGGCCAGGAAGCCGAAGAAGTGGCGAAATTCGTCGCCAAGTACGCCGGTCAGGACGCGGAGAACGCGCCGCGGCCGGGCCAAAAAGACGAACCTTCGGCCCCTTAGGCCTCCCCGATGCTTGACCTGAAGCTGCTCCGCTCCGAACCAGAGCGGGTCAAGGCGGCTTTGGCCCGCCGCGGCGCCGGTGGCGAGGTCGACGAGCTGCTGACCCTCGACGCGCGCCGGCGCGAGCTGCTGCCGACGATCGAGGACGCTCAGGCGGAGCGCAATGCCGCCTCGCGGCGGATCGGCGAGATCAAACGCGAGGGCGGCGACGCCGCGGCCGAGATCGAGGCGGTCGGGCGCCTGCGCGAGACGATCGACGCCGGCAAAGAGGAGCTCGAGGCGCTGGAGGGGGCGCTCCGCGAGCTGACCCTGTCGCTGCCGAACATCCCCGACCCCGATGCCCCGGACGGGGGGGAGGACGACGCGGTCGTGATCCGCGAGGTCGGCGCGCCGCCCCGCTTCGACTTCGAGCCGCGCGACCACCTCGACCTCGGCACCGCTCTCGGCCTGATCGACATGGAGGCCGGGGCGCGCCTCTCCGGCTCGCGCTTCGCCTATCTCAAGGGCGACCTGGTCCTGCTCGAGTTCGCCCTCGTGCGGTTCGCGATCGACGTCGCCCGCGGCGAGGGCCACGAGCCGGTGGTGCCGCCGGTGCTGGTCCGCGAAGAGGCGCTGGAGGGGACCGGCTACTTCCCCGAGGCGCGCGAGCAGATCTACGAGATCGAGAAGGACGACCTCTTCCTCACCGGCACCTCGGAGGTCGCGCTGGCGGGCCTGCACGCCGATCAGATCCTCGACGCCGCCGACCTGCCGCTTCGCTACTGCGCGTTTTCCACCTGTTTTCGCCGCGAGGCGGGCGCCGCCGGCCGCGACACCCGCGGCATCTTCCGCGTCCACCAGTTCGACAAGGTGGAGATGTTCTCGTTCGTCGACCCGGCCGACTCGAAGGGGGAGCACGAGCGGCTGCTGTCGATCGAGGAGCGGATCCTCGGTGAGCTGGAGATCCCCTATCGGGTGGTCAACATCCCGGTCGGCGACCTCGGCGCGCCGGCGGCGAAGAAGTACGACTGCGAGGCGTGGATCCCTTCGCAGGGACGCTACCGCGAGGTCACCTCGTGCTCCAACACGACCGATTACCAGGCGCGTCGCCTCGGTTGTAGGTATCGGCCCACCGATGGCGAATCACCAGAGGCGGTGCACACGCTGAACGGGACGGCGACGGCGGTCGGCAGGACGATCATCGCGCTGATCGAGAACCGGCAAGATGCCGACGGCGGATTCACCGTACCCAAAATTTTGCGTCAATACGGTGCGCCTGACAGAATTCCTTCCCAATGAACACGAGCGTTAGAGAGGCCCGCCGCGTCGTCCTGTGTGACGACCACGAGATCGTCCGTGAGGCGATCAAAGCCCGCATGTCGGATTCGCCGATCGTCGAGATCGTCGGGGAGGCCGGCAACGGGCGCGACGTCGTCGACGTCGTCAAAGAGCTGGAGCCCGACGTGCTGATCATCGACGTCGAGCTGCCCAAGCGCGACGGCATCGAGGCGACCCGCGAGGTGCTGAAGGTGCGCCCGCGGACCAAAGTCATCATCTTCACCGCCCACGCCCAGCCCGACCTGCTGGCGCTGGCGCTGCGCGCCGGGGCCTCCGGCTACGTGCTGAAGTCGGCGCCGGCGGAGGACATCGCCAAAGCGGTCAAAGCCGTGACCAGCGGCGGCACGTTCCTCGGCGGCGACTTCGCCGGCGGCAAGCCGTCGGAGGTCGAGAAACTGCTGGAGCTCTCGCCGCGGGAGCGGCAGATCCTCGAGCTGCTCGCCGAGGGGCTGCGGGTGAAAGAGATCGCCGAACGCCTGCAGCTCAGCCCGGCGACCGTCCACACCCACGTGCGCAACGCGATCGCCAAGCTCGAGGTCGATACCCGGACCGAGGCGGTCGCGCTGGCCGTGAAGTTCAGCTACCTCGGGGCCGGCGGCACCGCCTAGCCCCGAGCCCGGGAGCTAGTCGCGGGGCTTGAAGTCCAGCGCGCAGCCGTTGATGCAGTAGCGCATCCCGCCCTGGTCGACCGGGCCGTCGTCGAAGACGTGCCCGAGGTGGGCGTCGCAGTTCTTGCAGACGACCTCGGTGCGGCGCATGAAGTGGCTGTTGTCGGGGCGCAGCTCGACGTGCTCGAGGTTCTTCGGCTCGGTGAAGCTGGGCCAGCCGGAGCCCGATTCGAACTTGGTGTCGGAGTCGAACAGCTCGGTCCCGCAACAGACGCAGTTGTAGGCGCCGGACTCGTGGTTGTCCCAGAAGGGGCCGGTGAAGGCTCGCTCGGTGCCCGCCTGGCGGGTGACCGCGTACTGCTCCGGCGTCAGCTCCTTGCGCCAGTCCTCATCACTTTTCACAACTTTCGTGGCCATTGCGTCCATTCTCCTTTCGTCTTGCTGTCCAGCGTACGCCCTCTTCCTTACGAGCCTGTGACGTTATGTCGAGTCGAGGAGAAATGCCCCGACGGACTTCCCGCATCCTCCCGACCCTCGCGCTCCCGCTGATCGCCGCCCTCGCCCTCGTCTTCGCGCCGGGGGCGGGCGCTCGCTCGGTCGCCTTCCACGCGGGCGAAGTGGCGCCGGGGGCGGTCTGCCCGGGCCAGGCGGTCGCGGGGCTGTCGGCGGAAGAACAGGTCGGCGTGATGCTCTGCATGACCAACTATGCCCGCTCGGTCAACGGGCTGCCGGCGCTGAGCCAGTCGCGACAGCTGGGCATGGCGGCGGCGGGGAAGTCCGGCGACATCCTCGGCTGCGACGAATTCAGCCACGAAGCGTGCGGCCGCCCGTTCACCTTCTGGGACAAGAAGTACGGCTACCTGAGGGGCTGCTGGAAAGCGGGGGAGAACATCGCCTGGGGGACCGGCCAGTACTCGACCGTCGGCGCGATCTTCACCGCCTGGCTGCAGTCCCCCGAGCACCACCAGAACATCCTCGGCCCCTACAAGGAAGTCGGCATCGGCCTCCAGGTCGGCGACCTGGAAGGCAACGAAGAAGCCGCCGTCTGGACCCAGGACTTCGGCAGCCACAAGTGCTGAAGCGCTGACCACCATCGCGGTCGGTGCTGACCACCCCCGCGGTGCGTTCGCACTTTCCCGGACTATTTACGGCTAACTGCGAACGCAGTCGCGCGCGGCCTAGGATGGCGGCCGTGTCCGCCTTCTACGAGCCCGTCGGCGAGGGATTTCGTGCCACCACGCTGACCCGCGGGCCCTGGGATCCGGGGGCGCAGCACGCGGGGCCACCGGCGGCGCTGCTCGGGCGGGCGTTGGAGGAGCTGCCGGAAGCGGAGGAGTTCCAGGTCTGCCGGGTGACGTTCGAGATCCTGCGGTCGATCCCGATCGCGCCGGTCGAGGTCGGGGCGCGGATCGTACGGCCGGGGCGGCGCGTGCAGATGCTCGAGGCGGAGCTGCGGGTCGAGGGCGAGGTGCTGATGATGGCGCGCGCCTGGCGGCTGCGGACGGCACCGGTCGACCTGCCCGCCGAGGCGGTCGCGATCCCGCCCGGCCCGGCGCTGCCGGGCGAGCCCGGCCCGGCCAACTTCTTCGAGACCGGCGAGAGCGAGGGCTACCACACGGCGATGGAGATCCGCTTCACCTCCGGTGCCTTCACCGAGATCGGCCCGGCGATCGCCTGGCTGCGGATGCGTCACCCGCTCGTCGCCGGCGAGGAGCCGAGCCCGCTGCAGCGGACCCTGATCGCCGCCGACGTCGGCAACGGCATCAGCGCCGCGATCGACTTCTCCCGCTTCGTCTTCGTCAACGTCGACCTGACCGTCCAGCTGGAGCGCCTGCCCGACGGCGAGTGGGTCTGCGTCGACGCCGTCACCCTGCCCCGCCCCCGCGGCAACGCCACCGCCGAGTCGACCCTCGGCGACGAGCGCGGCCGCCTCGGCCGCGCCTTGCAGACGTTGCTCGTCGCATCCCGCTGAGCCCCGGCGTCGGGTTCGCTCTTGGCGGCCGCCACGAGACGCCCGGGACGTGAAAGGTTCGCTCCACTTTCGTCGCTGTGGAGCTTTACTGGCGCATAGGGCCACTTTCGCTCCACAGCAAAGCGCTGAGTAATGGGAGACGTGACGAAGACGCCGGGAACGCCACAGTTCTTCTGCTCCTTTCATACCCGGCCTTCTCGATGGCGGCCACAGCCTGCCCGGGCCGCCATCGAGAAGGCCGGGCGCATCTCGGATGGCCGCGGCCGCCCCGTGGAGCCCGGGGCTAGGCGACGAGGGCGGCGAGGTTGGGGACGGTCAGGGTCGGTTGGACCGCCGCTGTCGCCGGGTCCTCGGAGCCGCCGGTGCCGGAGGTGCCGCTGAGGACGAGGATCGTGTCGAGGCCGGCGGCGTGGCCGCCGGCGATGTCGGAGGAGAGGCGGTCGCCGATCATCGCGACGCGCTTGGCGCCGTTCATGCGGGAGAGGGCGAGGTCGAAGAGGGGGCGCTCGGGCTTGCCGGCGATCCGCGCCTTCTTGCCGGAGCTGATTTCGACCGCGGCGAGGATCGCGCCCGTCCCCGGCCACTCGCCGCCCGGCATCGGCATCGTCGGGTCGTGGCTGGTCGCGACCAGGGCGGCGCCCGCGTCGAGGGCGCGCTTGGCGGCCAGCAGGCTCATGTAGTCGAACTCGCGCCAGCCGGAGACGACGACCACGGCCGCCTCGGTCGGCTCGTCGAAGTCGACCAGCCGCAGCCCTTCTCCGGCGACCAGCTCTTTCAGCGGCTCGAAGCCGAGCACCAGCGCGCCGCCGCCGGGCCCCGCCGCCTCGGCGGCCAGCCGCGCGGTGACGATCCCGGCGGTGACGAAGTGGTCGGGCCCCACGTCGACGCCCATCCCGCGCAGCCGCGCCGCGTATTCGGCGGGCCGTTTGGTCGGGTTGTTGGTGACGAAGACGATCTCCTTCCCCGCCGCGAGCATCGTCGTCAACGCCTCCGGCGAGCCCGGCACCGGGTCGCGCCCGGTCCAGACGACGCCGTCGAGGTCGATCAGGAAACCGTCGTAGCTATCGATCGTCGGCACGGGCCGCCCAGCGTATTGTCTGGCCCGATGCGCCGTGCGCTCGCCCTCCTCTCCGTCGTCCTCGCGGCGCTGGCCGTGGCCGCCGCGCCCGCCGGCGCCGCCAAGCCGCGCCACGGGCTCGGCTTCGAACTGCACACCGACGGCTTCTGGGTGACCGCGAGGAGCCCGCTCGGCAGCGAACGGGTGCGGCTGATGCTCGACCGCCACGGCGAGGTCGCCTACTACTGGGCGCCGGCGAAGATCGACGCCGACTCGGTGCGGGTGCGCTTCGGCGGGCTCGGCACGCTCGCCTTCCGCTTCACGCCGGATCGCGGCGAAGGGCCGCTCGGCTGCGGTCGCCACGACGGCTCGCAGGAGGGGACGTTCCGCGGCAGGCTCGTCTTCCACGGCGAGAACGATTACGCCGACGTCGACGTGAGCCGGGCGCGCGGCTACATGCAGACGCGACCGACGAATTGCGCGGGCGGGCGGCGGACGACGGGCGGCGAAAGGGAAGTGCGGCGGGCCGTGCCGATCGCCGAAACCGGCGTCTTCATCGAAGCGACGACCGCCAAGGTGCTGCCCGCCGACGTCTTCTACTCCTTTCTCGACCACGGCCCGAAGGGCGTCCGGGTCGTCTTCGGCGCCCTGCGCGAGGAACGTCGCGAAGGGATGCGGATCGAACGCGGTGCCCAGATCTACGGCGGCGAGGCGGGCTTCCGGTGGAACCTCGGCACCGGTAGGGCGCGGCTGGAACCGCCCGGCCCCTTCGAAGGCCGCGCCTTCTATCGGCGTGAAGGACACGGCAAGGCGAGCTGGACCGGCTCCCTGCGCGTGCCGGTGCTCGGCGTGAAGCGCCCGATGCGCCTCGCCGGCCCCGCCTTTACCGCCCGCATGGGCGCCGACGCCTGATCGGCGGCGCGACACCCGATACCGTGGGAGGCCGCGTGGCCGTCCCGGACGCAAAGGTCGTCGTCGCCCAGGAGCTGAGCAAGGTCTATGGCTCCGGCGAGACCGAGGTGGTCGCGCTCGACCGGGTCAGCGTCGCCTTCGACCGCCACCGCTTCACCGCGATCATGGGGCCGTCGGGGTCGGGAAAGTCGACGCTGATGCACATCCTCGCCGGGCTCGACACGCCGACCTCGGGAACCGTCACGCTCGACGGGGTCGAGATCACCCACCTCGACGACGGCGAGCTGACCAAGCTGCGGCGCGACAAGCTCGGCTTCGTCTTCCAGTTCTTCAACCTGCTGCCGGTCCTCACGGCGGAAGAGAACCTGGTGCTGCCGCTGTCGATCGCGGGGCGCAAGCCGGACGCCGCCTGGGTCGACCAGCTGATCCGCACCGTCGGGCTGGAGGACCGGCGGGCGCACCGGCCGGCGGAGCTCTCCGGCGGCCAGCAGCAGCGGGTCGCGGTGGCGCGGGCGCTGGTCTCCAAACCCGCCGTCGTCTTCGCCGACGAGCCGACCGGCAACCTCGACTCGAAGGCCAGCGCCGACGTCCTCACCCTGCTGCGCCGCGCCGTCGACGACTTCGACCAGACCGTGGTGATGGTCACCCATGACCCGGTCGCCGCCGCGCACGCCGACCGCCTGATCACGCTCCGCGACGGGCGCGTCGTCCAGGACGGCGCGCCGGGCGGCGCCGACGACGTGATCGAGCTGATGAAGCAGCTCGACTAGGGCCGACGTGTCCCGTCCCGCCAGAGGCGCGACCTCCCGATGACCCGGCTCGCGATCAGGAGCCTCTGGGCGCGGCGGGTGCGGGCCGGCGCGACCTCGCTGGCGGTGATCCTCGGCGTCGCCTTCATCGCCGGCTCCTACGTCCTCACCGACACGATCTTCGCCGCCTTCGACGAAATCTTCAGCGAGTCGCTGAAGGGGACCGCGGTGGTGATCACCGCCGAGAACCCGGTCAAGCAGGAAGGCGGCGAAGTGCCGACGATCCCGGACACCTACCTGCCGAAGGTGCGGAAGGTGGCGGGGGTGAAGGAAGCGGCGGGGGCGATCTTCACGCCGGGCGGCTTCTTCGACTCCGAAAACAACGCGGTGGGGACGAAATTCGCGCCGAAGTTCATCTCCTCGACGCTGCCGAAGGGGCTCGAGTCGCTCACCTACGTCGACGGCCACAAGCCGCGCGGTCCGGGGGAAGCCTCGCTCGACCAGGCGGGGGCGGAATCGGCCGGGCTCGAACTCGGCGACACGCTGAAGATCGTCGGCGCGGGCAAGGCGACGCCGTTCAAGCTGGTCGGGCTGACCCAGCTCGGCCAGGCCTCCTTCGGCGGCACCTCGATCGCCCAGGTGACGCTGCCGGTCGCCCAGGCGCTCACCCACAAGCGCGGCGAGTTCGACCAGATCTCGGTCGCCGCCGACCCCGGCGTCAGCGAGGCGGCGCTCAAACGGCGGATCGAAAAAGTGCTGCCGCTGTCGGCGCGGGTGGAGACGGCGACCGAAAACGCCGACCGCAGCTCCGAAGAAATCCACGAAAACCTCGGTTTCCTGCAGACGATCCTGCTCGTCTTCGGCTACGTCGCGGTGCTGGTCGGCGCCTTCATCATCTTCAACACCTTCTCGATCACGGTCGCCCAGCGGGTCTCGGAGTTCGGCGTGCTGCGGACGCTGGGCGCCTCGCGCCGGCAGATCCTCGGCTCGGTGCTGCTGGAAGCCGGCGTCGTCGGGCTGCTCGGCGCGGTCCTCGGGATCGCCGGCGGCTTCGTCGTCGCCGCCGGGCTGCACGCCGCCTTCAAGGGCTTCGGCGCCGACCTGCCGACGACCGGCCTGGTGCTGGAGTCGCGGACCGTGATCGTCTCGGTGGCCGTCGCCTTCGTCGTCACCTTCCTCTCGGCGCTGGTTCCGGCCTGGCGCTCGACCCGGGTGCCGCCGATCGCCGCGCTGCACGGGTTCGCGCCGCCGCCGAGCCGGCGCCGCCGCGTCGCCCTGCTGGCGATCGCCGGCCTGCTCAGCGCGATCGGCGTCGCCTTCGTCGTCGCCGGGCTGGTCGGTGGCGGCGGGGTCGGCTCGCGGGCGGCGCGGATCGGCGGCGGCGGGCTGGCGGTGGTCGTCGCGGTCTCGCTCTTCAGCCCGCTGCTGGTGCGGCCGCTCGCCGACCTCGCGGGCTGGCCGCTGCAGCGCCTGCGGCGGCTGACCGGGCGCCTCGCGCGGGAGAACTCGAAGCGCAACCCGGGCCGCACCGCGGTCACCGCGGCGGCGTTGATGATCGCCCTCGCGCTGGTCACCTTCATCACCGTCTTCGCCGCCGGGCTGAAGAGCTCGGTCGCCCAGGTGATCGACGAAAACTTCGCCGGCGGCCTGGTGATCGAGAACTCCGACGGCTTCTCGCCGATCCCCGCCGGCGCCGCGCTCGCCGCCGCGAGAGTGCCGGGGGTGAAGTCGGTGGCGTCGGTGCGGAGCGCCGAAGCGCGGGTCGGCGACTCGGGCGGCAAGACGGTGAAAGTCAACGGGGTCACCAAGAACATCGAAGGTGGGATCAACCTCGAATGGCTCGACGGCGGGCCGGAGACGCTGCGGAAGCTGGGCGACGGCGAAGCGATCGTCTCCGATGACTTCGCCAACGAACACCACCTCGCGGTCGGCGACACCTTCACCCTGCTGAGCCAGTCGGAGGCGCGGCCGAGGTTCACCGTCGCGGGCGAGTTCGAATCGAAGGCGAAAATCTTCGGCGACGTGCTCGTCACGCAGGGGGTGATGAAGAGCGCCTTCCAGCAGCGGCAGGACCAGATCGACTTCGTCATCGTCGAAGATGGGGCCGACGCGGAAAAAGTGCAGCAGCTGCTGACGCTCGGCGCCGAACGCCTCTTCCCGACCGCCGAAGTGCTGAACCAGGGCGAACTGCGCGAAGAACGCGAAAAGCAGATCGACGGGATCGTCCAGCTCTTCTACCTGCTGCTCGGGCTGGCGGTGGTGATCTCGCTGATCGGCGTGATCAACACCCTGGTGCTCTCGGTCTACGAGCGGCGGCGGGAGCTGGGGATGCTGCGGGCGATCGGCATGTCGCGGCGGCAGGTGCGGACGATGATCCGCTACGAGGCGGTGATCACGGCGCTGATCGGGGCGATCATCGGGCTCGTCATCGGCGTCGTCTTCGCCGCCCTGATCGCGCAGCCGCTGAAGCAGGAAGGCTTCACGCTCTCCTATCCGATCCCGACCCTGATCGGGATCCTCGTCGTCGCCGCCTTGATCGGCGTGATCGCCGCGATCATCCCGGCGCGAAGCGCGTCGCGCCTGAACGTGCTCGAGAGCCTTCAGTACGAGTGACCCCACCGAGTGCGTTCGCACTTTGCCGTAGCTATTACGGCAAAGTGCGAACGCACGATGGGACTACGCTGCGCGGGTGTTCAGGCTGAGTCCCAAAGCGCCGTCGACCTCGCTCGGCATCGTCGCGGCGCTCGTCGTCGTCGCGATCGGCACCGGGGTCGTGGCGGCGCTGGAAACGATCGCCGAGCCGGTCTCGCTGGGCATCGTCTTCATCCCCGGGGTGCTGCTGATCGCGACCGTCTGGGGGCTCTGGCTGGGGATCGGCACCGCCGTCCTCAGCGCCCTCGCCTTCAACTTCTTCTACCTGCCGCCGCTGCGCAAGCTGACGATCAACGCCCAGCACGACATCGTCGCCCTGGTCGTCTTCATCATCGTCGCGATCGCCTCGGGCACCCTGGCCGAGCTGGCACGGGCGCGGGCCGCGGAGTCCGAGCGGCGCCGGGTCGAGGCCGACCGGGCGCTGCGCGAGGCGGCCGAGCTCGCCGCCGAGCGCGACCGGATGCGCGAAGAGGCGATCGAGGCGGACGCGGTGCGGCGCTCCGACGAGCTGAAGACCTCGCTGCTGCGGGCGGTGTCCCACGATCTGCGCACGCCGCTGACCGCGATCATCGCCGCCGGCGCCGCGCTCGACTCGCCCAGCGTCACCGCCGCCGAGCGCCACGAGCTCTCCGACGCGGTCGTCGACGAGGGCCAGCGGCTCTCGCGCCTGGTCGAGAACCTGCTCGACGTCTCGCGGCTCGAATCCGGCGCCGCCGAGCCGCACCGCGAGCCGGTCGAGCTCGGCGACCTGCTGATGGCGGCGCGCGAATCGATCGGCGCCAACGGCGAGCACGTGCGGCTCTCGCTCGACGACGACCTCCCCGCCCTGCGCGCCGACCCGACCCAGCTCGAGCGCGCCTTCGCGAACCTGCTCGAGAACGCCGTCGTCCACGGCGCGGGCGAGCCGGTGCTGGTCCGCTCGCGGCTGGTCGGGCCGCGGCTGGTGGTGCGGGTCGTCGACCGCGGTCCCGGCATCCCGGAGAACCAGCGCGAGCGTATCTTCGAGCCGTTCTACCGCGCCCCCGGAGCCGCCCCGGGGAGCGGCTCCGGCCTCGGCCTGGCGATCGCCCGCGGCTTCATCGAGGCCAACGGGGGGGAGGTCGAGGTCGAGTCGCTGCCCGGCCAGGGGTCGAGCTTCGTCGTTACCTTTCCCGCATGACCGCCCGCATCCTCGTCTGCGACGACGAGCCGCAGATCCTCCGCGCCCTGCGGGTGATCCTCCGCGACGCAGGGTTCGAGGCGGTGACCGCGGCGACCGGCGAGGAGGCGCTCGACCTGGCGGCGGTGAAACCGCCCGAGGCGGCGATCCTCGACCTGATGCTGCCCGACATCGACGGGGTCGAGGTGACGCGGCGGCTGCGCGAGTGGACGCGAATCCCGATCCTCGTGCTCTCGGCGGTCGGGGAGGAGGACCGCAAGGTCGAGGCGCTGGCGGCCGGCGCCGACGACTACGTGACCAAGCCGTTCGGCCCGCGCGAGCTGGTCGCCCGTCTGGAAGCGGTGCTGCGGCGGGCGGCGCCGGAAGGGGCGGAGCCGAAGATCGTCGCCGACGGCCTCGAGATCGACCTCGCCGCGCGCACGGTGAAACGCGACGGCGAGCCGATCCACCTCACCCCGATCGAGTTCTCCCTGCTCCGCACGCTGGCCCGCAACCGCGGCAAACTGATGACCCACCGCGCCCTCCTGGTCGAGGTCTGGGGGGTCGAGTACGAAGACGACTTCCAGGTCCTCCGCGCCCACATCGCCAACCTGCGCCGCAAGATCGAGCCGCCGGGCGCCGACGCGCCGAAGTTCATCAAGACCGACCCCGGCGTCGGTTACCGCTTCGCCGAGTAACCCTTCACACGATCTGTATAGGCCGCGCTCCTAAGTTCATGCGGCCTTGACGGGGTGGGGCGCACGATGCTCGTGTGCTCTTCCTCGCAGACATCTTCCCCGGCGGCGGCAGCCCATTTGCCGACGTGTTCTCGATCGCCATCGCGATCGCCATGTTCGCCCTCCTCTACTGGCTGATCAGCCTCATCGATCGCATATGACCACTGCCCTCCTGACCCCTGTGGCGGCGCTCTCGGGCGCCGACGTCTTCGGACTCGTGATCTCGTTCATCGTCTGCGTGTACCTCGTGTACGCGCTCTTGCGCGGGGAGAACCTCTAGATGCTCGAGGGTTATCTCCAGATCGCGCTCTTCGTCGTCGTCCTCGTCGCGCTGATCAAACCGGTCGGCATCTACATCGCGCGCGTCTTCAACAACGAACGCACCTTCCTGACCCCCGTCTTCGGCGGGATCGAGCGTGGCACCTACCGTCTGCTGCGCGTTGACCCCGAGGGCGCGGGTCAGGACTGGAAGGCCTACGCCCGCAGCCTGATCGTCCTCTCGCTCCTCTTCTGGATCCTGCTGTACCTGATCCTGAGGACGCAGGGCATCCAACCCTTCAACCCCGAAGGGTTCAAGTCCGGTCCATGGGACCTCAGCTTCAACACCACCTCGTCGTTCATCACCAACACCAACTGGCAGTTCTACGGAGGTGAAACGACCCTTACCTACTTCGCCCAGATGGCGGGCCTCGCGGTGCAGAACTTCGTCTCCGCGGCGGTCGGCATCGCGGTCGTCGCGGCGTTGATCCGCGGCATCGTCGCGCGTTCGGGCAAATCGATCGGCAACTTCTGGCAGGACATCGTCAGGATCATCCTGTACCTACTGCTGCCGATCTCGATCGTCGGCGCGCTCTTCCTCGTCTCGCAGGGGGTGATCCAGAACTTCTCCCACGCGAGCGTCATCCACACCCTCTCGGGCGGCACCCAGATCCTGGCCCAGGGCCCGGTCGCCTCGCAAGAGGTGATCAAGGAGCTCGGCACCAACGGCGGTGGCTTCTTCAACGTCAACTCCGCCTACCCGTTCGAGAACTCGAGCGGCCTGACCAACTTCTTCGAGATGCTCCTGATCCTGGTCATCCCGGCCTCCCTGACCTACACCTACGGGCGCATGGTCGGCAGCCAGCGCCAGGGCTGGGCGATCTTCTCGGCGATGTTCGTCCTCTTCATCATCGGCGTGGTCGTCGTCTACATGGCGGAGCAGCACGGCTCGCCCGCGCAGCACGCGGCGGGCCTGCACACCGCCGCCGTCCACGGCTCGACCGGCGGCAACATGGAGGGCAAGGACCAGCGCTTCGGCATCGCCGACACCTCCCTGTGGACGGCGATCACGACGGTCACCTCGTGCGGCGCGGTCAACGGCGCGCTCGAGTCACTGACCGGGATCGGCGGCGCCGTCCCCTTCTCCAACCTCGGCTACAGCGAGGTGGTGTTCGGCGGCGTCGGCACCGGCCTCTACTCGATGCTCCTCTACGTCATCCTCGCCGTCTTCATCGGCGGCCTGATGGTCGGGCGCACCCCCGAGTACCTGGGCAAGAAGATCCAGGCGCGGGAGATCAAGCTGGTCTCGCTCGGCGTGCTCTTCACCCCACTGGCGGTGCTGCTGTCGGCGGGGGCCGCCTCGGCGACCGAGCTCGGCAAACGCTCCCTCTACGCGGGCATCAACCCGACCGGGTTCTCCGAGAACCTCTACGCCTACCTGTCCCAGGCCAACAACAACGGCTCGGCCTGGGCCGGCTACACCGGCTTCCTGCAGCCGCACGCGCCGGGCAACGTCGGCGCCTACGGGATCAGCTTCGCCAACCTGCTCGGCGGCCTGGTGATGGTGACCGCGCGGTTCGCGCCGATCCTCTTCGTCCTCGCCGTGGCCGGGGCGATGGCCGGTAAGAAAGTCTCACCCGCCGGCCTCGGCACGATGCGGACCGACAACCCGACCTTCGTCTTCCTCCTGATCGGGATCGTGGTCTTGGTCGGCGCGCTCACCTTCTTCCCCGCGATCCTCCTCGGACCGATCGCCAACGGACTCACCGGGAGGTTGTTCTGATGACCCAGGGACTCCGCAAGGATCTCCGCACCGGGCTGATCGCGATCGTCGCCATGACCGTCGTCCTCGGCCTCCTCTACCCGCTCGCGATCACCGGTATCTCGCAGGTGGTCTTCCCCGGCGCGGCCAACGGCTCCAAGGTGTCGCTCGACGGCAAGGTCGTCGGCTCCCACCTGATCGGCCAGGAATTCAAGGGCAAGCAGTGGTTCCACTCGCGCCCCTCGGCGACCGAATACTCCGGCAACGTCACCTACTTCGGCAACGAAGGGCCGAACAGCGTCGAAACCCGCGAAGAGATCCGCGAAGAACTGAAGTCCTACGTACGGGAAAACAAACCGTACGACCACGCCCTCACCAGGGAAGGGGTACCGGTCGACGCGGTGACCCAGTCGGCCTCCGGCGTCGACCCCGACATCTCGGAAGCGAACGCCGCGATCCAGGCGCACCGGGTCGCCGCCGTCCGTCACCTGCCGCTGGCGAAGGTCGAAGAACTGATCTCCGCCAACACCGACAGCCGCTCGCTCGGCGTGCTCGGCGAGCCGGGCGTGAACGTACTCGAACTCAACATCGCCCTTGAAAAGGAAGCACCGCTGAAATGAACGAGAAACAGTCCCAGCCGCGCTCCCTGTTCGACTGGGAGATCCTGCGGCCCGCGATCGTCGAGTCGTTCGTCAAGCTCGACCCCCGTGTCCAGGTCCGCAACCCGGTCATGTTCGTGGTCGAGATCGGCGCCGTCGTCACCACCGTCGCCTGGCTGATCCAGGCCTTCGGCGGCGAAAGCCTCGGCGGCGGCCACCAGCCCGCCTGGTTCACCTTCAGCGTCGCGATCTGGCTCTGGCTGACCGTCGTCTTCGCCAACCTCGCCGAGGCGATGGCGGAGGGACGCGGTCGCGCCCAGGCGGCGAGCCTCCGCGCGATGCGCTCGGAGACCACCGCGAAGATGCGCGACGGCGGCGAAAAGCCGGCGTCCGAGTTGGTCCGCGGCGACCTCGTCGTCGTCCTCGCCGGCGAGACGATCCCCGGCGACGGCACCGTGATCGAGGGCATCGCCTCGGTCGACGAGTCGGCGATCACCGGCGAGAGCGCGCCGGTGATCCGCGAGGCCGGCGGCGACCGCTCGGCCGTCACCGGCGGCACCAAGGTGCTGTCGGACCGGATCGTGGTCGAGATCACCCAGGAGCCGGGCGGCTCCTTCCTCGACCGCATGATCGCCCTGGTCGAGGGCGCCGAACGGCGTAAGACCCCGAACGAGATCGCGCTCGGCATCCTGCTCGCCGCGCTGACCCTGATCTTCATGTTCGTGATCGTCAGCCTGCGGCCGTTCGCGCTCTTCGCCCACACCGAACTCTCGGAGACGACGCTGATCGCGCTGCTGGTCGCGCTGATCCCGACCACGATCGGGGCGCTGCTCTCGGCGATCGGGATCGCCGGCATGGACCGGCTGGTGCGTCGCAACGTCCTCGCCCTCTCCGGCCGCGCGGTCGAGGCCTCCGGCGACTGCGACGTCCTCCTGCTCGACAAGACCGGCACGATCACGCTCGGCAACCGCGAGGCGACCGAGTTCATCCCGATGCCGGGCGTCAGCGAGCAGGAGCTGGCCGAGGCGGCCCAGATGTCCTCGCTCGCCGACGAGACTCCCGAGGGGCGCTCGATCGTCGTCCTCGCGAAAGAAAAATTCAACATCCGCGAGCACGACTTCGACGGCGAGGAACCGACCTTCGTCCCCTTCACCGCGGAAACGCGGATGAGCGGCGTCGACTTCGACGGCACCCAGCTGCGCAAGGGCGCGGGCGACTCGATCGCCGACTGGATCGTCGCCGAGGGCGGCCACGCACCGCCCGAGCTGCGGGCGGAGCTCGACCGGATCGGCCGCGAGGGCGGCACCCCGCTGGCGGTCGCCCGCGACGAGCGCGTGCTCGGCGTCGTCTACCTCAAAGACATCGTCAAGGAAGGGATGAAAGCCCGCTTCGACCAGCTGCGGGCGATGGGCATCCGCACGATCATGGTCACCGGCGACAACAAACTGACGGCGGCGAAGATCGCCGAAGAGGCGGGGGTCTACGACTTCCTCGCCGAAGCGACGCCGGAGCGAAAGCTCGAACTGATCAAGGAACAGCAGGCCGACGGGCGGCTGATCGCGATGACCGGGGACGGCACGAACGACGCGCCGGCCCTGGCCCAGGCCGACGTCGGCGTCGCGATGAACACCGGCACCCAGGCGGCGCGCGAGGCGGGCAACATGGTCGACCTCGACTCCAACCCGACGAAGCTGATCGAGATCGTCGAGGTCGGCAAGCAGCTGCTGATCACCCGAGGCGCCCTGACCACCTTCTCGATCGCCAACGACGTCGCCAAGTACTTCGCGATCCTGCCCGCCATGTTCGCCACCACCTGGGCGGCGAGCGGTGAAAACGGCCCCCTCCACTCGCTCAACATCATGAAGCTGGGGACGCCGGAGTCGGCGATCCTCTCGGCGGTCATCTTCAACGCGCTGATCATCCCGCTGCTGATCCCGCTGTCGCTGAAAGGGGTCAGGTACCGGGCGATCGGGGCGACCGCGCTGCTGCGTCGCAACCTGCTCATCTACGGGCTCGGCGGGCTGATCGTCCCCTTCATCGGGATCAAGCTGATCGACCTCGTCGTCCACAACCTGCTGGGGGCCTGAGGTGCCCGGCGTCGGCGCCAGGATCTCCGCGCTCATCGCCTTCCTCGCCGCGCGCCACGAACGCCGCGTCCGCGACTCGCTCGCCGACTCGCTGGAGCGGGCGGTCGAGGAGGTCGACTCGCCGCTCCGCCGCGGCGGCGCCGCCGTCGCGATCGACCGTCCGGCGGTCGCCGAAGCGGCGCCGCTGCTGCTCCAGGTCGCGCACCGCCTGCGCGATCCTCTGCCGATGCCCGTCGAGGCCCTCCGCTTGGTCCGCTCGCTCGCCGGTGACGGCGCCGGCCCGCTCTACGCCCGCTCGGCGCACCGCTCCGAGTTCCCGCCAGGCACGCTCAGCCGCTACGCGCGCCGCGTCCTCGCGCTCTCCGACCACTCGGTGCCGGCGCCGGGCCGCGAGCGTCTCCTCCGGGGATAGGCCGTGTCGGGCCGGCTCAAGGTCTTCCTCGGGATGGCGGCGGGAGTCGGCAAGACCTACCGGATGCTGCAGGAGGGCCAGGCTGAACTGGTCGCCGGCCGCGACGTGGTGATCGGCTACCTCGAGCCGCACGATCGGCCGGAGACCTCCGAGCAGGCGCGCGGCCTCGAGGTGGTGCCGCGGCGCGAGGTCGAGTTCCGCGGCACCGTCGCCTCGGAGATGGACCTGGCGGCGCTGCTCGAGCGCGACCCGGAGCTGGCGCTGATCGACGAGCTCGCCCACACGAACCCACCGGGGATGGAGCACTCGAAGCGCTACGAGGACATCGCCGCGGCGCTCGCCGCCGGGATCGACGTCTTCTCCACCGTCAACGTCCAGCACCTCGAGTCGCTGAACGACCAGGTCGCCGAGCTGACCGGGGTGCGGGTGCGGGAGACGGTCCCCGACTCGGTGCTCGGTGACGCCGACGAGGTGGTGCTGATCGACCTCACCCCGGAGGCGCTGATCGCCCGCCTGCGGGCGGGGAAGATCTACCCGACCCAGAACATCGACGCGGCGCTGAACAACTTCTTCAAGATCGAGAACCTGGCGGCGCTGCGGGAGGTGAGCCTGCGCCAGGTCGCCCAGGACGTCGAGTCGAAGCGGCTCGTCTACAGCGAAGCCGAGCCGGTCGGAACGCGCGAGTCCGAACGCGTCTCCGACGACACCGCGAAGGCGGTGGGGGAGAGGCTGCTGGCGCTGGTGCGACCGCAGCCGAGCTCGCAGCGGCTGGTGCGGCGGGCGTGGCGCTCGGCGCAGCGGCTGGGGACCGACCTCGACCTGCTCTGGGTGAAGCCGCCGGGGCTGGTGATCGAGGGCGAGGTCGAGGCCCAGGTGACGGCGCTCCGTCGGCTCGCCTCGGTGCTCGGCGCGGCCCTCCTGATCGAGGAGAACGACGACGTCGTTGCGGCCGCCGCGCGCGTCGTGCGCGAACGGGGCAGCACCTACATCATGGTCGGCGAGTCGCCGCCGCCGAAGGGCCTCGCCCGCCTCCGCGAGCCACTTCCCCAGCGCCTGATGCGCGCCGCCTCCCCCGGCGTCGACGTCCGCATCGTCGCCACCCGAGGGAGCAAAGGTTGATGGGCCGAAAACTCCTCTATGTCAAGGTTTTTCGGCCCATCAACACCGAGGGGTCGGGACGATGAGCGCCTTCTCCGCGATCCGCCTCGAGCACGTCCTGATCGCCGCCGCGCTCGCCCTCGGCCTGGTCGGCGGCTTCCTGCTGGCGAAGTCGCGGCACGTCCGTAAGCCGAAGCAGGAAGCCGAAGCGGTCCATCACATCCTGCTGCCTTTCACCGGCACCGAGATCTCGCGCCGGGCCGTCGACGCGGCCCTGCGCCTCTCGCGCGCCGAGGGCGCGACGCTGATGCCCGCCTACCTCGCCGCGGTGCCGAAGAGCCTGCCGCTCGACTGCCCGATCCCGCGTGAGGCGGAGAAGGCGATGGCGATGTTGGAGGCGATCGAACAGCGCGCCGTCGCCAAAGGCGTCCCGGTCGACGCCCGGATCGAGCGCGGCCGCACCTACCGCCACGCCCTCGCCCGCCTGCTCGCGGAGGAGGACTTCGACCGCGTCGTCGTCTCCGCCGGCGCGACCGGCGCCCAAGGCCTCTCCGGCGACGACCTCGTCTGGCTCCTGGAGCGCGCCCCCACCGAGGTGATGATCCTCCGTCCCGGCCCCGACGATCACCGCATGCTCGTCCCGTTCGCGTCCGTGTCGACCAACGGCCATCCCATCCCCACCTGACCCCCGATCCCTGACCCGTTCAGTCCGCCCCCACCCCCAGTCGCGTTCGCACTTTCCCGTAAATAGTCCGGAGAACTGCGAACGCACTCGGTTGGCGCCCGGGGCCCGGCGGCGGCGCCCGGGGGGGCGGTGTTCGGGCCGTCGCGGCCGTCCGAGATGCGCCCGGCCTTCTCGACGGCGGCCCTGGCAGGCTGTGGCCGCCATCGAGAAGGCCGGGTCATGTGAAGAGTGATGAGACTTCGTCACGAGCTCCGGGAGAGATCGCTCGCGCCCAAGGTGAGTTCGCAGTTCTCTGGACTATCTACGGCAAAGTGCGAACTCACCCGGGGGACCTGTGACGGAAGGGTGGAGATCGTGCCGTCCTCGTGACCTTCCCGGCCTATGCGTGCCGTCCCTGTGACGTTCCCGGCGCAGGCGTGCCGGACCCTTGACCTTCCTGGCGAAACCCTCGCGTCCCGGGCGTCTCGTGGCGGCCACAGCCTGCCCGGGCCGCCACGAGACGCCCGGGACGCACCTCGGACGGGCGCCGTGCCCCCGAAGCACGCCGCCCCGATCTACCCGTCCCGCGCTAGTGGTTGCGTTTTTTCGGCAGCGTGTGGAAGACGACGTCCCAGGCGGGGGTGGAGACGCCGTAGCCGTAGCGGTGATCCTGGAAGTGGTGGCGCATGTG
>Ga0164242_10002653_pt1 | contig 20683 bp, 9 predicted proteins | sample OricomgcompostMG_FD_108783 | JGI IMG/M metagenome (GOLD analysis project Ga0164242, IMG submission 108783) | Miracle-Growth compost microbial communities from Emeryville, California, USA - Original compost - Miracle growth compost (MG) ... | reverse complement strand
GCGGCCTTGTCGGCCTTCTTCTCGCCGCCGAAGAGCTCGGCGCCCAGCTCGGCAAAATGCGAACGGATCCGGCCCACCTGCGCGGCGCCGTTGCTGCTGGCCGCGGCCGTGTACTTGCCGGTCAGCCAGCCATGCTTCGCGACCGGACCGGTACGCGGCGAGGACACTTCGGTCTGGCGATCGTACTGGATGCGAACCGAATCCTTGCCCAGCGCCAGCTTCTCGAGGCTGACCTTGTCGACGTTCTTGTGCTTCTTCAGGTACGCTTCACCCAGCGTACCGGTGGCATGCACGGCGCCGGCGTAGAAGTCGCTGGAGAACTGCTGCACGCGCTTCAGCGTCTCGAGGCTGATGTCCTCGGGCAGCAAGCCCTTGAACAGCTCCTTGTCTGCCGCGATGATGCCGTCGTCGCCAACCTTCAGGCCCTTCTGCAGACCTTCGGAAATGCGCTTGACCTCGTCCGACAGATTCAGCGAGTCGGTGGTTTCTTTGCTCATGAGTACATCCTTCAACAGAAGTGGTTATAACCAACGGTAGTCCGGGACAACGCGTGTCGAGTGAGCGCGTCAACGGGGCCATAACCCCTAGCGTACCATTCGAGACTTTGACGAAGATGGCGACAAAGTTTACCCGATGCCTTCTACCAGAGGGGTAATATGGCTTTGAAAACGCTTTCATCTACAGTGGCATAAAGGCATAGAGCCCTCCTGGAGCCCTTGAGAGGCTCCAGGAGGGCTTTGTAGCTACCAGGTGAGGGAAGGGGGCACCTCGGGTGCCGGATCGCGTCCCCAGCCCATCTGCTCGATCAGTGAGGCGATGTGGTTATGGGCTTCCATGGAGAAACCCCCTCGCGGTTCTTCCTTGGCCAGGGCCATCAGGAAGTCACGGGTGGTCACGTGCTCCTCGAAGGACTCCAGTGTCGGCGTGCGCCACTTATGCGCCGCACTGATGCCCGGCTCGTTCACCCAATCCCAGGTCACGATTTCACGGATCGCCTTGTGCCACACGCCGCCGACCGGATAGTCGTGCGTAAAGCAGCGAATCGAGAAACAGACATCCTCGTTGGGATTGTCGAGGGCCGCTTTGAGCGCAGGACCTCGAGGACCGGCCGGCTTGACATCACCCAAGATCAAGATGATCGGACGCCCTTGTTCATCCTGATGCCCCTCCTCCAACCACACCCGACGGATGTGGTGCGAGACATTGGGCTCGTAGATGTCATTGAGGCGCAGGATGAAGTCACGATCCGAGGCGCTATGTGCCGGACGCGGATGACCGCATTCGCCGCGAAGGTTACCGCCCTTGATCCGACGCTGGAACGGCGAGGAGGCGTCGAAGATCGACTTGGCAGGTCCAAGGGGGTAGTACTTACCCTGCGAGTTGAAGTGGTTCAAGGCACCGAGCACGAGGCCACCGTAGTAGCCGTCGGCATCGCACTTCAGAATGCCTTTCTTGTTCGTACCGAGCAGCGCCGTGCAGCCATAGCTGACGGTGGTCGGTTGCATGGATCCGCCGAAGGCCATGACACATCTTTCCTTCTTGTCTTACGTACGAAGCAATCGCTCGACGTTCTCCACCTGTGTGGAGGGATTGGCGAGCTCGGAATTGAGACCTTGTTCCCAGTAGGCACCCATCAAGCGAGACGCCGCGTTGGTAGTGCCGTAAGAGACGTTCATCAGAGAGATCGAGATAGGCGTATCTCGATCCGCTTGGGCGTACGATTCCACCGCGTGCCGATAGAACCGGTTGATGTCTTTGGGATCACGCGAGATGGCCGCGGCGTTGAGCTCCAACATGGCATGGTTGGACAGGAGGTTCACCCCTGCCAGCGCATTGGCCGTAAAGAGCAACTTGATGCGGTCATCGTAATGCATGTACCACGGCATGTGACCCTTGGAGATCAGCTCATTGTAGATCTGATACGTGAGGAGCTTGTCCTCAATGGCCTCCTGAGCCACCAGGAGCGTATCGCCGGGCTCGAAGCCCATCTCCACGTAACTGTCGCCATCGATCTTGATCGTCGCGATAGCGCTGGGCTTGACCTCCACCATCGCGGTGGCGAGGAAGACCGCATAGTGGCGATCCTCCACCACATGTGCGAAGCACCCCACGACATAGCTTCGAAGGCCGATCGTCGCAAGGTTCTTCTCCAAGAAGCGCTCTGGAAAAATGAGCTTACTTGGCTTCAGGGCCACGATGCTGCCGTTAGTGCCTTCCTTGCAAGCGGCCTTGACCGCCTCGGCGTCCCGAGTGAGGCCGTGAATGTTGAGCGCCACGTTAAGCTCTCCTCACGAAACGATCAGGTATTGGCCGGAACGGCATTCGGTGCAATGGTTTTCACCACGATCATGTCGGCCACCCACTCGGTGACGTAATCGATCATGACGAACAGCGCCGCCTCGCGCGGGTTGTACTCCGGATGATCCTTCATCACGTTGTCCATCGCGTTCAGGATCTTCTCCGCATGGGTTTGCGGATAGAAGACACGGCAGACCGCTTTGCGAGCGACCATGTACATGTCGTCCAGATCCTTAATGTGGAAGTGTGACAGGCGTTCGGCCACGGCCGACAAGAACTCGCCATCACTGGCATAGGGAACGAACGCTTTGAGACTGGCGGGCAGCTCCAGATACAGACGATGCAGCGCCGCACGCAGGCCGGTGGTGATGGCCGTCTGACGTTCGAACTTGCGCTGGGTTTCCAGGAGACCCACCGTGGTCATCCAACGCTTGGCTAGACCCGCGGCATCCTGAAGCAGCACGTCGTACTGGAGCGTTGCGCCTTCGTGTACCGCCTGGTACAGGGCTTCCGGAGATCCACCGTCCTTCAGCCAGTTGTTGTACACATCACCGACGACGGTGATGGTGCCCGACGGTACGCCACCACGCGCCGGCTTGGTCGGTGCTTGAATCACCAACTGCTTGGCCTTGGCGCGGTTGACGTTCTGCTGATACAGGTAGTTGATGCGCGCGCCGGACTGCTCGCGCATCTGCGCCAGATAGGTGCGGTAGCTCGGCAGATCGATGTCCAGACCTTCCGGCACGCTATCCGCCTCCAGAAGAGAATGGGCACCCAGGAACAGCACCAGGCTGTCGTCAGCATTCAGCGGCGCGCTGGTCATATCGCTGGGACGATAGTTGCCCGGGTCATCCGCGTAGAAGCGTTTCCAGACCGACTGCACGTCGTTCTCGCGGCCAGCGAAGTGATCGTTGACCTGGCCATCCAGCGCGGCATCGCCGGTTCGCAGCGCCACGCGCAAGCCATCTTCCGGCCACAAGGCCGTCAGGCGTTTGGCCGGCACGTTGGTCACCGTGGCATTCTTGAACGGCGCCACCAGTTCCTGAAGCGCCGTGCTGTCGTAGATCCGATCGTTGTAGACCGGATTGATCACCAGGGGTTCCAGGCGCTTCTTGACGACACCGTCCACGTAGGCTTGGGTGGCTTCCACCACCCGCGCGATCTGCGGATTGACGACGTTGCGGGTAAAGTCGAAGATGAAGTTCGTGGCGTGCGTGGCACGCTCGACGATTTCCTCCATCTGCAGGTCATGGTCATTGACCCCTTCCAGGCTTTCCGTCGCCGCAGCTTGCATCACGGCCTCAGCTGGATCCAGGCCTTCCAGGGCATAGGGCGTCTGACCGTTGGCGTCCACGAAGGCACGATCACCCAGGGTGTCGCAGCAGCGCGTCAGCGAGGCCAGCGCGGTCTTGGGCTCGACATCCAGAAGCTTGCCCTGGCGGGTGGCATGTGAAGCAAGTGCGTAACTCGCAGCCAGCGAATGCTTGGAGATCATTACACGCCTCCCACGTACGGCGCAAGGGCCGCCTGCATGCGCGCAGCGACCGCATCAGCGATGAAGGTTTCGGTGATGAGCTCACCGCCCACGGTGTTGGACGCCGCGTTACCCGCGGTCGCGACGATCACCCTGGTCGCCAGGGCGTTGGCATTGGCCTGGACATTGAGGTTATTCACCATCGCCGTCTGGGTCTCGGGAGTGTCGGACATGTCAGTCGTTTCCTAGTCGAACCAGAGATAAAAGAAAGGGTACACAGTGCCTGGAGGGGAAGCTTCGCGCTTCCCCTCCAGGCGGTATGACACATGGCTGTCATTTAGGACGCGTGTCCACGGTAAAGCGCGGCCGCATTCTTACCGATGGCTTGGAGCGCGAGTGTCGTCGTGCCCATGATGATCGGGCTCGCTACAATTCGGGCATCCACGCCTTGGTACGAGAAAAGCATGTCAACGGGAATGCCGTTGTCCGTTTCATTGCGACCATCCATGATACGGCTCACCACCGACTTCAGCTGGTTACCCAGCACCAGCTTGTCACCGATGCCTTGACCCACATCCGTCGTGACGTAGAAACGAATGGCCACCGTCCCAGCGAGCAGTGGTTGACCATCCAAACGAAGATCCTCCGTGACCTTGCCTGAGGCGTAGGGCAGATGGAGCTCCTTGGCCTTCCGCTTACGCTCCAGGTCACTGGCATGCGCCAGTTCTTGGAGCGACGGCGAGAGGTCATCGAGATCTGCGACGTTGTAGAAGACCTCGACCTTCTCCACCACACCGGCCATCTTGGCCTTGGGATTGTTGGATGCCAACAGCTTCAACGTATCCAAGCTGGCCTCGTCAAAGGCCGGCTGATCCGCGGTAATCGGATCCTCGAGTGTACATAAAATGGAATCCACTTCCACTTTCGTGCCTACCGGAAGGACATGATGAACGGCTTGATCCCTGGTGACAACCACGTCACGAATCTTGGTCAATTCCGTTTCCAGGAGACTCGCGGCTCGCTGGGAAATCGCACAGGCGTCCTCCAGCGTTTCATTGGTTTCCAGAAGCGCCACGTTGAGCATGACGCCCTGCTTCCAGAGGGCATGCTTCGGATCCAATGGATCGGGTTCAAAGAAGAACCGATTATAAGCGAGGGTATCGCCACGCTTGACCTTGTCGCCCACCTTCAGATGAGTGACGATATCATGCGGTACGGTAATACCCGCCACTGAGCCAAAGCGTCGACCAAGCTCCACTGCTTTGGTCGAACCGTCCTTGTACTCGACCTCGATGGCATGACGATTGACCTTGGTGATCTTACCGTCTTCTTTAGCCGCTGAGTGGTAGATGTCGCTGGTTCGTAGGCCGATGATCTTTTCGTAACCTGTGCGTACCGGCGAGGGGCGTTGATGCTTGACATGCGTTGTCGAGCTGTTCTGAATTCCCACGAACGATGCTCTTCTAGGCGATATCTTCAGCAGCGTTCGCTGAACGCTACCCGCGGACGAACCGCAGCTCCGGCTTTCACCGGACGTCGAGACTATATCTTCATCCCTTTACGGGATGTTCTCCATTTCGAGTCCGCTTGGACTCTACAGGCTGACAAGGCCTTAGTCGTTGAACCTTCCTCCCTATAGGAGGCTTGGCTGCTGATTGCCCAATCTCTACACTTTTCAAGCCATGGCTTTGCATTGCTGCTCGCAGTGGCAGTAGAGCTCTAAGGGGGTTCCAGCAATTAAGAGAAGTGCTTCCTAGCCATTGCTGGCTAGGAGGACCGTGTACACTTTTGCATAGCCCAGCGCCCTTTGAGAGGCGCTGGATCAACATACCTGAATGAATATCCATCCTTGAATACTCGATGAGGCCCGACCTTAAGTCGTTCTCTTAACGTAGATGGAAGCAGTCCCATTGCTCGCGCACATTGATGCAGCGATGAATAGGCTACCTCATCCCCGGTTGCGGCATGTCGCGCTACCACGCGCCTGCCGGCAAATTCTGCTGAAAGTTCTAAATCGAGATCACTCACAACGCGCCATGGCTTCTCGCTAAGCGCCCACTGCACTTGGATTCCTGGTGAGTGGAGAGGTTGATCTTTCGACGTGAGCCAGATGGACATGGTGGAGACCGCCTGCCCCCAGGCCTTTGCAGCATCTTGGAGCTTTTCGTAGCGTGTAACGGTCCCGGTACGGACATCTTTAACAAGCACCGGCCTTGAAACGCCGAAGAGGTCAAGTTGACGATCTACGTCCACTGTGGGCCATGGATCATCTTTCCATCCTTTGCGATACTGGTAACGCTCAGGATAGACGCGACTTGGACCGCGCTTGACTCGGTAAATAACAGCGTCGGGAGATAAGCCTAACTCCGGTAGCTTTTCAGTGCATTCACGGCAGCTATTGAACTTCAGTACCTTGCCAGTATCCACCTGCCGCATGGAGAACGGGATGCAGTAGGCCGTTAGACCCATGTGACCTGCATGGTGAACATTTCCACGATACGTTGTCCATTCAAGGTTATCGAGACGGTTATCCGCCTTGATGCCGTTACGATGGTTGACGATAAGCCGCTCGGTGGTTTCTTTCTTGGGCTTGGGAATGAACGTTAGTGCCAAGAACAGATGAATGCCACCCGCGTAAAGGCGCTCTTCGTCGTTCAATATGCTCACGGAAATGTAACCGCTCGAGGTGAGATAAGTCTTCACCTCTTCGCCGGTTTGCGCATCGAGTACATCACCCGTTTTCGAAATGACATAACGATGGAATTCCGGAATATGGTAGTATCCCGGATAGGTTGAACTTTCTTTCTGGATCATTCAGGTAGTCCTATCTTTCATCCAAAAGATAGGGAGTCGATTTTGTTACTATACAACAGTGACGTTAATCGTCGTATGTTACGGCCGGGGCAATGAGCGCCGAAGTGCTCAACAGGGAAGAAGACCCTGTAGTCGACCGACTGTAACGCTTGGTGAGTCCGCGCAGATCGGTCAGCTGAGGATTGGCTGACGTGAAGGTCGTGATGCCCACATCGCCCGAATCCTTGTTGGCTTCCGAAATGATGCCAAGGTCATTCGGATGGAAGAGACGCGTGCGTCCCACCATGGAACGACCCGAGCGACCACCAGTGCCCGCGTAAGTCACTTCTTCCACGCCCTTCAGCTCGTGGATGGGATTAGACTCTTCCACCTGCCGATTGGCTGGATCGCCTACGATGGCATTCCAGATGGCATTGGGGTTGACTTCCAGCGGCACATTCGCAGCACCACGCGCGCGATGCTGACGCACTGCACGAACCAACTCGCCGTACACCGCACCGGCAAAGCGCTCGTAACCGCGCAGACGCTGATACTCGGTGTCGACCTCATCGGGCGACCAGTCGCTCGTCAGAAGGTCACAGGCCATCAGGATCAGTCCGTTGAAGGTGGTCGGCTCGTGACGCGAAGCCAGGATCTCTTTGGAAATGGGATCGATGAACATGTCGTTCATCAACTCCATCTCACGGATGATCCGTACCCCCAGACGCTGGCGCTCCATCACGTTGTAGTAAATGGCGCGTTTGTCGTAATGGAACCGTGCGTAGTTCATCAGCACATCGTTGTACGTCGCGATGCCCTGAAGAATCAGTGAGGCCCGATCATGTCCGGCGGTGAACACCAGGCGTTCATCTTCGAACGTGATGAGGTACTCATCCGCGGCTAGGCGTGCCTGCTCACCGGCCATCAGTGTGCGATTGGGACGAACACCCAAGAGCTTCAGCATGCCGCTGAAACCGAGCTGAAAGCTCAGGTAAATACCGACGGGGATGAGCTTGCCACCGATCTTGATCTCAGCGACCTCACGAGGACGCTTACTGGTTTCCAGCCCCAGCAACTCTTCCATAGTGCCCAGCGGTTCGACGTCTTCCCCCTTGACCACGTAGAAGACATTGTCATCTCCGACCACGATCGGCGCATTCTTACCTTCCTTGCCGGCCAGGATAAAGTGCTTGCCTTCCAACGCTTTCAGATCACGCTCTGGAAAGAGGGTGCTGCGCGCTGCGTAGTCGAAGAAGAAGTGATGCGTCCCCATCGTAAAACTACGGAAAGCCGTAGCCAACGTGGAATAGATGCGCGGTACGTGCGTGTTGGGATCGTAGACGTCCGCCAGCATCATCTCGGTGACGGAATCGTTAGACGGATCCATGCCGCGCGCCTTGATTTCACGCAATACCCACTCCGCCCAGTTAGCCACCTTCTTTTCTGAACGCGTCACGAAGGTCTTGCCGTAGTAGCTCGTCAAGGCTACCGTGGAGGGGTTGACCTTGCGAATGGGAAGGTCCGACCACTGACGTGACATCTTGTATTTCACGCCGTTAGCGGTGTAGGTACCGTGTTCATCCACCTTCGGTACACGGAAGTGGATGGTGGTTGCACGACCTTTAACCGGCGTTAGCTGCACTGAGTGTTTGACGTAGTGATTCACCGCATCGCGATGTTCTTCCGTCTGATAGCCGGTGACCGCGACTCCGCCCTTCTGGATATGCAGGACGGCGTTACCGATGTCTTTGTGCAAGACGTTGGCCAAGTATTTCTGATCTAGATCCGACAATGTGGAATGGAGCATGGATGGATCCATGACACCCGGCATGTGATCGATCAGCTTCACCGCATCCACCTTGAGATCGTCGGTGTTGATCTTGACGGCTTCTGCCAGGCTCGTGGCGTTGCCGAAGGGATCCGGCAGTTTGCTGTACGCGTCGGAGAGTGCCGTCAGGCGCCGGTACTCCGCAGCCGAGAGCATGTCCATGCTGGCTAGCTGGTCCGCCTTGGCGACGATGGCTTCTTTGAGTCCGATGTCTTCCAGGGGAGGGATCATCGATGGCGTTTCATCATCGACCCGATCCAGTGAGCGCGTGTTGAGCTCACGCTCCAGCGCTTCGCCTTCCGCCAGCGTCTCTTCCATGCCCGCCGCTTCGCGCTCCGCTTGCAGCTGATCCAGCGCTGCCAGATCCTTCTCCACCAGCTTGTCGATGAGCTCGATGTTGTCCTTGGTCTCCTCGACGTCATCCAGTGGCAGATCCTTGAGATCCATGTCGATGGTGAGCTTCAGCGTGGTTTCACCTTCGCCATTATCGGAGGGGATCGAAATCTCCACCGGCTTGGCATCCGCCACGTCTTTGGCTTCTTCCTCGTCATGAACTTCATCGTTCTCCAGCGGCTTGGGCTCACCGCCCATGGCCGTCAGGCTTTCCTGGAGGAACATCAAGAGCCGCAGGAAGCGGTTCTGCAGCACGAGTGGCTGCAGGCCGTTCTTCGGATGTAAGCGCGTATCCTTCTCGCCGTCAGCCGGCTGACGCCAGTCATCCAGTAACCCCAAGTTCATGGCGAAGAAACGCTCACCACAAACCCAAAGAAGGTTGAGCTTGGCTAGCGTGGCCGGAGGGATCTTGCTCAGCATGCTGGTGGCGCGCAGCGGACCCAACCACTTCCAGAGCTCCAGCAAGAAAAGCGACTCGTGATCGGGAAAGAGCGATAGCAGACGGGGTGTCAGCTTGCCCTGGCCCTTGGACAGCATCGCACGAGAAGGCAGCATCGTCGGCAGCTTGCATTCCAGGAACTGCTGCCGTTCACTCGAGCCTCCCAGGCTGATGACCTGCTGCATTACCGTCTCAGTCAGGTTCCACCACTTGGAATACGAACGGTAGACGTTGGTCGGGTAACGGTAGAGCTGCGGCAATAGGCCGTAGTTCACGACGACCATGGAACGCGGGTCTTTGAGCGCCCGATCGATCGTGGTGAGCTGGCGAAGATGACGATTCTTGCGATGGTACTCGCGAATCATCTTCGTGTAGCTCAACATGGAGGTACGAGGACGACCTCGACTATCGGCCAACTTGGTCAGATGCTCGACGTAGATGGGGCCCATGAAGTTCTGGAACAGAAAGTCACTGGCTGGAGGGCCGAGCTCACTGCCCGCAGGCAGCGCGTGCAGGATTGACTCTTTCGGTAGGGCAAACTTGGTGAGACTCGTTAGAGTCGGCGCCACCATCTGCATCGGGCGACGCAGACCGTAGTGGCGGTAGAAATCAGTGTACTTCGGAAACGCCATGGGCGAAGCTCCGCAGGTGAAAAGACAGTCATACAACGAGGGAGAGCGCGTTTCAAACGCGCTCTCCCTCGCCGTTATGCCGTCATGGAACGCATGACCAGTTCAGAGGTCGTGGTGGATACGGAGGCACGCAAACCGCCTCGTGGATCCACAAACGCTTGCAAGGAATTGAGGTACGTGGTGGAGGCTTTATTGGATTCATCCGCCATCACGACGTTGTACGTGCAGGTGTCGCCGTCGTGCAGTATCTTCGCCAGGGTCGTTAGGCCTGACCGCCCGTCAAGGGCTGCTCGAGCTTTCACTCGACGCTGTGACTATATCTTCACCCGCCAGGCGTGATGCTGGTAAGGGTGTCTCCCATTTCGGCCCCACTCGGTGGCCTACAGCCCGCTACGGCTTAGTCGATGAACCTTCTCCCTAACCCAAAGGGTCTTAGGAGCTTGGCTGCTGATTGTCCCTACCCACGTCTTGTCAAGCCCTCAACGACTGCTTTCGCGTCGCTTGTGGCGTCGTGGTCTAACAGGAGGTTCCAGCAATTAAGAAGATGCACTCCTTCGATTAATCGAAGGAGGGACCATGGTTAAAGACGAGTTATCTTGTTCGCAGTGGTACTGGAACGTCACTTATCTTCAACGTTAATCAGCGCCCAGTCCCTGGAGTCGACTGGCATGTACTGCCATGGAATCCATGAAAGACGTCAGGCCTGGTTTGGGGAACTCAAGTGCCACGTACGCATCCCCCAGCTTTTCCCAGTCATCGCCCAGTTCCCAGCGCTCTTCTCCCACCGTGGTGGTCATCACGTAGATGGTGGCCATGTAGGTGGAACCGGTACCCGTGACCGGATAGCGCGTGACCTGAGCGTGGTAGTCGTTCCAATGGGGCACGACAGATAGGTAGAGGAGCTCGGTGTAGTTGATCGGATGAACATCCTTCCTGCTCAGGTGCGCGGGCAGCTCATCGATATCGGAAAAGATCCGATACGTCATGTCTGGGCCACGGTAGATGAGCGCGAGGTAATAGCCGTCCACAACGATGGGTTTCAGTCGCGCCGACGGTTCACCGTAGGCCGAGATGACCTTCTCCAAGCCCTCATTGGTCGTCCACTTGTCGAACGAGGCCAATGAGACCTCGACCAACTCGGCCTTGAGCGTCTTGGGATTGACCAGTCGCGCATGTCCACCGCCCATGTTGAAGATGGACTCCAAGTAGTGCGTGCGTAGGTAGAAGATCGTGAGTGGGAGCATGGCCACCGCTGTCTGATAGAGACCGGCTACCACGTCCGTGTACTTGATCATGCGACGACCGCCGAGCTCCGCGTCATTGCCATTCAGCGCAGAGATCACATTACGCGTCCCTGACGCTACTTTACGGCCGCCCCACCGATTCTGCACGAAGCCTTTCTTGCCTTGCAAGAAATTGGTGAAGTACTGATAGACGTCCATGATTGAGTTCTGCAAGCGCATGCGGGTGCGATCCTGCGAGGAATCTTCCGACAACGCTTTGGAGTCACCCAGGTTATTCGCGGCGGCAATGATCGAACGGTAGTACTCGTTGACCTCATTGATCACGGGGCGGCCGGAGTCACTCTCCTCGATGTCACGCAGGCCTGCCGGGATCACCAGGAGTTTGTCGATGGTGGCCCGATCCTTGTACTTCTCGATCACTGCGATACGGATGTCACGCACGGGCGACTTCGTCCGGTGAAAGACGATCTCGTCCCAGTGGCTCATGAAGAAGGCGTAGCCCGTTTGACCATGGAGCTCATCGGCCGCCACGAAGTCTTTCAGCTGCGCATCCCAGCGCGCAAAGAGCGTGGAGTTCATGATGCTGCCGTACAGACCCTTCAATGCGACCAGGGTCTGGTAGATCACCGGATGGAAGATCCGCGTGTGCAGATCGATGTAGGAAAAGCGATGGTCACGCTCCTCCGAACCGATTCGCCCGAAGATAGGTACCGAGAAGAGCCCGTGGTCCGCCAGCTGACCACCTGCATGCTCGTAGAAGTCCAGACTGGTCACCGGCACTAGACCTTTGACCTTGTCGTCTGTCAGCTTCATGATCTCGATGCGGAAAGGAAGCATCGTTCGCTGCATCGATGAACCTCGTAAACGAAGAGTGAGGGGGAAGGGTATGAGCCCTTCCCCGCGGGGAAGGCTATATGTTTTTTGCCCTTAGGACGATGACGCAATGGCATCGAAGAAAACCATCCACGACGGTTTGAGCTTTGGCTCGGATCTCGATGATCTCTCGTTCGACACCTTCGACTTGGGCGAATCGCGTAACGGCGGCAACGATAGCAAGCGTCGGCCGATTACCAAGATTGCCTTTGGCGCTGCCAAAGGCGTTGGTAAAGCCGTGACCAGTGAATCAACGATTCGCAACGTCATCGCCAAAGCGCTGCCTCCGGGCTACAGTGCGACCGTCGAGGCCGCCTTTGGCGCCCGTGATAGCGCCTCGGAACTATACCATTCGGCCGCTGACGAGTGGCAGAAAATGGCGCCCGACGCTCGTCGATTGGTGCAGAAAATCGTACCACACACGGCCAAGATCCTGCCCAAGCGCGTGCAGGCGAAGCTCAAGAGTTTCGCTGAAGGTGGTACGGACAGCTATACGCCGGAGAACCCCGATGAAGCCGCCATTCGCCGAGTACTCGGCGAATTGGAAGGCATCAACGCTCAAGAGCGTGCCCAGGACCGCGCGGAAGATACGACGCGTGAAGCCATTCGCAGCCAGATGGAGAACAAGCGCCATCGACAGAGTCAGCGCATGCTGGCGTCCATCGATGCGCGCCTCGCTCAGATCAACGCGTTCAATGATCAGGCCTTTGCGCGCTACCAGAAGCGTTCGTTGGAAATCCAGTACCGCAGCTACTTCGTACAGCGCGATTTGCTGAAGATCCAAATGGGTGCCGCCCAGGACATGCGCGACGCCATGAAGGCGCTGGTGCATAACACAGCCCTCCCGGATGTGGATAAGCTGACTACTTCTGACCGTATCCGTCAAGGGGTGCGGCGAGGGGCCCGAGGCGCTTTTGATCTCGGCGTCAACAAGTTCATGCAGTCCTACTTCGGTAAAGCCAAGGAACGCTTGCAAGGTCATGTCCGCGGCGTGATGCAGGGCATGGGATCAGCGCTCTCTTTTGGTAACATGGGTGCTGAGCAACTCCAGCTCATGAAAGAAATGGGCATGGATACCAGCAGTACCCTATCGCAGGAAGCCGGCTCTGGCCTCATGAACATGCTGCTTGGTCATCTAGCCAGCCAGGTATCCGGTGGTTTTCGTCGCTCCGGCGCCACTGCGCAGAAGGGTGCGCAGGCAGCACGTTTCCTGGGCAATATTGAGTCGCACGTCGCCAACTGGGCCGGTAAGTACGATAACACGCTGCTCGGCCAACTCCTGCTGAATCCGCTCAAGGACATCCTGGGCGGTCGCTACCGCGAGAATCGCACGATTGGTAAGACGGCGATGACGGAAGCCGGTGAACCGGGAACGTTCACCAAGCGTACCCAGCGAGCGATTGAAGAGGTGATGCCAGACTACCTCTCGCGCATCTTGCACGAGTTGCAGATGAGCCGTCAAGGCTCACATGCCCAGCGCCTGGTCTACAACGAAGATCAGAACCGCATGACGCCCGAGCGTGAACGTGACGCCGACGTCATGAACAACCTCTTCCAGTCACAGAACGCGAAGTACGGTCGGGAATCGGTCAACAACTACGCGAGCTATCTGCTCGGCGGTGCCAAGGTTTCCCAGAAAGCCTATTCAGCTTTGCAGCGCGAGATCGCGCTCATGGTTCACAATGGCGATCACCTGGAACTCGGCAAGCTGCAGAAGGCTGGCAAGTTCATCGACAAGAACGACGCGCGTGAACTGCGTCAGGCCATGAATGCGCGTTTCCGGGGTAACCTAGGACGCGGTCAAGACAAGACACTCCTAGCCGAAGCCGACTCGCGCTTCCGCAATCTGCGTAGCGCACTGCCGAGTCCCTCCCAGTACATGGGCGCCATGCATGACATGGGTCACACGCAGCTCCTGATGAACAAGGGGCTGGTGCGCCGTGAAGGTGATAACTTCGTGTACAACGAGCAGCCCTACATTGAACAAATGTACGGCATGGGCGTGGATCAACAGCGTGAGCATTCGCGCGTGGTCTCAGAGGACATGGGCTTCTCTCCCAACTGGGAGAAGAAGTTCAAAGATGATCGGCGCGATCTGTACAAGACGCCCGACGGCCGTGGCACGCCGGTGATCCAAGCCAGCAAGATCATGAGCGGTGAATACACCTCCATGACCACGGGACGTGCCATCCACTACATGCACGATCTGATCGGCGGCGTAACCCTGGGCGGTCGCGTGATCGCCACGCCGGAGCAGGTGCTGAAGCTTTACACCGCCAATGGTACTACCTACGCCGACTGGCTGAAGAACACGCCGGAGCCCGAAGCGGGTAACGGCCCCTTGAGCCGTGCGCAGAACTGGGTCAATGAGCGTATGCGTGGTGTCGGCGAACGTGCCGATCAGCTTGTGGATCGCTTGACGGGCCAAGCGCGCAAGCGCGGTCTTCACACGCCCTCCGGTCGTCGCGCTGCAGCGCAAGCGGCACAGTCCCAAGCGGCTGATATCCTGAACGAAGGCAAGAAGACCGTTCAGTCAGTGGTTCAGCAAGGCATGGCTCATCCGCAGGTCCAACAGGCACAAGCCCAGGTGACGCGTGCGGGTAAGTCCGCCAAGCGCCAGATCCTGCGCGCCCTGGTGCAGCTCAAGCGGACTTGGGCTCATGCGGTCAGCGCCGCACAATACGGCCAAGCGCTCTACGAGCGCGGCGGTACCACTGCCGTTATTGACGAAGCCAAGCTCCGTGGCGGCGAGTATTATTCAGCCGTGACAGGTAAGCCCATCACGGATCTTCGTGACCTCGTGGATGGCGTCAAGACCAAGACGCAGCAGTGGGTCGCGCATCCGGAAGAGATCCTGAACCTTGAGACCAAGAAGGGGTATTCCTTCAAGACACTGATGAGTGATCTGCAGCAGCGGGTGGATCAGGTTAAGGAAACCGCTCAGGCCACATGGGAGAAGGGAGGTTTGAACGGTGTCGATGAGGATTTGCGCGCCGCACATGAAGCCACGTACGGTCCAGTCCCTGAGGGAATGACGCGCAATCTCTACGGCTGGAAGACGATGGTGTCGGGCGGTCCAGGCGTTCATCATCCATTTTGGAAGTTGTCATCGCCGGAAGTCTCATCGCAGTCTGCGCATACGCACAGCGAATCGCCTGTCGATTCCATGGAATCTCTGCTGAAGGAGCTGCAGGCTTTCAAGGAAGGGAATATTGAACATCTGGATGCCATCTTGCACATTCTCTCCGAACGCGACTTCACACAGGTCGGTGGAGAAATCATGGGCACGGCGGAAGGAACGGGCAAGAAGAAGCCCTCTCTGATGGATCGCATGCGCAAGACGCGCCTGGGGCTTGTCGGCCGCTGGGGCAATGCGGCGCTCCGTGGCGCAGGTCATGTCGGCCACGGTGCCGCTCGGCTCTACGGGAAATACGTCGGTGGCGTGTTTCGCATGATGGGACGCGCAGCGCGTCTTCCGATGACCTTGGGCCACATGGTCTTCGGTGGGGATAAGAACCATCGCGGTAAGGTTGCGGCGGATGTCTTCGTTGGCAACGAGCGTGAGCCGCGTCTGACGGCCGGCGGTATGCTGGCCGGCGACTATGTCTGGATCGATGCCACGACCGGTAAGGTCGGTGGACCGGTCAAGTGTCCGAAGGACATCAAGGGCCCGGTGAAGTCCGTGGATGGCACACGCACCCTCATCTCCGAAGAGGACCTGCGTAGCCAACCCGTGACCGATCGCATGGGCTACTCCGTGGCTCGTCGCACCCTACGTTTCATGGGGCGCGTGGCAAGTAACCTCGGCAGCGCATGGCTCCAGATGTTCAAGCTCCCATTCAAAGCGATCGGCATGGCTGGTCGATTCTTGGGCGGCATCAATAGCGCCTTCAAGCGTCCTAACGACGTCTACGTGCGAGGCGATGATCCTTGGTTGCCCCGTGTAACAGCGATGGGCATGATCCGTGGCATCTACATTGTCAAAACCAAAACCGGTAGCAAGACGGTCAAGACACCGAACGACATCACCGGTGACGTCTACGACATCTCGGGCGATGCACCGAAGCTGGTCATAGGGCCGGAAGACTTCAGCAAGGGCCTCTGTAACGCCAAGGGTAAGTCGATGGTGCCGAAAGCCGGGCTCTTTGCTCGCATGGGTGCCGGCTTGCTCACCGGCGCTGCTACGGGCATCGGTGGCCTCTTCAAGCTTGGCGGCCACATGCTGAAAGCCGGCGCAGCTCTAGCTTCGATGCCGTATAAGTTCCTGCGTAACCTCCTGACCGGCGAAGGCATGCTGAATTTCAGTCTCTTCGGCGGCAAGAAAGCGGGTAAGACCAGCGACGAACAAACGCATGACCTCTTGTCGGAAATCCTGCACATGCTGGATGGACGATTGCCGGAGACCGAGCACTATCGTCGTGGTTCCTGGCAGGAGCGCATGGCTGAACGCAAAAAGAAGAAGGGTCAGAAGAGCGCGGCTGGTGCTGTTAAGAAAGCCGGCAGCGGCCTAGGTGGACTTTGGAGCAAGATCAAAGGTCTCTTCAGTCACCAGGATGAAGATGAGGATAAGGACGATGGCTCCTCCACCAACATCGACTTTGGTGGCAATGACGAAAAGGGTCATCGCGGTAGCCGCGCACGTAACCGCGAAGCCAAGCGCATCAAGGCGTTACGCAAGAAAGGCTTCCGCGGTGCAGAGCTCGAACGCGAACTTGCCAAGGGTGGTAAACTCAAGCGCTTCTTGAGCAAGCTGCCGGGCGGTAGTCGCCTAGGCAAAATTGGCCGTGGCTTGAGCGGCTTGGTCAAGGAAGGTAGCCTATTGCGCAAGGTCGGAAGCGTGGGCGGTAAATTGGCCGGTCACCTCAAGGGAGGTCTCGCTGGTATTGTCGGCGGCCTGGGACTGGATTACCTCGCCAACAAGTACAAGGGATCGACCGTCGGCAAGGTGGCGGGTGGCGCGAGCGACGTCCTGAACGTGGCCGGTACAGCCGGCACCGTGGTACAAGGCGTCTCAGGTATCTCCTCCCTTCTGGGGGCTGGTGGTGCGGCGGCGGGTGCGGCTGAAACGGCCGCGGTCGGTGCGGGCGCCGCCGCCGAGGGCGGTACGCTTCTGGCACTCCTGTCCAACCCCATTGGCTGGGGTATCTTGGGCGCCGCTGCCGTAGGCGCCGCGGCTTACGGGCTCTACAAATTTGGCTCCAAGATCCACAGCCTCAAGAAACGTGAACCGTTCCGACGCTATCGCTTGGCACAATACGGTTTCGATATCAAGGATGCCATCTGGAAAGCCAATGACATCCTGAAGCTCGAGGCGTTGTTGTTGCCCACTGTGCGCTTCGAGAATGGCAAAGCGAAGCTGGATAAGGCAGGCATCAAGAAGGTCTTGCCGGATATCTTCAGCCTCTTCGGCATGGGCAATGACGGCTTGGGTAACAAGTCGTGGTACAATCCGACTGGCTGGTTCCACCATACCTCCGTGGATGACGTCACCCGCAAACAGCACTTCATGCAGTGGATTGGTGGGCGCTTTACGCCCCTCCTCCTGTACTGGCTGAACTCGCTCCACGCGGTTTCTCCTCAGACTGGCTTGCCAGATATCGATGACAAGCTGAAGGGGGAAGAGAAGTTCAAGCTCTTGAAGAGCGTCAAGGCGTTCCCACAGGAGACCCTCAAGTACACATCCTCGCCGTTCAAGGACTACCCACTGGTCACCGGCAGCAGCGAACAGTCGCTGCTAGACGCGTGCTACAGTGAGTGCTTGAAGGACTGCAAGACGGACGACAAAGATACGAAGGGTAAGACCGTACCTGCTGCAGCAGCAAAGACAGCCGCTGGTGCGGTAGCCGCCGCCGCTTCAACGACAACGGCAGCGAAGAACAAGATCAAGGCGCAGGATGAAGCGGCGAAGCTGACGTCCGCCACCAAGACCGTGGTTGCCTCAGCGGCAGGTAAGGTCGCCGTGAATGCTACTGCGAATTATCAGGGTGCCTACGCGTTCTTAGGTGGTAAAATCTCCGCGTTGGAAGCGGTTCGCTATAAGACCTACGGTCTCAAGGACTTCAAACCCGAGCAGGTCAAGGCGCTCTTCCTCTTGGAAACCGATCTCCTGGACAAGCTCAGCTACGATGGGACGGGTAAAGCCTCCTACGACGGCGATGCCACCTATTGGTTCGATCATTACGGCAATTACTTCGGTATTGCTGGATCGGACGAAAAGGCCAAGGCACGCTGGTACAGCTGGTTTGCCAAACGCTTCTTGCCCACCCTGCTACAGTTTGCCACGGGTGTCAAGAAAGCCAATCGCAATGTGGATCCGCGCGATGCGGATAATTACCTCTCGCCGGTCGAGCTGCTGGGCGTGGCCAATCTGATCATTGCCTCCAGCTACATCACCGGCAAACAGTCGACCTCGGTCTGGACCTTTACCGATTCGCCCTACGATGATCAGCCGCTCAACACGGATAGTAAGAGCGTCGGGCCGAATCTTCAGGTCTTAAAGAACGACGCGGCAAAGGTAACGATGCCTGCCGCAACGGCCACGGCACCGAAGCCGGGTCAGAAACCCGGCGAAGGAAAGCCGACCCAGGAAGTCAAGCCCGGCGTTACAGCCCAGCAGACAGCTCAGCAAGCTTCTAAGCAGGTGAATCAGGCTGCGCGTCTTCCTGCTGGTATGTCGCCCGGCTCCAAGGCCGCTAATCAGTGGTTGGCCGGTGGCGGCACGTCCACGCCAGTGGGTAAGCCGGTCCCGCAACCGGGCGGCGGTACGGGTGGCGACATCAACAAGATCCCCGTCCCGAGCGGCACGGGCTATCAGGCACTTCGCGGGACGCTCGATGCGGCCGCCAAGATGGTCGGTATTGATCCCACGGTGCTCTCGACTTTCGCTGGTATCGAGTCGTCGTTCAAACCCGATGCACGGGCAGGGACGAGCTCCGCGGCAGGCCTCGGTCAGTTCCTGACCGCGACCTGGCGGGAAATGATGGCCAAGTACGCCAAGAAGTATGGCATCAATCCCAACACGCCGCCGACCGATCCACGCGCCGCCGCGCTCATGCTCGGCGAGTACATCAAGCAGAATGCGTCGTACCTGAAGAGTGTCCTGGGACGCGATCCCACGGATACAGAGCTCTACATGGCGCACTTCTTAGGCCCAGGCGGAGCGAAGGAACTGATCCAGATGCCGGATCAAGCCATCGCCGCCGCGCAGATGCCTAAACCCGCGCACGCTAACCAGAGCATCTTCTACACGCGTTCAGGCATGGGCGCAACGAAGTCGCAGGTAGTGGCGAACCTCAATCGACGCGTGGCTCGCTTCCGTGACCTGGTGAAGCAACAAGGTCCGGCTTCAGCGGCGGAGATGGCGGCCAACACCACGCAGCCCGGCAGCACGACACCCAGTGGCATTGCACCGCCAAATGTCTCTGCCGGTACGCAGGCGACGCGTGTAGCGAGTGCCTTGACCTCCGGTACGACCACACCGGGCGGTGAGGATGCTGTTGCCACGAGTAAGTCGATGGCCATGGCTAAGGCGACACAGGTCGATCGTCAGGCACGAGCAACGGCGATGGCCTCGTCTTCGCACAGTGAAACCCTCGCCAAGCACGCGCAGACGCAAACGGATCTTCAGCGTCAGATGGTGCAGGCGTTGAACACGATTGCAAGCCACACCAGCCGGACTGCCGATGGACTGTCGGCCATGGCTAAAACCTCGTCAGTTCCGGATACTGCTGCTACGGCAGCGACGTCAGGCACACCGACGAATCCTTCAGTGTCCACGCGGACCCGTGCCCCCGCAGCCCCGATGCCTCCGCTTCCGGTCTCGAATGCACGTACGGTCTACAGTGACGCTACGGTGTAACGTAAGGCATAAAGCCCCCTTCCGCCGTGACTGGCGGAAGGGGGCTTTATTTTCCCTATATGGCATGAGTGCTTTCTACTACGCATCGAGGATTCCATGGCCAGTTCGACTCCGGCTTCCGTGGCCAGCTATACCACGAACGATCAAACGCGGAACGTCTCGTGGGTGCAGCAGGCGTTTCTGCTGACCAATGAGAACCTGAATGATCCCGATATCAGTGGGACCGACCAGCAGCAGCGTCTCTTTACTACCGCGGCCTGGTGCTACAGCGATACGTCGCCCGGTGGCAATTGGGCACTGAATCCTGCCCCGCAGTTCTGCCGTTATGCCGATGTGACCATGGGCGGTGCGCAGGAGCTCGTCAGTGCCGGCCACACGAGTTCGCGCACGACGATGTACACGACAGGTAGCTTCGGTGAAGGGCGCTACTACAATGAGGTCATCGAGGGCAATGCCCAATACGTAACGATGGCTTTTGGCATTCCCGCATTCAACTCGATGACCAGCTTCTTTGGCAATTTCTACGATGCGCGCCTGGGCTCGCTGGTACGCACCGGACGCTTGCCGGGACTGCTCTTCAAAGCCGGCCAGATCACCGGTAGTCTCCTGGCGCTTCCCTTCAAGCCTTTGATCCTGGTAAGCCAGATCGTCAAGAACGCGTACAACATCCCAAGCACCTCCTACGCGTACTTCCGTCCTAACATGACGATGTACTGGCAGGCGGTCTCCACGATGGTCAACGCCATCACAGCCAACCTCGGCATCCATGAACGCGATTTGAGCGATGCTCAGAAGCTGGCCTACACCGACCCCAATGGCGCGACGACCGGTACGGGCCCCGCAGCAGACAT
>Ga0164242_10002652_pt1 | contig 20684 bp, 14 predicted proteins | sample OricomgcompostMG_FD_108783 | JGI IMG/M metagenome (GOLD analysis project Ga0164242, IMG submission 108783) | Miracle-Growth compost microbial communities from Emeryville, California, USA - Original compost - Miracle growth compost (MG) ... | reverse complement strand
CCCCCCTTTTTTTTTTACCGCCTACCTCGTCCCCCGTGCTAACTTCTTCCTCCAGACTCCCCCGTCCCACCGCTTAACCCTTATTTCCTACTCCGCAACGGTATTTGCTCCGGGGTGTGGAGCGGCGAGATCGTCTCTGAGCTCAGCCTCGTCCGGCCGGCAGCCCGCTTCGCGCACCTCGCGGACTCGTTCGGTGAGATCGGCTACAGTAAGGACGGCCGGGTCACCATCAGCCCCGAGTTCCCAAAGTCCCAGGCCATCTCGTTGAAGATCTCGAACTACGCCCTGCTGAGCGGAGGCATCTCTATCACCTGAGTGAAGTCGATTCCGCAAAGACTGAAATGATATTACTTACCGCGGTCGGGCACAAAGCAATAGCCTCGATTTTGACTTTTTTTTTTTTTTTTTGAAGAATGCGATATCCAGATGCGCACCGGTCTTTTTTTTTTTTTTGCGGGGGAGGGTCTATCCAGCATGGCGTTCAGGGACCTGGGCGGTCATAGCGACACACTGCTCACGGGGTTTGGCTTGGTAATAGAAGGGGGCGTCACGGCTTTTGCTTTTTGAACATGCCAAGAGGATATCGTATTCCGTTTAAAGGGCACGGGAAATTGGGAATCCGGACGAAAATGGGCATCTTGTTTCCGCGGGTTGGGAAGGGCAGCATTGCTACTGATTATCGTTATCTACTCGTCTCGGAGATATTTCCAGGGGTATCGATTGGAAGCCTCGATAAATCTGGTAAGAGTCGAGGAACCAGAAGAAACAAAAGGCATAACATTATGAGCTAGATAAATACCCATTCTATACATAGTCCGTCTACCATCAAAGTGACCGTCGAAGATCCTGCCTTCGTCTCTCCTCTACTTGTATATCTAGCATGGTATGCACCTTCCCCTCCCACCCATCATCACAATCGCGGTCCGCCATTACCTAACATCATTATTCACATCTTCTACTTGACATCCGCAACAATCACTCCTAATATCCAACAGTTGACCAAAAAGAAGACTAGCGAGGATAGCCACAATCCCGGCAAAAAGGTGCTGTGGCCGAGGAACTCAAGTCCGAACCCTTGCTGTAACCACAGGCCCTGGCCGGCAACCCAGAGGACCAGCGCTACTAGGCCGAGGCGTCGCCGCCGTAAGAACGACGAGCGTGGGAGGTACAGTGGGAGGAATACCATGTACCAGAGGAAATACTTTTTCCCCCACTTTAGTTAGTCTTTACATTTCTTCGATATTTGGTAATGAGGAGGAGGAGAGGGAGTGGCGGGACTTTGGGGGACAGAAAGGGGCGAGGAGCAAGGAGGTGATAATGAACGCACCTGGCTGGTGCACACCTTGTTAAAGGTAACGAAGGCAAAGGTCTGTGCAAGCATCGAGGTCGGTAGGTCCTTCTTAGACGTGGCAAGAGGGATGAGCACGCATGAGAGTAGGAGTTGCGGGATGAAGGCGAGGGATTCGAGCCGCAGAATTGACGAGGACGGGAACGCCGAGGTCAGGTACAGCTGCGTGTTGTAGGGGCTGAAATTGTGCCGGTGGTCGATGCGGGTGACGTGGTGGAAGTACGTATGCGTGAGGAAAGGCGCTCCATAGCTTCCGAGAAGGTTGGTGTGAGTCTGTGGTTGAAAGTTCAAAAGGGGAGGTGTTGTTGGCGCAACTTACAGAAACCACATAAGGAAGTTGAGTCCGACGAAGGCGCCCAGGCTAACCACAGCCAGCTTGATCCTTTCTAGAGTCAGAAAGCTGGTGAGATGCGTCACAATTCCGGCCTCCCCGTTCTCTTCCGCTCTGGCTCTCTTCGCCTTCTTCGCGGGCGGTCGCCGACCCATTTTGTCGTCGTCCATCCACCAGACTATCGCCGGTGCGTAGATAAATGGATATATCTTAAAATGCACCCCGAACCCTAGCAGAAGTCCTGCCAAGGTGATCCTCCGCGAAAGCACGGCCCATAACAGTGCCACCACCAATACCCCGAGCAGGCCCTCGGAGCTTCCTCTCGTGCTGATCGTCGCCACCATGGGGTTGAGGAGCCACACGGCCGCAAACTTCCGTGCCGTAGCCGGATCCATACCCCTCGTACCCGTACCCGCTCCCCCGACCCCAATCCGCATCGTCAAGACCCGTTCGATCAGCCACCCGGCAACCAGGTCCGCGACGGCGAAGACAACCTTGCCAAAGGCAAAGAAGGCGGCGTCGCCAAGGGGCGACCCCACGGTCCATGCGGTCGGCAGCAGCATCCAGGCCAGCAGGGGCGTGTAGCGGTACGTCTCGCGGTCGTAGGGGGAGTGGCCGCGAGACACAAAGCGGGCAGCGTCGGTGAAAACCAGGTAGTCGATGTCGGTATACTTGACGGGCGAGTTGGCGTCCTGCCAGAGGCCATAGAGGAGCATCACAACGCGTAGGATGGTGGCGGCAAGGTAGAGGCGGCCGGGATTAGTGAAGAAGGAGGTGACGAGTGAAGGGGATGGTCCACCTTGGTGGGCTTTCCCAGCCGAAGAGGGTTTTGGCTTAGCCATTGCGGGTGGCGGATGACGGGTGACGGGTTGCAGATGTTGATGATACAGACCAACCGTTATCAAGAACGTTGGGGTGAATTGATGCTCTCAGCCTCCTTTCAGTTAAGGACAAACGGCTTAGTCGTCAATACCAATACCAAAGAAGGCACTGATGCTCGACAAAGTGCTCCTTCCTCAAACAGCTGAAAGTTGCCTTGTTCAGCGCGTCATTCCAACCGTGATCAATCCAGTTTTAAACCCCCATCAACCGTTATCACTTGGATCGATCGGGATTCAACACTTTTCAATAACGGTCCCTCCCCGTTTTCGTGAACTCCGTCGAGGTTTTGATGGTCCGCGGACTTTGATGCCGTGTTGTCTAAAATCTCCCCTAACAATTTCCTGTCCCCACATTCACCCCTGTGTCGATCATGATGCAGCATTCCCTGCCAATCATCATTAGCGCCAGCGGCCAAGATGGCAACCAGAACCCGTCATCGAAGCTCGCCCAACATCGCGAGGAGACAGATGAGAAGGACATGTCTGCATACAAACGAGACCGCAGTGGTCAGGCGAAGAGGTTTCATGATGGGCCGAAGCAGGCCGGCCCGCCGAAGCCGGTCGTGAGAAACGCCTACACTCCCATGTTCGAGCACTTTCGGGATGAGCTGGACGAGCACCATGATCGCCGAGAGCGCGTTGTCAAGGCGTCGAGAGACATTACGGCTCTGAGCAAGAAGATGTGTGTGAGATGGATGCTCTTCGTGAGCCACTTACTCAATACCTTACTTGGCTAACACCTTACTTACAGAATATTCTCCTTGCAACGGTAAGCTCGGCCATTGCCGGTCAGGCCCCTTCCAAGTGTGCGAAACTAACTAGCCAACTCTGCCTATGGCCTGCAGCGTTCGAAAGATTGAGGGCGACCTGCCTCAGGATATTGTGAAGGAAATGGATACTCGACTCGACGAAATTGCGAAGCTCCTAGCTGCTGTTGCGCCAGAGACGCAGGGGATTAATCGGCATCGCTACGCCTACAACCTGCGCTGCCTCGAGGAGCTCGTTGAAGCCCTCACCTTCGCGCACTACCTCAAGACCCAGTCTCTAATCAGCGTCGACGAGCTCAACGCGGTAACAGACAACCTCGCCCGCCGGTACGCGACCGAGGACGAGGTCATGGCCGACGCAGGCGACCACGGTACCGAAGGCGGTAGCGCGGCGGACGCAGCATTTCCCAAGAGTGCGCCTCCCGCCGTCAGCTTTACGGACGAAGACTACGTGTACGGCGTGTTCGACCTGTCGGGCGAGATGATGCGCTTCGCGACGACCACGACGGCGCTGACGGGAAAGCTCGCCTGCTCCTCCTCCACCGCCGAGGACAGCACCCCGCGGACCATCGTCAGGGACATGCAGGACCTGGGCAGCTTCTTCGAGATGCTGCCGCAGCAGAGGAGCAAGACCTGGGGCATCAAGATGGACGTCATGCGGGCTTCCGTGGCCAAGGTCGAGAGGCTCGGCTATGGCATCACCGTCCGCGGCAGCGAGCGGGAGAAGGGATGGGTCCCGGATATGAGAGATGACGCGCCCCCGTCCCCTGAGTAGGAGCTTGGGGGTTTACTGTTGTCTCAAGTGCTGAGTGGGTGGCGAGATGTGTCGTGATGAATTGGCCCGCGACTGAGAAGCTGTTGAAGGGTTTGGGTGGGCTAACAGGCCTACGATGATTCCAAAAGTGCTGATATTCAGACATATACCGGGTGACGTACCTCATGTCCGACGATTCAAGGCTCAGGGTAATTATCCTGAGACTGTGTACGGTAACACTGAGGTTTCCAAAGCCCCCATGTATTTCGGTAGCAAGACGATAGTCGGTCATTCTCTTGCGCTCTCCTCGGGAGGAAATGTTATCACATCTCACCTCCTCGCTTTTCTCGGCCCACCGTTTGAGGATTCAGCAGGTGATTGAGAAGGCATTGGATATACGGAACCCGGAAGGTCCAGTCCCATTTGCATCGCCGTCGATGCGTAAGTTGATTCAAAAAGAAAGGGAAGGGGCTAAACCTCTTCCCGCTATCAGCTATCAGCTATCGTAAAACACCACCCGATGGACGTTGGCCGGGCAAACCATACCATTATCACAGTTCAACGCCAGACAAATAGCTCTTAGACCACCTCCTAAACCATGGTGGCCTGGACGCATTCTTACAATAGTTTGCTCCGTTAGAAAATTGTAGCTACGAATCTTTCAGGAAGCGGGGGTTGTTGCGTCGGTACCACAGTTAAAGCTTTGGACAAAGCAAAGCGATGCGACGAACGCCCTTTGAGGGCAGTAGTCATCCTTCTTCTCTATCTCATCTATGGGGTAGCTCGCGATAGCAGGGGTGTTGACCCTCTGCATCCTGTTTCATCAACCAATGTAACCCCTCCAAAGCTTGCAGATCACTGTCATCAACCTGGGGTCCCCTTGGTCGCTATGGCCAGCAGCATTTCCTCAGGGGTTTTCAGCTTTAGGCACCCTGCAGTTAACTACATCTTGCAGAGCTTCAATTCCATTTCTCTTCAGCTCCGCGCTCTTGTTCATCACCCTCCTCAGCAGGCGGGTTGCTCTTCAATTTCGCCGTTTCAGCTGCTCCGCGCTGATACGAATTTCGCTTAGCAATAGCTTCGTCGATTTATATGCCGCTGCTAATTACTATTCTCCCCAGTACGAATCTCACTCACGATACGAGTTGCCCGGCATGGAGGAGCTTGAGTGTGTAGTAATTGGAGCTGGTGAGTGTTGCATTTCCTAGAGTGCACTTTAACGCTCTCGCCCGCCTCGGGTCCCCTCCTCTAAGACCATATCGATAGGGTGGTACGGCCTCGCCGCTGCGAAACAATACCATGTGCAGCATCCCGATCAGCCCATGGCCGTCCTCGACTCGGCTTCGTCCATTGGCGGAGTGTGGGCTGAGCATAGGTTGTATCCCGGGCTGAAGAGCAACAACCTCCTTGGCGCCTACGAGTACCCCGACTTCCCCATGGACACGCCCACCTTTGGCGTGAAGCCCGGGGAGCACATACCGGGCCACGTAGTACACGCCTACCACGAGGCCTACGCCAAGCACTTCGGGTTCTTCGACCTGTGTCGTTTCAAGACCAAGGTTGTGTCGGCCGAGCACAAGCCGGAGGGAGGCTGGATCCTGACGCTAGTTACCGGGTTCGACGACCAGGAACCCGAGCGGGAGTTGCCGCTGAGCCGCCTCTCCACCCGGCGGCTCATCGTTGCGTCGGGCCTGACCTCGGAGCCGTTCATGCCGCACATCAAAGGTCAAGAATCCTTCGGCGCACCGCTATTCCATGCAAAGGAATTCCTACAGCATGCGGACACCGTCGATCCTGCGAAATCCAAGAGGGTCACCATCCTGGGAGGCACTAAATTTGCGTGGGATGCTGCGTATGCGTACGGCACGAAGGGAGTCCAAGTAGACTGGGTTATCAGAGGTGCGATTTGAACTCCCTCGCAACTTTCCCGGCATGTTTTCGCTGACGTTGTTCTACGTGACCTATAGCTTCGGGACACGGTCCTTGCTGGATGTCGCCGCCATATGTGACACCATTCAAAAAGTGGCTGGAGAAGCTTGCCAGTGAGTATCCCTATCCCCTCTTCACAGCGACATAGGCTCGGTGCTCACCTTAGTCACAGACATGCGTATCTTGACCTGGTTCAGTCCCTGTACTTGGGCTGAGGACGGTGGATACATGGGAATTCGGTCGTTCTGGCATGGCACGGCGCTGGGACGTGCTATCACAAATACCTTTTGGAAAGTTATGGCCGCCGATGTCATCGGCCTATGCAAATTCGACTCCCACCCCGAAATGGCGAAGCTCAAGCCATGGACGGAGGCTTTCTACACGGGCTGTAGCTTCAGCATTCTCAACTACGATACCGACTTCTTCGAGCTAATTCGCAATGGCACCGTCAAGGTGCATATAGCCGACATATCACATCTGAGCCCGCACAAAGTCCATCTCGCTGACGAGAACAAGACCGTCCTGGACTCGGACGCCTTCCTCTGCGTCAGCGGGTGGAAGCACATTCCGCCGCTCAAGTTCCTGCCAGAAGGCATTGAGAAGGAACTCGGCCTGCCACACCTACCGCCCAAGGAACCCTCGCCGGACGACCTCGCCAGCCAGAGTGCGCTCTTCGACCGCGCCGACAAGGAGATCCTGTCTCGCTTCCCGCGCCTCCGGGACGTCCCCGTATTCAACAAAAACTACGTGCCGCTAAGCGAGCAAAAGGCTTTCAGCGACGGGAATGCGGACCATGACTCGGACGACACCGCCGTGGAAATCACCCCGACGACGCCGCTCACACCCATGCTCCTCTACCGGTTCATGACGCCGCCGCAGCCGCGCTTCCTGCGGGCCAAGGACATCGCCTTCTCCGGCTACAGTATGAACTTCAGCAATTCCACCACGGCGCACATCGAGGGCCTCTGGATCAGCGCCTTCTTTGACGGCCGCCTAGCGCGGGACCCGAGCGCCGCCGTCGCCGACGGAAAGGACGTGACCGGAGAATTCCGCCCCACGGTCGAGGACCTGCAATACCGGACCGTGCTGCACAACCGGACGGGGAAGTGGAGGTACCCGTCAGACTACGGCGAGAAGTATCCGGACTTCATCTTTGATGCGGTCCCCTACATGGACATGCTGTTGGCGGATATGGGGCTTGAGGTGCACCGGAAGAAGGGGTGGTTCAGCGAGATGACAGCACCGTACGGACCGGAAGATTACATTGACATTAATGATGAGTGGAATAGGAAGTTTGGAGCGAACGCACAGTCATCATAGGGCGATACTCGCGTCGTCAGATGGATATAGCTCCTCTCAGGGTGCAGATAGTCTTTGACCCCTGAGATTGTGGTGACAAGCTCGTGTGTAGTACTTTCAGGATGTAACCAACGACTCTTGGACAAGAAATAGTATGGGTGGGTGCAGTACAAGCGTACGAGTTATCTATCGCGTCTTGTTTGGTGGCTCTCATCACAAGGATCATACCATAATGTGATGAACGTACAAGCTACGCCCAGCTACCTATCTATCACGTACCTACCTCGTGATGCCGTGGAGTTTGGTTCTGCTACCAAACAAACGGGACTAGGGAAACAGTCCTTGAGTGTTCTGTCAACCACTTCTGTTATTCATGCTGCTCCTGCCTGACAGAGCTGGATAAATACCCCTTGCTTCTGATCTCCCTTGAACCCCCTGGGTGGATTGGCCCGGCTCCTCAACTTCTAGGCATAAAAGCCGCGCGGGATCGAGAAACAACCTTTAGAGGCATCAATGTGAAGTAGAGAAGAGATCGCAGATGCTGTCCCCGATTCGGAAGGTCAATCGCTCTCTATATCGTCGGCTTGCCAATCTATGCGATAACTTGGCGAGTGGGCATGAATATCCATATTAGGAAGTGTTAACTGAAATAAGTAGCACCTCTTTCGCCGGAAATTATCCAAGCCGAGACCATCGGGTCGAATTGCAGCCGTGAGTGGACAACTGACGGCACACCCGGCAAAACAATTAATCTGTTTGGTAGTACTAAACACCCCTTGTGCCACGTGGTCGCTCCGACAGTCCGACCATACCGGGTTCCTTGCCGTGCCCTGTTCCGCACACCGCTCCGAACCTAGCTCTCCAGATCCGGCACTCTGGCGGCTCGGAACCGGAGCCGGAGCCGATCGCATAGCAGCCACGGTATATTTCTCCCGATCTATTTCCAGATTTCAAGCTCGGTCACAAGCCGGCGGAGGAGAGTAGGACCATGCGTGCCGGTTGCCCTCAGGGCCAGGCCGCGTAGTTCCTGAAGGGAAATCATTTCAAGAGGCCCGGGGGTCACGGTCCGTGACATGAACGGTGGTCAGTCCTAGCACTTCTACTCCAAGTCATGACTCGGAGATTGGGCGAGGCGGAGCTGGCGCTACCTGGGTTTGCCCGGGGTAAGGCTCGGGCGAGAGCAGCCTGCGCCGGCTTCCTATCTCGAGATCATTGGTTTGAGCGGTGGCCAGAACGTGCCGGAAAGTTGTCATGCTTGGATGCCCTGCTGGCACTTGACAGCAGAACCATGACCTCTTCGTGACTAATGCCCTCTGAATGGATGTGTTCTTACCAGCCACAGTCACCATATCTAGAATAGATCAACCCTCCGCAATTGTAACGTAAAGTCAAGTTAACAAAAGTCTTATCAAAGATGGGCGATCCGCTCAGGGAAACATTTTTGCAAGCTGTGCTCGTGATGTCTGTCATAACGAATCGAGGATGGGTAACTAGATGGTCTCGTTCACGCAGGCATCCTGACGGGTTTCCAGTAGCCAGGCTACAATCGTCGCCCGTATGTATGTATGTACAACTATCACTCGTTCGGGATATACGCAGTATGGGGAAAAGAAAGTATCCGCAAGGGTGGTGAGACTTATGAGACTTTATGACGGCTTGTGCGGCAGAGGACTTACGAACACGGCGCAGAGCACCCATTGGTCACATCGCCCGAGCCAACTGAAGGTTCAGAAGGAGAAGTACGTGTACAACATCAGTAAAGAATGCAACCAGAAGGCCGTCGTCGTCCCAATGCGGCCGAGTCTCCTGCCTGCGCCCGCCAATAGTACTCGCCGGGTTGCACCGCTTGGGCAGAAACGAGTCGGATATTGAAACATCCCGCCACAGTCAAGCAAATCAGGAAAAAAAAGCGACGATGAGAACGACGCCAGAAACCCCGTAGGCAGGGAAGAATTGTTTCCGATGCACCGATCGACGCACACCACCCCCAAAGACGGCGATGTTACGTACGAAGAGGGGAAACTCCCGAGATTGGGGGAGAAAAAAAATAAGGAGAGATGCACAGGGAGAAATTGGCATTAACTGACCCGAGCTGCTGGGAAGTGCAGTGTGCCGCCCCGAAGGAACCCCAAAATGTGAAACTTTTCTAGAAATCCTCCGGCTCGAGGGTCGAGAAATCCCGGCCGAGGTGGTGGTGGTGCCTGAATGTGGTGTCACAGGCAGAGTCGCACGCCGTGAGGATCCGAGAAGCGCTGGATTCCAAGGGTAGAAACCCACGGCCCCTCGCGGGGGCCGGGGGAGGGGAAGGAAAGGAGGATAGGATCTGTTGTCAGCAGCATCCTGCCATGTTTGTCATCCTCTCGTGGCCTGCTGGCTCGCGGATCGGATTCCAAAAAGTCTCACCGAGGGAAAATGGAAACAACGGCCCGCACGACCCGCCTGATCTACGGTAGGTTGCGAAGTCGTGTATCAATGGAGTCTGACGAAGGGTCTGACTGGGGTCTGGGCGGCGTCTGTCTGGTTCTCGGCAAGCTATCCCGGCATGTCAGCACTTTCCTACGGATTAGCGAAATAACGACTCCTTAAAAAGGACGCCCCCGATCCGTCGCGAAGCGCGTGTCCTGAGCTTGCAAGTTTAGTTGTAAGGATGTCGTGGGCATCTTGGCCCATCTCATGCCATTGACTCTGTGAACTCTGGCACCTGGAGGCTGTTGGGGGGAAGAGTGATCGCCCGGATAAATGGAAGTTGGCTAGACGAGCCAGTAGGATAAAAGGAAGTGTGGTTCAAGAACACTTATCCCTGTCTAAATCGAGCAGCATCGCCGAGGACTCAACCACCAGCAACCACCAGGACAAAAGGGCTCCGTGTATGCGACGGCGATTGGTTTGTCAGCCGCACACGGGAGGAATCAGCACAGGCGGTGGTTACATCGTTGGACCGGAATCTGACGCCTTGCAGTATTGGCTGCAGCAGTCGTGATGTGTACCACGCACAGCGTTGGTTCGAGGATGCAGCCAAGCACAGTTGTTGGTGCCCGTTGGGAAGTGTAATTATTTCATGTATATGAAGGCGCGGAGTCCGGGGCCTGGGCGCGTTCTCCTAGGGTATGTAAGTAGGCCAAGGTATTTCCCAGGTATAGCACTCTACCCAACGTCCATGTTTGTGCCCATGGGATGAAGAACGACATTGCTGGAAACCAGGGCTTCTGTTCTTGAGACGGGGCATCGATCCAGATGGACCAGGGGCTCCCCTGGGCAACCATCTGTGCGTGCCTCGGCGCTAGTTTGGCCGGAGAACAGCCTGGCCTGCGGAATTAAGAATAGCTTTCCCACTAGGAATAAAGGCCCTGTCACGTCGCCCCAAGGGTGCGCTAAAGCGGATCGAGAGGAGACCAGCGCCAGCGCCAGCGCCAGTACCAGCACCCCCGTCGATTCTTCGGGGATATGCACGGTCACGATTTTGCTGACACACAATCGAAATGATGAGAGCTCAAGCAACGCATATTTGAGGTGCAACGACCCGGGGAAGATTTGATCGCGAGCTTGCGTGGTTATTCGATTGGTGGAAGCTAGAAGTCACAGAACGCATCTACGCCTCGAGCATTGCGCTTCGATTCGTCGTCTCTCGAACGCCTCTCACGACTCCCGGGCTTGGAATGACGACGATGATGCAACCCAAGCCTTACAAAGCCGGGGCTTGGGGTTTCTGTCGGTGAAGTTTATAGCGGCAAAGGTCTAAAGGGTGGTGTGGTTTCGGGTAGAAGGAACCCATTTTGGGGTAGCTTCCTTGCGAGCGGGGAGATCGCCACGGTGCCAATGATGCCAATGGTTGGCGTGCGTATCAGAGGGCAATGACTGCCGTGGCGCCATCTCCAGTGAAGGCTGGGCAAAAACCTGGTTGAACGATGTCGGTGGCAACAAACATTCGATCCGCTATGTGAGGAGTCAGGAGGGTGCCGGCGTGGTGGAGAAAGATGGAGAAGATGGAGACAAAAGCTTGATGGCTATCCCCGACGGGGCAGGAAGGTGCGAGTCAAAAATTCGATCCTGAGTCCTTTCGTCCCTGCGTTTTACGGATACAACCAACCCGGGCAGGCAGGTTCGATCGTGAGTCCTGTGGCAGCCCCGTGACTCGGTACTTGGCAAGTACCTGAAATGGTACTTTGGGTACATCCACCACTCCACAGGAGGCTCTCAAACCCCACCAAGCGGCCAAGGTACCTCGGTAGACACCTGGAAAGGCAATGGGGAACGGACATCGGGAGACGCCCGCCAAGGCCGATCTTGCCATGTGGTTTTAAAGCGCCACTTTGGGGCTACACCTCATTCTGACATTCTGTCGAAGCCCCCAGGAAGCTTCCTTGGCTAATCTCGACGATGTGATTTGCCCGGATCAAGCAGCATCGTTTCGTGTTATTCCCAGCACCTTTGATTAAACACAGTTTAGTTACCCAATTTTTTTTTAAAAAAAAAAATGGAGGCTCTCAAGTGCTGCCTCGGATGCTGAGAACCAACGATGCGAATCTTACCAGGTCCTCAGATTGGCAGTTGGTAGCCAACCTCGTTGACAGCGAAAAACATCAGCCAACGAAACGGACTGGCACGGGGAGATGGCGAGAGAGAGTGTGAGGGCGAGATCACCAAATCGGATGGGCACAAAACACAAACCCAGCACCCAGCATTTCATCCAAAATTGCGAGAGTCAGGGATCCCTTGGCCAGCCCGGCGTGCAAAAAGCCTAGAACTGTAGAACTTAATTACGCCGTGCCTGCTCCCCCGTAAGCGGACCCGAAAGGGGCCTCCGTGGCGGCGCGGGCATTTTATTGCATGGCAACTTGGAAGAAACGGGTTTACTTTGGAAGATGACAGGAGGGAGGTGCGGCCTTGGGTCGTTTTGAGGTGTCCCAATCAATCTCGGGCAATGCTCCTGAGGGAGGAAAGGGCGCCCCCTTGTCGGTCATATCTCCGTCACGCTATTGCCAAATGCACAGCAAAAAGCATGGGATTGTTGTGTTGGTACGCACTGTATAGTACCTCTGGCGTACCTCGTACCTCGTACCTCCTTCACCATATCAGGTAGGAGAGGAGTTGCATGTAGGTACATGCACTTGTACGGAGCATTTCCTACCAGACCCTACGTTTACGACGCATGGATACGACGTAAAGCCTTCGCCTAGGCCGCGTCTTAGCCGTTGGAGAATCTGCAGATTCTGCGGCCCACACAAACCCCAAAGTCCCCCCGCCGGTCAAGTTTTGAAAAATATCAGGTGGAGGAGCGGATCGTCAAGTCGGTACTTGGAAACATGCTAAGGCCGATCAGCTTCTTCTTCGGTTTGCCATCGCCTGTCACGTTTCAAAACCTGTTGCCCACTTTTTGTCCAACACCAGTGGACGACCGGTCTAGTTCCAATTGCCAAACGCGCCTTCGTCGAGGTCTATTCGTACGGGTCATCGAGAACTATGGTGGGGCACGAACCGCAACTCTGGGTTGGGACAGCGCCCCGGTGGTTTTGCCGCTCACGCCGTCCAGCCGTCCAGAGGCCTGCACAAGTACGGATACACGACATAAAAATTAAGTAGGTATGTACCTCCACAAATAGGCGCGCGCAGTCGGTTAGGCAGGTACTCGACGTGAGGTACCTACTATCGCAATTACCGCCGCTGTACATATGGATTATGTCCGTACAATATGCATCAAGGATCAAGGCTGACCTCTGGCCACACACTTCCAGGGACGGGAGACGCCCACGGGGCTTTATCCGGCGGTACTGAAAGGGTCCTGGCAAGCCAAGCAAGCCTGGGCAGACGGGACTGGGGGCTTGGCCCGAGCCCTTTTACACTTTTCCACGTGCGTTGGAAAGGGGGGGAACTCGTCCAAACAGGTCGAGTCCCCTCTCAATGCAACTCCCCGATCCCAAAGTCCCAAGCTCGCCTCAAGCCGTTTTGCATCTGGTTCGACGCTTTTGTACCTTCCTATCTCACTGTCCAAGCATTGGCCCCTCCCCAACAAGAACGAGCCGCCCAATTGATCCTGCGGGCTGCGGATGGGCGGCCGAGATGCGGAGGAGGAGCCCAATGAATGCGCTACCACTCTCCTCCGTTCCGCCGTGACGTTGGCCCATTGTCACCCTACCCCGTACCAATGCCTGGCATTGCTGTATCCGCCAAGTACCCAATCAATATCGGGGTCGACCCCCGCCCTCCTTTCTTCCTCGCCTTGGGACCTTTTGCTTGTCTCCGTAGTTGGCGGCCTTCTCACATTCACTACTGCCCGGTGCCTTTCCCCCCCCTCTTGTACCCCACCACCCTTGCTCGTTTCCATCCGTCCTCATGGGTGGAGTGCGGAGTGTGTGGAACTCTGTGGAGCTGTGGAGGGAAGGCGGTTGGGGAGGGTGAATATTAGGGTGACAATGGGTGAATGTTGTGCGGCTTGACGATCCTATCCATCCCAGCTATATATACTTCTTCCCGCCCTCCACTCTCCCCCTTGGGCCTTGGATCGCATTGATTTCCTCCGTTTCCAACCAAGCTCAGTTCTTGCCCACCCACCCTCCTCCGGTCCTAACAAACCGCCGCAACCAACGAGTTCTAGGCTCGACGGTGCAAACATATAAGGGATAGCAAAACACCTTGCTCCTCCCTCAAGTCACCCGTCCCACCGAACTCCCCAGCACACCGAGGGATAATTAAAAGAATTGGAATCGTCCCAATGGCTTCAACCGACCCCACGGCCGAGAAGGACGCCGGCCAGACCACCGGCTCCTCCGTCAACGGCGCCAATCCCACCACCCAGCGTTATGACTATGGCGGCAACCCCCTCGCCCACATCCACAGCGGGCCCGATGCTCGTCTCCCCGCCTTCGGTGGTGAGTTCCAGCCCGGTCTCTGGAAGCAGCCCGAGCACCGCAAGTTCGCCAACCCGGCCCCGCTGGGTCTCAGCGCCTTCGCCCTCACCACCTTCGTCCTGTCGCTCGTCAACCTCGAGACCCGCGGCGTGACAGCCCCCAACATCGCCGTCCCCCTAGCCCTCGGCTACGGTGGTCTCGTCCAGCTCCTTGCTGGCATGTGGTATGCACAGATCTGTCCCCCAAGTTGGGACCGGCTAGTTGCGAGAATGTCGAAAGACCCCCTAACGCGGTTGATTCTAGGGAAATGGCGGTGGGCAACACCTTCGGTGCTACTGCTCTCTCCTCTTACGGTGGCTTCTGGATCGCCTACGGCATTCTCCTAACCCCCAACTGGGACATCCCAGCTACCTATGCCGCTCAAGCCGAGACGACCGGAGACAAGCTTCAATTCAACAGTGCCGTCGGTTTCTTCCTAACGGGCTGGTTCATCTTCACCACCATACTGTTACTCTGCACTCTCCGGTCTACCGTCATGTTCTTCCTGCTCTTCTTCACCCTTGACATCGCCTTCCTCATGCTCATGTGCTCCGATTACGCCGCCAACAACAAGGCCCCCGTCATGAGCGTTCACCTGAAGAAAGCCGGCGGCGTCTTTGGCATGTTTGCAGCGTTTTTGGCGTGGTACAATGCCTTCGCTGGTATTGCTGACTCCAGGTAAGATGATTCCGCAGCTTCCGTTCCCCACCCCCCCAATGCTTGCCAGCTTCCGCGTTCGTGTTGGATGGTCGTGGATGTCGGGACGTCTCCCGGCGCCCCCATTCCTCTGCTAGCGCGCTGTCTCCTCATTTGCGGGTCTTGCAACCTTCTTCCGCCAAGCCCGGGGCGGGCTTCCAAGCCACCTTCGTCAGGGATGACTTGCTTGGTGGCCGTCCCCCTCCCTCGGCGGCATTTCACCCTGCACATTTTTATTAGGGCGGACGCTAACCCAGCCGTAAACAGCAACTCGTTCTTCCTCATCCCGGTCTTCCACTTCCCCTGGTCTGAGAAGGGTCGCGAGGCCAAGCTGTCCAAGACGGAGCGCCAACTAGCTTAATCGAGCAAATGCCGACCTTCGATTCCGCATTTCTTGGCCCTCCCCACCATGTTTAGTTGCGATATTCCCGTCGGGTGCTGCACTGCTGCGCGTCCCTGACGACAGTCGTCCTCGCAAAACCCGGCAGGGGCGGCAGTCAGGGCTAACAGCGTGTGCGACGAGAACCGGTTTCTATTTCATTTTGGCTGTGAGGGGGGGATATTGATACCTGGGCTGGCCGCTATGCTCGGAAACCAATTGTTTTCTTGATCGCGAAGAGTTTTTTAAAACGGAGGAAAATCACGGATGTGGTAAACCCACAAGAGACACGCAAAGACTGCTGTGCGAATAACACCTAATGCAAAATCAAAGAGGGGGGTCGGTCGCCCCTGGCGCGCCACCTCCGATCTATCTCCCAATGCCAATTAACTGATGGCTGAGAAATGAATTGCTGAGGGTATAATTACTAATTATTTTTCGTCGCTCGTTATGCCTCGGCTCCGCCGCCAAGTGTTCGGGCCTAGTCCTCTTAGAGCCCGCAGGTGACCTTGACGATCATCGACAACCTCACTGCAGCCACACCTAACTACTGCCACTTGCTTCTGAAGGCCGTCGACGTTGGCTGAATAGCATATACGATGCGCAAAAGGGTCTGGAATGTTCGATCAGCATCCAACTTAACTCTCTACCACCATGCGGGCATGACCTAAGAACGGCCATTTTCCAAGCTCGACATAGGACGGAGGAATTTACTTCATGGTTACGCTCCTGCCTCCTTCGACGAGATCGCAGTCTCACGGTGCGCTGTAGTATTGTGACCTAGTCCTGCCGACCATGGAGAGACTGCTACGCACACAATTTCTAAACCCAAACGCTTCGCCACTGGAGATGATTCCCCGGTCCGAGTTCATGACACCCATCTCCATGGCTATCGGTGACAGGACTTCGTGTAAGTGCACCCTGTCGGTCTCGTGGACATTCCCCGCTCATATGCCTCGTCTCTCGGGGAGCTGCGAGGCCTAAGTGGCGCGTTGCACTGCCGGTAGCTACAGTTTGAGGTTGAGATATAGACGGGGGAGACTGTTACACCGACGTTAACGGTGTGAGGCACTACCATCCACGGGAAGCCTTGTGTGTCGGGGTCGAATCTGGGGTAGAGCCGCATGCCAAGACCCGGATGTAGTTTGCGGGCAGCTACGGAAGCCACTAGCGGGGATCACTCAAGGAGGGGGACTCCTCGTTGCCTGTGTGTGTGGAATATTGGTCCTGTAACCGAAGATGGGGTAAGATCCTTTGGTCTACTCGGAGTTGACCTAGGTATACACGCTTGCAGGATGTCAGCCTATCCGTTACGACCACAGTGAGGGCCCTGCTTTTTGGCGCCTAATAAAAAGAGATATACTGTAATTATCACGAGAACTGGCCCGGCTACATGTTCACCAAGTGCGCCACGGACCATCGTGAACTTGCTTGTTTGTCTCCGCCTACACTTCTTCCTTGAGTTCCCCTTATTCACGGTCACCCTCCTGGAGCAAATCCTTTTGTTTCCATCCGTTGTACTTGACCAACTCCACCCCCCCATCCGAGCGAAATGCCATCCAGCATCTTATCGTCGACTCGGTCACAGCTAAACACGACCTGGTCCCTCTCCGTGTAGTAGGGTAGGTCGAGAATGCTCCGAATATAGGGCGTAATGTCTCAGCCAATAGCTTTGCTGTGCTTCTGCAGTGTGTGGCCGGAGGTGAGATAGACGAGGTACAATACGGGATCCATGTCTCTTGGATCGACGTCCTCGGGTAGCAAGGGAGCTTTGTAAGGCGCATGCTGATCGGACAGCGATGGCCCTATCGTGGTCTTGCTGCTCTAGGGAAGGCTTGCGGCGAGAATTGCAATGAGCACGCCGATAGGCACCTTCCAGTCTCTGGGGAGGGACATGCCTCTTGGGAGTGACGAAAATCTTCCTTCAATCCGAACCCGGAGGTTGCGTGATATGTGAAGTGGCCCCGGCGGGCAAGCCACGCAAGGCTCGACGATAGTTGGCAGGCGTCAGGCCTGCCTTGGGCCCTGCCCCCGCCAGCTTTGGGCTGTAAGCATCGGCGCTGCGTTTCATCACGCCGCACGAGTCGGTTGGCACGTCAAGCCTCCTGATCATGGCAGCTGCGACATCCACTCTGTGGTCCGGAGCCACTCGCTCATAGGTCAGGCCAGAGCAAGCTAGGTTGTGGACAAATCTGTATTTATACTAGGTTTCGGAGATATACTGACACGCTGGTTAGGAGTAACGTCTGGGGTCGTAACGTTAGGGAAACTGATGGCCCACCTGGGAAATGGATAGTATTTCCACTAGCTGCGGAATTCGCAGTGCCCAATCTCCAAAGGGACGACGGCATCTCGGCCCAGAAGGGTTCAGGACCGGGCATGCTGTCTCGCGCGATGTAAGTGGGAACTCGAGACCGGAGGAAGAGCAACATGGCAGGAAGTAGACTAGCTGTGGTGTAGGTATTGCTCCTGTAGGGTCGGACTTGAAGACGGGAATAGCCAGGGAGGTCCCGACTGAACGTGACTTCAAATGCCCTGCACCTGGGTAGCAACCACCTAGAGAGGAACCTTAACATAAGAAAGGGGTGGACGCAAGCCTAGGATCTATCGAGATTGGACACAGTGCTTCCTATGCTACACTCACCCATGGGTGATAGACCCTTGTGCATGGGATCAGAAGGTACGGATAAAAACGTCACACCTGATAGTGTCTTGTTTCAGCATGGTAGACGAAATGACAGCCAAGGAGCAATGGGATGTTTGTTGGATATTCATCTTGATTCAGGCCATACTCTGGTAGTTTTAGTAGCCTTAATCTATGCCAGCCGGAGCCCATGCAATTAAACAGATCCACAGACGCCCAACGAACCCTCCTCGCAGGTCCAAGCAGCCTCCCTCCTTTCCAACCTCGCTTAGTTGGCGTACCGCTTGCCGTCCCTGAGGGAGTCGGCGAACTCCTCCAGCGGGCTCCTGATGAGCTTCGTCTCCTTCCACAGATTCGGCGTCAGGAAGCCGTATGTGTTGGAAACGGCGGCGAAGGTGGCCTTGAGGGTGTTCTCGAGGGTCTTGGTCGAACCGGACGACGATGTGTAGGCGTCCTCAATACCGGCGAGCTGGAGAAGACGCTTGACGGCGGGCGAGGCGACAAGGGCGGTACCACGGGGTGCGGGGATAAGCTGAAGGGAAAAGGAAACCAACGGTTAGCGCTCTGGCATGCCTGGTTGTACTAATATCAAAAAAAAAAAAATCGCTACTTACTCGGACGGTGACGGAGCCGCACTTTCCGCTCTCCTTGGTGGGGAGGGAGTGAGGAAGACCAAGGTTGGCACCCCAGTAACCACGTCGCACGGGGATGACGCTCAGCTTGGCAATAATGATGGCAGCACGGATAGCGGTCGCGACTTCCTTCGACGTCTTGATACCCAGACCGACGTGGCCCTCGGAATCGCCAATGATGACGATGGCCTTGAAACGGGTTCGCTGACCGGCACGGGTCTGCTTCTGGACGGGCTTGATCTGTAGACGGGAAAGAAAGGTCAGCGGGTTCTATTCAATGCGCAGCTTCTGCAGGGAGCGTCCGCGCCGGGATTTGACAATCGCAGTTGCCAGTCTCAGTATTCGCGTACCTTCATGACCTCATCCTTTAGCTTGGGCAGGAAGTAGTCGACGATCTGGTACTCCTTGACGGGGAGCGAGTGCAGGTAGATCTCCTCCATGCTCTTGATCTTGCCGGCCTTCACGAGACGGCCCAGCTTGGTAACGGGCTGCCACTCCTTCTCCTCGCTCTTGCCGCCGCGGCGGCCTCTACCGCGTCCGCGTCCACGGCCACGATCACCACGGCCGCGATCGCCGCCACGATCGCCTCGGGATCCGAATCCACCGCCACGGGCGCCGCCTCGGTCAGCCATGTTTGCAATTGGTAGGGAATGGGGTGTGCGGATCGGTTTGCTGGTCGAGGTTTGGTGTTGTCCAGCGAGACTTTTGTGAGGTGCCGTGAACTTTTTCGCGGGGTTTCGGGCGATTTGGTCGAAATTCTGGTGGTTGTGGATTTTCCGGGTCCAAGCGACGCAACCCTAAGACGCTGGATTCCTGAAATTTAAGGCACGAAGAGATTGATTGAATGAAGGCGGTGGACCTGCAGAACATCACGTGCTCCAGGGGAACCGTGTGACGATTAACAGAGGTGAGTGGCTCAACCTCCAAGTAAGTACCAAGGTACCCACTAGGATTCGATAACCACTGCTTCTCTCGTCCGCTTGCGTTAGCTTCCCCCGCCTTCAGGTATTCAAATGTCTGACTCTCCAGGCCATTCACGCCGCCCCCTTGCTTCTTCCTTGGGGTTGAGGGGACCACAAAAACCTTGTCGTCTCCCAGCTTCGTCTTCCTCTCCCCAATAACCCCTCCAGCTTATCTCCCTGGCCCCCCGTCTCTCGTTTTGTTTTGCCTCCTTCGACTTTGAATCCTGAGTCCTTTCTCTCCCCTACCAAACTCCACAATGGCGACATCTAACGGCACCAGCAAGGCCAACCGCTTCCTCATTTGGGGCGGTGAAGGTTGGGTTGCCGGCCACCTCGAGAAGTTGCTCAAGAGCCAGGGGAAGGAGGTCTTCACCACCACCATCCGCATGGAGAACCGCGAGTCGGTTTTGGCTGAGCTCGAGAGGGTCAAGCCTACACACGTCCTCAACGCTGCTGGCTGCACCGGCCGGCCTAACGTTGACTGGTGCGAGGACAACAAGGAGGCCACGATGCGGTCCAACGTCATCGGGACCCTGAACCTCACCGATGCCTGCTTCCTGAAGGGTATCCACTGCACCGTGTTTGCCACGGGATGCATCTACCAGTATGACGAAACGCACCCGTGGGATGGTCCCGGCTACGTTGAGACCGACCCGGCCAACTTCTCGGGGAGCTTCTACTCCCTGACCAAGGCGCACGTCGAGGAGGTAAGCTACTCACCAACGTCCCATGCCGCTTTCAAGGACTCGCGAGGCATTACGCTAATACCTTTTGTTCCGCTCTGTCCTCTAGGTTATGAAGCACTATAACAACTGCCTCATTCTCCGACTCCGTATGCCCGTTTCCGACGACCTGCACTCGCGGAACTTCGTTACCAAGATTGCAAAGTATGAGCGCGTCGTCGATATTCCCAACAGCAACACCATCCTCACTGATCTCCTACCCGCATCGATCCTGCTGGCTGAGCACAACGAGCTTGGCATCTACAACTTCACCAACCCCGGTGCCATCTCCCACAACGAGGTACTGACGCTATTCCGCGACATTGTCCGGCCCAGCTTCAAGTGGAAGAACTTCAGCCTGGAGGAGCAGGCCAAGGTCATCAAGGCCGGCCGCAGCAACTGCAAGCTCGACACAACCAAGCTAACCACCAAGCTGAAGGAGTATAACTACGAGGT
>Ga0164242_10002651_pt1 | contig 20685 bp, 18 predicted proteins | sample OricomgcompostMG_FD_108783 | JGI IMG/M metagenome (GOLD analysis project Ga0164242, IMG submission 108783) | Miracle-Growth compost microbial communities from Emeryville, California, USA - Original compost - Miracle growth compost (MG) ... | reverse complement strand
GGGCCGCCTCCCGCCTCCGGAAGCTGGGTGGTGTCGCCGGGGATGTATTACGACGGCCGGACCGCGCCAGCGGCGGCGTGGCGAGCCGGCCAGCGGACGCGATCCAACCGTCCGGGTGCTGGGTGGTGTCGCCGGGGTTGTATTACGACGGCCGGACCGCGCTCGCGCCGTTGCGCGACGCGTCGGCGAGCGGACGCGACTCAATCGTCGGCAGTTGTGTGGCGCCGCCGGAGTTGGGTTACCGCCGGGGGCGCGGCTGGAGCTTGCCACGCATGCTGGGTTCAAGCCGCCCAGCTGTCCGGTGCTCGCTGGTGCCGTCACCGGTGAATGTCGATTGTGCCGTGCGCCCACCGGCCGCAGCGGCTACGTCACGCGGGCCGGCATCCGCTGTCTCCCGACATCCTGCGAGGTCGCCGTCGTTGGGACCGAGCGCCTGATGAGCCGCCGTCACCGTCCTCGCGGCCGCCGTCACGCGACTGGCCTCTGTCGCGTCGCAATTCCGGTCTGCGTCCCGGCGGTTCGGTATCGCTGCCTCGCGTTCGCCTGTCGTTTGATTCTTGCTCTGCTCACCTGGAGTACGCATTTGCTTGCGGAAGGTGAGCGGAGCAAGCACGGGGCCGGCGTCGTCATACGGTCCTGGACACAACACAGTGGTCCCCGGAGCCGAACACGACCGCGGGCATGGCGAGTTCCGTCCGCTGATGCCGTCCGCGGAATTGTCCGGCGGCCCCATTACCGTTCCGGCATGTTCGACACAAGAGGAGAGCGGGTCGCGGCGGTGTACCGCGAGTTGGCGCGGCACGCTGCGCTGGTGGCTGCCGCGCCGCAGCTGCCAGTGCCTCGTCGCAAGCAGGCCGGTCCGTCGATCGTCTACTCGCTCCGATTGGACAGGGACGAGGTCGCGGCCCTCGAAGCGCAGGCGCGGTTGAGCCGGATCAAGCCGACGGTGTGGGCGTGGAACCTGATTCGGGAGGACGGCGACACGACCCGATAGGTAACTCAGCTCGGGCGGCGGACGCGCAACTGCTGGGCGTAGATCTCGCGGCGCAGCAGGTTCTCCTCCTGCGGCAGGTGATCGAACGCGACGATCACGCTCAGCCAGCCGATCTCCGGATAGTGCGGGCGCCGCGCCGTCACCCGGCCGGATAGCGCGAAGTCGGTGTCGCCCAGCCGGAACGAGGACAGCAGGGTGGTGCCCTCGGCCAGCGGCTGCCGGTTGCCCCCCAGCAGGATCGACAGCTCGCTGCTCGTCACCGCCGCCTGCAGGGCCGCCTCGCCGATGTCGACCAGGCGCGCGTTCAGCACCTGCGGCTCGGGCGACTGCGGGCTCGGCACGCTCATCGTCATCGGGCCGTCCACGTCCACGCGCACGAACTCGCGGCGCTGCTCCCGCCACACCTCGCCGATCGGCCGCAGGCCCCACAGCGTGATCGTGTCCGCGATGTTCGGCAGCGCCAGCCGCACCGGCAGCACGGCCACGCCGTCCCCGGACGTCCAGGTCAAGAACAGCTCGGCGCCCTCGTGCATCCGCTCGCGCACCGGCGGGTCGAGCGGCGCGGCGACGCAGATCAACGCGCCGCGCTTGTCCTCGATGCGGCTGCGGAACTCGTCACCGGCCCACGTGCGCACGATAACCGGGTCGTTGATGTTCGGAAGCACGCTCACCGGCCGAAACGTCGGGGACTGGGCGCCCCTAGGTTAGTCGTTCCGCGCGCCGGCCAGCCCGGCGGACCACTTCTCCTCTATGTGCCCGTACCTCCAGACGGCCAGAGCGATCAGCCAGGCGCCGAAGAACACGGCGACGATGCCGTAGCCGGCGTAGTCGAGCGGGATGTCCGCGATCATCGCGATCGGCCCGGACGTGATGTTCGCCTGGTCGGCCAGCACGCCGATGAGTTCGACGCTGCCGATGATCAGCGCCACGGCCACCGAGATCGACGTGATCGTGATGTTGTAGAACACCTTGCGCACCGGTTTGGCGAACGCCCAGCCGTACGCGAAGTTCATGAAGACGCCGTCGACGGTGTCCATCAGGCACATGCCGCCCGCGAACAGGATGGGCAGCACCAGGATCGAGTAGAACGGCAGGTTGAACGCGGCCGCGCCACCGGCGAGCACCAGCAGTCCCACCTCGGTGGCGGTGTCGAAGCCGAGCCCGAACAGCACGCCGACCGGGTAGATGTGCCAGGCCTTGCGGACGGACTTGGTCAGCCCGTTGAGGAACCGGTTCATGAAGCCGCGCTTGTTGAGGTGCTCCTCGAGCTCCGCCTCGTCGTACACGCCGCGCCGCATGCCACGGAAAACGCGCAGGATCCCCGCCAGCACGACCAGGTTGAGGATGCCGAGAATCCAGAGGAACACGCCGGACACGGACGCGCCGATGACGCCCGTGACCGAGTGCAGCGCCGAGTTGTCGTTCTCGACCGGGCCGGCGAGCGCCTTCACGCCGACCGACAGCAGGAACGACAGCAGGAACACGATCGTCGAGTGCCCGAGCGAGAACCAGAATCCGATGGACAGCGGTTTGCGCGCCGGCCGGCCGGCCGCCTCGAGTTCGACGTTGTCGGCGAGCAGCTTGCGGGTCGTGTTGTCCACGGCGGCGATGTGGTCGGCGTCGAACGCATGCCGTAACCCGAACGTGTAGGCGAGCACGCCGACGCCGACGGTGAAGACCGGGTGTTCGCCGCCCAGCTGGTAGTGCCGCGGGATGATGAAGCCGAACAGGATCCCGAAGCCGAGCACGTGCAGCAGCACGATGAACCCGGCCATGCCCGCGAGTGAGCGCCGGTCCTGGCGGTCCAGCGATTCCCGGAAGCGGACCAGGCGCGAGGCCTGCGGGCTGCGGGGGGCGCGCAACGTGCTCGTCACGGCGCGCTCCGACCCGTCTGGTCCGCTCCGCCGATCATGCGTCCACCCTAATGCAAGTCGTTCGCAATAGTCAGCGGCATCCATCGGCTCACGTGCGGGCCTTGATCACGACCGGCCGGGCGGCCAGGATCGGCCGCGGGGTGGTGCGATGCGCTGGGAGTCGATGTTCGCCGATCTCGAGGCGCAGGCCGACGCCCTCGAGGTGGCCGAACGGGCCGGCGAGGTGGACGAGCGGGTCCGCGCCGAGCTCGGCACGCTGACGCTGCTCGACCGGCTCCGTCCCGCGATCGGCTCGCCGGTGCGGCTGCGGACGGCCGGCGGAGGCGTCGTCGTCGGCACGGTCAGCCGGGCGGGCCCGGACTGGGTGCTGCTCGACCAGGACAACGGGCGCGAGGCGTTGGTGCGCCTGGGCGCGGTCACCGCGATCGGCGGGCTCGGCAGGTTGACCGCCGCCCCGGACTCGCTCGATCCGGTCACCGCGCGGCTGGGGTTGTGGTTCGTGCTGCGCCGGATCGCCCGGGACCGCTCGCCGCTCACGGTGCGGCTGACGGATGGGTCGACCCTGCACGCGACCGTCGACCGGGTCGGTGCCGACTTCGTCGAGGCCGCGGTGCACGCGCCCGGCGAGCAGCGCCGGGCGCGCGCGGTGCGCGAGGAGCTGCTGATCCCGATGGCCGCGCTGATCGCCGTCTACCGCGAGGTCTGATCCGCGTCCGCGGCGTCGTCCTCGCTGAACGGGTGCGCCGCGACGAACTCACGGGTCTGGTCGTACATGCGCCCGATGTACTCCTCCAGCTTGTCCCGCTCGACGCGCCACTGGCCGCGTCCGCCGATCTTGATCCCGACCAGTTCGCCGGAGCGCAACAGCGCCATGGTCTGCGACATCGAGATGTTGAGGACCTCGGCGACGTCCGCCGGGGTGAGGAAGCGATCGGCTGCCATGGCCGCCAGTGTGACAGGACGATCCGGAGCTCGTGCACGTTGTCCACAGCTGCGCGCGAGCGGTTCCCAGAAGCGCGCGAAGCGAGCATTATTTGCCGACATGGGGGGATTCCGGAGCGGGACGTCCGGCGACGAACGGCAGGCCGCGCCCGCGCCGCCGTCCCCGTCGCCGAACCGGGTCCGGACACCGCGCTGGCTCGACGCGCGACTCGTCGGCGGTCTCGTGCTCGTGCTCGCCGCGGTGCTGATCGGGGCCAAGGTCGTCTCCGGCGCGCAACACACCCGCCGCGTGCTCGCGCTCACCCGCTCGCTCGCCGCCGGAGCGACGCTGCGCGCGGACGACCTGACGCAGGTGGACGTGCGGTTGCCATCGAACCAGATTTATCTCGCCGACCAGGACAAGGCCGTTGGCCGGCAGCTGAATCGCCCGCTGGGTAAAGGGGAATTGCTCCCCGCGGCCGCGCTCGGCACGCCGGACGAGTCGACCACGATCAGCGTTCCGCTGCAGGCGCGCGACGCGCCGCAGCTGCGTCGCGGCGAACGCGTGGAGATCTGGCTGTCCACTCCCGCGTGCAGCTCCGTCGTGCTGCTCGCGGACGTCACCGTGCAGGACGTGCACGCCGGCAGCGACGCGATCGGCGCCGGAGTCGGGCAGGACGTCGTCCTCACTGTGTCGCCGCAGCTGGCCGATCGCGTGGTGGCCGCGCTGGCCGACAAGGACGCGGTGATCCGGGCGGGCGTGCTGACCGGCACGTCCGCGCAGGACGTGGCGACGAACCTGCCCAGCCTCACCGGCTGCCTGGCCGGGTCGTCGTGAGCAGCGCGGGCACGGGCCGGGCATGAAGCTCCCCGTGCTGACCGCGGCGGCCGGCGCCGCCTGGGAGACCGGGCTGGTCGCCGCGCTGGAGGGTGGCCAGTTCGGCGTCACGGTGGCGCGCCGGTGCGTGGACGTGGTCGAGCTGCTCGCGGTTGCAGCGACCGGGCAGGGCCGGGCCGCGCTGGTCTCCGCCGCCCTGCGGCACCTTGACGCCGATGCGGTCGACCGGCTGCTGGCTGCGGGCGTGGTGCCCGTCGGCGTGGTGCCCCGCAACGACCCCGAGGCCGAGGACCGGCTGCGCGCGCTCGGCATCGCGGAGCTGGTCCCCGACGACGCGGAGCCGGCGGTCGTCGCGACCGTGCTGCTGGAGGCGGTGCGTGCCACGGGCGCCGACAGCGTCCCGCCGACGGCACGCGAGCGGAGCTTCGGCGACCCGACGGCGTCGCTGGCCGTGCCGCCCGGCGGTATCGCCCCGGAGCCGGCGACCGCGGCCACCCGGCGCGGCCGCGTCATCGCGGTCTGGGGTCCGACCGGCGCCCCGGGCCGCACCACGGTGGCGATCGGCCTGGCCGACGAGATCGGTCGCCATGGGCTCGCCGCCCTGCTGATCGACGCGGACGTCTACGGCGCGAGCGTGGCTCCCGCGCTCGGGCTGCTCGACGACTCGCCGGGACTCGCCGCCGCGTGCCGGCAGGCCGCGGCCACCCGGCTGGACCCGGCCGCCCTCGCCACGCTGTGCTGGCAGCTCACGCCGGGGCTGCGCGTGCTGACCGGGATCCCCGTCGCGGCGCGCTGGCCCGAGCTGCGCCCGGCGGCGGTCGAGTCGGTGTTGGACGCGGCCCGCGGGCTGTCTGACTGCATCGTCGTGGACTGCGGATTCTCGCTGGAGACCGACGAGGAGCTGTCCTTCGACACCCTCGCGCCGCGCCGCAACGGCGCCACGCTCGCGGTGCTGGACGCGGCCGACGTGATCATCGTCGTCGGTGCTGCCGACCCGATCGGGGTGCAGCGACTGGTGCGCGCGCTCGGGGAGCTGCGCGAGCTGGACCTGTCCGTGGCGCCGTGGGTGGTGCTCAACCGGGTGCGCCGGGGCGTCGTGCCGGGCGACCCGGTCGCCGAGCTCACCGGCGCGCTGGAGCGCTTCGCCGGCTGCCGTCCCGCGGCGTTCCTGCCGCTCGATCAGGCGGCGGTCGATGCCGCGCTGGCCCGCGGCAAGACGCTCGCCGAGACCAGCCGGCGCGGCCAGTTGCGCGCCGCGCTGGTCGACCTCGCCGGCGCCGTGATCGGCGTGCCGACGGGCGCGCACCGCCGGCGATGATCGCGTTTGGTGTGACAATGGCCGGATGGGTGTTGCGCGGCTGACCACACGTGAACCTCGCCGCGCGCTGGTGCTCGGCGGCGGCGGCGTGCTCGGTTTCGCGTGGATGCTCGGCGCGCTGGCCGCGCTGCAGGACGTGCTCGGCGTGGACGTGCGGGAGTTCGATCTCGCCGTCGGCACGTCTGCCGGGTCGGTCGCGGCCGGGATGCTCGGCTGCGGGTTGCCAGTGGAGGCTCTGTGCCGGCACCACCAGGGAGTGCCGCTGCCGGAGGATCCGGTGATCGGCTACGACTACGACGGAACCGGTGCCGCCCTGCCGCCGCGCCCGGGCCTACGCCCGGCGGCGCCGCACCTGCTCCTGGACGCGGCCCTGCACCCGGGGCGCATCTCGCCGCTCGTCGCGCTGTCCGGCCTGTTGCCCACCGGCCGTGGCACGCTCGCGCCGATCCACGAGCTGCTGCGCGCGATCACCGCGGAGGCCGGCTTCGGGGACCGTTGGCCCGACCGGCCGCGGCCGTGGGTGATCGCGGTCGACCAGGCAGCCGGCCGCCGCGTGGTGTTCGGCCGGGACGACCTCGGCCCGACCCGCAACCGCACGCCCCGGATCGTGCGGCGCGCGTCGCTGGCGGACGCGGTCACCGCGTCGTGCTCGATCCCGGGCTGGTACGCGCCGACGACCATCGACGGCGTGCCGTACATCGACGGGGGCGTCGCGTCGAATGCCTCCGCGGACGTGCTCCGTGGCACCGCCGTGGACGAGGTGTTCGTGCTCGTGCCGATGGGAGGCCGTGGCCGGACCCGTCCGCACAGCGTGCTCGAGCACGTCGACCGTGGCGTCCGCCGCACCATCATGCGGACGGTGGAGCGCGACGTGACCGCGCTGCGCGCGCAGGGGATGCGCGTGCACGTCCTCGCGCCCGGCGCCGCCGAACTCACCGCGATGGGGGTCAACCTGATGGATCCGCGCACGCGCGGTGACGTGCTGGAGTCGGCCGCGCAGAGCGTGGCCGAGCGGCTCCGCAGGGAACTGTCCACGCGCCGGCTGTCCGCCGTCCGGGACGCGTCCGGAGGGATCGCGTGAGGGTGTACCTGCCGTCGAGCACGTCGGCCGTGCGGGCCCTGCTCGACACCGGCGAACTCGGCCCGGCCCCGCTGACCGCGTTCGCGGTCACGCCGGCGCTGCGCGAGTGGTATCTCGACGACGATCTCGAGGAGCTCGAGTACGCCGCCATGAACGAGGCAGCCCGGGCGTCGCTGCGGCTGCTCGACGCCGACCCGACCGCGGCGCGGCGGCGCGTCGTCGTCGCCCTCGACGCGCCCGACGTCGACGTCGAGGTCCGCGACGACCTCGACCGCGGCGTGGTCCGGCTGCAGCAGCCGGTGACCCTGGCGCAGATCGCCTCCGTGCACGTCGACGACGCCGACGCCGAGCCGGCGGTCGCCGCGGCGGCGGGCGCGATCATCGCCGCCGACCTCGGGGACCAGGCGGCGCAGGACCGGGTGGATGACGCGGAGGGCCACGAACTGTCCTGGTACGCGACACAGGAACTCGCCCACCTGCTCGATTCGCTCTGACGCCGACCGGTTCGGCGTGGCAGCCGGTCACGGCTGCGCGACCTGGATCGCCAGCGGCACAGCGAACTGCCGGCCCCACGCCGGATCGCCCAGGACGACACCCCGCCCGGCAGGCCCGGCGGCGCGCGACCTGCTGAGCCGGACGCCCACCAGCTCGCCGTCGCCCGGTCCGGGCGCGAGCAGCACGGCGCAGCGCGCCTTGCGGACGTGCGCGGCGATCCCGCGGAAGGTGAGCGCCAGATCGTCGGTGCACCCGCTGACGACCACCGCTGCCTGTGGGTGTTGCTGCGCCCACGCGGTCAACGCGCCCCCGGCGGGCCGGTCCAGGAAGGCTTCGGCGTCGTCGAGCAGCAGCACCGCCCCGTCGCCCCACGGGGTCACCACGTCGTCCGGTCCGATCAGACGGGCACCGAGCCCCCGCGCCCGCGCGGCGAGCGGGGAGGACTCCGGCGCACCCGCGACCAGCGGCACGTCCTGCGCTGTGAGCTGATCCAGCAGCGAGCGCAGCAGCGTCGACCGGCCCGAGCCCGGCGGACCGGCCACGAGCAGCCGCCGGCGACCGGCGAACAGTTCGGCCACGAGCGGATCGGCGCCGTCGCCACCGACGCCGAGCACGACCGCAGCACCGGCCGTCCGGCCTCGGTCCGGAGGTGGCAGATCGCGCAGCCGGACCGACGCCGGCAGCGGCCGCACCCGGATCGGTACCCGGCCCGGGGACGCCCGCACCGATGGCGAGCCGGACGCGTCGGTCCAGCGCCGAGCCGCGCACCCGATCGCCCCGCGCGCCGCTGCTGAATCCGGTCGGCCGCCGAGGTGCGCGAGTTGCAGTTCGTCGCCGCCCTCGGCCCGCACCGCGCGCCCGGGCGGCAGTCGCGCCGGCACCGACTGATCCGGCACCCCGACCAGCGCGTAGTCGGCGCGATCGGTCAGGCGCAGCACCAGCTTCTGCGCGATCGCCGAACACAACCGTGGCGCCAGGGAGCCGCGGTCGCCGGCCACCGCGATCGTGAGCCCGACCGGCGGACCCGCGCGCAGCAGGCCGAGGAGCAGCTCCACCATCCGGGTGTCCGCCTGCTGCTCGGCGACGGTGAGGAACTGCTCCCAGCCGTCCAAGAGCACGAGCAATGCCGGATCGGTGCCGGGCGTGCCGCACGCGCGCCGCCTGGCGACCTCGGCGCTGAGCAGTTCCAGCAACCGCGCCGTGGTCGCCGCGTCGTCCAGCACCACGGAGCCGCAGTGGGGGAGCGCAGCGAGGTCCGCGAGGCCGCCGCCGGCGTGGTCGATCACGTGCAGGTGCAGCTGATCGGGTGCGATTCGGGCGGCCGCGGCGACGGCGAGGGTGCGCAGCGCGCTCGTGCGCCCGCTCCCGGGGCCGCCGGCGAAGAGCAGGGTGCCGCCCGCCGCGACGTCCACGGTGAACGGCGCCTGCCGCTGTTCGCGAGGCAGGTCGAGCAGACCCAGCGGCACCTCGCGAGCGCCGGCGCTGGCGAGCGAATCGACACCGATGCAGTCCGGCAGCGGCGGCAACCACGGCCGTGCGGCGCAATCGCGGCCGGTGCGCCGGGCCGCCTCGGCCACGGCGTCGACGAGCCGCCGCAAGCCGGACCTCGCGGACGCCGCAGCGGGCAGGCCCACGAGACGGCGCCAGCCGTCGAGATCGAGCACCCGGACCTGATCATCCCGGCCGGCCGGCGCGCCGCCGACGAGCGCGGTCTGCAGCAGCACCGGAGTGCAGCCGGGTAGGCGCAGGTAGGCGCGTCCCGGGTGCCGGCGGTCGAGCGCCGCCGCGTCCGGGAGATCGATCACGTCCTGCGAGTCGCCGGCATCGGTCATGCGCAGCGCCACCCGGATGGCGGTGTTGGCGCGGATCTCGGCCGAGACGACCCCGGCGGGACGCTGCGTGGCGAGGATCAGGTGCACGCCGAGGGACCTGCCGCGACGTGCGACGCCGACCAATCCGCTGACGAACTTCGGCAGCTCCGCGGCGAGCTCGGCGAACTCATCCACGACGATCACCAGCCGCGGTAGCCCGCCGGCGCGAGCGCGGTAGGCGGCGAAGTCCCGCGCCTGCGCGGCGTTGAACAGCCGCTCGCGTCGCCGCAGCTCGCACTCGAGCGATGCCAGTGCGCGCGCCGCCAGGTGCCCGTCCAGGTCCGTGACGACGCCGACCGCGTGCGCGAGCTCGGCGCACTCCGCGAACGCGGAGCCGCCCTTGTAGTCGATCAGTACGAAGCCGACGTCGTCCGGCGCGTGGTTCGCGGCCAGACCGGCGATCACTGTGCGCAGCAACTCGGACTTGCCCGATCCGGTCGTGCCGGCGACGAGCGCGTGCGGTCCGTCGCGCACCAGATCGAGCAGCACCGGGCCGTCCCGGGCGACGCCGAGCAGCGTGCTCAGCGCGTCGCCGCCGTCGCGCCAGCGTTGCGAGAGCGCCTCGGCGGACGGCTCTGCCACCTCGAGCAGTTCCAGCAGCGAGCAGGTATCGGGCATCGTGCCGGCGGCCCGCTGCTCGCGTCGCCGCGGTGCCAGCGTTCGCGCCAGCGAGTCGCACCAGGCCTCGTCGACCTGGTCGGCGATCAGGTGCGTATCACCGTCCGGCCCGTTCACCCGCAGTGTGCTGCCGGTCTCGCCGATCGCGACTGCGGTCGTCGCGCATCCCGCGGGCAGCGGTGGCCGGCCCACGCTCAGGCAGACGGCCGTGATCCCGACGCGTTCGCCGTGCCGCGCAAGGTCGCCGAGCAGCTCGGCCACCCCAGGAAGGTCGGGCGGACCGTCGACCAACACGACGGTCCACGGTCCCGTCCAGCGCACCCCGGGCCGCGTCGAGGCGAGACGCTGGGAGCACAGGGTGACGAGCTCGGCCACCAGGTCGGTCTGCTCGGCGGGGTGGATCGCGGCGGGCGCCGAGAGCTGCGGCAGCCAGCGCAGCCACCGCCAGTGCGTCTCGACGCCGGGATCAAGCAGGGCGCGCACCTCACGTGCATCCGTCCGCGTGACGAGTTGACCGACCACCCAGCGCGCGACCGCCCTGCCGACACCGGGCGGAGCGTCGATCCCGAGCGGCCCGCGCGCCAGGTCCACCCGGACCGGGACCGCACGCACGATGCCCGCGGGCCGCCGCGCATCGCCGTCGCGCACGAGCAGCCGGGACGGCAGGTCCGCGAGCCCGAGCCGGACGCTGAACACCTGAGCGGCCGGTGCGCGCGCGACCCGTTGCGGATCGCGGGCCGTGCGCAGCACCGTGGTCGGGTCGGGATCGGCGGCTCGCCGCGCCGCGACCTCGGCGGCCAGCCGCGACTCGACGGACGCGGTCACCTCGGCCAGCCGACGTCGGTAGTGGCGGCGTGATCGGCGCCGTTCGCGACGGTGATGCATCCGGTCGGACACCGCCGAACCCAGCAGCGCCACCGGCGACAGGATCGCGAACAGCAGGAACTGCACCGAGTGCATCGCCAGAGCCAGAACGACGCCGAGCAGCGCGGGTAGCGCGGCCCCAGCCCACTGCATCCGCGCCCCGGCCGCGGACACCGGCGGTGGCGGCAGCTCGATCTCGTCCTCGCCGGCAGGCGACGGATCGGGCATTACCGTCTCCGGGCCGCGCATGCGCAGGAACGTGTCGCCCACCCGTACGTACGCGCCGGCCGGCACGGCGACCGCGGTCTCGCTCACCGCGGCGCCGTCGACCCGCGTTCCACCGGCCGAGCCGCAGTCGCGGACGGAAGCGCCGCGCACGCCGAGCGCCAGCTGGGCATGGCGCCGCGACACCCGGGGATCGCGCAGCACCAGCGTGCAGTCCGCGGCGCGCCCGACGGTGACCGGCGCCCGGCCGAGCGGAACGGACCGGCCCGCGTCCGGGCCGCCCACGACGTCCAGCCAGTGACCGGACGGCGCGTGATCCAACCGCACCAGGCCTGCCGACGACGCGGCGCCGTCCTCCAACACAGCCCCGTCGCGCAGCAGGAGCCCGCCGAGGGGTTCGGCGTCGCCGAGCGGGCGCCCGCCGCAGTGCCACCGCGGCGCATGGCCGAGCAGCGGACCGACCTCGCCCCAGGTCGTCCCGCGCGGCGCGAACACGGCGACGTCCCGAGCGAGGCCGTCCGCGTCGAGCAGCGTCAGATCGGTCCGCATGCGGGCACTGTCGCTCCCGCCACCGACGATCCGCAGCGGCCGGCGAGGCGTCTGTGGATAACCCGCAGTTGTCCACAGCCGTCGCGCGCGGCCGGCGGAACGGTCGGACGCGGCCCTAGCGTGGTTGGCGACCGAAAGGAGTTCTCATGTCCGTTCTCAAGGTCACGCCGAGCCAGCTCGCCGAGCTCGGCGGGGCGGTGTCGCGCGTGTCGGCCGAGGTCCGCGGCGAGCACCAGGCGCTGAAGGGCCGCCTCGCACCGCTGTTCGGCGCCGACTGGTCCGGCACCGCCGCGTCCCAGTTCACCGCGCTGTACGAGCAGTTCGACCTGCACGCGCGCGGCATGTCCGACGCGCTGGACGGGATCGGGCAACTGCTCGCACGCGCGGGCACCGCGTACGCCGACGTCGAGCAGCAGATCGCCGCGTCCTTCCGCTGACCCACTCGGCTAGCGTGGCCGCCGTGGATGCACCCGACCCGCTCGCGCTCGTGGACGCCGCCCTCACCGAGCACTTCGCGCAGCAGCCGGCGCGGGCCTCGGTGTCCTTCGTCGGCGTGGAACCGATCGAGGTGCTGCGCTTCGAGCCCATCCCCGGCGAGCGCGCGTTCGTCAGCCTGGGCATGTCGCGGCGCGCGATGACGGGTGCGGACGAGTTCGTCCAGCGGCAGGATGGCCCGCGGGCCGAGCTGATGCTGCACCTGCAGGACCCGGCCGACGAGTTCGCCGACGTGTGGCGCACCGTCGCGCTGCTCGCCGCCGCGCCCGTCGTCGAAGGCGTGGTCTACAGCCCGGGCATGACCGTCGACACCGGGCAGCCGATCGCAGTCGGCACGCGCTGCACCGGCGGCGTGCTGGTCGAGTCACCGATCGGCTCGGTCGCGACGCCGTCCGGCCCGGTCGACGTGCTGCAACTGCTGCCGGCCACGTCCACCGAGCTCGCCTGGTGCCGGGTGCAGGGCAGCGCCGCGCTGCGCGAGCGGTGGACGGCGCAGGGCTGCGACCTGACCGACCTCACCCGCCCCGCGGCCAGGCTGGACTGAACGGGTCACAGCCAGCCGTTGCGCTTGAACGCGACGAACAGCCCGGTGCAGCAGGCCAGCATCACCGCGATCACCAGCGGGTAGCCGAACGTCCAGCTCAGCTCGGGCATGTGCTTGAAGTTCATGCCGTAGATGCCGGCGAGCATCGTCGGCACGGCGGCGATCGCGACCCACGCCGAGATCTTGCGCATGTCCTCGTTCTGCACGACCGACACCTGCGCGAGGTTCGCGGACACCAGCGTGGTCAGCAGTTCGTCGAAGCTGCCGACCTGGTCGACCACTTCGGACAGGTGGTCGTTCACGTCGCGGAAGTAGTTGCGCACCTCCGGCGCGATCAGCTCGAGCGGACGCCCGGACAGGATCCGGAGCGGCACGAGCAGCGGTGCCGTTGCGCGCCGCAGCGCGACGACCTCGCGCTTGAGCGCGTAGATCACGCTCGACTCGGCCTGCGTGTTTCCCTCGGCGAACACGGCGGTCTCGATCTCGTCCAGGTCGTCCTGCAGTGCCTCGGCGACCGAGACGTACTTGTCGACGACGTGGTCCAGGATCGCGTGCAACACGACGGACGGGCCGAGGCAGAGCAGGTCCGGGTCGGCTTCGAGCTGTCGCCGGATGTCGCTGAGGTGGCCGTGCGAGCCGTGCCGGACGGTCACCACGAAGTTCGGCCCGAGGAACACCATCACCTCGCCGGTCGCGACCACCTCCGCGGCCCCGGCAGGCATCGTGTCGTCGTAGTGCACGGTCTTGACGATCGTGAACAGCAGGTTGTCGTACTGCTCCAGCTTGGGCCGCTGGTGCGCGTGCACAGCGTCCTCCACCGCCAGCGGGTGCAGCCCGAAGCGCTCCGCGATCCCCTCGAACTGCGCGTCCGACGGCTCGTGCAGGCCGATCCAGACGAAGCCGTCGCCCGTCCGCTCCACCTCGTCCATCGCGTCCAGCCACGACAGCGGACCCGGCAGCCGCGCCCCGTCGCGGTACATCGCGCAGTCGACGATGGCCGAGCCATATTCGGCGTCCGGCTCCAGGGACGCGTCCGAGCGCGCCCGCCGGCCGGGAACCAGACGGCCGGGGACGAGCGAACGCGGGCGGGGAACACTTGGCATCGGCCACATTCTGCCCCGCCGGGACGCCGGACACGGCAGGATTCAGTTCACCGCGACGGCATGTCGCCCGAGGTGCGTACAGAGGGAGTTCACCGTGCAGTTCGGCCGCTACTACGAGGAGTTCGAGGTCGGAGCCGTCTACAAGCACTGGCCCGGCAAGACGGTCACCGAGTACGACGACCACCTGTTCTGCCTGCTGACGATGAACCACCACCCGCTGCACATGGACGTCAACTACGCCGAGAAGACCACCGACTTCGGCAAGAACGTCGTGGTCGGCAACTACATCTACTCGCTGCTGCTGGGCATGTCGGTGCCGGATGTGAGCGGCAAGGCCATTGCGAACCTGGAGATCGAGTCGCTGCGCCACGTCGCGCCTACGTTCCACGGGGACACCATCTACGGCGAGACCAAGGTGCTGGACAAGACGCCGTCCAAGTCGAAGTCCGACCGCGGGGTCGTGCACGTGGAGACGATCGGCTACAAGCAGGACGGCACGATCGTGTGCATCTTCCGGCGCAAGGTGATGGTGCCGACGAAGGAGTACATCGACGCCCGCGGCGGCGAGCAGCCCGGCCGTCCGGAGCCGATCCCGCGCGAGAAGTAGCGGTACCGTCGCTGCGTGCTGCTGACGTCGGCCCCGTGGCGACGCGCGCCGGGGCTGCTGTTCCGCGCACCCGCCGCGTTCGCCGCCTGCGCGCTGGCCGCGACCGTGCTCGCGGTCGCCGCGTCGTCCGGCGTGCTGTTCGCGGCGTCCGCCGGCACCGGCGCCCTGCACAGCGAGGCCGCGCAGGGCTGCCCGCAGGCGGCCGAGCCGTCGGTCGCCACCGCGCAGGACCCGCTGCGGCTCACGACCAGCGTCCGCACTCCGGTGGGTTTCGCGAGCGGTGACCGAGCCGTCCGCACCGCGCTGCGCTCCGCCGGGCTGCCCGCCCCCGATCGCGTCGTCACCGGCTTCGCGGCGGTCGGGGGAGTGCGGACGGACGTGGTGAGCCTGTTCGCGCGCAGCGGCGCGCGGGCACACGTCCACGTGATCGACTCCGTACCGGGCAACGGCGTCTGGGTGCCGCAGAGCTTTGCGCGCTCGTACCGGCTGCGGCTGGGCGACCCGGTGGTGCTGGGCTCGTCGCGTGCGCCGGTGACCGGCGTCTTCCGCGACCTCGCGCCGTCGGCGTTCGCGCCGATGTTCCGGCTGCCGCGCTACTGGTGCACCTGGTCGGATGCGCTCGTGCCGACGCTCGAGAACCGGCCGCCACCGATGCTGCTGACGGACGTCGCGACGATCCGGTCGGCGAGCACCATGCTCGACACCACCTGGTACGTGCCGGTGTCCGCGCTGCACACCACCGCGGCGCGGGCGCGGCACGCCCAGGACGCGACGGCCGCGGCCGTGACCCGGCTGCATCCGCAGAGCTCCTACGACCTCGGCCGCAGCCTGCCCTACCTGCTCTCGCTCGCCGGTCACGAGCGCGGCGGCGTGAGCGGTGCCGTGCTGCCGATCGAGGTCGCCGGCACGCTGGTCGCGGCGCTGCTCGTCGCCGGGGCCGGCGGCTACTGGGGCGTGCGGCGGCGGCGCGAGCTGCGCCTGCTCGCGGCGCGTGGGGTCGGACGCGCCGCGCTCGGCACCAAGGCGGTGCTGGAGACCGCGCCCGCGGTGGCGCTCGGGACCGCGGCCGGCTGGTTGCTCGCGATCGCGCTGGTGCGCGCCCTCGGCCCGTCCGCGCAACTGGAGCCGGGCGCGCCGCTGACCGCGCTCGGGTTCGCTGCCGCCGCCGGCGCCGCCGGGCTGTTGGCGATCGGCCTGCTCGGTGCCCGCGCCGTGCCGCCCGACCGGAGCGTCGCGCCGGGACGAGCCCGGAGGGTGCCGTGGGAGCTGGCCCTGCTCGCGCTAAGCGCGCTGACCTATCGGCAGGTGCGCCACGGCGGCGCGGTCCGGATCGTGCACGGCACCGTGCAGGTCGACCCGCTGCTGCTTGCCTTCCCGCTGCTGGCGCTCACCGCGGTGCTCGTGCTGTTCGCGCGCGCCGGGCTGGCCGGCCTGCGCCGCAGTGAACCGCTCGCGCGCCGCCTGCCCGCGTCCACCTACCTGGCCGCGCGGCGGCTCGCGGGCTCGCCCGCCGTCGCGATCGGGACGCTGATCGGTGTCGCGATCCCGGTCGGCGTGCTGATCTACTCCTCGGCGCTGAGCGGCTCGACCGGCGCCGAGGTGCAGCGCAAGATCGAGACGAACGTCGGCGCGCAGCACGCGTTCGGCACGCTCGCCGAGCGCGGCAGCACGCCGCGGCTGGACGGCGCCGGCACGGTGGTGAGCATGATCCAGGCGGGGCCGCGGATCGACGGCGCCGGCGCGGTGCGCGTGCTCGGCCTCGATCCCGCGACGTTCCCGCGGTACGCCTACGGCGGCGACAGCCTGGCGCGGCTGGTCGGCGAGCTGCGCGGCGGCGGGCCGCGCGTCCGCGCCGTGCTGGTGAACGCGCCGGCGGGCACGCAGGCGCGCGTCCTGGTGATCGGGTCACGGCGCATACCCGTCCAGGTCGTCGCCACCCGCGCCTCGTTCCCGGGCGAGCGCGACCCGTTCCAGCCGCTGCTCGTGGTCGACCGCGCCGCTCTGCCGCCGCTGCCGGCGGACACCGACCGCGTCGAGGAGGTCTGGACGAGCGACGCGTCCGCCCCGGCCGCGCTGGCCGCGCTGCGGCGCGACGGTGTCTCTGCCTCGTACCAGGTTTCGCCGCGCACGTTCCTGAACAGCACCCGGTTGCGCCCGGTCACCTGGATCTTCGGCTACCTGCGGGCGCTGGCCTACCTGACCGGACTGATCGCGCTGACCGCGTTGACGTTCGCGTTCACCGCGCGCACCCGGCGCCTCGCGCTGAGCTACCACCTGACGCGCCGGATGGGGCTGACCCGGACGGCGCACCGCCGCTCGCTGTCGATCGAGCTCGCGACGTTGCTGAACGTGAGCTGGACGGCGGGCAGCGGGCTCGCGGTCGCCGCCGTGGCCCTGGTGTACCGGCTCGCGGACGTCTATCCGTCTGTGCCGCCATCGCCGGCTTTCCCCTTACCGGCAGGGACGATTCTCGTCAGCGCGGCCGTTGCGGCGACCGTCGCGGTGCTCGGCGCGGCCGCGCTGCAGCGCGCGCTGGACCGCCTCGCGCCGGCTGCGCTACTGCGTGCACCGTGAGGTCTCAGCGTGGGAGCAGGTCGTGCTCGGCCAGCCAGTCGTACAGCAGCGGGGCGAGCTCGAGGCCAGCCAGCTCCGCTGCGCTGACCCAGCGCGCGTCGGCCGCGTCGTCCCCGGCCCGCACCTCGCCGCCGAGCACCGCGCACACGAAGTCCTCGATGTCGTAGCGGATCCCGCCCGGGCCGTCCCGCTCGACGCTCCCGGCGCTGCGCAGCGGGCGGACCGCCAGACCGGTCTCCTCGGCCACCTCCCGCACGCAGGTGTCCTCGCGCGACTCGCCGGGTCGGCACCGGCCACCGGGCACCGACCAGGTGCCGGCCGACGGCGGGTTCGCGCGCTTGATCAGCAGCAGCCGCCCGGCGTCGTCGAACACGATGCCTCCGGCGCAGGCCTGGACATCCACCCGCCCACCGTAGGGTGGCGAGCGTGCGCATCGACCTCCACACCCACTCCGACGCGTCGGACGGCACCGACACGCCGGCGGAGCTGGTGGCGAACGCGCGCGCGGCCGGGCTGGACGTCGTGGCGATCACCGACCACGACACGACCGCCGGCTGGGACGAGGCGATCGCGGCGCGGCCGGACGGCCTGACGCTGGTGCCCGGCGCCGAGTTCTCCTGCCGCTGGCAGCCGGAACAGGGTCGCCGCATCTCGCTGCACCTGCTCGGCTACCTGTTCGACCGGCACGACATCGCGCTGCGCGCCGAGCGGGCCCGGCTGCGCGAGACCCGGCTGACTCGCGGCCGGACGATGGTCGAGCGGATGGTCGCCGACGGCGTGCCGATCACCTGGGCGCAGATCGAGGCGCTGGCCGGGACGGGCCCGGTGGGCCGTCCGCACCTCGGCCGCGCGCTGGTCGCGGCGGGCGTGGTCGACAGCGTGGACGCCGCGTTCGCGGGGCCGATCTCGTCGCGCTCGCCGTACTACGAGCCGAAGGCCGACACCGACGTGTTCACGATGATCAGGCTGCTGCGCGCCGCCGGCGGGCTGCCGGTGTTCGCGCACCCGATCGCGACCCGGCGCGGCCCGACGGTCAGCGACGAGGTGGTCGCCGAGATGGCCGCGGCCGGACTGGTCGGGCTGGAGGTCGATCACCCGGACCACGGTCCGGACGACCGCGCCCGCGCCGTGGGCCTGGCGCGCGAGCTGGGCCTGGTCGCGACCGGATCGTCCGACTACCACGGCACGAACAAAACGCGGAACCCGCTCGGCGCCTGCCTGACCGAGCCGGAGCAGTTCGGGGCGCTGCTCGAGCACGCCTGCGCGGGCGAGCCGGTCCGATGAGCGTCAACGAACCGCTGCCGCGGATGCCGCAGCGACTGTTCCCGTGCACGCCGTCGCGGCTGGCCGCGTTCGACTGCCCGCGCCGCTACCGGTTCACCTACCTCGACCGGCCGCGCCCGCGGCCCGGCCCGCCGTGGGCGCACAACACGCTCGGGGCCGCCGTCCACACCGCGCTGGCGCGCTGGTGGTCGCTGCCGCGCGAGAAGCGCACCCCGGACGAGGGCGAGCGGCTGACCGAGCGCGCCTGGAGCCCGCTGGGCTTCAAGGACGACGCGCAGTCGCAGCGGTACCGCGACGTCGCCGCCCGCTGGGTGCGCGACTACCTGGCCGAGCACGTCGACCCGGAGGACGAGCCGATCGGCGTGGAGCGCACGGTGGCCGCGCCGACGCGGCGGCTGGCGCTGAGCGGACGCGTCGATCGCATCGATGTCCGCGGCGCGGAGCTAACGGTCGTCGACTACAAGACCGGACGGTCCGGCGTGAGCAAGGACGACGCGCGCGGATCGCTCGCGCTCGCGCTGTACGTGATCGCGGTGCGCCGCGTGCTGCGCCGCCCGTGCCGCCGCGTGGAGCTGCATCACCTGCCGACCGGCGAGATCGCGTCCTTCGAGCACACCGACGAGTCGCTGGCCCGGCACGTCGCGCGCGCCGAGGCGACCGCCGACGACATCGTGGCCGCCACCGACACGCTGCAGTCCGGCGCCGACCCGGACGACGTGTTCCCCGCGGCGCCCGGTCCGGTGTGCTCGTGGTGCGACTACCGCGAGCACTGCGCGGAGGGCCGCGCCGCGTCGCAGCCGGTCAGCCCGTGGGCCGCGCTGCCGCCGCTGTGAGCGCGGCGCGCTCCTTCGCCTCGCGGTAAAGCGGGCCCTCGCGGTACTGCGCAGGCAGGGCGCGGACGGCACCACGCAGCGCCCGCAGTCCGGTGGCGGTGGCGATGCTGGCGCCTGGCAACGGCGGCAGCAGATACATGCGGCGCGCCCAGCCGGGCAGCAGCCCGACGGCGAGCGTGGACACCGTCGTCCAGCCGAGCCGGGCGGGCACCGCGAACCGGCGGGGCACCGGCATCGGCGGCGCGACGACGAACCGGGCCGCGGCGCGTGCCTGCCACGTGCCCTTCAGCCGCGGGCGGATGTCGGCCAGGAACGCGTTCAGCTCCGCGGCGTCGCGCACGATCCGGTCGTCCGGCACGCCGACCAGTTCGGCGGCCCGCACCTGCTCGGCAACGTACGCGTCGCGTTCGGCCGGACGCAGCCGGATCCCGGCGGCCCGCGACGCGGCGAGGAACGAGTCGACCAGGCACGCGTGCACCCAGGCCAGCTGCTCCGCGTCGTCGATGCCGAGCTTGCGGTGCACACCGCGCACGTGCGCCGAGGCGCGGTCGGCATCGGCGCGGGTGCCGAACGAGACGACGCCGACGTAGTTGACGGTGCGCTCCAGGCGCGCCCACGGGTCGGCCCGGAAGTCCGACACCTCGGCCAGCGTGGCCATCGCGCCCGGGTGCAGCGCCTGCAGCAGCAGCGCCCGCAGCCCGCCGACCATCGCGACCGGCTCGCTGTGGATGCGCCAGGTCAGGCTGTCGGGGCCGAAGTAGCCGAGGTCGCCCATGGGTTCATCCTCGTCCCACGCGCTGCCAGAACTCCACCAGCGCCGCCGCGGTGACCGGCGGGTTCTCGACGGCCGGGGAGTGCGCAGCGTCCGGGACGGCCACGACCGGCGCGCCCAGCCGCTCGGCCATCTCGTCCTGGACGGGCGGGGGCCAGGCATCGTCCGCGGCGCCGTAGATGACCAGCAGCGGGACGCCGGTGGCCGCCAGCTCCGCGACGCGGTCCGGCTCGGCGAGCAGCGCGTCGCCCATGCCCTGCAGCATCGCGGCCGAGCCGGCGAGGAAGCGCTTCTCCAGGAACGCGGCCAGGTCCGCCGGCGGCGGGACGTAGCCCGGCTCGGACGCGGCCGCCGCCTCGGATGCCTGGTACACGCCCGCGACGCCCAGGGTCGGCAGGTGCGGCGCGAGCAGCGCGATCCGCTCGGCGCGCGGCCCGGTCAGGGCCGCCGGTCCGGAGTCCATCAGCACGAACGACGCGAAGGCCGCCGGGTCGGCGAGCACGGCGGCGCGCCCGACCAGCCCCCCGAACGAGTGGCCGACCAGGTGCACGCGTCCACCGAGCGTCGCGGCGACCGCGCGCACGCAGGCGCCGAGCGCCTCCGTCGAGTACGCGGCCGGGTCGTCGGGGCCGGGTGGGGGTCCCCCCGCCAGTGAGGGCGTAGCCGGCGGGGGAGACTCGAACTGGCCGGGCAGGTCGATCGCCACCGGGCGCAGGCCGGCTGCGGCGAGCGGGTCGAGCAGCGGGCCGAAGTCCTCCTTGCTGCCGGTGAAGCCCGGGACCAGCAGCACCGGGATGCCGTCGCTCGCGCCGGCCTGCAGCGCCG